>Ga0184628_10001466_pt1 | contig 11655 bp, 11 predicted proteins | sample PLM4_5_b1_FD_133149 | JGI IMG/M metagenome (GOLD analysis project Ga0184628, IMG submission 133149) | Groundwater sediment microbial communities from an aquifer in East River, Colorado, USA - PLM4_5_b1 | ecosystem: Environmental > Terrestrial > Soil > Riparian zone | place: USA: East River...
AACGAACTCCTCTCCAGTTGAACCTCGCGACAATGAAACCGTCGGAATTATAAAGAGCCCTGAATGCGGATTGGTTTTTATTTCTCATATTCCTTCCGCAGGGAGCGTTGGCTCGGCCACGCATTGCAGTAGATCGGCTATTGCTTCTTTAACTCCACGGTGGTCGCGCTGCCGTTTACCCAGACTTCGGCAATCTTGTTGTCCTTGAGGCGGAAGAAAAACAGATAGTTGTTGGCGACGTCTGAGGGCGAAGTTTTGCCATCGGCGAGCAAAGTTGCCTTCGAATCGTAGGCAAGCGCGAAGTGGCTGCCTTCACCGGACAAGTACGTCCAGTTCTGTTTCAGGCTGGCGATCTTCGGACGTCCTTGAACGATATAGTCCTCGTGAGCTTTCCAACCTTTCAAGTCCAGGCCGGGTAGATGGTAGATCACGTTGTTGTCTTCGAGCGCTTTGAGATTATCAACCTCACCCGTCGACCAGGCTTTGTTCTCAGCTGTCATAAAACTGTCGGCGAACGCGTGTGCAGAGTCTCCTGCGTTATTGCTGCGGCAGGAAGTCGCGACAAGGAATACCAGGACGAGAAAAGTTCGCTTCTTCATGCAGGCCAAGTTAGAGGTTGATAAGAATGGCGTCAAATCAGATGTTTTGATCGGAACATAAGCGTTTCGCGTCAGCGAACAGAAGCGTTGTATGCTCGACGGCACCGACAAAGGAGAGGTACTCATGAAGTTACGTACAGGCCTTTTGATGATTGCTCTTGTCTGCACCGCGTCCGGAAAGGCATCGACCGCTCAGTCCACTTCGCAAAGGCTTCCCGATGCCGTAGCGGCCGACTCCAAACACTACAAGGTGGAGTTTGAAAATGACATCGTTCGCGTGCTCCGTGTCCGACTGGACGCGGGAGACAGTACGCCACGACACGCGCATTCCGCATATTGCGCGATTGAGCTGTCGGACTCGTCTCTGAAGGAAGGCGACGGGCCGACATCGGAGAGCAAAGCTGGACAGGTGTTCTGTGGCGACGCGACTTCACACGCGCCAAAAAATGTTGGAAAGGCTCTCGCCGAGAGCATTGTCGTGGAGTTCAAAAATCGGCAGAATGCCCGCTGACGGCCTGAGCTCTTTTCCAGACGTGCCAGGTTGGCAGCTCCTTTATCTGGAGATCGAATTCCATGACCGATGACTCTTCCATCAAGAACGTTGCCGACACAGCGTTATGGGTTGCTACCTATCGCGCCGACGAGTCGGAACGGCCCGATGCTTTGTTTCACGATCGACAGGCGGGCATGCTCGCCGGAGATCGAGGCCGCAGCATTGCGGCTTCCATGCCGTACCCCGCGATGATGGCGTGGATACTCGCTATTCGGACTGTTGCGATCGATCGACTCGTCCTTCAGGCGATTTCTCTGGGTGTCGATACCGTGGTGAATCTGGGTGCGGGCCTCGATACACGTCCATACCGGATGAAATTGCCGGTATCGCTGCGCTGGATTGAACTGGATTTCCCAAACATGATTGCGTACAAAAACGAGAAACTGGCCGGAGAAAAGCCCGTTTGCCGATTGGAACGTATCGCCGCAGACCTGTCCGACATCAATCTTCGCCGGAACCTCTTCCAGCGCATCGGAGCGGAATCACAGAGTGCGCTCATCATCACCGAAGGCGTCATTTATTATCTCAGCAGCGATGATGCCGCCGCGCTCTCCCGGGATCTCTTCGCCGTCTCGTCATTTCAGTTCTGGATTCAGGACTACCGGCAGAACGCAACAAAACAGAGGATGCCCCAACGCATGAAGCGTCTGTTCAAAGATTCGCCAATTCTGTTCGACAAGGACGACTGGCTGTCGTTCTTTGCCGATCATGGCTGGACAATAGGCGAGAACATTTTTGCCCACAATGAGTCCGTCCGCGTGAACAGGCCGTTCCCTCTGGTATTCCCGTGGAGCCTTTTGATGCTCATCACTCCGAAGAAAACCCAGGAGAAGTGGAGGCAGTCTTCCGGGTTCGTCCTCTACAGAAAGTAGAGTTTTCGAAACTCTACTTTCACGGAGAGCTGTCTTTCACTTTGCCGGCATGGAAATGACGAATCGTTGACCGTCTGGGCTAACGTCTCCAGCTCCCGCGAGTGGATCCGGAATCTTGAAAAGGATATGGGGCGTTCCGGATTGAACCTTTGGTCCTGAAGTGACGTCGACTGCCATGATTTCCCGGTCACGTGTCAGGAAATACATTTCCTTTCCATCCTGACGCCAAAAGACTCCGCCGGCTCCGCCTTTGAGGTTTGTGATTTGAACAGCGGGACCAGCAGGGGTATCCGGTTTGCTGGAATCAAATGGCCTCACGTAGATCTGAGTTGTGGCAACCTCCGCTTCATTCGACAGATACGCCAGAAACTTTCCATCCGGGGAGAAGTGAGCGTCGAAAGCTTCGTAGTCTTCTCGTAGCCATTCCAGGGCCTTCCGATCCAGCGGCTTCTCCGGACTTTGCACCGGTATGATCAGCAGCACCCCGGTTGAGAAAGTCAGAAATTTCGAGTCGGGCGACCAATCCGACAGACCTACACCTGCTCCCGGTGTGTAACGGAACAATTGTTCCGCATTGCCGGTGCCATCCGCGGCCTTTCGATAGACGCTGGAGAAACCGTCCTTCGTGGATACATATGCAATCTGTTTTCCATCACGGGACCACACGGGAGAGTTGATCGGTTGTGTCTCATTCGTAATGGCTGTCGCGTTCCCGCTCGCAATATCCAGAACCCAGATATTGTTATTTCCGGTTTGCGGATCGTTCTTCACCACCAACAGCCGCTTCCCATCGGGAGAAAATTGAATGGCCCCAAAGCGGCCGGGCTGTCCTATGGCGCCCACGGTCTTCCCCTCGCGGTCGAGCAATGTGAGCTGGCGCAGTTGCGGCGGGGGCACCGCAATAACATATCGATTCGCGTCGCGATTGACGCTGGCCATATTGGGAGCCAGCGGCGTTGTTTCCGGCATGCCGAACAGGACTTTCGGTTTTTCAAATTCAAAATCCGGCGCTGTGCTCAGCGAAACGGAGACAATGCTTCGATTTGGGGCGAGGAACGTAATCTCCCTGCCGTCGCGCCGCCAGAACGCCATGCCCATGGAGCCCTCCTCGGAAATCTTCCAGGGTCCTTTGGAGGGCGCCGTCCCGGGAGCGGCTGTCGGACTAAACGGCCGGATAAATAGTTCCGTTCTTCCGGTTTCGTTCGATACGTAAGCCACAAAGCGAGCGTCCGGCGAAAGCCGAGGCCCCGTGAGTTGAGACTTGCTTCGGAAGATCTCGATCGGCTTGCGTTCGCCGGTTCCAGCAAGCGGCAAGGCGAATATCGCGCCGCCACCGAGGTCAGTGGAGTAATACGTCAGGTAACGCCCGTCCATCGACCAATCTGTCAGGACCAGCGGCGCATTGCTCTTATAAAGAAGTTCCTCGGCGCCTTCACCATTGGACAGCTTCTGATACAGCCCATACGCACCCTGCCGCAATCCGACATACGCCACATGGCTTCCGTCCGGAGACCAGGCCGGCGCCGACGCCGCTTCGCGCTCACCGCTGGTGGAGACTCTTGTCGTCTTGCCGGTTGCAAGATCCAGGACCCAGAGATCATTGCTCTCTTTATCAACGTCCACCTTGATCACGGCCATGCGTTTGGCATCCGGGGAAAAGACCGGCTGCTGGTACAAATCTTTGGGTCCGACCTGACTGACCTCTTTCCCTTCACGATCGAACAGCGTGATCTGACGCGCGTTCGCCTGCATGATCTGCGCGATGGCCTTTGCGCGCTCCTCAGGATCTTTGGGCAGTTGCGCAGCGGCCTGAATTGCGGTGAAGAGAACGAGGACAATGGTTACGGCAATCCGATATGAAGTCTTCATGGGAATCTCCTTATCTTGAGGCTGCGGGCTTTTCAAAAGGTTTCGCGCGCTCTCACGCTCCGCGCACTCAACAATTCTGCGGGCACGCCGAAATCACTTTCCCGCCCGGCAGAGTCATGGTCCGTAACAACCCGGCACGAGATCCATCCCTGGCGCGGCTTGCTTCGGCCGTGACCGTCTTGCCGATTGCGGTCTCGACATCGCTCTTATTGACATCGCGCGAGCGGAAAAAATTGGGCGACGGACCTTCAAGCGACCAGGTTTGCATTTCGGTGCCGCCATTCTTCGTATCGACGATCAATTCGATGTGAGGATTTCGCCAATCCATCTTATTCAGCGTTCCGGTCATGGTGATCCTGTCGTTGAAATCATAAATCGCCGACATGTTGTGATGCGCCCATACAGGCGCCGCAAACATGAAAGCCGCCGCAGCCAGGAAAATGGTTCTTAGCCTCATAAAGGGTGTCTCCTTTGCGGTTAATACGTTTCTTCGCGCAAATTGTTTCAGAAAAAACGAACCTATACCGGTTCGCAAGCATCGTCCAGAAGTTTAATGACGCAAAATGTGAACGAAAGTTACCCGGCCGGTTGGCGTCTGGCGTTTCTCTCAACCTGGATAAAGTTCCTAAACGAAGATTGCAATTTAGCTATTTCTTCAGTATTGTGAACAAATTCGGAAACGCGATTATCTCAGAAAATGTGACCATATGTTGCTGCTGTCGCTTCTCCGTCTGGGGGTCGTGAAGCGCAGGAAAACCCGATGTGCTTGTGGAGTGTTCTGCGGGAACTCGAAGGACTCGAAGGAGAAGATGCATGACGTCCAAACAACCACCCAGAATTGCTACCTGGCTGCTGAAACGTTTTGGGTCTGGACCCAACAAAGACGCAGTCCTTGGTGATCTTTCGGAACGGTACCTGCAGAACGACAGCGCGATGTGGTACTGGCGTCAGGCGATTAAAGCCATTCCGGTTAGTTTCTTCAGGGAAATTCAAGGGTACAGGATTCCAGTGGCTCGAGTCTTTGGCATCACTCTTTTGGCTATCGTTTTGATAGTTGCCCTGCTGTCGGAAATCGATTCGTTCTGGAAGATTGGGATCGCCGCAATTCTTGGTGGAGTCTTTGTTGGAGTTCTGATGTTTTGGCGTGGCCATGAGGAGGGAGGAGTTATGGGATCGAATCCAATTGGGGATGTCCGTATCGACAGTTCGAAGATTCCGATACGTGGCGGGATAGGCGCGGGCATTCTGATAGTCATTCTTCTCTCTGGAGTTCTTATAGAACTTCCAGAACTTCGCCTGGTGGCTGGAATGGCGATTGTGGCCGGCGTCGCTTTCGGCGGCCTTCTATTCTTATGGAGAAGGCATCAGGCCTGAAGAGGTGTGTTCCGGCACCGGTGGATTCAGCTGGTTGTAGTCGTCTCATTCCAGTGACCTCCGGGCTATTGGATCCTGTCGTCTCGTACAAGTACTGCGAAAAGTGAGCGTACGTATTGTTCCTGCCTTGTCGCGTCCTTTTAGTAATCACAGAGACCTGTAATTCGTAATACGCATTCGAGCAACATCACTCTCTCAGAAACTGCGGAGAAATGACGACGCGTTTCCTGTTATTTGTTGGCGGTCGTATACTTGGTGCCGTTTCGGAGGAACGAAGGATGAAAATCAGATTACACACAGTTTGGATTGCCGCCGCCATGATGTTCGTTTTCGCCAGCGGCGCGTACGCGCAGGATCTCACGATTACGAATGCGCGGATACTCGACGGCACAGGCCGGGTGATCGAGCGCGGCGCCGTCGTCGTGCGCGACGGCAAGATTGTGTCGGCCTCGGCCACAGCGCCGGCCGCAGGCGCAGGCCGCACGATCGATGCGGGCGGCAAGACCGTGATGCCGGGCTTGATCGACGCGCACCGGCACATTGTTACCGGCAATGCTGCCACCTGGCTAACGCAGACCGCGCCGCAACAGCTCCAGGAATTCCTCGATGCGGGATTCACCACCGTGCTCGCCGCCATCGATCCCGTTCAGGCGATCGAGGCGCGCAAGAGGATCGAAGCGGGTCAGATGAAGGGACCGCGGCTCTACGTCGGCACATTCATTCCTGTCGCCGGTGCAACGGGTCCACCGGCAAACGGCGATCCGGCGCGTACCGATCCCGCACGCGGTCCGCTGCCAACAGCACCTGCTCCAGCAATCCCACGTGCCGCCACAATCAAATCCGTCGAGGATGCGGTGGCGGCGGGCTACGACTATCTCAAGGTCGTGTTGAACACCACTCTGAACGGTCCTGAAGTCGAAACACTGAAACTGATCGTCTCGGAGGGAAAGAAGCACAACAAACCGACAATCGTTCATGCCGTGAGCGTGCGTGACACGCTCGCCGCCCTCGACGCAAAGCCCGATTTGCTCGTGCACACACCACACATCGGCAACCTTGGGGACGATCCTGCCGCCGTCAAAAAGATCGTCGACGCGAGGATTCCAATGACTTCGACGCTCGCCGTATTCGTGCCACACTTTGACGCGAACGGCACCGCGCTCTTCAGGGACAGGCTGCCGTTCCCGTTGCCTACGCTATCCAGCGCTGGCCAGGGCCCTGTGAACGCGCGGCTGCTCTGGGATGCCGGTCTCGTGAGCTACGGTTTCGGCACCGATACGCAATGGCCGCCGAAGGAGACACTTGCTGACGAACTCCGCGCCCTGAGGCTGGTGTTCTCACCACAGGATGTCGTCAAGATCATCACGAAGAATGCCGCGACCGCGACCATGCACGGCGCTGAGATCGGTACTCTCGAGCCCGGCAAATTAGCCGACATCGTGATTATTGACGGTGATCCCATGCGCGACAGCAACGCCTTGCTGAACGTTGTCACGACGATCAAGGGCGGGCAAGTCGTTTTCGAGAAAAAGTAAGCGCAAGCCGTTGTCGCTCATGAAATCTGGATAACGTTGATAGAACTCGCGAAGGGAATTCGATTAACGTTGCCGCATTTAGCTGTTCATAAATATCAGCGCTTGCGCTCGGACAACTGCGAACTGTATTGCGGGTCGGGAATAGGCCTTCTCAGCGATGTACCCCGCGTTCGGCTCGCTGTAGAAGATGTCGATGTGATAGTCCGTCATTTCGAATCTTTCAGTCGCAGATTATATGTCTCGACCAACGTCAGAACGCAGGAGAAGAAGTCCGATAATTCCGCCGCTTCGGCGAACGTCACTGGAACTCTCCTTCTGGAACTGCGCGTGCAAAGATTTTCGCATGCGACACAAAAACAGCTTACATTCGCCTCTGCCGAACCAGCCTTTTTTCCATGAAGATCGCGGGTTTAGGGACGATCCTCGGAGATACGCCTTGTGTGCCGTTCTCACAGCTTTCTTCACAGGGTGTGCCGCAATGGCACAGTCCGTTCAACCGACGCGCTTCAACGTCGCGGCCTCTTTCATACAATCCCGGCCGCAACAGGCATTCCTTGCCAATGCCGGCAATGGACTGGGCGCAGGAGGCACGTTCCTCTACAACCTGACTCGCGCCGGATGGGCCAGTGTGCGATTTGACGCGTCATGGATTCAATATGGCAGCGAAACGAAGCGCGTCCCGCTGTCCGAAAGCGTCGGCGAGCGCGTTCTCGTCGACGTCACGACGAGAAACCAGATGGGTGCCATCGGTATTGGTCCGGAGTTTGCGGTTGGTATGGTCCGGTACGTCCATACGTGAATGCCGCATACAGCGGAGTGATCTTCCGGACGTATTCCTCGGTTGGCGGAACGAATTCGGCCGGCGAAGACTTCGCAGACACAAAAAATCACGGCGATTCGACATCGGCCTGGGTCTATGGAGGTGGAATTCGGGTTCCGGTTTATCAGAAGAAAATTGGGATCGATCTGGATTTTGGCTTCCGCTATTACCACGGCGGAATTTCGACGTATCTCAACGAAAGCAGCATTGTGGATCACCCCAACGGATCGATTACGATCATTCCATTCCGGACTCGCACGCCGTTTATCGTCTATTCCGCCGGGGTAAAATTCCGGATTCCGTTTACCGGCAAGACGTGCCCGCGAATGGCGTGCTAGCGGCACGCGGCCGTGATGGATTGTCATTACCCCCAGCGGGATGCGATCACCTCCATAGCAGCCTTATCGTAACAACTCTTTCGCTTGAGTCTTCAGTGGATCGAGATTGGGACGAACTGGAATGTGACGGGCTGGCATAACGATCCTCCTTCAAACCCCCACCGTCCGCCGTCTGGGGCAAAGAGGTTCGTAAAGAACCGATTAGGAATTCGACAACACAGGTGGACTCAGTCCTGCCCGCGGACGGGAGGCGTCCTGTACGCCGGCAGTGAGGATGAATGGAACCAGAGCAATTTGCAAGCCATCAGATGTCATCGTCAGGGAGTGGTTGCTGGAACCAGGGTACGCGACTGGATTCGCCACTGTCCGGGGCCGATCTTTTCGTACACATCATTGTAGTAGCCGCCATTCTTCAGATAGGCACGGCCGGTGATTGCGCCGGCTGCGACGGCGATGGCGACGCCCGAGGTCCGCAGGCGCTTGATGCCGTTCTGGTCTGCGACGTAGTAGTCTCCGAGTTCAGAACCGGCGATGCGTTGAATCGCCAGCATTTCAGTCGCATTGAGGCCGGCGGTCTTCTCGGCCGGAGTCAGCACAGTGCGCGACCGGAATCGCCAGCCTTTCGTCGTCTTTACATACTCATCCTCGTATTGGCCGGCGGCGCCGAGATCGGCAATCCCGCGGACGCCTGTGACTGTGGCCTCGATGGCAACCGTTGGTCCAGTGGCGCCCCCTGGACGCGTGTTTGGAGCTGCACCCGCGGGCGTCGTGCACTGACGCTCGCTCTGCACCAGCGCGATCAACCGCTCACGTCCGACCACCTGACCACGAATGCCGCTGGCGAAGTAACCGATTTCTGGAGCAAAGAGATCCGCGTATTCCTCCGCGCTACATGAGGCAAGCGCCCGTGCATAGCCCGTCACCAGCGCCTGAATCGCACTCGTGTCGTCTGGCGTAAGCACCGGCACCTGGGCGGATGCGGACGTGGAGAGCAACAGGACAGCAAGCAGGGAACAACACCAATACGACATTGAAATTCTCATGGTGCCGTAAGGTTAACCGAACTTATGCGTGCGCGGGAAGCCCTCTTCAGCGTCCTCAAGAGCAACCGATTCCAGCCGCCTTTGCGGCTCCAATCGGAATCTTGTATTGTGCCGGCGCGCGGGAAGTGGAGATTCGCCACAAGGTGGTATATAAAGCCCAAATCAAACGGGAGGAATTTATGAAACGTTTCGCGGTAATACTGACATGTGGATTCGCACTCGGCGGTGCAATTGGAATGCTCGGGGCCCCGCAGGCGAATCCAGCAACGGCGCCCACACCTCCGCTCTGGGCGTTTCCTGTGGCACCGCCTGCGGCCCGCGGGGCGGCTCCCGCTGGGGGAGGCGCGCCAGCTGCAGCCCCGGACACCAGTCCAAAGAGTGTTCCGAACACGACTGTGACGCTCACACTTGCGCAAGTGCGCGACAGCTACAACATTCCGGACTGGCATCCCGAAGGACACACCGCCATGCCCGATATCGTCAGTCATGGCCGTCGACCCGCCGTGATTTCCTGCGGGTATTGCCATCTGCCGAACGGGCAGGGCCGTCCCGAAAACTCCAGTGTTGCCGGACTCCCCGCCGCGTACATCGTCCAGCAGATGGCAGATTTTAAAAACGGGTTGCGCAAGAGTTCAGAATCCCGCCTGGGGCCGCAGAACCTGATGGTAAACATTGGCAAAGCCGCAACCGACGCGGAAGTCCAGGCTGCCGCGGAATATTTTTCGAAGCTCAAGCTGAAGCCCTGGATCCGTGTGGTCGAAACCGCGACTGTGCCGAAGACCCGAATTGCCGGTGGCATGTTCATTGCAATCGAAGATGGCGGGACCGAGCCGATCGGCAACCGTATCATCGAAGTTCCGGAGAATCTCGAGCATACCGAGCTTCGTGACGACGCTTCCGGTTTCATCGCCTATGCCCCGGCCGGAAGCATCAAAAAAGGAGAAGCTCTCGTGACCAACGGCGGCGGCAGGACCACAGCGTGCGCCATCTGTCACGGAGCGGATCTGAAAGGAATGGGGCCGGTCCCGAGTATTGCCGGCCGATCTCCGAGTCAGATGGCGCGCCAGATCTGGGACATGCAACACGGAGCACGTGCCGGATTGTGGTCCGATTTGATGAAGCCGGTTGTGAAGAATCTCACTGAGGAAGACCTGGTGTCGATTACGGCGTACCTGGCTTCACTGAAACCATGATCGCGAAGTGGAAACTCTGCATGGGCGCGGCGGTCGTCGCGCTCATGACCATGCTATCCGCTGCGAAGGGACAACAGCAGCCGGCATGCATCGACTATTCGAAAGATCCCGCCGGTTGTCAACCGAGCACGTTTGATACGCCACTCGGCCAGTTGCCGACGGTGCGTGTCAACCGAATGGGCAATATCGATCCCTTCTCTTCCGAAGAGGACGCTCGGGCGGGGACCAGCACACTGGAAAAATCCCTGCATCTGTTTCGAAATTTCGAACACCTTCACTGGGTCGTCACGGTTCCTTCGGTCAAGGACGCGGCGACCGGAAAGTGGAAAGGAGGCGACCTCGACGGCGAGGGAGACGCGCGCGGGCTTGGCATCGCGGGCAATTGCATCTTCGTCGGGCATGGGAACGGCGCAGGTGTCCGGCATGCGATCAACATTTTAAAAATCCAGCCGAACCCGGAAAAGCAACCGCCCGTGCAGGTCGGCGAAATCCCTGCGACCGTCGAAGGCAATCAGGGGTACGACGACCGCGAACTGCGCGCGTTGGCATACACGACGTCGACGGGTCAGGAGCGCTACCTGCTTGTCCGCAACGGCGGAACCAACACTGCCGGCAAAATGGACAGCTATCGCATCGATCCCAATACGTGCCAGGTCCAATCCAAAAGCACGACGCATGACTTTCACTCGCAGTCGCATGAGTTCTTCCTGTGGCACGATCCCGTCAATTCCAATCGGGTGCTGGTCTATATGACGATATGGACGTCCGGAACTCCGGACCCGGACAACCCCGGCCTCCGAATTCCAGACATGATCGTGCTTGCCGTGACCGATGAGAACACCGGAGAAATGCTCGACAAACCGAAAGTCCTCGCGGGATTCAGTCTTCAGGACGCAGGCGGCCCTCCCCTCAATGAACGGCCGGACGCAACCGGTTTGTTTTCCGACGGGCGATTTCTGGATTTCAGCGAGATGAAAAATCGCGAAAACCGCGCGGGAAATTTCCAGAATGCGGAGCAAAACAAGCTGCACTCCGTGTCTGTCACCGCGGACGGCGAACGTGTTTATGTGGCGGGAACAACGGCCGGATTCTACGTGATCAACTCCGAAGGTGTCGTGCATCACCGTGATGCGGAACTGAACGCAGGCTCAGCAGGCTGCAACCAGCGATCCACAATTGTGGCTCCCGACGGCGCGATCGACGCCGCGAAACTCCCGAGCGTTGCGAACGATTGTCTGCACATGGTCGTCAACGACGATCCCGGACTGAAGGCATTCCTCGCGTCGGGCGCTTCCGCGCAGGCCAGGGCACAACGCTATCTTGTCCTGCTGACCCGCTCGCGGTTTGATGTGTATCCACCTGTAAACGCTTCGCCGACAGGTACACACAGCGCCGTCTATGTGCCAGATCGGCCGGCTCAAGTGCGAGGAAACACGAAGGGCCGTCCCGCATACGTCTG
>Ga0184628_10001467_pt1 | contig 11654 bp, 13 predicted proteins | sample PLM4_5_b1_FD_133149 | JGI IMG/M metagenome (GOLD analysis project Ga0184628, IMG submission 133149) | Groundwater sediment microbial communities from an aquifer in East River, Colorado, USA - PLM4_5_b1 | ecosystem: Environmental > Terrestrial > Soil > Riparian zone | place: USA: East River...
CCTCCCTGGACGAGCTGATCCATTCCTACTTTTTCGTTTTTGGCGGATAGTTCTTCATCAGCTTTTCAGCGGACTTCGTAATGTTCTTCTGCCGTTTATCCGGCTTTGCCTTCGGATCGACGGTTTTTGTGACAACTCCCCGCCATACCAGTTCCTGTTTAACCCGGTCGAACATGTCCAGGCTGACTGCGCCGACGTCGACGGACGATGTGGTGGATGTGGTCACCATTCCATTGGAGTACCAGACTCCACCCCACGAAGGCGATGCCATCCATCCCACCGCATAGGTAGTCATATCCAGTTCCCGATCCACTCCCGCCATATAGACGATCACGAGATCGGCGCTGCTGTTGGTTGTCGCCTTGGTAAGTCCGCTTTTGACCAGGGCGGCGTCAAAGGCCGCGCCGAGCTGGGTCAGGAGAGCGATATCGATATCCTGCATCAGGGGATGTTTTTCCCAGCGGTAGGTCTTGTACTTTGAGAAATCCACTTCCTTGTCAAACGTAAAGGACACCTTCTGGGCGAACACCGGCGAAGCGACAAACAGAATCAGGATCGGAAGGATCCATCGGACGGCTTTCATGCGGTTAACTCCTTAGTCACTGTGCGTTATTTTCTGGGATCGAATAACTGTAAATGTGAGTAGGTGCGTTGGACTCGACCGTTCGGAAAATGGCTATCGAACTCTGCGTCTCGCATATACCGCTTTCTCCAGAATTCCGAAATGCGTGATCATTCCCTGGTTTGCCTGTCCCCACCCGAAATCAACCCGGATGACATTGACGTACGGAACGATGATGTGAATCCCGACGCCTCCTCCTCCAATGAAGTTTCTGGAGAAATCGTCATTCCCATACCAGGCAGTTCCGGCGTCTCCAAAAGCGACGAGCCGCACCCCGTAGAAGTAATTGAATCCCTTAAAGGAATGATCGTTGACCTTGAGCAGGTCGAATCGATACTCCAGTGTGTTCAGCCATTGGTTCTTTCCACGCCTGGCGTCGATATCCCAGCCGCGCAGCGTATTGGTTCCGCCGATATGAAAGTCCTCATGAATCGGAATATCCGTACCCACAGTTCCAGACTGAAGCGTCAAAAGGGAAAAAATGCCCATGCTGTGTCGCCCGTGCAGGGGCTGGTAACGTCGGACATCGAAGTTAAACGTCCAGTAGGACTCGTCCCAGTTGGGATGCTGCGACAGTACGTCCACGCTGTTCCACCAGCCGCGCTTTGCATTGGTCCAGGAGTCCCGGCTGTCGAATTCCATCACGGCGCCGAACCCTGGAATATTGTCGAGATTGCCTGGAGACAGAGTGACGCCCGCTCGATCGCTCTTTACCGCCAGGTAATTGATCCGTCCTCCGACTCTCAATCTGTTCGTTAGTTGTCGCCCGCCCTGTACGTCCAGCTCATTGGAAAATTCCTGGAAATCATCCAGCGAATTGAAACGGTCACGCAGAAAGTAGTCCCCTCGCCACCACCAGGATCCCGGCGGTCTCCATGGAGAAGCGGCCAGCACTTCGAATTCGGTCGCACCTCCGCCGCGTGCAGCGATGGATACATTGGCGCCAGAACCGAGAAAGTTTGTGGACTTCAATCCGGCGCCAATCGTGAGGCCCTGTTCGTCCGTTACGCTGATTGCAGGGTAGACAAAATAGGGTGCCGTTTCCTTGAGGGTTACCCGCAGAATGACGCCGTTCGTACCGGGAGTTGCCTCAATGTCGATTCCGGCGAAAAGGCCCATACGGTCCAGCCGCTCGTAGTCGCTCGCAACATTTACTGTCGAATACAACCCGCCAACCTGCGACTTCATCTGGCGCAATACCGCAGGTTCTTTAACACGGTTCAGACCCGACACCAGGATTTGTTCGACACGTTGTCCATCCTGGGCAGTGGGGGTGCCGGGATTTTGTGCGAACAACGTCGACGAGAGGAATACCGTGAGCAGGAGCACAACTCGCACTACTGCTGGAGCAGGTCTCACCTTGGGTACAGGAACACTGCCGCTGCGCGAAATCGCCATTTTGGACCGCCGTCGGGACTAGCCAGCATTGGCCCCGCCCCTACCTGGAAGTTCACGGGGCGTTTGCCCAGCATGGCAATTTTGTTGATGTTGAATAGCAGAGGTGCGGTCCACTTTCCACCTTGCGCTTCCCATTTCCCGGTTGCTTCGATCGTCATTCCGGCTGTCAGTCCGTTGCCGAGATTATAGGCGGCAAACGGTTGCAGGAACGCCTGGTTGACGGCGTCTCGATCGTTTGCGCCATCGACCGACCAGACCTGGTTCCCGAGGAATCCCAGCGTCCAGTTGCCCGGCTGGCTGAGCAATACGATGGAAGGCCCTATCGAGAATTTTTCAGTACCGATTGCAGCACTGGTTGCCGTGGGAAGCATCACGACCGGGCCCATGCCCCAGGTGATCCTGCCGGACTTTGAAGGAGAAAAGAATGCGGTTACCAGAGTGTCGCTGATCCCATTAATCCGCGTGCCTGTCGGCGTGGGTTGAGAACTGATTGGAACAATCAACCGCAGGATGATATTCGTTTTCGGGCTGGCTGCGAAGGGCATGACGGGCTGAAAGTTGAGCAGCGTCCCGCTTTCATCGTTATCTCCAATGCCGAAATCCCAATTGCCCTGGAAGGGAACACTGATCAGATCGGCAATCGGGTTCTGGGTCTGCTTCGCCAGTTCATTCGTATCCTGTGCCGTAACCGCCTCCGGCAGCCCCATCAAAAGTAGAGTGCAGAATAGGAGTGAACGCCTGTAGCCCTTCGACATATTTACTTCCCCTCAAATGAGATTTTCAACGGAGTCGCGGGTAAACGAATACTGTAACTCATGTCAGGTTGTTCCAATCAAAATGGGTCTGTCTCCATTTTGTCAAAACCTGCCTTAGCTTACAGTTCTTTGGGTCTTGCATTCCCTGTACTGTGGCGAGACAGGGCCCCGAATTTCCACCGACATAAGGTCAATGCTGAAAAATAAGACCACAACGCGAACACGTATTCTATTGGCAGACGACAGTCCGGCCGTATTGGCGGGAATCCGAAGACTCCTGGACCCGGAGTTCGAGATTGTCGGCTGTGTTTCCGATGGGCTCGCATTGGTGGCTGCAGCGAAGACTCTCCGGCCGGATGTCCTGATCGTGGACATCATGATGCCGGGCATCAGCGGGCTGGAAGCGGTGCGCCGTCTCCGCAAGATTCCGCGATTTGGTGTAACCGCCATTCTGCTGACCGTCCTTAATGATCCTGCACTTGTCGTGGAGGCGCGAACCGCCGGTGCGATGGGTTATGTCGTAAAATCATCGGCCGATCGGGATCTGGTCGATGCCATCCACGCGGCTCAGGCAGGACAATTCTATCTTTCACCAACCCGGGAAAGAACACACCCTCCCGCCTTGAGACCCGCAAAGACTCTCCAGAAGCGATAAAGTCGGATGCCCGCGGCCTGATCCTTCATTCCTGCATTAGAATACTTCGATGGATTCAAACCTAAACAAGTACAGTTCACAGATCACACGTCCGAAATCGCAGGGCGCCTCCCAGGCCATGTTGTACGCCACCGGTCTTTCCGAATCGGATCTCGAGAAGGCCCAGGTCGGAATTTCGAGCGTCTGGTTTGAAGGCAATCCCTGCAACATGCACCTGCTCGATCTCGCCGCGAAGGTCAAGGAAGGCGTCGTTGCTGCGGGTCTCGTGGGTATGCGTTTCAACACCATCGGCGTCAGCGACGGAATTTCCATGGGCACCGATGGCATGAGCTTCTCACTCCAGTCACGCGATCTCATTGCCGATTCGATCGAGACAACTATGGGCGGGCAGTGGTACGACGCGAACATCTCACTGCCTGGCTGCGACAAGAACATGCCGGGCTGCATTATCGCGATGGGACGCCTCAATCGGCCTTCGCTGGTCGTGTATGGCGGAACCATTCACGCCGGCATGCTGGAAGCTCGAAAGCTCGATGTGATCTCCGCGTTCCAGAGTTACGGCGAATTCATCTCCGGAAATATCGACGAGGCGAAACGGAAGCAGATTGTTCAACTGTCTTGCCCCGGTGCGGGAGCCTGCGGCGGCATGTATACGGCCAATACGATGGCATCCGCAATCGAGATGCTCGGAATGTCCCTGCCGTACAGCTCATCGACTCCGGCCGAAGATCCGCTGAAACTTGACGAGTGTTTTCGAGCGGGCGCGGCAATCCGGAACCTGCTGGCGCTCGATCTCAAGCCGCGCGACATCATGACTCGCGAAGCGTTTGAGAACGCAATGGTGATGGTGACGGTTCTTGGAGGTTCAACCAACGCCGTGCTTCACCTTATCGCCATGGCGCGTTCGGTGAATGTTCCGCTGACCATTGATGATTTTCAGCGCGTCAGCGATCGAACTCCGCTGCTGGCCGATTTCAAACCCAGCGGAAGCTATGTCATGGAAGATTTGCACCGGGTGGGCGGAATCCCGGCTGTCATGAAATTCCTGTTGTCTGAAGGGATGCTGCACGGCGATTGCATGACCGTTACCGGAAAGTCGATTCGCGAAAACGTGAAGGACCTGCCTGCACTGACACCGGGGCAGCAGATCGTCATGCCTCTTTCGAAGCCCATCAAGTCCACGGGACATATTCAGATCCTGAAAGGGAATCTTGCTCCGGAAGGTTCCGTTGCAAAGCTGACCGGCAAGGAAGGCACCGTCTTTTCGGGTCCGGCAAATGTTTTCGATTCGGAGGAAGACATGCTCCATGCCCTGGAGCGGAAGGAAATCTCAAAGGGCGACGTGATTGTGATCCGATACGAAGGTCCAAAAGGCGGTCCGGGTATGCCGGAAATGCTTACGCCGACTTCCGCGGTGATGGGGGCAGGACTGGGGAAGGATGTCGCCTTGATCACCGATGGACGGTTTTCCGGCGGATCTCATGGATTCATCGTTGGACATATCACTCCGGAAGCGCAGGAGGGCGGACCCATTGGTTTGATTCGTACGGGAGATCGCATCACGATCGATGCGGGGCGGAATCTCATCAGTGTCGATCTTTCGGATCAGGAACTGGCCAGTCGCAGGAAGGACTGGAAGATGCCTCCATACAAGTCCACACGCGGAACGCTGGCGAAGTATATCCGGCTGGTGAAGAACGCCAGTTTCGGATGCGTTACGGACGAGTAGTCGTTGTCAGGGATCCAGGAACCGCAACGACGCCGTCTTTCACAAAGACCACGGTGCCATCTCTGAAATAAAGCGTCTCGCCGTTCATGTTCATGATGAAGGCGATCGGGTTCCCATACTTTTCGATAACCTTGTCGCGGGTGGTTCCCAAAGCGAGTCGTGTGACCTCTGGAGGCGTTACCTGCTGGCTGACATTTGTCGGCCGAGTCGTTCTGTCGATCGACGTTCCTCCGGAGCGAGCCCCGGAAGGCGATGCAGGTGTTGCCGGCGTTGCCGGACTCGGAGGAGCCGGGGCAGTCGGAGCCAGTGGGGCTGAAAGGAATACGCCGGGTTCCATCCCAAAGCCGCTTTCAATCACCATGGTTCCGGCTGGAACAAAAACCGTGCCACCGGCGGGGAGAATCGTCACTGCCCCGTTTCCCTGTACCGCAAAGTTGTCCTGAGCCCTCGTTGCCCTCTGTGGCGTAATTTGCGGACCAACGGGTCCCCCTATTGGAGCAATAGGATTCGCGGTCGGCTGAATCGGGTTCGTCATCGGCGCAATCAGGAGCGGACCCGAAGTCGTTGGGGCCGTCTGAGGTGGTGCCGGCTGTTGTTGCCCAATCCGAAATCCATTGTTCTGGGCATGAAGCGGAGCAACTGTGGCTGCTGCAATAGAGATGACCAAAGGGAAAATCGGGAGCGACGCGGATTTGATCTTCATGGGCTCTCCTTAGGTTTGCGGCCATTTTAGACGATTGGTGTTACTATTTCGACTACTCATAACGTGAAGGAGCCGCGACGATGCCTGAAGCCATAATCAAGAACCTCGAAATTACTCCCAAGCCGAAATGCATGCGGTGCGGTTCCGACCACACGGTATCGGATGTCGGCCACTGGCTTCCGGGGTGGTGGACCTGTCAGATTTGCAACATCCGCTGGGAAGAAGACGAATTCGAGGATTAGTTCCCATCTCCTTTAAAGAGAAGGATTAACCTTCCGGATAGAATCAGTTTACCTTCCGTGCATTGAGCCATTTTGCCGCTCGCGGCAAGATGGCTCGCATGTCGAATCTCACCACACAAATACCTGGCAGGGCAGCGATTGCGCGCTGGCTGAAATTCAATGCGGTTGGCGCCATGGGGCTTGCCGTACAACTTCTCACGCTTGCCCTGCTGATTCGGATATTTAAAACGCCATTTATCTGGGCCACGGCCCTGGCAGTGGAAACCGCGGTACTTCACAATTTCTTCTGGCACTGGAGATGGACCTGGGCGGATCGGCGCCGCGACGGCCTCTCCGGCATGGCAGCCACGCTGCTGCGATTTAATCTCTCCAACGGAATGATTTCGATCTTTGGTACGGTGCTGTGTACGGGAATTCTCACAGGGATTCTGAAACTCGATCCGCTGCTATCCAACGTACTTTCACTGGTTCCGTGCTGCGTCATCAACTATCTTGTTTCGGATCGGCTCATCTTCCTCGGTCTGAGAACTGGAGAATCCGCGTGACACAACGATCTGCTGTCGGTCGCCCCATCGTTTTCGCATTGTGCCTGTTCCTGGCAACTCCATTGGCCGCTGCTGCAGCTGTTCTGCAGATGAAGACCCTGCAGGCCTGGAATACGTATGCTCAGCTGACGGAGAAGCGAATTGACGCCGAGTTGAATGCAGAACCCGGTCGTTTCCTTCGTATCGACACCATGAAACCGGCCGACTCCGCGAAAGTAAAAAGCGTGTTGAAGTCCGGGGAGATGTACGCCGAAAAAATGAAGACACTGGATGGGGCAGGCCACGAAATCGAGGTTCCGTCCGGGTTGATTCACCACTGGTATGGCGCGATCTTCATTCCGGGAATCAAGGTGGAACCGCTGATCCGCTGGATACAGGACTACGACCAGCACTCCAAATACTTCAAGGAAGTCGAAAAGTCGAAACTTCTGTCCAGAAACGGAGACAACTTCAAGGTCTATCTCCGATTTATGCGCACGAAATTCGTGACCGTTCACTACAACACCGAACATACCGCGACGTACCGGGACCATGGACAGGGAATGGTTTCAAGCCGCAGCCTGTCAACGAAGATCGCCGAAGTGGATGACGCCGGCACGCCATCGGAAAAGGAAATGGCCATCGCCAACGACAGCGGATATATGTGGCGTCTGAATTCCTATTGGCGGTTTCGCGAACAGGACGGCGGAGTCGTTGTCGAATGCGAATCGATCAGCCTTAGCCGTGGTATTCCATATGGCCTGGCATGGCTGATCAGCAGTTATCTGGAAACTATTCCACGGGAGTCCCTGGAAAGCGCCCTGATTTCCACGCGGGACGGGGTCAAGTCCGTTCGTTAGTCGGCCGATTTCTGCGATGGTCGATGCTGCGCATCAGGATGAGCTGGGAGATTGGCGGATATACCAGCACTGCCGTAAGCACCAGAGCCCACTCAGGCCCGATCGTATGCACCGCGAGAAACGGGGATGGTGCCCAGATCCAGTCCCATGGCATCAGATAGGGCAGCATGCGTCGATACTTCAGCCCGGCTGCAGGATGGCCCAGTCCCACCGTAAATATCAGGTAGAGTCGCACCGGAATACTGCCCGCCGCCCCAACGAGTAGTGGGACCGTCAGCCATCCAACTCCCGCACCCCCGAGTACTGAAGCGACGTCGTACATGTGACTCAGGGCGAGGCTGTACAGCGTGAGATACATCGCCTGCACGGCAAGAAACAGGATGCGCGCCGGGGTTTCAGGCAGGGAAAACTCCAGCTCCAAAGTTCGTTCGTCCGGAGCCGGATTGCGTTCCGGAATGGGAGCCTGAACCGGGGGAGGAGACGGCGAAATTATTTCCTGCACCGGAACGGGCGCTGGATTCTCGATCGCTTCGACAGGGGCAATGAATCGATAGCCCTTTCTCGGCAGGGTTTCGAGCATGCGCGGCTTCAACGGGTCGTCGCCCAGGGCTTCACGGATCTTCTTTACCGCGACGTTGATGGCGTGTTCGAACTCTACAAACTGGCCGTCTTCCCAGAGCCCTTCCTGTATTTCATCTCGGGTCACCAGCATCCCGGCGCGCGAGACAAGCAGGATCAACAGGCGGGCCGGCTGATCCTGAAATTTTACGCGGGAGCCGTCCTTAAAGAGTTCACCGGTGATGCAGTCCAGTTCAAAGGACTCGAATCGTACACGCGCGTGTTGTGATTGTGGTGCTGACACGGATTGAACCGTGAATGTACGGCGGAACGGCGGGCGCTGTCCAGACTGGAGTCAAAACCCTCTCCTGAAGGGAGAGGTCGCCGCGAAGCGGCGGGTGAGGGGTGCAGATCCAGGAACTTCACCCCTCACCCGCCGCCCATCTCGCGATGGGCGGCACCCTCTCCCTTCGGGAGAGGCATTCTCGCCTAGTCCAATCGCTCTTCGTTATAGAGGCGGACCGTGTTTTTCAATGTCCCGAAAATCGCGAAGATAATGAGGACCGGTATGGCGACGACAGCACCCACGTCCGCCAGCAGGAACCGATGGCCGGCAATGGTGACGTACTGTTTGTACATCATTGCGATATTACCGATGGCGAGAAGAACGCGCAGCTCTGTTGGTCCCCACATCCCGTACGACAGCTTAAATACTCCAACGGTATACGTGGCGAGATAGCTCTCGATATTCACCAGGTAATACGCGATCAGGAAGCCCATCGCCACAGTCAGGCTCATGTAGCCCGACAGCGCAAACCCTGCAACGAGACACAGGATTCCAAAGGCGTCGACCATGTGGTCGACGTAGAAGCCATATCGCGGCCGCAACCGGTTGCGGTGGCGCGCCAGAGTTCCGTCCAGGCTGTCGCCGAACCAGTTGACGGCAAGAAAGACGATTCCCGCCAGAAGCATGCGCCGATCCCATTGAGCCAGATAGTAGGAGATCCCGGTGAGGATCATGCCGGCGAAGCCGAGTAATGTCAGGTGGTCGGAATTGACCCATTGCGGCATCCGTGATGCCAGCCAGTGCAGAGATCGCTTCTCGAGCGAGGTCAGGATACTTTGCTGGTCGCGGGTCGCGGTCTTGAATGCAATAGAACGTGTCATCGTCGGCTCCTTTTGTGAGGTTTCACTCTCAACATGGGAGCGACTATGCTCTGAAGGGTCTCTATCCATCAATGCACCGTGGGTAAACTGATTCTAAACTTCCCGTTTTGTCCGTTAAATCAACGCTTTCAGGTACGCCGCGTAGCTGGATTTGCCCATGCTCCTGATCTGGTTTTCCAGCTGGTTCCGATCAATCCAGCCCTTCCGCCAGGCAATTTCCTCCAGGCATGCAATTTTCAGGCCCTGCCGGCTTTCGATAACACTTACAAACTGCGCCGCATCAATTAGGGAGTCGTGAGTTCCGGTGTCCAGCCAGGCCGTTCCGCGTCCGAGAATTTCCACATGGAGGCTTCCGGAGTCCAGATAGAGGCGATTCAGATCCGTAATCTCATATTCTCCCCGCGAGGAAGGTTTCAGGGATTTGGCCATGGCGACCACGTTGCGGTCGTAGTAGTAGATACCGGGAATCGCAAAATTGGATTTGGGATGCGAGGGCTTTTCCTCAAGCGACACCACCTTGCCTGTCTTTGAGAATTCGACCACACCGTACGCGGCAGGATCGGATACGTGATATCCGAAGATGGTCGCTCCGGTTTCGCGTTTGCTGGCCCGTTCGAGTGCGACCGTCAGGTCCTGGCCATAGAAAAGGTTGTCGCCCAGAATGAGTGCCGAGGGCGAATCTCCAACAAAGTCTGCGCCGATGACGAACGCCTGTGCGAGTCCGTCCGGTTTGGCCTGCTCGGCGTAGCTCAGCTGAAGTCCGAACTGCGATCCGTCGCCAAGCAGACGCTGAAACAGCGGCAGGTCCTGTGGTGTCGATATAACGAGAATTTCGCGGATATCCGAGAGCATCAAAACCGACAACGGATAGTAAATCATCGGTTTGTCGTACACGGGCATCAGCTGCTTGGAGACGGCAATCGTCAACGGATACAGGCGCGAGCCGGAGCCGCCTGCGAGAATGATTCCTTTTCTTGCCATGGGTTAAGAGCCTACACGAAAAGCACTCGATTTCAGACTTCGCGTATTTGTTCGCTGGCCCTGCGGAAGACATCGTCCAGCATGGGTTCCGTCAGCCGCCCGGTTTGCGTGTTCTGCTGGCTGGGGTGGTATGAGCAAATGATCCGGGTTCCCTCGTCGAGAATCGCCGATGCACCGTGAGCAAAGGCCGGCAATGGCGCCGGATTCTTCCATCCGAGTTCCTTTCTTGCCGTGAAATAAGATTGGCATGCAATTCGTCCGAGCGGTACAACCACTCGAACCTTTCGCAGTGCCTGGAACTCATCGAGCAGAAATCTTTGGCAATTCCGGAACTCGGAGGGCAGTGGCTTGTTGTCGGGCGGCGCGCAATGGACGGCTGCGGTGATGTAGCAATCGATCAGGCGAAGGCCGTCGCTGGAATCCACGGAGTGCGGCTGATTTGCAAATCCGAATCGATGAAGTGCGCGAAAGAGCCAGTCGCCCGACCGGTCTCCGGTAAAAATCCGGCCGGTCCGGTTGCCGCCATGCGCTGCCGGCGCAAGACCAATTATCAGCAGGCGTGCATCCACATTTCCAAGACTGGGCACGGGCTTGCCCCAGTATTTCGAATCGCGGAAGCGACGGACTTTCGTTTCCGCGACCTCTTCGCGATAGCGGACGAGGCGTTCGCACTGCCGGCATTCGAGAATTTCCACCTGTGCTTCGGGCGTTGGCATAAGCGGGACCAGTCCCATCATAGGGCATGTTAGATTCACAGCAGGATGTTTGCCGTCAATACACTGCTGGAAAAGTTGCGGGATAGCCGAATGACGGAGGTGCCGGAAGCCGGTGCACTACTTCTGAATCATCTTTCTGAAAACCCTCTGGACCCGGCTTTCCGCTATCTGGAACACGTAACCCAGCGCGCACTTCAAAATGATTACGACTCCATCGACGATGTGATCGGAAGTCTGCAGGCATTGCTGGAGCGGAATCCGCCCACACTGGAACCGGGGCGTCCGCGATCGAGTGACCGTGTTGTGATTCCCGAAGCGAGAGTCGTCGAACTGCGAAATCCGGTCCGGAAGGACGATGGGCACTGGGAGTCCGGCATCAAGGCGCTGGTGACATCGGGTGACTGGCGTGGCCGGGAAATCGATGTCCATTTACGATCGAGCGAATGCCGTGAGGCATGCCTGCTGGTGCAGCTGCTGTGGATCCATGCTGCCGTCGCAATATACAACGTCGAACCTGCCGGAGACGCTTGGTTTAACGGGAGCCGCGAGACCTTCATCATCATCGAGCCGATGCGTCAGATCAATGCCACGAGCGTTTCTCGCGCGCTGCACTGCACCAGGCCACAGCTGGATCAGATTCGCCGCGGCAAGGGAGACAACACGGTGCCCACAGTAAAGGGAATCATTGTTCATGCGATGTTCGATCGGTTGCTCGACGGAGACTCGGACCTCAAAGCGGTGTAC
>Ga0184628_10001468_pt1 | contig 11653 bp, 9 predicted proteins | sample PLM4_5_b1_FD_133149 | JGI IMG/M metagenome (GOLD analysis project Ga0184628, IMG submission 133149) | Groundwater sediment microbial communities from an aquifer in East River, Colorado, USA - PLM4_5_b1 | ecosystem: Environmental > Terrestrial > Soil > Riparian zone | place: USA: East River...
GGTGCTGGTGGTGATCGCAGTCGTCGGGCTGTCCGTGCTGGCGGGGCGGCAGCTGGTACGCCAGGTGATCGCGTCGCCCCGCTTCGCGGTGCAGGAGGTGCGGGTCGCGGCGACCACGCACGTCTCGGCCGACGAGATTCAGGAGGTGGCGGGCGTGGAGATCGGCGATCAGCTGCTGACGGTCGATCCCGATCAGGTGGCCGCCAAGCTGGCCTCGCATCCGTGGATCGCGTCCGCGCGCGTCCGGCGCGAGCTGCCGTCGGCGCTTGCGATCGAGGTGATCGAGCGGCGCGCGATCGCCAGCGCGCTGATGGGCGCGCTCTACCTGATGGACGAGAGCGGCCGGCCATTCAAGCGCGCCACCTTCGACGAGGCGGACGGGCTGCCCGTGATCACCGGCGTCACCCGCGAGCAATACATCGCGCTCCGGTCCACCAGCGAAGCGGTGTTTCGCGAGGCGCTGGCGCTGTTCGCGGCGTACGCCGACGGGGCGCCCGCGGGCGCCCCCCGCCCGAAGCTCTCGGAAATTCACATCGATCCGCGGACCGGCTTCTCGCTGGTGCTGCTGGACGGCGCGGGCGAGATCCGGCTGGGGCGCGGCGCCGCCCAGGAGAAGCTGGCGCGCCTGGACCAGATCCTGGCGGCGGCCGGCCCGCGCGGACCGGCGGCGCTCGCGACCGTCTACCTCGACGGCGCGCTCGCCGATCGCGTGACCGTCCGCCTTCGCTCCCCCTAGGGCGTGAGCGCGCGAACGAGCGGCGGCGTGATCCGGCGGGCCCGGTAGACGCCGTAGTCGGTCGGGAAACGGAACTCCCAAACCACCTTCTTGTCGCTCTTGGCGACCTCGAAGACCCGGCTCTCGACGGGCGGCGCCCGGATACCGGCCGCGACCAGGTAGTTGCCGTTGGCCAGGCGACGAATGCCGCCCCAGAACGGGCTGTACCAGTTGGCGGTGTACCAGGCGTCGGGCACCGTGGCGCCGGCCGGGAACTCCCACGTCAGCGTGGCCGTCTTGCTGGTCTCGTTGATCTGGTACTCGACGACGCGGCTGTGGAACTGGCTGGTGGTGCCGCCGGCGCCGCCGCTGTAGCCCCCGTTGTCGTAGAAAGCGATCGAGCCGTCGTCGTGCACATCCGGATCGTGCGTGTCGCTGTACGCCGCGTTGGTCGGGCTCCAGGTGATGTCGCCGATCCTGGTGCTGATATACGTGCCCTGCAGGTGCCACTGCTTGGCGGGGTTCGTGTAGGTGGTCTTGAGCAGGCCGGCATAGCGGCAGTTGGCGTAGACGACGTTCTTGGCGATGTCGACGGTGATGGCGTTGCCGTGGCACCAGTCCCCGGTCGCCCCGGACGGCGGCGTCACGAACTTCGCGTACTCGAGGCTCCAGACCACGGCGTTGGCGGGGCTCACTTCGCGGTAGACGGCATTCTGGACGCCGCTCGTGGTGACGGACTCCAGAAGCATGTAGTTGCCGTTGGACAGCTTGGAGGCATGGTGGTTGATGTTGTGGCTACCGCCGCAGATCGCGGTCGAGCACTGCCACAAGGTGTTGCCGGCGAAGTCGACCTCGATCGGCATCGTGCCGGTGGTCAGGCTCGCGTTCCACGTCGCGCCGATCAGCACCCCCTTGTCGGTGAGCTCCGCCGACACGGCGCCGCCAATGTCCGGGTTGGTGCCGTCGACGTAGTACCAGACCGGCAGGCCGCCGCTGTCGTACATGACCGCGTAGGGCGGAAAGTCCGAACGCGCCCTGGTGTCGCCCTGGCCCTTCTGGACGTTCATCAGCGTCCAGCCCGGCTGCGACCAGGCAGTATCGTTGATCATCACCTTGCCGACCGGTATCTGGGCGGGAAGGGTGCCGGTCGTGAACGTGCCTTCCACGCTTCCCGAGCCGCTGCTGTTCGTCGACATGGCCTTGATCTGGTACGCCTGCTGCGCGTGCATGCCGATCACCAGCACGCGGTGGGTCGTGACCGCAGCGGTATCCGCGATCTCCCACTCGTATTTCCCAACGCCGAACTGCACGACGGAGGTCGCCGCCTGGCTCGTCGTCCAGTTGACGAAACACGAGAGGACGCTCTTCGGGTTCGCCTCGATCGTGAGACCGGTCAAGGTCAGCGTCCCGGAGCCGGAGCCGCCGGCTCCAGTGGTGCCGGCGCTTCCGGTGGTACCGCCGCTTCCGGTGGTGCCGCCGCGGCCAGACGCGCCACCGCCGGTGCCCGCGCCACTTCCCGCGGTTGTTCCGGCAGCGCCGCCCCTCCCGGCGGTCGCGCCTGCCGTGGCGCCGGTTCCGGTGGTTCCCGCGGTGCCCCCGATCGAACCGCCTGTCCCCACGACGCCGCCCGTCCCGGCCGCGCCTGAACTACCCCCCGCCGTTCCAGCCGTTCCGGAGGTGCCAGCGCCTGCGCCTGCTCCGCCCGTTCCGCCGATCGGCTCTGCACCAGGCTGGCAACCCGCCGCCAAGGCCAGCAGAACTGCCGGAATGCCCCAGTTTCGCCCTCGTGCCTGCATAAGTCGTCTCCCCCAAAGCAAATCAGCGGCGCCAAATCCTGTCCGCGAAGGAGCCTTGCCCGGCAGAGGGGGAGACGGGAAGACGGGCGCAGCATACATGCGACTACAGGGAAAACAAAAGGGGCGCAGCCAAATGTTTGTGTTTACGCACCCCTCCGGGCAGTCCTTTTAGACAAAAATTTAGACGTGCGGAGAAACACGGCGAAGATGAACCGCACGCATGCCCAGAAGATCTTCCGACATCGTCGTGGTGCTCGACATCGGCACCACCAAGATCGCCGCCGTCGTGGGCGAGGTCGGACCTGACGGCATCGACATCATAGGCGTCGGGACCCACCCGTCGCGTGGCCTGAAAAAGGGCGTCATCGTCAACATCGACTCGACGGTGGCGTCGATCAAGCAGGCGATCCTCGAAGCCGAAAGCATGTCCGGCTGCGAGATCTCGCAGGTGTACGTCGGCATCGCGGGCGGGCACATCAAGGGCGTCAACTCGACCGGCACGGTCGCGATCAAGGACAAGGAAGTTCGCCCCGGCGACGTCGCCAAGGTGCTGGAGCTGGCGCGCGCGATCGCGCTGCCCGTCGACCGCCACATCATTCACGTGCTCCCGCAGGAGTACAAGATCGACGGCCAGGACGGCGTGCGCGAGCCGCTGGGCATGTGCGGCGTGCGCCTGGAAGCGCGCGTTCACATCGTCACCGCGGCGGCGGCGGCGGCGCAAAACATCATCAAGTGCTGCACGCGCTGCGACCTCGAGGTGCTGGACATCGTGCTCGAGCCGCTGGCTTCGGGCGAGGCGGTGCTGGAAGAAGACGAGAAGGGGCTGGGGGTCGCGCTGGTCGACATCGGCGGCGGCACCACCGACATCGCCATCTTCACCGACGGCGCGGTCGCCCACACCAGCGTCATCCCGATCGGCGGCCACCAGCTGACCAGCGACATCGCCTTCGGCCTGCGCACGCCGCCGCACGAGGCGGAGAAGATCAAGATCCGCTCCGGCTGCGCGCTGTCGCCGATGGTCGGGGAGGACGAGACGCTGGAGGTCGCGTCGGTCGGCGGCCGCGCGCCACGCGTCCTGTCGCGCCACACGTTGTGCCGCGACATCATCCAGCCGCGCATCGAAGAGGTGTTCTCGTTCGTGAAGGCCGAGATCATCCGCCTCGGCTGCGAGGACATGCTCGCGTCGGGCGCGGTGATCACGGGCGGCACCACGCAGCTCGCGGGCATGACCGAGCTGGCCGAGGAGATCCTGGGCATCCCGGTGCGGCGCGGCGCCCCCAAGGGTGTCGGCGGGCTGGCCGAGGTGGTGCGCAACGCCGCGTTCTCGACGGCGGTCGGGCTGGTCCAGTACGGTGTCGGGCGTCAGGCCGGCGATCGCCCGAGCGGCGAGGGACCGAAGCGCAGCAGCAGCGGCCTCTTCTCCCGCCTGCGCCGCTCGCTGTCCAACGCCTTCTAGTCTCCGATCCGATCCCCTCGCGTGGCGCTGCGCGACTACGTCATGCGCCGGCAGACCTCGGCGACCTTGGAAACCAGCACAGAAGCGGCGATCGGTTTCGTCAGGTGGTCGTTGCAGCCGGCCGCGAGACAAGCCGCACGCGTGTCCGCCGCCGCGCTCGCCGTGAGGGCGACGATCGGCCGCCAGAACCCCGCCGCGCGCAGGCGGCTGGTCGCGCCCAACCCGTCGAGCACGGGCATGCGGATGTCCATCAGGATCAGCGCGAAATCCTCGGCAAGGGCCTTGGCCGTCGCTTCCTCGCCGTCGGCCGCGCGGCCGACGGTGGCTCCCGCCGTCTCCAGAAGCTTGCACAGCGCGTCCAGCACCATCTCCTCGTCGTCGGCCACCAGCACGCGCAATCCTTCCAGCGGGCGGACCCGCAGCGGCAGCACCGGCGTCAGCTCGCCAGCCTCCGGGGGGACCTCGACCACGACGCCGTCACCCAGCGGAATCGTGAATCGAAACGTCGATCCCTCTCCTTCCTCGCTCTCGAAAAGAACGAGCGCGCCCCCCATCCCCTCGGCAAAACGTTTCGCCAGCGCGAGGCCGACGCCGGACCCTCCCAGCCGCCGGGAGGTCGTGCGGTTGACCTGAAAAAATGGTTCAAAGATGCGCTCGCGCGCGCTCAGCGGAATGCCGATGCCGGTGTCCTGGATGTCGATCACGACCATGGACTCCTGCCGGCGCACGCGCACCACGATCTCGCCACGGGCCGTGAATTTGATCGCGTTCGCGACCAGGTTCACGATCACCTGGCGAACGTGCTGGCCGTTCGTGGTGATGTTCGTGGGCGCGCCGGGCATCATCGCCAGGCGCAGCCCAAGCTGCTTCCGTTCGGCCAGCGGCTGCAGGTTCTCCAGCGCTTCGCGGATCGTTGCCGGAAGATGGATCACCTCTTGTTCCGGTTCGCTGTTGCTCTGATCCAGGCGCGACAGATTCAGGACCGCCTCCGTCGTCCGCAGCAGTTCGTCGGCGCTGCGGCGGATCCCCGCCAGCGAACGCGCGAACCGCTCGGGCGGCACGCGCCCCGGATCCTTGAGCAGCTCCGCCAGCCACACGATCACCGCCAGCGGCGTCCGCAACTCGTGGCTGGCCGCGCGTAGAAACGACGACTTCGCGGCGTTGGCGGCCTCCGCCTCGGACTGGGCGCGGCGCAGGTTGGCGGTGGCGAACATGAGCTCACCGACGAGGATGTTCATGCTGTAGGAGACCGCGTCCAGCTCGTCCTGGGCGGACGAGATCGGAATCTGCCGTTTCAGGTCGCCGCCGATCATCGCTTCGAGCGAGCGTGCGATTCGCCGCAGGCGGGCCTTCAACCCGCGATCCGCCTTGCGCGTTACTTTTTTTCGCGAAGCCATGCCAGCGCTTTGGACTCCTGCGCGAAGAGCCGCGTGGGAATGCCTGGACGCGCAATCTTCAAGTAGACGTTGCCCATTGTACGACCGAGCGGGTTGCCGCGAACGAGGAGCCCCATGGCCGCGAACGAGGCTTCGAGGCGTTCCCCGGTGTACTGCCGACGAACCTCGGGCAGAAGCGGCCGGGCGGCGCGGAGGTCGGTGAGCAGCGGCTTGCGGTCCGGCGCGGCGAGCCGGGCGCATGCGTCGAAGTTCTCGCGCGCGTCTTCGACCGACTGAACGCCATCACCGACGCGGATGACCACGATACAGTCGTCGACGACCTCGATGCGGGCAGTCCTGGTCTTGAGGGACACGGCGCTCACGCTCGGGAAACCTCATGACTAACACGGGCGGCGCGATGACGCGACCGTCAGCGCTGCGGCGTCTGCTGTTGCTGGGCGCGGCCCGTCATCGGCACGAAGCCGACGCGATGAGTGCGTTCTTCCCTGAAGCCCTTGTCGGTTCGGGTGATCACGACCAGCTCCTGAACGGTCTCGCCGACCGGGATCACCAGCCGCCCGCCGGGTTTGAGCTGGCTCTTCAACGGTTCGGGCACGCGCGGGGGCGCGGCGGTCACGATCACCGCGTCAAATGGCGCCGCTTCGGGCCAGCCCTGGTAGCCGTCGCCGATGCGCGTCTTCACGTTGCCGTACCCGAGGCGCGCCAGATCGCGCGCCGCGCGCTGGCCCAGCGGCTCGACGATCTCGATGGTGTAGACGTCGGCGCCCATGGCCGCGAGCACGGCCGCCTGATAGCCGGACCCCGTGCCGATCTCAAGCACGCGGCTTCCCTTGCGAACGGCCGCCAGCTCGGTCATCCGCGCCACGATGGCCGGCTGGCTGATGGTCTGGTCGAACCCGATCGGCAGCGGCTGGTCCGAATACGCCCGCGCCCGCATCTCGGGCGGTACCAACTCATGCCGCGGCACCCGTCGCATCGCCCCCAGCACCGCCTTGTCCGTGATGCCGCGGGAGACGAGCTGCTCGTCCACCATCCGGTCCCGCGCCGCCTGAGTCGGATCGGCCGCCGCAACCGCCGCCATCACCAACACCCCAGTGAACAGAATCATCCTGCTTGATCCGATAGCACGGTGCAGGCGTTCAGGCCCACCCGGCCGAAGCGCGACCGTCGACGAAAAACAGGTGAAAAATTAGCGTCATTTGTCGAGTCATGGGATCGATTGAGATGAGGAGATTCCATGCTCGAATTTGACGACGAAGCACAGGGGCCCGGCCGTCCCATCATCAAGGTCATCGGCGTCGGCGGCGGCGGCGGCAACTCGGTCAACACCATGATCGAAGGCGGAGTCGAAGGCGTCGACTTCATCTGCGCGAACACCGACTGCCAGGTGCTGGAGGCCAGCATGGCCGGCACCAAGGTGCACCTGGGCCGAAACCTGACCAAGGGGCTGGGCGCCGGCGCCAACCCGGAGATCGGCCGCGCCGCCGCGCTGGAGGACGCCCAGCGCGTCGCCGAGTGTCTGGCCGGCGCCGACATGGTGTTCGTGACCGCCGGAATGGGCGGCGGCACCGGCACCGGCGCGGCCCCCGTCATCGCCCAGGTCGCGCGCGACCTCGGGGCGCTCACGGTCGGCGTCGTCACCAAGCCGTTCGCGTTCGAGGGATCGCAGCGCAAGAAGAAGGCGACGATCGGCATCAACGAGCTGGGCAAGGCCGTCGACGCGCTGATCATCATCCCGAACGACCGGCTGGTGTCGCTGGCGGGTATGAAGATGACGCTCAAGGACGCCTTCGGCATGGTGGACAACGTCTGCTTGAACGCCGTGCGCGGCATCAGCGACCTTGTCATCGCGCCCGGGCTCATCAACGTCGACTTCGCCGACGTCCGCACCATCATGACCGGCATGGGCCGCGCCCTGATGGGGACCGGCTACGGCAGGGGCGACAAGCGCGCCGTCGAGGCGGCGCAGCAGGCGATCAGCTCGCCGCTGCTCGAGGACGTGTCGATCAACGGCGCCACCGGCATCCTGCTGAACATCACGGGCGGGCCCGACCTGACGCTGGCCGAAATGAACGAGGCGTGCACCCTCATCGCCGAGGCCGCCGATCCCGAGGCGAACATCATCTTCGGTTCGGTCATCGACGCGCACGCGGGCGACGAGGTCCGCATCACCGTCATCGCGACCGGCTTCAACCAGCACGCGCAGGAGCACCCGACCCAGGGCACAGGGCGCGGACACGGACACGGACACGCGCGCGGTCGTGAAAACCAGATGGCGCTGCCGATGCAGGCGTCCTCGGCCATGGCGCAGGCCCCGACCATGATGGTGCAGCAGCCGCCGATGGGTCCGTGGGGACAGACGTCGAACCCGACGTCGCGCGGCGGTTACGCGGCGCCGGTGCAGCGCCCGGGCGACAGCGGCGAGGCGATCAACCTCGACGAGTTCTACTCCAGCATGCAGGAGGTTCCGCCGGCCCACATGGGCGCCGTGCCGACAGGCACCCAGCCGAACGGGCCGGAGTGGACGCCGTCGGAACGGGGGGAACGTCCGGTCGTCCGCCCGCAGACGGCCAACACAGCGCCTCCCCCGGTCCCCGGCCGCCGGTCGGCGCAGATGCAGTCGCCGCGCCCGGCCGACGAGCTGGGCGTCGAGGAGTCGGAGTTCGACAAGCCGACCTACCTGCGCCGCGGCCTGTACGCGCCCGAGTCGGATCGCTAGGCTACGCCGCCCGCCGGCGCTTCGCACGAGCCGCGCCATTGCGGGCCCGTAAGCGGCGCACCACCAGCGCCGCTAGGCGTATGTCGTCGTTCGAAGCAACGGAGCAGGTACCGTCCCTTGCGATCGTGACGTCGGCCCGAAAGCTGCCGTGATTCACCAGGGTCTCAACCGCATCGGCCAGCATGACGGCTGTGTCTTTGCGTGATTTCCCCTGTGTGACCAGATCCAGATCGCGGACCTCGGCCAGCCAGTACTTGCTGCTTCGGCTCTTCCAGATCCGACCTTCCAGCTTCATCGCTTGCTCCCCGGGCCCGGGCTCGCTTCTGCCTTCCTCAAGATTGAACGCGCCGTGCGCTCGTCGATCTCCCGATGCCGCGGCACCGGCTCGGTGAGCCTACCATTCGACCAGACCTCGTGCCGGCTACCCTGGCGGTCGAGCCACCAGCCATACTCGCGCAGCCGCTTTTCGAGTTCGGCCTTCTTCACGCGATGCGGTTGTCGGTGAGCGTTCATGGCGGTTGCGGCCGACCTCCCGCGATTTCCTCGCGCAACCGCGGCGCGCGCCCCCCGATAACGGCGCATGAACCTCATGCCGCTGGTGTCGGAATCCCTGCAATTGCTCTGGCCGGCGCGGTGCGCCGGCTGCGATCAGACCGTTCCCGAGGAGGCGCTGTTCTGCGCGCCCTGTAGCCTGGCGCTGAACCCGCTGTGCGGCGTCTGTCCGGGCTGCGCGCTGCCGCGGCACGACGACCCGCGCGAGCTGGTTTTCGCCGGCAAGCGCTGCGCGCGCTGTCTGCGCGTGGCGCTGCCGTTCACGACCGCGAACGCGTGCTTCGAATACGGCGAGACCATCGCGCACGCGATCGTGCGCATGAAACACGGCAAGCGGCGAGAGCTGGCGCGGCGGCTGGCGCGCCTGATGGTCCCGTCGCTCGCCGATCTGCTGGCGCGCGCCCGGCTGGGGCCCGAGGATCTGGTGGTGCCCGTGCCGCTGCACAACACGAAGCTGCGCGAGCGCGGCTTCAACCAGGCGCTGGAGCTGGCGCGCTTCGCGTTGATCGGTCTGGTCGCCGCGCCCCTGCTGAAGCCGCGCAACGGACTGCCGCGCCTGGAACGGAGCGTCTTGCACCGGACGCGCGAGACGCGCTCACTCGGCCACGCCAGCCCGGCCGCGCGGTACGCGGAGGTGGCGGACGCGTTCGTCGTCAGCGACACGGGACGCGTGCGTAACCGGCGCGTGATCGTGGTCGACGACGTCTACACGACCGGCGCCACGTTCAGCGAGTGCAGCGAGGCGCTGCTCGCCGCCGGCGCCGCCGACGTGCACGTGCTCGCCCTCGCCCGCGCCGTGTGAGGTATCAGCCGCCCTTCAGCGCCGCGATGACGGCGTCGACCAGGTCGAAGTAGGTCTTGATGGCGGGCGTCGCGCCGACATTGGACGGCGCGGAGACCAGCCGGGCGTGGCCGTTGTCGGCGACGAAGCGCGCCATCGTGCTCGGGTAGAACGAGTCGACCACGACCAGGCGCACGCCGGTCTTCTTCATCACCTCGACGAGCTGCGCGGTGTGATTCGCGGTGGGCGGGATGCCGGGCTTGGGCTCGACGTAGCCGACCTCCTCCAGCCCAAGCCAGCGGGCCACGTACGACCAGCTCTTGTGGTACGTGACGATGCGCGTCCCACGGAGCGGCGCGGCCGCGCTCGCCCATTGCTTCTCCTTGCTGGCGAGCTGCGCCTCGAAGCGCCCGACCGCCGCCTTGTACGCGTCGGCGCCGGCCGCGTCGAGAGCGGTGAACCGCGCGGCGAGCAGGCGCGCGATGGCGCGGGCGTTGTTGGGCGGGATCCAGTAGTGCGGGTTGCCCAGCGGGTGGATGTCGCCCATCGCGCGCAGCTGATCGGACGGCACGTTCGGAACGTCTTCGGGACGGATCGCCGTCGAGGCGTCGATGTTCCCGGCTTGCCCGCGCTGGATGCGGGCGTTGCGCGCCTGTTGCACCAGCGGAGGCAGCCAGCCGATCTCGAGATCGAGGCCCACGTAGACCAACGCGTCCGCGCGGTTGAGCGCGAGCACCAGCGACGGTTTCGCGTCGACGAAGTGCGGATCCTGGACGCCACGCGACAGCGACGTGACGTCGACCCGGTCGCCCCCGACCTGCCTGCTCAGATCGGCGAGCGTTTCGATCGACGCGACGACGCGCAGCTTGGCCTCGGCGCGCGCGCCGAGCCCGACCAGCAGCACGGCCGCGACGGCGGCCACGAACACGGTCTTGATTGTTGGGCGCATGGTCGTCTCCTCAATACGGGTGCGCGCCGTGCGCGCCCATCGAATATTCGACCTGCAGGAAGGCGACCGTCACCGACTGCCCCGATCCGAACAGCTCCTGCGCGTAAAGGCGTACGCGTGAGAATTCGCTGGGGGCGAACGTCAGCGACCCCGCCAGGCCGTAGTGCCGCGGCATGTTCGGCCCGCTGGGCAGGCCGACCAGGTCGAAGCGCGCGCCCAGGTAAAAACGGCGCGCGATCTGCATGACCGGCTCCGTGTAGCCGGCCCCCTCGGTGGGACCGCCCGACGCAAGCGTGCGCGCGAAGAACTCGGTCGTCCATTGCAGGCTCGAATACGTCCGCGACTGGTTGGCCGGCTTCCATTTGAAGTAGAGATCGCCGCCGTAGAGAAAGCTGCGCGGTCCGACCGCGATGGCCGGATCGCACGGGACCGCCAGCATGCAGTCGAACGCCCGGCCGGTCGCGAAGTTGGCGCCGAGCAGAAGCGACGTCGTCTCGCCGAGCTCCCAGAACTGCTCCAGCACCGCCGCATACGTCAGGTTCCGCGGGGTCAGGCGCGCGCCGCCGCCGAACGTCGCGAGCCGCTCCGGGTCCTCGGAGGGCCCGATGCTGAACGCTTCCCCGTACAGCGTCGCGAACCATAGGAGGGGAAGCAGCACGGACAGCTGCGCGCCCGGGCCGCGAAAGCCGTCGACGCCGAACAGCAGCGACGTCATCAGCGGGCGGCGCGTGAAGTTCTGCACGTGCAGGTGCTGGGTGTTGTTGCGGCCGAACTGCGCCCGGAACGTGCCCATCTTGATCTGGAGATTCGCGGGCAGGCTGGTCGTCACCAGGTAGCCTTCCTCGACCTCGAGCCCTTCGAGGTTGGGTATGGTCAGGAAGATCGCACCCTCCAGATACGGATCGATCGCGGACTGGGCGGCGATCTCGATCTCCTGAACACCGAAGCCTTCGCGCGTGTCGGACGGATCGTCGCCGGCGATCGGCAGCTCGAGCGCCGCGAACTGGCCCGCGTGCAGGCCGTAGTAGCCGAACGTGGTGTCCAGGATGAGCGACAGCGCCGGGTTGAGCAGGCTGGACCCGGGGGCGCGGGCGTTCAACTGCGTCGCCGTGTCCACCGCGCCGGCGGGCACCTGAGCCGACTGCTCGGGAGCCGTGGCTGGCTCCGGTGGTGGCGTGGCCAGCGGCGGGGCCGGCGGCGGCGTCTCGGGCGCGGCGGCCGCGTCGGCGGGCGGCGGATCGGGCGGGCGCGGGGTCTCGATCGGGGGTTGCCACCACAGGGAACAAAA
>Ga0184628_10001469_pt1 | contig 11652 bp, 13 predicted proteins | sample PLM4_5_b1_FD_133149 | JGI IMG/M metagenome (GOLD analysis project Ga0184628, IMG submission 133149) | Groundwater sediment microbial communities from an aquifer in East River, Colorado, USA - PLM4_5_b1 | ecosystem: Environmental > Terrestrial > Soil > Riparian zone | place: USA: East River...
ATTAGACCCTAAGACCATTGAATTTGATAAATATAAGGATTGGGATGCAGCTAGAAAGAAGTTAGAACAATTACAACTTAATTGCAAGTATAAGACTATTGTAATTGACAGTATTACATCGCTCGCCGATGCTTCTATTCGTCAGACAATGAAGTTTAAGGATAGCGCGGGCGGTGGTAAAAAGATTGGAACTATTCCTGTAGGTGGTTTTGACGAATATAATGCTGAATCTGCTGTATTAAATGAGATGATAGCATTATCTAAAGATATTCAAGAATATCATAAAATAAACTTTATTCTGATTGGGCACGTAATTCAAAAAGAAATTAAAGGGCCAAATAACACTACCCATATGGCCCGTCTGTTAGTTACAGCAGGGAAATCTCCCGCACAAAAGATTCCTGGGTATTGTAGTGAGATATACCATTTCAATGTTGAGTCTGAAATGGATACTTCTAAACCTCCCGTATACACATTAAGAACCACGCATACTGGTGATGACTTTGCACGTACAAGTCTCCCATTACCAAGTGCAATTGCATTTAAGGATGAGCCATTATACGATAAATGGCTTAGACCTGCAATTGATAAACTTAATGTTAAAGTTCCACCTGTTACCCCTATTGGTAATGTGGTTCCTATTAAGTAATACAAGTTGACCCGTTAATACACGTAAACGTAACAACAGCAACGACAGAAAAGAGAAACAGATGAGTGACGATTTTTTCCAGCTTAGTAAGAAAGACATCATGGGCGGCAAGGTTTATGAACCTGCATGGTACCGTGTGCGTATTGATGAATACGCGAAAGGGCCGTCGAAGAATCTCGAAAAGCCTTCGACGAACTACACCTATCAGTGCACGATTTTGTTTGATGCTGATAGTGGTGATGCGAAGTGGGCAGAACATCCGCTCACTATCTTGTTCAACTCTGGCGCGTTAGGTTTCACTAAGGGATTCTTAGTTGCATTAGGGATTCCTGAGGAAGCTATCACTACTGATGCTCGCTTTGACTTTAAGCAAGCAGTTGGTAAGGAAATTGATGTGTATGTTGAGAATGATACATATCAGGGACGACTTGTGAATAAGGTTAATCACAAGTATCGTGCACCGCGCGCTGCTTAATTAAGTTTGCGCGTACAGTTTAGTCAATAGCGTCACGCTGGATTAAACATACTTTTCTATATAGTAAAGATTGAAGTCGACTCTGTAAGGCTTATGGCGCCCTGATCTATATACTAGTTATTAGAATAGGATTCGCAAGAGCATGAAGTCCGCGGAAAGCTATATAGAAGTAGGAGCGCAATATGTTTGCCCCGTTTGGACTATCTAGCTTTAACTCGATGTTAGGTCTGGCCATCTGACAGGTTTAAAGTAATAGGAGGGGCAATAGTGTTTAACGATCCTGATAGTGAAGTGGAGAATAAAAATGGTTGATGAGATTCAGAAAGATGACGTTGTGGATATGGATGAAGTTGCTCAGCAGGAATTAGAAGTTGAGCAGACAGAACCCGTAGATCCTAAAGTTCCAGTGGAACCTACGGACGATGTACCGAAAGAATCCGAGTCGAAAGACGAGTAACATTCACTCTGTAGTTTGAAAAATAAACTATGGTTTCATCCGGTTGCCGGGAGTTAACTTGTGAGATTTCCCTACTCATAGAGTTAGACACGGAACCTAATTTTCATACGGGGCGGTCTGCTATGAAAGTTAGGGAATCCATTATCGCCTAGGTTGGCCGTAAAACTATGGAGTGATAGGACTCCCTCATTATTCTGTCTACGATGGATTTAGTGGGGGAGTCCACCTATATAAAGGAATACGATGAGTATTTGGACAAAAATGAATGAAATAACTCGGGGTAAGACTACCGAGGAAACTACTGAATCTACAAAAACAGCTAAAGTAGGAGATACAATTAAAGGGACTATCACAAATATAGTTCAAACTAAGGGAGATAAGAAAGGTGGATATGGATTTATTAGTTCACCGAGTTTACCATTTGAACGTATATTCTTTCATTGGTCAGGATTACATCAACAAACTTTAAGATTTCCGGCATTAAGACGTAGAATGAAAGTGGAATTTCAATTACAACATGATGAGATTCAGGGCTTTAGAGCCATCAAAATGAGGGTAATTGAGTGACTCTTAAAGAATTTTCTAAACAAGTAGATAAATTAATGAAAAACCCCAATAATCATAATAAGGAATTAATTGGGGATGTAAAACCAGGAGAAAAAGTTATAAGTATAAAGGTTTATTCTATGTTTCATATAGCAATATATGATGAACGTGAAAAAAGTGAATGACGAGAACATAACATTCAAACAAAAATATAACTCTAGGGGGATGACATGGCAGGAAAAGGCTGTGTTAATATCCCTCTATCATACTACTATGTGTCTAAAGTATCCTACTTGGCATATGGGAGATACTGCTGAACATTTTGAAGTCTCAAGAGGGTTAGTCTCTGAAAATATAAGACTAGCTAAAGAGATTGATAATGGTAATAAGAAAGTTACACTCTGTCCTCATCGTGAGGATGCATTAAAACTAATAGACCGTAGATACTATACTAGAGATAGGAAGGAATTCACTATATTTAAGGATGACGAATAATGGAATGCGATTTTATTCCCATTTCTGTATTTATTGTAATGGTAGGTGGGGGAATACTAGTTGGGCTATTAATAGCTGAAGCTATCCATGATTTTAAAAATCATAAGGTAGAATGAATGAAATACGTCCCAGGATATGGCCCATTAGGGGCTAAAGTTATGATTGTAGGGGAAGCTCCTACTGCTAAAGATGTAGCAATGGGGCGTCCTTTTACGGATAACAGAGCATTAGACGAATTATTACGTGAAGCTGGTATACAGAAATCTCAATGCTGGCTTACTACAGTTAGTAAGTATTACGTCCCACCGTCGCCTAAGAAGGGTGGATATAAGACTCCATTCTATACTCGCGCTAAAGAAGCTGGTATAAACGTAGAAGAACAGGTAGCAGAATTACAAAGGGAAGTATCAGACCTTAACCCTAATCTAATTCTTGGCATAGGTAGAACTGCCATGAAGTATATTACGGGTAAGAAAGAGATAGACGACTACCGTGGTTCAATTCTACAAGGAATGGGTAAGAAGTTCATAGGAACTTATAATCCCGCGCATTTAGATTGGCAAGCGACGGACGTTGAATTTATAGGTTATTGGCATAAAGTAATCATACTATTAGACCTTAAACGTGCATTAAGAGAGGCATACTTTCCTGGGTTCGATAGTATTCCTAATCGACTCTTACAAGTAGCTAGGTCATCTAATGACTTACTAGAATTTAAGGCTAGATATAGCGACAACTTTGAAATGTCTGTGGACATTGAAGCAGGTGGACATTACTTACCTGTATGTATAGGGTTATCATTTAAGCCTAGTCACGGCCTTACAGTCCCTTTATGGAATAAAGATGGCATTAGTAATATGCCAGATAGTGACATAACACTAAACTGGATTACCCTTAATGAAATGTTGAATTCTAAGGGTATCATAGGTCAGAACTTCAATTACGATAAGGATAAGATTCAACGTATTGGCTTTAGTATTAAATCACTAAGGTCAGACATAATGTTAAAAGCTCAAGCATTAATGCCTGAGTTTCCTAAGTCTTTAGCCTTTAATCAGTCCGTTAGAACCTTAGAGCCATTCTATAAGAATGAAGGAATGTATGAAGGCACATATGAGGATTTATTCATAGGTTGTGCTAGAGATGCATGTGTTACTAAGGAAATTGATGAAGTAACTGAAGCGGAGTTAGCACACGTTAAGCAGGATAAGTATTACAAGAATTTCCTAATGCGACTCCCTAAGTTCTATTTCGATATAGAACAGCAGGGATTAAGAGTAGATGAGGAACGACGCCGTGAGCTTATTAGGAAATATATTAAATGGTCTGAAAAGATTAAATATGACATATATAAAATCGTTGGTACCGAGGTTAACTATAACTCGCCTAAACAAGTCGAAATACTACTATATCACAATTGGAAATACCCTAATAAGGGTGGGACAGGTGAAGAAGTCCTAACTACTCTATTAAACCTTAGTGAAAAAACCGGAGTAGATAATGATGAACACCGAAGGTGTATCGAACTTATTCTACTTGGTAGACGAGTTGAAAAATCTATTGGCACTAATCTTATGGCGCTTGCCGACTTTGATGGCAGGATGCGTACTACTTATTTTCCTTGTCTTGATACAGGTCGTAGTTCTACAGGACAACAAGAACCACCAATAAGACCAACTGTTGAAGTTAGAGACCAACATAATAAGAAGAAAGAAAAGATACTAGGAGCAGCATTTCAAACCTTCACTAAGCATGGAGACGTAGGTGAAGATGTAAGGTCTATGTATATCCCTGATATTACAATGGGCGACATACTAGTTCCTGAGAATAAATTAAGCGAGGACGATGAAGAAGTATTCGTCCAATTTGATAGCTCACAAGCTGAAGCTAGAGTTATATTTCTGCTAGCTCAAGATGATTGGGCATTAGAGGCTATAGATACACATGACTTCCACGCACTCACAGCATCGTGGTTCTTTGGGGGTAGAGAAGAAAACTACTCAAAAAAAGTACTTGGCTATGAAAGTCCAATTAGGTTCATTGGAAAAACACTTAGACACGCAGGCCATCTTGGTGCGTCGCCTAGGAGAGCTAGTCTTGAAGTTAATACATCAGCACGAAAATACAAGATTGATGCTAGAACAAATGAAGGCGAGTGCAAAAGAGCGTTAACGATTTTTCATAATAAACAACCAAAAATTAAGAGTGTATTCCAAAATGGTGTCATCGCGGCTATTGAAAAAGATAGAATCCTGTTTGCAGGGATGCCCTACGGGTTTGATTGCGATTACGGTGGAAGAAGAAAATTCTGTGAAAGAAGTGGGGACGATTTATACAGACAGGCATTTAGTTACATTCCTCAGCGTACGGTCTCCGATAATACTAAAGGCGCTGGTATACGGAGTAAAGAAAGAATCCCAAACCTAAAGATTGTCATGGAATCTCATGACGCTCTATTAGCGTGTATGAAGCGTAAGGATTTAAAGACTCAAGTTCCTATTATTAAGCAAGAGATGGAACGTCCTATTTCATTTGAGAATTGTAGTCTAAAACGTGGTAATCTAGTAATTCCCTGTGATGTTGAATGGGGTAAAAATTACCAAGATTTAAGTAAATTCAAGGATTACGTTCCATTCCCAGTACAGGGATTTATGAGAACTAAGCCTAAAACTCAGGGAATGATGGTGATAGAATGATTGACAAACTAGAGTATGAAGAAGATAGGGCAGCCTATATTCAAATTATGGAACTAATTAATCGAGTTTTCATGGAATCTGTTCAAGCCCATGAGAAGGAAAATCATGCCTATGGGCGATGCTTTAAAGAGTTATTAGATGACATGCGTGAAAAAACTCTCGATAGATTAAAGGATTATCCTAAAAAGGAACATCCTACTGTAATTGAAGAATGGATTGAACATAACGTAGACCAAATGATTGTTCATATAAGTGTTTTAATCACTTTGTCTCAACTACACAATGAGAAGCAGGTGAAACATTGACTAAATCTCTAATTAATAAAGATAGGACATGGAAGGTTGTAGTATGTCGAAATCCTGAGCATGAACTAGTCAAGTTTAAGACTAATTCTGTAGGAGACATTCATTGTCCTACTTGTAAGGGATTAATGGTAGTTGAAATTAACCCAAGGTGGGAATTATATGGTAAACGTGATACTGAATGAACGTGATAATACGGTAGAAATACCCTATTCATGTGCAGGGCCAGAAAAAATAATCAAAATCAAAGACACAAAAGATATGTTAGAACTAATACTAGCAATCAAAGATTTAACCCTTCTGTCAGGTGAACGTATTTGCTTAGAAACCAAGGACATTCATGGTATCTATACAGAACATGAACGCTGGTAAACATGCCGACTTGGCTAGATGGTATATTACAGCAACATGAAGATTTTGAGTCACCCTTAAATTTCTGGAGATGGGCTGGATTGGCTAGTATAGCCGCTGTAATGAAAGACCAAGTTTGGATGGATAGGTATTTGTATAAGTTATATCCAAATATCTATGTAATGTTCCATGCAGATTCTGGTCTTAAAAAAGGCCCACCTGTAAGTATGGCTGATAAGCTCGTAAAGATGGTAAATAATACTACCATTATTAAGGGACGTTCATCTATACAAGCTATCCTGAAAGATATGGGAACTGCTCAAACGACCCCCGGTGGACGTATAAAGACTGATAGTTCAGTATTCATATGTTCATCTGAATTGTCAAGCTCTATAGTTGAAGATCCAGTTGCAGCTAAAATCTTAACTGACCTATATGACAGACATTATAACGAAGGTGAGTGGAAGTCCTTACTTAAACAGGAGACTTTTTCTCTTAAAAATCCTACAGTTACAATGCTTGGTGCTACCAACGAGGCAATGTCCGAAGATTTCTTTACAGGGGCGGTTATTAAAGGAGGCTATTTTGCACGAACTTTTATTATATACGAATCTAAGAGAAACAAACGTAATTCATTGGCGTTTCAACCTAATCACATACCTGACTATACTCAAACTGCCGTATACCTTAGGGAAATTGCCAAATTAAAAGGGCCATTTAGATACTTCAGTAGTCTAGAACGAGATGACCATTTCAACATTCTAAAAAAGAAGGATAAAAGAGACGTATATTTCAGCGCCGCGGGTAAGATATATGACGATTGGTATGATGATTTCTTGGATACAGTAGATAGTCAAGAAGTCAAGGATGAGACTGGTACTTTAAATCGCTTCGGAGATTCGGTCGTTAAAGTAGCTATGCTATTGAGTCTTGCACAGCATCCAGTATTAGAGATTACTGTAGATGCTATGGAAGAAGCCATACGCATATGTGAGCAGTTATTAGGCAACGTCCGTAAGACTACGATGGGTAAATCTGGCTTATCTAACACAAGCCACTTGAAGGGATTGATTATCCATGAATTACTAAACGTCAGAGAGAATCACATAATTAGTCGCCCGATGCTGACTAAGAAGTTTTACATGCACTACTCATCTATTGAAGAATTAGATGATATGATGGAATCTTTTCACGTAGCTGGAATGATACTAAATGAAACTACTGAAAAAGGGACTATCTATAGAATGCCAGAAGTCCAAGTAATGCAACTAAAGGAATTTTTAGCAGGGAAGGGGAATAAGAAACAATGATTGGAATGATTAGAAATATTAGGGATGATAAGGACTTCGCATTTATTGTAAGTGGAGCGAATAGAGACATATTCTTACATCGGCGACAGTTCATGGGGGATTGGAATAAACTGTGTCAGTTGTGGACACGTAACCCTATTAAAGTAGAATTTGACGTTTTAGAGACTGCTAAGGGATTGCAAGCTACTAATTGTAAGGTAATTGAGGAAGAAAAAGATGCCGACAAGAATGCATGAATGCCCACGTTGCGGATTATTGTGTGATTGTGAAAAAGGATCTGAGGTATTAACCAAATGTCCAGACTTAACGTCAGATGAATTAAAAGAAGATGAATGTACCCACGAATGCGATGAGGATGAGGCTGAATGAAATACTACCTTTGTGGCCCTATTGATTCTATAGGACATAAATCAGATAATGTCGCTGCATTTGAGGAGGCTACTAAGAAATTAAGGAAACTAGGATTTACAGTCATGTCCCCTGTAGAATTAGGAACAGACGGACTCCCTTACTTAGAATTTATTAGAAGGGATATGAAACAGTTACTAGAATGCGATGGACTCATTTTACTCCCTGGATGGCCTCAATCTAGAGGATGTAAAATAGAGGTAATGTTAGCTATGCAGTTGAATATGAAACTTTTCTACTACATAGCTAACACTGTACGTTTATTAGACATGAATCTTTAGTCAGGAAATCCCTCTAGTTTGTGGCTGGGAAACCCTCTAAGTTTTTGGGTTTCCTTGCCTTTTCCTCTGGAAATTCCTCTCTCATTAGTCTTACTACTTCCTCCTGTTTTAGACGATCCTTTTCCGGCAGAGACTTTGCTGCCGTATTGAGTAAGGAGATCGCCTGATGTACCTCCTCCAGTCCCCGTTGTTCCCGGAGTTGTCGAAAGTAATTTTTGTACTGAAGGATTGTACTCTCCGATATTCCCTCGTTCTGTGGCATCTCTCACCAACCTCTTATAGTAAGGTAATTGATCTTCTGGCCCCCACTCAGTAAATACATTTGCTAGGGCCGATGTAAAGTCTGCACCTTCGTTACGAATCATATTATGCGTAAATTCATGACCCAATACATGAATTACAGCATTAGCGAATTGTTGGGGCGTTTTAGCACTTTGTAGCATTGTTTTAGGATTAAGCATAATTGAAAATTGCTCAACCGTTGGGTTTTTAACATTAATACCTCTAGTTTTTTGATCTAAGACAAAACCAAAGGATTTAATTTCCCCTAACATCTGGTCTTTAAATTTCTCACTTAATGATTTTAATATTTCATTAGAAATATCAGCTAGTGCATGTAATGCTGCATTCTTATGCAATGCCTCAAGTTGTTCAGGAGTATAAACTCCATCTCTGTCAATGATAGCAAATTTCTTACCTGGCTTGGGTGATAATTGATCAAATACTCTAGCCAATTCTTCACGTTTCTTAGCTGCTTCTCCTTCAACAAGATGTTTTTCAATTTCTTTCTCAACTGTTCGACGAGTATCCCATACCATTGATTCTCTGGTAGGAGCAGTTAATGGATATGCATCATTATCTGCAGGAACTCCAGGATCTATATCAACAGTTACTCTATCAGGTATTCTGTATATTCCACTTGTTTTATATTCTTGAGCACCCTGAAACATACCTCTGTTATTAAGAATCATAATAATACTATCAGATTCACTCATAACAGCATCATCAGGAACTGATATTTTAAATTTATTACCGTTAGAATCTTCTCCTTCAGTAATTAATTTTTTTGGAACACTTGTTTCCTTTCCAACTTGAATTGATCTCTTGGTTTCCCAGCTATATTCAGGAAGAATATTTACATCAAAAGGAACAGGTGAACCTGAATATTTAGATAAATTTTCCAGATAACCTACCAAAGGACTAAATCTACCCTCAGATAATGCATGATAAATCATTTCTGTACCAGTTGGAGTTCCAGCCGGTACTTCTTTAGACTTAATGTTAATTCCTTCAGTTACAATTTCATCAGGAGTAGCTGTAAATTCATGTTGCATTAATCGTCCATCACGTTCACGAACGACAGTTCTTGCAGTAACCTTTTCTCCTGTAGCTAGATAGGTAACTTTACCTACCCCCATTTCACCAATAGTCTTATTTGGCCCACCTCTTTTACCGGAGCCAGTTAAATCAATAAATTCATTTTTAAAGACTTGTAATGGAACACCATCACCAGTATCAGAAATAGTGATAGTTTTAGCTTTGGGGTCTATGGTCATATTTTTTATGATACCTTGACCCCCTGTTTTAGTCATCGCCGCGTCTATAGCATTCTGAATAAGTTCTTTACCTGCTGTTTGTACAGCTGAACCTTTGTAGGTTTTCTTAAACATCTGAATCATGGCTTTCCTGTCAGAAATACCCATGACTGTCTTACCACCTACTTGTGCTTCAGATATTGGAGATTCAGATCCTCCTTTAGCCTCAAATGATTCGGGGTCTAATCTCTTATGTAATTTATCAATTAATTCTTGTTTAGTATGTGCCCACTCAGTACTGTGATGAGGATTATATGGGCCAGTATTTAAATCAGCATGTTCACCAGTATGATACCAAGTCTGACTTTGTGAGTCATAGAACATCTTAGTCTTAGTACCATTAGGGAATGTAATATTATGTTCACCATTATAGGCGAATTCAGGATCTTTTTTAATTATTGGAGCATTAGGATCTTTAGCCTTTCTAACTCCAACTTCCTCTACATCTAATCCTTTAAGTTTATCAGTTTTAGGAGTTTCACCTACATCTTTAACATAACCATCATTTTCATCTGCCCACTTCTGAGCTTCATTATAATCATAAGTTTTATCAATTAAATTATCATTTTCATCGTAAATTTCATATCTTTTCTTAACATCGGGAGTATTATCTACATATCCTCTTGGCTTCCTAACTCCAACTTCAGACGTATCTAGTCCTTCTAATGCATCCCGCTTATTCTCATTAAATGGTGAATCCTCAGCAGGTTTATTGTTACGCCTACGAGCAAATTCATCATCAATCTGTTTAATTACTTCACGGTCATGTGCATCAATATGTGGACTCTTTTTAACCCTATCCATATACTGATCTAACTGTTGCACAGTCATTACTTTCATCTCATCGGGCGATGGAGTAATTCTGCCTATTCCATGTTTTGGATGCCTAACTAATTGTCCAGGTTCAAATTTAGGCGTAGTAGGTTCATTATTCTTATTAAAGAGTTTTGAATCCCTAGATGGAATAGGTTGACCCTCAATTAATTCACCTTCCATTAATTTAGGTCTTTCTGCTACTTGTGTAGGTCTAGGAGTTACATTCCTAGGTTCAGTATTTCTAGATGGAGTTAAAGATTCACCCTCTCTAGGAGTTATATTCTTATTCTCAATTCCACCAGCACGTTGAACAATATCAACTTCGCCAGCCTTAATTCGTTGATTTAATTTATTAATTGTATTGGGGTCAGATAAATTATCTTCCCACCAAACATTACCTTCAGCATCAGCTAATTCAACAGTATCACCATATTTAAGATGATTTGCTTCACTACCAACTAATTCAGGGCCAGTAGATTCAGGTAATCCAGTCAATTGTGGACGTGGCCTACCTGTAACTTTAGCTCCCCCTCCACCTACAGTATAAGTTTCCTTACCAGTTACATTCCTGATAATATCAGTTAAGTCTTGAGGATGAAATTCCTCCATTACACCGCCCGTATGATCCCTTAAATCTTCAGTAGGAATCATACCTGGATATGGTTTTGGAATAGTAGATAATCCTCCACTAGTAGGAGTAGGAATAGAAGGTGGAGTCTCAGGCATAACTTCACCCTGTAATACCTGATTACCTAATGCTTGAGTTTCAGGTCTTACTTCTATAGCTCCATTAGGTCTAGCCATACCTGCTGGAGGTTCAGGTAATATTTCCTCAGGAACAGGTAATGGATTACCATCCTTATCGAATATTTCACCTGTTTCAATATTAGTGAAAGTTCCATCCCTATTAATTCTTACTTTAGGTTTTGGTGCTGTAGGTAAATCCTGCCCATCCTGTAAAGCTTCATCAGGAGCATACCTATGGATAGTATTATCCTCAGGTAATGCTTCACGTTCCTTAATGAAATCTCTATAGTATGTAGGACTATTAGGATCTCCAGTTTTAACTGAAAAGTCCGTAGATGGCCCTTGATAACGTACATTAGATGGAGGTAATTCTCTCCTAAAAGATAGTTCAGCACCGTCTGGAATAATCTCACCTTCCATGAAAGAACCATCGCCAGGGTCTACAACTTCTCCCTGCACAACCCTAATGGGTTTCATGAAATTCTTCATCTTAGCGCCAGTACGTTCAATTACTCCACCGGCAG
>Ga0184628_10001470_pt1 | contig 11651 bp, 9 predicted proteins | sample PLM4_5_b1_FD_133149 | JGI IMG/M metagenome (GOLD analysis project Ga0184628, IMG submission 133149) | Groundwater sediment microbial communities from an aquifer in East River, Colorado, USA - PLM4_5_b1 | ecosystem: Environmental > Terrestrial > Soil > Riparian zone | place: USA: East River...
GTTTTCGCTGAATGGCTGGCCGCCGTCGAAACGGCTTTTCGGAGCTTCCGCAGCTTTGGCCAACACCGGCATGGCTGCTAACATGAGACTCAATCTCACACTTGCAAGCAAATGCTCGCTCACGGAGTCACGCAGCCGTCCGCGCTGTGGGGTAGAGTGCCGCTCTCGAAATTCTTGCACGCCGGGTGAACTCAGCATTCCGCCTGGAAACTCCACTTCACCGGTACAGGCACTGGACTTCCGCCGTGCCGTGGTGCGAAGCGGCGCCGACTTGCATCGTAACGGGAGCGCTTAGCCGCTGTGCGCCCGCGCTGGTCAGCCCGATTTTCTCCAGACCTTCGCGCCATTCCTTGCCTTGCAGAGTGAGTTCGAACTCCATCAGGCCGCCGTAAATCACGCCATACTGGCTGGCGTTTTTGATCTGGAATTCTCCTCCCGCCGCACGGGCCTGACCGCGCCGATCGGGTTTGAAAGGCACGGTGCGCCCCAACATTTCGAACGTGACCGGTTGATTGAAGACTGAGAACGCTTCGAAAACGGTGACGACACCTTCAAGTCTGATCCGGCCATCGCCCCCCGCGTCGAGTGATGCCTCGGCCTTTTTGATTTGCAAGGATTGTTGCGCTTCCGTCACACCAAAGAAGGCCGGAGTGGGCGCGCGCGTTGCGCTGTCCTTCGAATGCACTGTGACGCGCGCGAACATGCCCTCAGTCATGTGCTGGGAAACGTGGCAATGGAACAGCCACGAGCCGGGATTGTCGGCGGTCATGTCGGCGACTTTCATGGAGGCGGGCAGAAGTTCCACGACATCGGTGCGGCGATGGCCCTCTTCGGCCACGCGCAAGCCGTGCCAGTGGGCGGTGTGAAAATCCTTTTCCGAGCCAAGAGCGAAAAGATACCAGCGCACGCGCTCGCCCTCGTTCATTTCCAGGCCTGACAAGTTGCCGAAGGCATAACCGTTGATGGTGTGACGTTCGCCTTGCTGGATGAGTTCCTGGGTTTGCGACCATGATTTCAAGGACGCAGTGTTTTTGGTCCTGACGCTGGCGTATTCGGCGGCTTCGCGTTCCATTTCGCCCAATCCGCTCTCGTCAAAAATCATGAACAGGGCCGCCTGTTCGCGGTCCACGTCGCTGGGCGTGCCATCGGGCCGTGCGCGTTGCGGATCGGTGACGATGATAAAGCCGAACAGGCCGAGGTTGACGTCATCGTCGCCATTGACGTGGCTGTGGTAGAGCCAGCCTTTGGAACTGGGTTCGCTGGGCAGCGGCCCGGATTCTGCGTCGAGTTGCCATACGTAAGTGAATTTCGCATCGGGCGCCACCGCCGCGCCGCGCCCAGGCTTGGGCTGGTAATATGAGCCTTCGCTGTCTTTGTCGTACTTCGCGCCGTGCGGATGCATCGAGAAGGGCTGTCCGCCGCGATTGAGAAACGTGACGGCGAGATATTCTCCAACGACACCGCGCAGCACCGGGCCGAGTATGCCGAGACGCGGGTTCTGAAACAGCTTCGTCCTGAACGTCGCATCGGTGTATTGCACGTAACGCATCTTGCCCGCGCGTCGTTGGGCGAGGACGGGCGGCGGCAGCGGCTTGCCGCAAATCGGGTCCACGCCTTGCGGCGCGAAATCCCACAACTCCGGCTCCGCCGCGACGTAGTAGTGCCGCGTTTTGGCTGGCTCGGGCACGCGCCCGAAAAACTTTCCGCCCCCATCGCCCATCGCCGCCGTGACGGTGGGCTGCACCGTGTTCGTCGGCGGCCCGGGGTCAGGTTCTGGCAATTGCGCACCCTGCAGGCGCGCCGCGCAAAGAAGAACCAGCGCCACGCCACGGGGCCGAACCCGTCGGGACAGCGTGAACTTCATCTTCATCTTTTGCATCGTAAGAGAAAATGCGCCGGCACAGAAATGAAAACGCGCTTCCGGTTGGCAATCTCCGGCCACATTTTGCGAGCGCCACGCCGGGCCTACGAAAGCTGCCAGGCCACGCGCGCCTACATTTCGAAATTCTTCACGCGTTGCAATCCGAACTGTAGCGGCAGCCAGCCCAGCGCAAACGAGAGCACGCCAAAACCGCTCAGGCACATGACGCTGCGAATGATCCCTTCCCCGCTGCGCGCCTGCGTCCAGGGCGCGCCAAACGCCAGCAATATCACTGAGGCGAGAATGTGGAGAAAGCTCAGCACCAGGCAAAACGTGCCGCCGAACCCGCTCACGATTTTGCCGGGGTTCTCCTCCTTGAGGTTCGGATAGAGCACGCCGAGACCGACCGCCAGCCCGTTCAGTGTGAAAGTCATCACCGCAATCGCACCCGTGAAGAACACCGTCCGGCTCGTATCCATCTCGAGCATGTGACAGGACAGCCAAATCAATCCGAAGGTCACCACGAGGGTTGTGGCGGAGGCGGTCGCATATTTCGTTTTGACGACACGCACCAAACCCAGCGGCGCCATGCCGACGATCCAGAGACGTTTCCCTTCCAGCGAGAACTGAGGATAAACGAAGCGTGTCGTAATCGTCGCCAGATTCAGCGAGCACGCGCCCAGATTCAGGAACGCCACCAGATTGATCCAAAACCCCTTCGGCAGTTGCTGCGAGAAATGTTGCAGATTGACGATGTAAACACCGAGCAGGCCGAACAGCATGAGTGATTGGCCCCATTGCGTCGTGTCGCGCCAGAACATCCGGGCATCCTTCACGATCAGCGCCCGCACGTCATCGGGCAGGCGCGGAATCCAGGCGACGAGTCGTTCCAGCCGCCCCGGCAGGCCGTCCCCAAGCTGCTGTTGGCGATGCCAGACCTGGAACCAATGCCATCGGCGAAACATGCTGCCGCGGCTCTGCACCGCCGACCAGGCATTGTAGAAAAATCCTCCGGTGAAGTTAAACGCCAGCGAACCGAAGAAGAGCACATTGCTCAAGAGCACCAGCGCGAAAAATGCGGAGGCCACGAACGCACCTTCGGTCCATTGCAGCACGGTGGAGGAGAGCCAGTAGCTGGGCAGCAGGGGAAACTGCGCGATCCGCGTCCGGGTCAGCATTTTGTCGAGCAACTCGATCACGCGCGTGTCGGTATTTCCTTCGAGACTCGGGTCCGGCCGCAGCCAGAACGCGGCCAGCGCCACCAACAGCAGGGACACGGTGAGCGCGCCGATTTGAAAGGCCCGGCGATCCATGTAGCGCGCGACGAGCGCGGCGAGACAGCCGCCGAGGATCGACGGCAGCATGATGAAAATGCCCACCAGCAGGATGGTGAACGGATAGAAATGCCACGGCACATTGCGCGTCATTCCGTACGCCGCGAGGAAAGGCGCGATCAAGAACAGGAACGCCCATGATGCCACGACGCTCGATTCGATCAGCTTCCAGCGAAAGATGGTTTGTGCGCTCACGGGCCACGTCATCAATACCGCTGCCTCACGATTGCGGAAAAAGTTGCTGTAGCTGATGACCAGATTGCTGAGTACCAGGAGCAGAAACAGAAGCGCGAACAGCAAATAGAGCAGCCGTTCCAGCAACAAGGTGCCGAGGCCCGGGAATTTGACCGCGACAAAATGAAGCCCCAACAGGAACAACCAGAACGACAGCGCGAGGTAGCCCACCATGAACAGCGCGATCACGAACGTCAGCAGCGCGGACTGCTCGCGAATGCCTTTGACGCGACGCCAGGTGTGCAAAACGTTGGCACGGATAAGCAGCGCGAGAACTGAGGGCGGCGGGCGATGCTGCGAATTGTCGGCCATCGGGAGGAATCAAACACCAAACATCAAAAACCAGACACCAAATAAATTCCAACCGGCAAACCTGGAACTGGCCAAATGTGAGAATCCACGGCGGTTGGAGATTGAAGACTGCGTTGGTGTTTGGGTTTTGAATTTTGGTGTTTATACTGCGCGCGATGATTCGCTTCGGTTCACTTGAACTGAAATCCAATTTGTTCCTGTCGCCGCTGGCCGGTTACACGAACCTGCCGTTCCGGCTCGCTCTGCGCGAAGTCGGCGGGCTGGATTTGGCCACGACTGATCTCGTCAACGCGCGCTCGCTGTTGGAGAAGAATCCCAAGGCTTTCAAACTCATCGAAACTTGTCCCGCCGATCGGCCGCTGGCGGTGCAATTGTTCGGCTCCGTTCCCGAAGAAATGCGCGATGCGGCGTTGATGCTGGAAGGGCGCGGCATTTCCTCCATCGACATCAACATGGGCTGTCCGGTGAAGAAGGTCTGCCGTGTGGGCGGCGGCTCGGCGATGATGACGGAGATGGATAAGACCGCGCAGCTCGTCCGCGGCATGGTGGATGCGCTGAAGATCCCGGTCACGGCGAAGATGCGACTCGGCTGGGACCACGAAAACATTACTGCGCCCGACCTCGTCCGCGCGCTGGAGGACGCCGGTGTGGCCGCGATCTTTGTGCATGGCCGCACGCGAGAGCAGGGATTTGGCGGGGCTGTGAATCTTGCCGGCATTCGCAAAGTCGTGGAAGCGGCGCGCACCATTCCCCTGATCGGCAACGGCGATGTGACCACGCCAAAGGCGGCCAAGAAGATGTTCGACGAGACCGGCTGCGCGGGCGTGAGCATCGGGCGCGGCGCATTCTACAATCCTTGGATTTTTGTCCACACCCGGCACTTCATTGAGACGGGGGAATTGCTCCCGGAGCCGCCCTTTACCGAACGTGTGCGCGCCATGTGCCGGCATCTCGATCTGATGATGGAAGTCTTTGGCGAGGAACACGGCTGCCGGATGTTCCGCAAAGTCGCGCCTTGGTATGCGAAACGGTTCGGTCCATCGAGCGTGTTCAACAAGCGTGTCGTGCTCGTCAGTTCACGCGCCGAGTTCCAGGAAATCCTTGATGACTACATTCGGTGGCGCAAACAGTTCCTGGACGATGAGGGCAATCTTCAGCCGCGCTACCGTCCCGGCCCAATGGTCGCGTCGTTCATGCAGGAACCGGCCGCCGCCACGCGCGAAAGTATCCCAGTGCCAAAGGGACCAGTAGAGGTTTGGTAAGAATTCCAGCGCGCCTCTGCAAGGCACAGCGCTTTTTCGAGGTGACACGAATAAACCGCGTGACCACGCTCCGACACGCCGCATGATTCAACCCGACGAACTAAGAAGAACGAGCCGCTGGTGTGGTCCACTGGTGCAGGTACCGATGTCTGGGAACTCTTCTGCGCCTGCATCAAGGGGGACTTGGATAAGGTTCGTCGGCTGATCACCAACGATCCGTCGCTCGTGCGCTGCCAGTTCAATTACCGCAAGCCACTCTATTTCGCCGTGCGGGAAAATCAGATCGCCGTCACCGAGTTCCTCCTCGAACGCGATCCCGATCCGATTGGTCTCGCCGTGAACGACTCGCTGTTAAACATCGCGCGCGACCGGGGCTACGCGGAAATGGACAAGCTGCTGGAGACCAAGCTCGCCACGCTCCACAACATTTCGCCCAGGGGCGAACCGGTCGCCGAGGCTATCCGCCAGCATGATGCCGCGAAGATGAGGAGTCTCCTCGATGCCTCGCCCGAATTGCTGCACGCCGGCGACTTGCGCTCTAATCAGCCCATTCACTGGGCTACGATGACGCGCCAGCTCGATCTCATTGATGAACTGCTCCGGCGCGGTACGGATGTCAATGCCCGTCGCTGTGATGGTGCGCGGCCGATTCAACTGAACAATGGTGATTACCACTATCGCGGCTGGGACCGAGTTCCGAAGGACACCGCGCCCACCCCGCGCGCTGTTTACGAGTACCTCCGCGCCCACGGCGCGTTTTGCGATATCTGCACCGCGGCGTGGTTCGGCGATCTGAATCGCGTGCGCGAGTTGTGCGATGAAGATCCTTCGCTGGCCAGTCGCCCTTCAGATTCCGTCACCTACTATGCGTGCTCCGGCACACCGCTGCGCAATGCCGCTGCGGGAGGACACATGGAGATCGTGAAGCTGCTCCTCGAGCGTGGCGCTGATCCGAATCTGCCCGAGGAAGGTATCGCACCGCGCGGTCACGCGCTCCATTCCGCTGTCGTCCGGGGCCACATCGCAATCGTCAGGCTCCTGCTGGAACACGGCGCGCATCCCAACGTGGAAGTCGAAAGCTCCGCCGACACCTTGAGCGCCGCGCTGGCCACCGCAGGTTATTCCTACGTCAAGCCGAACACCGAGATGGTCGAACTGCTCTGTTCGTACGGCGCATCGCGTGGAGTGCATCTGCTGGCTTACAGCGGCGATGTTCTGACCGCGGCGGCAGTTTTCGCGGCGAACCCTGCGCTCGCCAACGATCCCGAGGCGCTGGCCAATGCGGCGGGCGAAGGCCAGGAAGCCTTCGTGCGCCTGATGCTGCGCTATCAGCCTGATCTCCCGCGTCGCGTCAATTTCCCGAGCTGGTCCGTCGGGGCGAAAACGCACGAGCTGAACGAGCTGCTTTTCCAGCACGGCATGAGCGCGAATGCCGCCGACTGGCTGGGGGCCACGGCACTGCACCATCTCGCCGGTGGCGGGAACGTGGAAAAAGCCACCTGGTTCCTCGACCACGGCGCGGACCTACACGCGCGCGACGAGGACATCTGCTCCACGCCGCTGGGCTGGGCTGCGAAGTTCGGCCGGACCAAGATGGTAGATTTTCTCCTCAACCGCGGCGCCAAACCGAACCTGCCCGACGATCCACCGTGGGCCACCCCGCTCGCCTGGGCCACGCGGCGCGGACACACCGAAGGCATGGAACTTTTGCAACAGCGCGGCGCTCACTGAATGGAATCGATATCGACGGCGCAGCGAGTTGAAGCCTGAATTGCCAGGATGAACTTGGAACTCAAGACCTGCCGCATTCGTCCGTGGTGCACGGATGACGCCGCGTCTTTGCAACGCTGCGCGAACAATCGCAAGATTTGGGCAAACCTGCGCGACATCTTTCCCCACCCCTACACGTTGGAGAACGCGCGCTTCTTCCTCGATCTGGTGGCGAAGGAACAACCACCAACGACTTTTGCCATCGCCACCGACTCGGAGGCCATCGGTTGCATTGGGTTGAGGCTGGGGGCGGATGTACATCGCAGAACGGCGGAAATGGGCTACTGGCTGGCCGAACCGTTTTGGGGTCGGGGAATCACGAGCGAGGCTGTGAGCGCGGTCACGTCTCGCGCCTTTGATCAGTTCGATCTCGTGCGCATTTTCGCCGAACCCCTCGCTGGCAACACTGCATCCATTCGCGTTCTCGAGAAGGCTTCTTTCTCGTACGAAGGCCGCTTGCGGTCACACGTCCTCAAGGACGGCCAAATCCTGGATGCACTCGTCTATGCGAAACTTCGCGACGACGGAGGGAAAAACCATTAACTCTGAATCCCATGGAACGCGTCGCAGGCATCGGCGGCTTCTTCTTTCGCGCGAAAGATCCTGACGCGCTCGCGCAGTGGTATAAGGACAAGCTGGGCATCGACCTCGTGCCTGCGGATTACAGTCAGAAGCCTTGGTCGCAGCAAGCGGGGCCGACCGCCTTCGCGCCGTTCGCCGCCGACACCGACTACTTCGGCAACATGGATAAGCAGTGGATGATCAACTTTCGCGTGCGCAATCTCGACGCGATGGTGGCACAGCTTCGCGCGCAGAACATTGAAGTCCGCGTCGATCCCGAGACGTATCCAAACGGCCGCTTCGCCCGCCTGCATGATCCCGAGGGCAATCCTGTTGAGCTGTGGGAGCCCAAGTAAGAGACCGATTGAGCCTTGCGACGCACCGAGCCGTTAATCGCGGACATTTGAAGCAGAGCGCCACCGGCTTGCCCGTGAATCACCGCCTCAGAAGTAAAGCGGCCTGAAAGCCGCGCTCCTTCACGCCCAATAACGCGGCTCCACATTCGCAAACACATTATCCCGCGACTCGATCTGGTTGAGCCACGTCTCATCCACGTGTGTCTGCGTGAGTTGTTCGTGCAAGGCAATGAAGCGCAGCAGGTGATCTTTCACGCGGCGCTTGGCGTATTCGGGACTGGTGCCGGTGCGGAGGATGAATGGCCAGTCGCTGGATTGGGCGAGGAGCAGTTCGCGGGCAGCTTGTTTGAGCGCGCGCTCGGTGAGGCCGATGGGGTTCGGGTTTCTCCGTACCAGTTCGCTCAGGCGGATTTGCGCCACGTCGAGGTGCGGCAGAATCCATTCGTTGCGCTCGTTGAGCCAGACCTTCCAGTAGCCTTCCTCGCCCCAGCTCGACGCCGCGGGCTGCGCGACTTGCTGCGTCGGGTTCTGCTGGAGGTAATCGTGCGGCGTGGTGAGCTTGACGATCTGCTGATCGAAAACCGTTTTGCGCACGAAGTAATCGAGGAACTCAGGGCCTTCATACCACCAGTGGCCGAACAGCTCGGCGTCGTAGGGCGAGAGCAGCAGGGGCGGGCGGTCCATGATTTCCGCGAGCCGGGAAATCTGCGTCATGCGTGCTTCAAGAAAATGTTGCGCGTGTTGCGCGGCGGTTTCGAGCGCGGCGCGGCGGTCATAGACGAGCTTCTCGCCCGCACCGCCGGTGATGGCGTGATACTTGATGCCGGTGAAAGTCCGCACGCTGTCCGTGGCCAGATGCGGGCGCACGTAGTCGAAGTCGAGGTCGAAGCCGATGTCGCGGTAGAAGTCGCGATAACGCGCATCGCCGGGATAACCCTCGTGCTTGCTCCAGACTTGCTTCGCCGAATCGAGGTCGCGCCCGAAAGCGGCGAGTCCGTTCTGCGTGAAGATGGGCGCGAACACGCCGTAGCGCGGGCGCGGCTTGGCGTGCAGCACGCCGTGCGTGTCGATGATGAACCAGCGAATCTCCGCCTCTTGCAGCACGTGCTCCACGCCATCGACGTAGGCGCACTCGGGCAGCCAGATGCCGCGCGGGTTGCGCCCGAAACATTCGCGGTAATGATCGCGCGCGGTCAGGATTTGTCCGCGGATGGACGGCGGATGCCCGGCCAGCAACGGCAGCAATCCATGCGTGGCCGCGGTGGTGATGATCTCCAGCGTGCCCGCGTTTTGAAAACCCGCGAACGCGCCCACCAGGTCGCGTCCGTAGTTGAAGTAGCGATCGCGCAGCCGCTGGAAGCGTTCATGGTAGAAGAGCGCCAGCCCGTGATAGGCCCGGTCCCAATAGGTGCGGTGGACTTCCTTCTCGGCCAGTTCGATCAGCCCGTTCAAGTGCCGCACGTAACGGTCTTGCAGGAGCGGGTCGCGCAGCATGGCGCAGAGCGTTGGCGAGAGACAGAGCGTGAGCCGCGTGTCCATGCCGTCGCGCCGCCAGCCTTCGAGCACTTCGAGCAACGGCAGGTAAGTCTCGGTCACGGCCTCGAAGAGCCATTCCTCTTCGAGAAATTTCTCGTGCTCCGGATGCCGCACAAACGGCAGGTGCGCGTGCAGGACGAGGGAAAGGTAGCCTTGCATGGAGTTAAGTTGGCGACATTACGCTGAGGCAGGTGTCGGTGGCCCGAACATCGCCTTTACCTCTGGGCGTTGCAGAACAATGATGGTGAACACGCCCAAGGCTGTGCCCAGTGGAACAGACAGACACGAAATGCAGGCCATCACGAAACAAACCGTGTAGCGCTTGCGTTGTGCGAGGCAGCGCCCGGCCCAAATAGTCAATCCTCCAACGGTTCCACCCAGCAAGACAAAGACTACGCCTAAGAGCATGAACGCACCGCCGACGACGGCAGGAGGCCCACCTTGGTGTTGAGCGCCAGCGATTACTGCCACCAGGCCAAAGACGACGTAAAACATACCGAAACAGGAGAAGCACGCCGTCAACCCGCCCCACACGTAGTAGAGAATGGACAGTATCTTCAAATGCTCGACGTCTTGATCCACCATTTTCATGCGGCACTCTCCGTCTGCGGGCACGCGCCCGTGTCGCTGCAATACTGGTTGGTGGGGCGAGACTCCGTCGAGCCGATATTACCGCCACAGGCGAGGCGAGCGCCGCGAGGATCTCGGCCAATGGGGGAGATGCTCAAGGTACTAGCCCTTCTTCGAGGAAACGGTCGGCAGCCGTAATTTCAATCCAGTGAACCTTCTCGTGACACTCTTCGCATACTCCCACGAGATCGAAGAGCAGTTCGTCTCCAAAACGCTCGTACGTCAAATGATGAACTTCGACAGCAGGACGATCTCCGCAGCCTTCACACACGCCATGACAACGCCGAAATATCTTGTGGCGAAGTTGCTGCCACTTCTCTGACTTGAGATACTCATTATATCCTTTCCGTTGCTGGATTTTGTTCTGAATTCGCAATACTTGCCGAGCCGCGCGTTCACGCTGTCGTTCAGCTTTGCGATCCTCCGAATCGTATTTCTTCGTGGGTGATGGGGGGACAAGCTTCTTCAGTAGCCACGGTTGCATTGCTGCAATCTGCTCTTGAGAAAACTGCTTTAGAGAAACGTCTGGCGACATTCGTTTTGCGCAGGAGACACACTGAAGCGCAATCAGCGGTCGACCCAATGCGTCGAATCGGCGCCGATGCTCAGTCCTTTCGTGAGCGCAAGACGATTGTGGGCTGCTAGCCCGCCATTGTTGATTTGTGACGGCTTGTTCCAAGCTCAGGACACCACATTCTCCACCCGCGGCGCGCCGCGCGCTAACCGGAGAAACTCCACCGCGTCGGCGCGCTGCACGGAGGGGAACATGTCCAGAAACTCGTCGAGCGTGTAATGGTCGTCGAGGTAGTCGAGCAATGACTGCGCCGGCACCCGCGTGCCCCGGAAAACCAGCGTGCCTCCCATGAGTTCGGGATTGGACTGCACCGGACTGTGATCAAGCGTCAGCACGACGGGAATGTAGGGTTTTTGACCTGAGCGTCAACGACACGGTTCGGCCGTTCCGCGCATTGGAGAGCTTCGATTGCGCACTGGGTCGTTATCATATCAATAAGGCCCGGCTCTCACTACTCCGTCTGGGTCTGGGACGACGGCGGATATTACGTCGGGAGATTCTTCAAGGACAGGAGGGTAAAGCCCCGCTGCAACCGGCGTTCCTCGTGACTCCTCAAGATCGTCACGCAACTCAGCATGTGACTCGCCCGACCCGCAATGAAAGAAAGAGTGTCGGCCATATACGCGCTTCACCGTCTCGGCCACGAGGTATTCCGCACCATCTGGTATTTCGCGCAAACACTTCGCAATGAAGGCGTCGTCCACGACCCCTCGCAGCGGAAGCTGTCGCTTTCTGAAAGCGAAGATGCACGCACCCGGAGACAACTCACTCATTCGAATGGTTAGAGCTGTGAGCGAAGAGAACAGCTCGAAGTCTTGTGAGCCGCCACCGCAGCGATAACGAATCTCCACAAGAATCTCGCCCTGACTCCGAAGCCAACTTTCCAATGTGCCAAGAAATATTGCGTCGGTTGTTGGCCCGTAACTCATTCGAGGGGCGATGGCACCTAACATTTCGCCTAGCTAACATTCTCCACCCGCGGCGCTTTCAGCTTCGCATCTTGCGGATGTTTGCCTACGTCGCCGCGATATTGCGTGGCGCGGCTGAACTTGAGTTCGGCGCGGCGCGAGTCGCTGGCGTCGGCGGAGGTGGCCTGCACGGGCAGGTCGTAATTCCCGTCCGGCAGCGCGAAGCGGAAGCTGAAGGTGCCGTCGCGCCGCAGTTGAATCTTGCGCCCGCCACTGGTCACGTTCGCGTCCGGCTCCGTCGCGCCGTAGATGA
>Ga0184628_10001471_pt1 | contig 11651 bp, 4 predicted proteins | sample PLM4_5_b1_FD_133149 | JGI IMG/M metagenome (GOLD analysis project Ga0184628, IMG submission 133149) | Groundwater sediment microbial communities from an aquifer in East River, Colorado, USA - PLM4_5_b1 | ecosystem: Environmental > Terrestrial > Soil > Riparian zone | place: USA: East River...
ATACGGGGCTGTCGATGGCGGCCGGGAAGCTCGGCATCCACAGGCATGCGGCGAGAGTGAGGGAGAGCATTGCGCTTTTACACCCTCCCTCTGGCCAGCACTTGCTGCACCCATTCCAGGACGGGTTCTGGAATGTCGGCCTCGATGGCCACAAACCTTGGCATTTCTGGCCGCTGCGCTACTTGCCCGGCCTCGTTGTAGTTCGTGACTTCTACCTGGACCACTAGCGCGGTAATGACCTGTTTCATGGGGCTCCTAAAGGCTCGATGATGAGTTGTTATGATTCCAAGCCGAGCGCGCGAAGGTTGTCGGTTAGGATCTTCACCTTGCGGGCGAGCTGAAATAAGTTGTTTCGAATGGCCGCCGCGTCGTTGGCGTAAACGCTGAGATCGGTGTAATTCGCGATGGTGTTCGTGGTGCCGCCCGAGGTGACATTGTTGGTGAGCGTGGCGCCATCGGTAGGCTGGACGATGGCCGCGGCCCCGAAAAACCCACACTTCTTTCCAGTCGCCGTCGTGAAGTCCTGTGCGACCGCGACGACGCCGGGGTAAACTGAGAGGATCTCCGTAGCGTTATCGGAGAACTTGTATGCCTGCACGCCACCTGTGCGCGCTGCGTTCGTATCGAAAGCAAAACCGATGGAGCCAGCGGCGACGATTGACTGGATGCTGCTCGTCGTGGAACCTGGCCCACCGTGCCGAACCGCACCGTTCAAGTCGGGGTTTCCGATGGCCGAACCGGCTGGAAGATTCAGGGCGGTTGACCCGCCGAGCGATACCGTCGTTATGCTCCCGGAGGTCGCAAACTGCAAGTAGTTCGATGCGTCCGATCCGAGACGCACAGCCCAGGCGGTTGATGAGACGGGACTATTCCTGCCGACCCAGAGTTTTTGATTTCCGGCGTGGTCCTTGATAATGAACGCCGACCCGGCGTTGCCGAGCGCCGCGTTCGGCTGCAACACGAACGCCTCTCCGGTGTAGTTCGCGTTGAGGCTTAACTTGACAAGGTGTTGCCCTGCCGAGCCGACAGCCCATGCCGAGCCGTGCGTGGCGTCATAGGCGATGACGAGTTGATTGTTGACGATGGTGGAGTTGTACGTGAATCCCGTCGTGCTCGTGTCATTGACGCCATCGTTGAAAGTTTGCAGCCCTATAAATGTCTGCAACGCGTCCGTTCTCGCGATCACGGCGCTCGTCGTGGGGAAGGTCTGCGTCGTGCTGTCGGTGCCGACGAGCGTGAGGGTGTTGCTCACGGTGAGCGTCTTGCCGTCGGCAATGGTGAGCACGGCCGATGTCGCTGGCGCCGTGATCGTGACCTTGTTTATCGATGTGGCCGTCGCGACACCCATCACCGGCGTAATCAGCGTCGGCGTGTTGTCGTAGACGATATTGCCAGAGCCGGTCTTCGTCTCGAATTTGTCGCGGACGGCATTCTTCGACGGCGCAATCGTCGTGACGCCGTTCCATGTGGTCGCATCGTAGGCGGTGTCGCTGATGGCGGCGGAGATCGAACCCCACGAGAGCAACCCGGCGCCATCGCTTGTGAGCACGCCAACGGCATCGGCGGCGGGGAGGGTGTAAGTGATGTCGCCGGTTTGCGATTGCGCTTTGAAGGCGGTGTAGTTGGTGCCTGATGTGGGCTCAAGAAAGTGGAACTTGCCGGCGGCGCCGGACTTCAAGCGGCCGAGAACGAGGTTGGTTTGAGTCAATGTCAGGGTGGCATCGTCAACTTTATTTGTAAGCGTAAATCGAGTTGTCTCAGTCGATTCATCTACTTCAAAACCGATAATCGCAAATTGGTCGTAGAGCAGGCTGGTGTGAATGGCGGCAACGTAGGCACGCCCGAATGGCCCGCCGTTTGCGCCCAATTCATACGCGCCAGTCGAGTATATCGGGCCGTCTGTGTATATCGCCCCGAAGCTTTCATGGATGAGCGAATCGACGAGCGCCGTTCCGGTGCCGTCCCACTTCGTCAAGAAGTCCGTCGTCCCACTCCCCGTCACCGTACCGCCCGTCGAATTGAGCGTCGTCCCGCTTATCGACAAGCCGGTACCGAAAGTGATCGGCTCCCAATCGCCAGCCGATGCGCTGCCGCGACCTAGAAGGCGCGATGCATTGGCCGATGGGACGATGTTGCCAAGCGGCAAGTCGCCCGTGATCGCGTCCGTATCCGCAAGGTCCACCGCGCCCCACGCATACGTTGACGCCCCGGTCACTCGGAGCACCTGGCCCACGGTACTGCTGTTGGTGATCCCGGTGATTACGCCGGTGCCGTTGCCTTGGAGCAAGCCGGTCAGTGTAACGGCTCCCGTGCCGCCGCGGGCAATGCTTAACTGTCCGCTCCACCCCAGAGTCAAGGATGTTGCCGCGAGCAGCGCGGTCGTCGGCGCCCCGCCAAGGGTCACGGTGACGTTGCTGTCGTTGACTCTCGTAAGAGCGGCAGGCGTAGGAATAGGCCCCGCAGGCCCACCGGCCAAGTTCGGATATAACTGAAGATCGTTGACTCGGCCGCGAAGCCGATGCAACTCCTGGGAGACGTTGTTTCCGCTTTCTACAGTGGTGCGGCCGTAGATGCGGACGTTACGGGTTCGCATCAGTTATCGCTGCGCCTAGTTTCAATCCACTTCGCTCCGGAGGCTACGAGGGAGAGCGTGTCGTCAACGCCAGGCGTCCATGCCCCGCTCAGGGCACACGTGCCGCTATCGGCGATCGTGAAACTGCCAGCAGTCAACGCGACGCAATGGAGGACGAGTCGCTTCCCGTCCACGCCGTAGGGAGGCAGCAACGTCGGTGTGTTGGTTCCGCTTGTATTCGTGATCTTGATGAGGGACAAGCCGTGTGTCGTGATAGTTGCGCTTGTGGTGAGCGCCACGGAAGCAGACTCCAGCGTCGTGGACTGCACCATTTCGACAATGCGGTCGAGCATGTCCTCCAGGTTCTCAGGGATGTATGCGCCTTGGTTCCGAAGGTCTAGGTCTTGAGCGAGAGCGACCTCGCGCCGCATGACGTAGATGTCACCGGATGCCGTAGGAGCCACGAGCGTAACGGTGCCGGTTGGGCTCCCGATGCTGCTCGCAGCGATCGAGTAGTCCGTGGTCAACACGAGCAGGACCGGGGTTGAACTACCCGACGGCGTCTTGAATATCTTGAGGTCGGCCGCGCGCTTGATCGGGAAGCCCAGCGCGAGAGTCGACGCCACGCCGCTCGCAGTGAAGGTCGATCGGGCCGATGCTGCTGTAACCGTCATAGCTTACCTCCGCTTCTTGTCGCGGCGGAAAAAGAGGTCGTGAAGAGTGTGCCAGCCGAACTCCTCTTTGCCGGTTGCAAGGTCGATCAGCTCGCTGCCGGTGATCTCTGTTTGGGCTGCCGGGAATCCGGTCGGTATCGCCGCCAGTTTCGCCACGTCCTTAGCCGCCTTGGGGAACTTGCTCGGGTCGTGCGCGGCCTTCCACGTCGATTCGGCTGAATCTGCCACCATGTTGCCGATCATGTCGATACCGGCGAAGCGAACGTCGTTTTTCCTCGTGACCGAATTGGCTACTTCTCTCACGCCAGGAATGAGGCTCAGGTAATAGAGTTCGATCTGAGTTGCGGCCCACTCCCACGCGTCCTCGCCGTCCTTCGGGCCACGACCGGATAGAATCTCGGACGCTACGGCCGTAACTGCGATGCGCCAGAAGTTGTCGACCGCGAACTTGCGCGCAGCCGCGACGTATCGCCCCTCGGCCGCCAGCCCTCGCGTCTGACGTATGATCCGTCGCTCCGCGTTGTACTGCGAATTGAACCAGCCCGTGAACAGCGAGAGATGCTTCCATACCGGGGAATCCTGGTAGGCCGCAAGATCCTTCACGCCACCAGCGCCCATGTTGAGCCGCACATCCGATCCGGCCTTACGGGCGGCCTTCTCGTGGCCGAGTTCTTTGACGTTATTCCGGTAGGACGCGAGCCACATCGGGTAATCGATCACCGCGTTTGTGAAGTTCGACATGAGGTAGCCGTGGCGTCGGACTTGGAGGTGCCATCTATCGCCAGCAACTGCGCGGTCGTACTCGAGGCGCGTTTCGTTGTCGCGCGTCGTCATCCGGTGCGCCATATCGGGGTCGGAGTCCTTGATGAACTGGATGGTGGCCGCGCGGTCCTTTGCGATGTCGATGAAGGCGCGAGCAAACGGCAGCACTCCGGTCTCGCGCATGGCGATGATGACGTTCCCGAAGTTCTGCGTCGCAATGCTGACCTTGAAGCCCATGATGGAGGCGGCCAGACCAGCCTTGCCCTTCACGAGCCAGGTGTCATCGACGCTTGTCATGCCACGCGCGTTCGCCACGCGCCGCAACCGCTCCAGGATGGTCTGGTAGGCCGGTAGGCCCATGCGGTGCTTGATCTCGGCAGCCATCTCGGGATCTGTGATGTACCGCCACGCCTGATTGACCGCTTCGCGATGGGTGAGATCGTGGATGACTTGAGTGAGATGTCCAGGCATCCGCATGAAGTTGAGCGAAATCGGGTAGATCGCCCCGGTGCGCTCGATGAGGAACGGGTGCGGCGTGGCGGCTCTACCGACACTCGAATCAAAAGGCCCGCCATCGGCCCGGTTGGTTCGCTCTGAAAACTCCTTGGCGAACTTCGGGTGAGGGATCAACGGGTAGTAGTAACCAGGGTAGGTCTTCGTCCTCGTCGTGCCGTCGGGGTTTGTGAACGTGCGCGTGAACGGCCTGCGCTCAACCTCTGGAGGTGCGATGCCTTTCAGCCGCATCTCCAGGGCCTTTGACTCCGGCCAAAACGATTGAATGACATCGCCGACGGCCTGAATGTAGTCCCAATGCGCTTCGGTGAGGTTATTGAGCGCGGTCTCGATGTCCTCTGCCGTCCACGGAACCAGCCCTCCTTGCGTCGTCTGGTAGCCGGCCAACATCTTGTTGTAGTTCGACTCGTTTCCGTAGTTCGCGGCAATGCCTAAGATGTCGCTGTAGTCGAGCTTCTGCTTGATGCGCTCAATGGTCGCCTCGCCGGAGTGAAGCAGTGCTAGATCGTCCTTCGACAGCGCCTTGAACATCTCCAAGGCCTTCGCCGCGGTGCTCAAGCCAAGCGTCTTATCGTGCCCTTGAGAATCGGCGAGTGCGTGAACGAGCAGCTGAGAGAAGATGCCATTCGGGTCGCCTCCGTCCATCTGGAGCGCTAACTCTTCGATCTTGACGTTGAACTTGTCGAAGCGATCGAGCTGCTCCATCACCTTAGCGATGGCGCTCGAATTGGTCTCGCTGATGCTCGGGATCCCTGGGTCTGCGACGTTGGCGCGGAGCGATGAAAGCCCTTCCAATATAGCCGCATCGAACGATCGTGTTTTGCCTGCCACAATCAACTGGTTTTTTCGTTTTGCCTGATGCTGAATGTTCCTCACGGCGTCGCGTAGCGCCAGCAGATCGTTGACGCTCATGTTCTTCCAGTTGGTCTTGAACGCTTCGTTCAGCAGCTTCTTCGGAATCTCGGGATCGAACTGCTGCTCGCGCTGCTCCATCACCCAATCCGCAAGAGACTGCGAACGGTCGATGTCCGTATTGCTGCGCTTCCTGAAATCGAAACGGGTTAGAAGTTCGTCCTGCTGCTCCTGGTAGGTGTGACCTGCCAGGCCGAGGCGGGAGCGTGTCGCTGGCTTGTCGCTGTTCGCCAGGAACTTCGCCGCCGCAGCGGCCTCCTTCTGCGCTTTCGCCGCCTCACGCGAGAGCGCGAAGTTGAGCAGCCTTCTCCGCTGCCACTCCACGGCCTCGTCATACTTCCCGGCCTTGGCCGCCTTGATCGCGTTCGTGGCGGCCGTGCGCTCTGCTTGGCGATAGCCGCTAGGGTCAACGTCTCGGACCTTACCTTCACGAATGCTTGAGAATGCCGCCTTTTCTAGGTCTACCTGCGTCAATTTGACGCGGGGCATACCGGCCTTGCGGTTCAAGGCGTCAAGTTCCTGGAGGAGCTGCGAGAGTCTGGCCGTGGAGTCGCGGGCGGCCTCTTCTGCGGCCTGTGGGAGCGTGCCATCGTGCAGGATGTCGCCGTGCTTGGCGATCATCGTGGCCTGAGTCTCTCGCGCGATACGGCGATCAGGAGGGTCCATCGTCGTGAGAGCCTGTAGAAACTCCGAACCGTTTGAGTACCCGAACAGTGCGGCGGCGGAGTTGGTGTCAATAGATCCCTTGGCTGAGAGTCCGGTTCGACCGAGTTCCTTGCGGATCGTCTGTGACAGTCCAGGGTGCGCGGCGTCGATCTCGGCGAGAGACATCTTGTAGGGCTTCCCGTTCTCGTCGGCAAACACCTGGGCGTCTGCGCCATCTGGAATCGCCCCGCCTGCGAAGTAGCGATACGCCTGGACGGGCCGCTCGGCGTTGACCCTGGCCGCGACCTCCTTCTGAACCTTGGCGCGCTCCTCTTTCCACCACGCTTCTGTCTCTCGTCGCTGTTCCGTGGCGATGCGAGCATTCAGGATCGCTTGCGCTTCCGCAAAGGCCGTCTCGGCTTTGGCGTTGTAGTCCGCGAACTTCTCTTCCGTCATGCCGGCTTCCGCGGCGTTGCGGAACATTGGGATGTAGGCCGCCGATTGCGTGACGGCTTGGATCTGGTCATCGGTCGCGATCATTCGGTCCATGACGCCGCGGACTTCGGGCGTTAGGATGCCGCCATGTCCCACGATGGAGCGATACAGCGACTTCAACCAAGCGGAGAACCGGGCGAATGGCCGGACGAGCGCCAAGCTGGGGGCCTTCCCGTCCTGGAGGTAAGCCTCGAACGCTCGGGCAAACTTCTCGTGGTGCTCAGTCCCGATATCGTCGCGCGTCTTGACGCCGAAGTAGTCGAGGAGTTTCTCGAAATCATCGCGCGTCTGGTCGGTCGCCTTGTCGCTGTACGCTAGGTCGGCGAAGGTCTCCAGGAAGTAGTGCCCAGTCTCGTGGAGGAACGTCGATAGGTCGGCCGTCTGCGAAAGAGAGATCGTGAACTCGCGCGGCGTGATGCCGAAGCGTGACAGGAACTTGTCGATCTTTCCGCGCGCTTCGCCCTGCGAGCCTGCGCGCGAGAACGTGATCGAGCCGCGCGCATCCTGCCCGTAGCGTTGCCCAAGTGGGACGGTTTTGTCGTAGAGTGGCCCGTAGTCTGCTGGCTTGCCTCCAGCGGCCGTGATCGCGGCCTCAATCTCACTCGCGGGAGCATTCGAGCGCGCCATATCCACTACCGTCTTGACCAGCGACGGGTCCAGGCGTCCGCCCTCTGACCTCACCTTCCGGTACGTGTCCTCAATGCGCTGCTGCTCCGGGTTCAACTCTGAGAGTGGGATTGACCGCGGCGTCGCTCGACGCTCCGACTGGAATAGGGTGAATCCGTCCGGGTGAACTCCGCGGCGTTCCGGTAGGCCGTCTGGACGGACGCCGCCATCTTCCATGCGTCGTTCCGGGAAGCCTTCGTTGGCCCAGGACTCGAACCGCTTCACGAGTTCTTCATTGTGAGACTGAGAGATAACCATCTCGACCCAAGCTCGCGCGTTCGTTAGCCGCTCGCTGCCAGCCCGTGCGTTCTGAAGGGCTGACCCTAGACGCTCGTTGCGATCCGATTCGGTCTCGCCTGGAAGCAGACCTCGTTTGGACTCCTTCCTGTAGGCGACGCCAGCTGCCTCATCGATGGCTTCGAGCTGCTGGTTGATGGACTCCTTCAACGCCAACGCCCTAGTTCTGGGATCTCCTTGCCGTTGCGCCTCGCGTGCATCGGGGTCGAGGCCATTGCGGCGTATTACCTCTTCGCTGACGCGCGACCCAGCCTTCCCGGTGCCGTCCGGCATGTCTCGATTGACAATGAAGTACCGTAGCGCGGGCTTATCCTTCCGCTGCATCTCGCCGGCCGGCGTGAACTCGTAACCGGCTGGCTGGTTGAGCGTCACGTCGGGGCCGGGCACGGCCTCCCCAGCCTGAATCGACAGCGGGAACACACTGGCTAGTTCCTCGGTCGTGAGCCCCGTCCGCTGCGCCTGCGTCTTGAAGTAGGCTTCGTGGAGGCGCGCGTAGTGGTCGGCGTCGGTCTCCGATATCTTCGCGGAGCCGTCGGGACTCCTAAGCGACCGAAGCTGGTTGAATCGGTCCTGGTAGATCGCCGACTTGGCCGTTGACGCCTTCTCGGTCTCGGCGCCCATGGATGTCGTCAGCGCCTTGAGGGACTTCTCGCTCTCCACGGCCTCCCGGCCCGTCATACCCTCCTGATCGAACTTGACGTCTTTCGCAAGCGCGGTGTTGTACTCGGGATTCGGAGCAATGCGAGACGCATATGTCCCGAACGGCATCTTGATGAAGTCGCCGGTTTCCTTGGCCTTGAGGTATTCCTCGCCGACTCCCATCTGTGCCGCAGCACTCGCCGGGTCTACACCCTGTCCCTGAAACAGTTGCGTCCAAGCATCGGCCGAAATGTGGACCGTATCTGACCCGCCGTTGGTCGCCTGAGCCTTCGCGGCAAAATCCGCCAACATCTCGGGAGCGGTCTTAGCGAGGTTGATGTCCTTGGAGATGTCACCGAAAGCCTTGGCCCGCGCCTCCGTGACTTTCCCTGAGCGGATGCCGTGAAGATGGCTGGCTAACTGGCCGGTAGCACCGGGCAGCAACAAGCCCGGTGTGGCCCACAGGGCGCCCACGAACTCACGGCCCATTTCGCCAGGAATCGAAGCAAAGTCAGTCTCGCCGCCGCTGAGGCCGATAGCTGTTTCCTTGGCCGCGACAGTGCCGAGGCGCTGGATGCTCTCGGTAGCGGACTCGCCTAGAATCGCTCCGAAATACCCAGCCACACTCTTGGTTATGGCCTTCTTGAGCGTGACCCCGCCGATGTTCGTCTGGGCGGCCTGACCGAAAAGAGGCCCCAGGAACGGCAACATGGCGACCGTGACCTTCGACCCCAGAACTTCCACCGCGGCGTTGGCAACACCGGCGACTGCGGCCGCACCCGCGGCCGTGCGACGGTCCACGGTGACGCCTCGCGTTTTGGCGTCCCGCAGGATCTCGATGTAGGCCGCCCCGGCCTCTTGCTTCATGGTCTCGTAGCCCATACCCACGGACGTACCGGCCGATACGGCGGTGGGGACAGCCAGAGGAGAGAGCGGCCCGGCAGCGCTCGCGACGGCTCCAGCCGCGCGACCAACGGCGAAGCCGGTCGCGATGGATGCGCCCATCGGGGCAACCATCTCCAGACTGGACAGCGCTGCCTTGCGGCCAACGCCGCCAGCCTCTTTGCCGTAGTCTTCGGCAAGAAAGGCGTCGATCTCAGCGACACGTGGGTTGGCATCGGGATCGCCACCGCTCAGTAGGGCGTCCCACCCGATCATGGACTGCTCCCGCTGCTGCATTCCTACTTTGATGGCGCGAGAGACGAACCCCTCTTCGATCTCGATGGGCGGTGCGAACCCGACACCTGGGAGCGGAAGTCCGGCAGAGAATGCCCAACGCCCTGCCCACGATTCTAGGCGCTGCAAGCCCTTGATGTCGTCTCGCGCCACAGCCATGTTGTCGAAATTCGACAGCCACTCCGCGAGAGCAGGAGAATGAGCGCCAACGCTATCGGCGTCGATCTGTCTGTGCGCGACGACCGATTTCACTTCGTCGGGATTGCGCTCCACGAGCGCGCGGTCGAGGCCGGTGTAGTCGGACATCTGGACGATCTTCGCGTGTTGCGCTGGGTCGCGCGTGGAGGCTAGGCGGGCAGATGTGTCGAGCAGCGAGGCGCGCGACTTCGCTGGATCTTCCGGCTCAAGTCCTGGAGCGAACTCCGGAGCTTCCGTTGCGTCCTGCGGAGATTGCTCGGCTGGCTCTAGGCCGCCGGCAAAGGTCCCATCCTGATTTGGCTCGCTCATGGCGTCGGGTGCTCATGCGCCCACTGTTTTTGAATGTTCGCCTCGGACGAGGCGTAGCCATTTGAGCGCAACCGCTCCACGATCCTGGCCCGAGCGTCATCTGGAATCGAAGCCGATGGGGCGGCGGAATCGCGGAACACGTCGCCAGGCTGCTCTTGGAACCGTCGCACGGTCACATCTGTGTCAGCCTTCAAGAAGTCCAGACCGAAGCGCTTCTGCGTCGTATGACGATTGCCCTCGATGAGCCCCATGTCGATGATGTGCTGAGTCTCGTCGAAGTCTGGGTTGCGTTTGTTCTTCTCGCGGAAGGCGAAGGCTTGAGTCTCGACGTACCGCTGAAACTTGCCCTTGAGGACGTTGCTCTCCGTCGTCGTCCGCTTATCGGAAGCGTCGAATAGGTCTCCGTGCTCTCGGATGGCGGTGTTGATTATGCCGGTCATCGTCTGCTTATCGAGCGATGCACCACCGATGGGCGCCCCACTCGGCCTAACCCCAGCCTGCAAAGCTCGCGTAACCGCCTCTTCGTCCATCTTCTCTTTGAGGACGTGGTCCGGAACCCTGCCGGCCAGCAGATCTATAGCGGTGTGGCCTGGCTTGATGCGCTCCGCTGGCAACTGGTCGTTGTAGATGCCGTAAGCAGCCTCGTCGAAGTCGTTTGGGTTCTTGCTGCCAGCAGCCTTCACCCGCTCGATCTCCTTCATGCGCTCCAGCACCGGGCCGTTAATGCGTGAGAGTTCAGAGCGAACCGTCATTGGCATACCGCCAAGACCGACCTTCTCGAAGATGTCCCACGCGGTCGCCGTAATGTTCACCTTGTAGTCGTCGTCGGCCTTTTGCGTCTGCGCGATGCGATGGTTGACCTCCTCGACCACGTCCTTGCGAATGTCGGGCGGCGCGAGGTTCGCCTCGGTGTACATGGCGCTGACGTTCTGGCTGACGAGGCGGCCGTGGACGTCCAGGATGGTGTGCTTGTTGTAGATCGTGTCCGTGGCGGCGAAGACGTTCGCCGTGTCCTTGGTGGTCTGGTAGATCTTCGTGAAGGTGTCCAGGTCTTTGGCGTTCAGCTCGCCCTGGTGCGCCTCGAAGGTCTTGGTGAATGCCGCGTGAGCGCCCTGGGAATCCTGGGCTCGCATCATGGAGGCGTAGACGCCCGACTTGGCGTCTGCGACGGCCTGATTCGTGGCCTCATCCGACCATCCGCGAATCGACGCCTGCGACCGCACTGCACCTTCGGCCTCGGCGACTGAACTACCGACGATCTCGGGTTGCGTCCAGTTACGGGCAGCCCGATCCGACGCCGTGGCGACTCGTGCAGCCGCCGCCCCGAACGCGAAATTGTCGTTCTCCTTGGCTTCGTGGCGCGACAGGGCCGTGCGGTCGTTCGCGATCGAGTTCATCAACTGCGGGACGAGTTTGTCGCGCTGGCTGTTGCTCGCCAGGTTCTTCGCTGTCTCGCGCGCCAACTCCTCAAGCTGCGCCGTCGTCTGATGGGTGACTCCGATAGCGTCTTTCCCTTGCTTCTGGTAGGCGGCGTCGGTAATCAGGCTCGCTTGCTTGTTGTACTCGGCTGCCTCGTAGTTGACCCGCGTGGTGTCGGCCTCATCCCGCTGCCGCGCCAAAATGGCACTGTGCTGCGAGAGAGCGCCGGCCACGTTCTCGCCAGCGCGGACGTACCCCTCACCGAAGGCGCCTTCGGGCGTGGATGTGTCGCGATACTGCGGGCGCAAGGCGTCCGATCGTACCTGCGGGCCGTCGATTACTGGAATTTGCGCCACGGCTAGAACGCCCCAGAA
>Ga0184628_10001472_pt1 | contig 11649 bp, 15 predicted proteins | sample PLM4_5_b1_FD_133149 | JGI IMG/M metagenome (GOLD analysis project Ga0184628, IMG submission 133149) | Groundwater sediment microbial communities from an aquifer in East River, Colorado, USA - PLM4_5_b1 | ecosystem: Environmental > Terrestrial > Soil > Riparian zone | place: USA: East River...
CAGTCGCGCGAATGTGAGGACAGAAAAAAGGGCCCGGCATGTTTTTCCTGGCCGGCGATGCTCGGCACGATCGGCCAGTGTCAAGGCACCTTGACACGGCGAGGCCTCGAGCCGATCGGCCGCCAGTGTCAAGGCACCTTGACAAACAGAGGGAGCGACCATGCGGCCGGCGTGCACTTGCTGCGGCCGTCCTAAGACGATCGCCCAACGTGTCGGCGCCTGGCGCTGGTGCGCGTTGTGCGCTGAACGGCTCGAGCTCGCGCGCGCTCTGGTGCTGAGCGATCAGGAAAGGGAACGACTCAATGACCGTACGACGGCCGCGCAAGGCGCAACATCAAACCGCGACCGGCAAGGCACTGGCGCTGAGCGCCGCGGCAAAGACCAACTACGCGGCCTGGCCGCGCGAGCTCGTCGACCTACCGAGCAAGCGCCGCGATCGGCAACGCGCGAGCGGCTGGTACGATCACCTTATGAAGCATCGCACTCCCGACGCGTGGCAAGAGGCGGACCCGGCGCGCGTGGCATTGCTGGCGCGCACGCTGGCCGCGTGGGAGCGCGAGTCGTGGCTATTGATGGAGCGCAACGGCGGCGACGCGAGCCTAATGGATAAGTGGCGCGCGGCGATCGGCCAGCTATCGCGCCAGCTCGGCCTCAGTGTCGCAATCCGCGACCCGCGCCTTATGGCCAATGATGCAATGGTGCGCGGCGAGCTCGCCGACGCTCGCCAGCTCGAGCTCGACGGCGACGACCTACTGGCGCGGCCAGGGGCGCGCCTTAACTGATCGGCCAGTGCCCGCGTTGCACGGCCGACACGGCGCTATTGCTCGCCGCGCTGGCCGCCTTGCGGCGTGTCTTTCCGCGGCACGTTGTGACCGTCGGCGGCCTGGTGCTCGTCAATCCGAGTCATTCAATCATCCGCAACCTACAAAAGCGGCTCGCCGCCCGGCGCCACGAGGCGCTCGAGGCTCGAGCGCGACACCGGCGCGAGCTCGAGCGACTGAGGCAACGTGCGTGCCGCGAACGCCGCCGCAAGGCACGGCTGGCGACATGACCGAAACCCGCGGCGCCCGCGTAATCCGCTTTATCGAGCGGCACTGTCTAGTGCCCGAGGGCGAGCTAGTCGGCCGGCCGATGGAGCTCGCGCCGTTTCAAAAGCGGTTCATTCTCGAAGTGTACGACAACCCGCACGGCACGCGCCGCGCGCTGCTGAGCATGGCCAGGAAGAACGCCAAAACGACTCTAATCGCCATGCTCGTGCTCGCGCATTTGATCGGGCCCGAGGCTAAGCAAAACTCCCAAATCGTTTCCGGCGGCCTGACACGCGGCCAGGCCGCGCTCGTGTTCGACCTGGCCGTTAAATGCGTGCGCCTTAACCCGCGGCTGGCGCGCCTGGTGCATATCGTGGATTCGCTTAAGCGGATGAAAGGCCTGGCGCTCAACACCGAATATCGAGCGCTGAGCGCTCAGGCCGGCGCCGCGCATGGCCTGTCGCCGCTCGTGGCAATCCTAGATGAAATCGGCCAAATCGACGGCGAGTCCTCGCCGTTCATTGAAGCTATTACGACCGCGCAAGGTGCCTACGCTCGGCCGCTGCTGTTCGGCATATCGACTAGCGCGCGCTCGGACGCTTCCATGTTCTCAATCTGGCTAGACGACGCGAAGCGCACGCGCGACCCGTCCATAGTTGTGCACGAATACCGCGCGGCCGACGGATGCGCCGTCGACGATCCGACGGCGTGGGCGGCCGCTAACCCGGCGCTGGGGCTGTTCCGCGACGCCGGCGACCTGGCCAAAGCGGCCGAGCGCGCTAAGCGACTGCCAAGCGAGGAAGCGGCCTTTAGAAATCTCTACCTCAATCAGCGTATAGCGCTCGAGTCGCTATTCATTGCGCCGGCGCTCTGGCAGGGCAATGACGGCGCGCCCGAGCTCGCCGTGATGCGCGCCAATAGCTCGGCGATCGGGCTCGACCTATCGGCACGCGGCGACCTCACGGCCGCCGTGATAGCGGCCAGGGACGAGGAAACCGACGGTGGCGCCGTGCACTTGCTGCCATTCGTCTTTACGCCGCTCGGCACGATCGGCGAGCGCTCGAGGCGCGACCGAGCGCCCTACGAGCAATGGGCGAGGGACGGCTATATGGTCGCCGTACCTGGCGACGTTATCGAATACGACTACGTCGCCGCGTACCTGGCGCGTGAGCTCGAGGCGCTGGGGCTCGAGCCGGCCGTGGTCGCCTTTGATCGCTGGCGGATTAAGGAATTTCAGCGCTCGGCGATGGATTGCGGTTTTGCAGGCTCGGCCGACTGGCAAGCGATACCGCAGACCTACAGCGGCATGTCGCCGAGGCTCGAGGCGTTCGAGTCGCTACTGCTGCAGCGGCGACTACGCCATGGTGGCCACCCGTTGCTCACGATGGCCGCCGCTAACGCCGTCACTAAGCTGGATCCGGCCGGCAACAGGATCCTAAACAAAGAGCGCGGCCGCCGGCGGATTGACCCGCTCGTGGCGGCCGTTATGGCGGCGTTCGCCGTCTATGACGGCGCCGGCCAGGCTTTCGACGCCGAGGCCTGGATAGCGTGAAAGTTCACCGTTGAACCCTGGGGGCGGCTTCGCACAAAAACTCAAAAATAGGTGACTGCATGGGATCGCACATCGTGAACGGCAAATTCCAGTCCGACAAATACCCAGCGTGTCCACCGGGCAAGGTGCCGCTTAGCGTCGAAGATAAAACCGCTCAGGATTTGCTCTGGGTTTACGCGCAGCGCAGAAGAAAGGTTGATGCGGAATTTTCGACCGATTTGGAAGCGGCCCTCAGAGCGGCCGGCTATGAACCGCCGAATCTGGAAGGCGCACCCGAGTTGGCGCACTACATCGCCACCGCGCACGGCTACATCAAGCCATCATGAGTTTTTGTGCAAAGCCCCTGGGGGCGACCGCCGGCGGCCAATAAAGCCGATTTTCCATAATCCAAGATTTAGTGTAGGACGGCCGATCAGTGGCACCATTACGGGGGAAGCCAATGCCCGGCCTGGCACTGTTCCGCGCCTGTTCTACCCTGATCGTAAAGGCCGTTGACGACGCCGAGCGCGTCATTGAAGGCGTCGCCTCGAGCTCGGCGCCCGACGGCGCCGGCGACGTAATCGAGAGCCGCGGCGCCGTCTTTGAAGTGCCTATGCCGCTTCTCATGCAACACGATCGCAAAGAGCCGATCGGCAATGTAGTCGCCGCCAAAGTGAGCGACTCGGAAATCACCATCCGCGCCACGGTCGAGAAAGACACCGGGCTCGAGTATGTCGAGCGCGCCTGGAAGCAGCTTAAGGCCGGCCTGGTCAAAGGCCTGTCGATCGGCGCGCAACCACTCAAGGCCGAGCCGATACTGGACGCTAAGGGCCGCATGACCGGCGTACGATATACCGCCTGGCGTTGGCTCGAGCTCAGCGCCGTAACGCTGCCGATGAATCTCGACGCCACGATTGACGTGGTGCGCAGTTTCGACCCGTGGGGAGCTGTCGCGTTCGCGACACGCCACGATCTGCAGGCCGAATTACTCGAGGGAGCCGGCCCGGACGGGCTTCGCCACGAGCTCGAGGACAAATCCTACGAGGCAACCCGCGCGCGCGCGATCGCCGCCCTATCGGCGAGCCGGCGCGCTACCTATCGAGGGCTCACCCCATGAACGTTTCCGAAAGCATTACGCGGCTGGCGCAAGCTCAGGCCGCGGACCAGGCGACGATCGACGGCCTTATTGGCCAGCTCGACAAAGACACCGGCAACACAACGGTAAAGGCGCAGCTCGACCAGCTCGCCGACAAGATGACGAAGGACGCCGCGGCGCTCGTCACTTTCCAGAATATCGAAAAGGCGCAAATGCGCGCCGCGCTGCCGATCGCACCGGCAATCATTCACCGGCGGCCGACTGAGGAAGTCAAAGCCGATCACATTTTCCGCGCCGGCGTGGTCATGCTCGACTCGTACTACTCGCGCCGATCGCATCAGGAAGTTTTGAAGGAACGTTATCCGGGCTCGCAGCTCACGGCGGATCTGTGCTGCCTGGCGCTCAATCGCGAAAGCGCCGGCCGAGGGCATGATGTTCTGCGCAATGAGCTGCTGACTCGCGCGGCACAAGACCCGGCTTTTACGTTCGTGCCGGGCTATGCTCAGGAGCTCGTGCAGCAGACTTACGCGGCGTTTCTCGACGTTCTCAAAGGCACGAGCGCCGTGGCCAAGGTCAATTTCCGTTCCGACTCGTTCGCCAACGGCTCGCCTATCGTGGTCCCGTATCGCGTGACCAAAGAGGCCGCGCCTAACAATTTCGAGGCGGCGTTTAGGCGTGAGGGCGACCCGATTCGCGTCGGCCGACTGCGGACCGCGGCCAAGACGCTCTATCCCTATTCCATGGGCGTTATCGGCACGTTCTCCCGCGAGCTGCTGCGGCGCTCGACGCCGTCAATCGAGGGCCTGATACGCCAGGCCATGATTGATGACACGGCGAGCATTTTGGACAATCTCGTTTTCGGCGCGACCGCGGCGATTACCGGCGTTCGGCCGGCCGGCCTCACGAATGGAATCGACCCGGCCGATACGCACGCCGCGACCGCAACGCCGACGATCGCCGACATTGACTCGGACCTTAACAAGCTGGTGAAGCAGCTTACGGCCGTGCGCATGATGGGCGGCCCGAATACCTCCTGGGTCATGAACACGGCCAACGCCGTCGCTCTGTCGAGCCTGGCCAACGCCATGATGCAGCCCGTATTTCCCGGCGTGAGCGCGACCGGGGGAACGTTGAAGGGCTACGCCGTGGCGACCTCGTCGTATTTCCCGCTCGACCAAATCTTACTCGTCGACGGCGACGGCGTTTTCCTGGCCGGCGGCGTGCCCGAGTTCGAAATGTCGACCGAGGCGACGTTGCACGAGGAAAACGCCACGCCGCTGCCTATCCACGCCGCGGCCGCCGCGACGCCGGTACGATCGCTCTATCAGACCAACTCGGCCGCGCTGCGCATGATCGAAGAAATCTCCTGGGATGATCTGCGCACCGGCGCCGTGCAGCAGCTAACCGGCGTCGCCTGGTAGGAACGAAGGGGGCGGCCGTTTCCTATGGCGGCCGTTCGACTCGAGAGAGCGGGGCGTATTGCAGGCGCCGCGCTCTCTCACTTTTCGAGGGGAAGCCATGGCACTCGCTCAGCATCGACTCTACGCGTGGGTATGGCAGGGCGACGCCGTCGACCCGCGTACCGGCCTTTTGGAAATGACGCGCGCTCAGTTCACGGCCTACGGCGCGTGCGCTCAGGATCTACGCGTTGGCGGCCTTCACCTTAAGCCGATCACAAACGAGCTCTACGAGGCGCCGCCGCTCGCCGACGGCCAGGCCGCACCGCCGGCGACAATGTCGCGACAACGTCGCCGGCCGCCGCGCGGCGAGCTCGAGGCCTAGCACGTGGGGCCGATCGCCTGGCTACGGCGCGCCGTCGGCGAGGGAGCCTGGCGCATGGCCTACGGCCGAAGCATCGAAAGCGGCCGGCTGTTTGACATACCTTTTGGCAACGGATGGGAGCGCGGGCTAACGATCGCCGGCGGCCCGATTGACGGCCGCGGCGTGCCGGCGGCCTTTGCCTGCGTCATGGCCAACGCGCGCGCCATCGCTCAATGCCCGGCCGAGCACAAGCGACTCACGGCCGCCGGCAAGCACGAAACCATTACGAGCTCGCCGGCGTCGCGACTGCTGCGCGACCCCAACGGCTATCAGACGTTCAATCAGTTTCTATTCAATATCGTGGCCGGCCTCGGCTTTGACGGCGAGGCGCTGGCGCTGATTGCGCGCGACGATCGCCAGGCGCCGACGGCGTTGCACCCTGTGCAGCGCGGCTCGTGGTCGCCGTATGTCGACCCGCAAAGCGGCGCCGTTTTCTATCGCGTGAGCGACTCGCCGCAAGGCCTCTACCGTGCCGGCGCTGAGCTCGTGCCGGCGCGTAACGTTGTGCACTTTCGCCAATACACGCCGCGGCATCCGCTGATAGGCGAAACGGCTCTTACGGCTGCAGCGCTCGCCGCCGGTATCAACGTCGCGCTATCGCAGGCGCAAGCCGCTTTCTTCTCAAACATGAATCGGCCGAGCGGCATTTTGTCGACCGATCAAACGCTATCCAAAGACCAGATGACGCGACTACGCGAGGCCTTCGAAGCGCAGGCCGCCGGTATGTCGCAAGGCAAACTGCCGATCTTAGGCAACAATCTAAAATTTCAGGCGCTCGCTATCTCGAGCGTCGACGCTCAGCTAATCGAATCGCACCGTATGAGCATTACAGAAATCGCCCGCGTTATGGGCGTGCCGCTGCCGATAATTGGAGTCATGGAAGGCGCGACCTACGCCAACGCCGAGACACTGATAAATCACTGGCTGGCCGTCGCGCTCGGCGCCTTGCTCGAGCTCATAGAGCGCCAGCTTGATCGGGCTTTTGGATTGACGCGCGACGAATACATAGAGCTCGACACAACGGTATTGCTGCGCTCGGACCTGGCCGCGCGGATTGAAGCGCTTTCGAAAGGCATTGTCGGCGGCCTCTACACGCCAAACGAGGCGCGCGAGCTCGAGGGCCTGGACCCTAAGGCGGCCGGTAACGAGCCGATGCTACAGGCGCAAATGACGCCGCTTTCATACCTGGGCAAGATTGCTGAGCTCGCCGCGACGCCGCCGGCGCCGCCGCCGCCGCCGCCGTCTAACGAAAACACCGTCAAATCCTTTGACGCCGTTCGCGCCGCTGAGCTGGTGCGCGCTCGGCTCGAGAGGCGCGCCAATGCCTGAGCAGCTCGAGGCACTGTTAGTTCAATCGCTCGAGCCGCTGGTGCTCGAGCTCGAGGCGATGCGCGGCGAGCTCGCCGAGCTCAGGGCTCACCGGCTCGACGCGCCGGCCTGGGTAGCCGGCGTCTATCGCGCCGGCGTCGTGGTGCAGCATTTCCATGGCCAGTATTTCAAGGCCGCGGCCGATACCGCGGCCGAGCCCGGCGACGGCGTCGCCTGGATCCGGCTCGGCCTTCATGGCTTCCGCTACCGCGGCCTCTATATCGCCGGCGCCGACTATCAGCCCGGCGACCTCGTGGCGAGGGACGGCGCCATGCTGCTGCAGACTGCCGGCGCGCTGGTGCACCTGGCGCTACCTGGCCGCGACGGCGCTCGAGGCCCGCGTGGCAGCGACGGCCAGGACGGCGCGCCTGGCCGGCCTGGCGCCATGGGCCCGCGTGGCGCCGACGGCGCGGCGCTCGTGAAGATTGAGGCCGCGGCCGGCCTGCTGTTCGCCGTCATGTCGGACGGCCGGCGCGACCCGATAGCGCTCGAGGCCGTACAGCTCGAGGGCCCGTCATGAGCTGGACGGCCGACACGCTCGAGGCGTTCAAGGCCTGGCTAGGCGCCACAACGCCGCCGGCCGACGATGCGACCTTGACGCGTGCGCTCGGCCTGGCGCTCGCCACCCTGGAAACCTACCTAGACAGGCCGCTTGAAAAGGCCGAGCGCACGCAAGACGACTACAACGTGGGCGGCGTAATTCTGCTGCGCGCCTGGCCAGTCGAGTCGGTGGCCACGATCGACGCCGGCGGCGTGCCGATCGCCTTTGACCCGCTGCGGCTCGACAAGCGCACCGGCCGACTCGGCGTGCCTTGCTGGTACGGCGCGACCTCGACCAAATACACCGGCGGTTTTGAGCCTATGCCGATCGACCTCGAGCACGCGCTATGGATGATCGCCGCCGCGCTCGTGCCGGCCGTACAGTCGGCCGCCGGCGCCGAGGCCGGCCAGCCGATCATCCGAGTCTCGACGCCGGATGTAGGCACGGTGGAATTCGCGCGCGCGAGCTCGAGCGGCGGGGCGGCCGATCGGCTGCTAGGCGCGACACTGTCGCCGCAAGTCGAGTCGCTCGTGCAGCGCTATCGCGCCGAGTCCGTCGTGGGTGGCGCATGAACGTTATTCAAAGCGAAGTGCGCAAGGCGTGGGAGTTCAACATCGCCTTTAACGCGTCGCCGCTTGTCTGGTGGCAGGGCGGCCAGGCGCTCGAGCTCGGCGCGGCCTATAGCGTGCCGCGCGACCTTGACCTGGCGATTGCCAACGCGCTCGGCGTCGGCGTGCGCATGATTACCATACGCGTGATAGACGCCGGCGGCCGCGTGCCGGCCGTGCTCGACCGGCTCGACATAGCCGGCGAGGCGCTGACAGTCGACGTAGTGACTCCCGTTGTGCAGGCCGGCGAGCTGTTCGGCTGGCGCTGCTATTGCGCCGGCTCGAGGCCCGGACCATGAGCGAGGCCTATAAGCGCGGCCTGGTGCGCGGCTGGTGCGACGCCGTGGCGGCGTCGCCGTTCGTGCCGACGGTAAACGACGCCGCCAAACCGCCGGCGACGAGCCCGACATGGTGGACGATCGAATGGGCGGCCGACGAATTGGAAACGATCGCCTATTGCGACGTTCGCCAGGAAACCGGCGTGCTTACTGTAATCGCCGCCGGCGAGCCGGCGATGGGCGACGCCGGCGTTGCGGCCAAGCTCGACGCCATCGTGGCCGAGCTCATGGCCAACGTTGACCCGCAAAGTCGCTTTGTAATCGAGCGGCCAGGCGCCACGACCGAGCACAGCGCCGGCACGGCGGACCGCTGGTATCGGCTGGCGACGCCGCTCGCCTATCGTTTCGTCACAGCAGCAGGAGGCTAGGCAAATGCCCGCGATGGCTTACTCGACTAAGGGACTCAAAATGTGGATCGGCGGCCCGACGGCGCCGACGGATCTAACGCCGACGGCGATCGACAAGGCCAAGCCCGCCAAGGTGACGGTGGGCAACACGGCCGCCGACGGCGACATGGTCTATATGTCGGCGACGGGCTTTCCCGAGCTCGACGGCAAATGGTTCCCCGTTGGCAATCCGACGGCGACCGAGTTCGACCTGGTGGGAAGCAATACGACCGGCTCGAGCGGCGTGCTCGGCGCGGCGCCGATCGCTCAGCTACACGCGCAAGGCGACGCGTTCGACCTGTCGTGTATTTCCAAAACCATCGCTTTCAATAGCGACGCGCCCGCGGCGATCGCCGCCGGCACTTACTGCGACCCGGCGCTGGCCATTACCTCGCCGATCATTCCGCCGACAACTATCGAGCTCGGCGGCAATATCAACATTGCGGACCCGGCCTACTCTGAGCTGCTGGCCGCTCAGGCCGACGGCGCGAGCCGGCCGTTCGACATAGAGCTCCCGTTCGGCCAGGGAGACATCGTTTACCCTGGCGTCGTGTCGCTCGTGACATGGGATTTACCCGTCGACGGCGTGCAGGCCTTTACGTGCACGATCACCTGCGGCACGGCGCCCGCGCACCGTTTCTAGGAAGGTGACGCATGGCAGAGACAAATGGACACGCGCCGGCCGAGGCGCCGGCGCTCGAGCAAACCGCCAGCGCGGACGAGCTCGACGCGCTGTTAGGCGGCGTTTTCGACCCTCAGACAATCGAGGTAGCGCCCGGCCGCTTTGTCGAGCTGCGGCCGTTGCGCGTTGGCAACGCCGATCGGCTCTATCAGGGCACGCTCGGCGCTGGTGGCTTGCAAAAGTTCCTCATGGAACGTTGCGTCTTTATCGACGGCAAGCGACTCGGCGAGCTCGTCGACCGCCTACCCGTCGCTATCATGATGAAGCTGGCGCCGCTGGTCATGAAATTGAACGGCATGGAAATAACGACCGAGCCCGCCGACACGGCGAGCGGCGAGCCTATCGACCCAAAAGACTGAGGCGCGACTGGCGGCTGGCGCAGCATGGGATTGCTGAGCTGCTGGGGCGCACTGTGCAGGAGCTACGCGCCACAATGACCCTCCCCGAGTTCATGAGCTGGCAAGGCTACTTTCGCGCCAGGGCGATCGCCGCGACCAGGCCGCCGACGCCGGCCGAGCTGCCGGCGCTCGGCGCCGCGGGGCCTGGCGGCGTCGCGCAAGCGCTCAGGGGCCGATGATGGCGGCGTGTAGGCTCGACGGACTCCCCGAGCTCAGGGAAACGCTTAAGAAATTTCCCGAGGCGTTGCAGGCTCGAGCCGTTCAAACCGGCGTGCGCAAGGCCAGTGCCAAGCTGCGCACGGCGCTACGCCGTGGCGCGTATGCCAAGATGGCCAAGGGCTACAAGCGCACAAACAAATTGCGCATGTCGCTACGCTCGGCCGTCGGCAAAAAACCGAAGTTCAAGGGCAAGGCCTGGGTAGGACTCAAAAAAGCGCCCGGCGAGTCGAAGGTGCTTCACTACTACAAGACGCTCGACCGCGGCCGTAAGGGCTACACGAGCAAGCGCCGCGGCAAGGTCGCCGGCTCGCCGCCGCTGAAACCGTATTTCGAGAAAACCTGGCAGGCCGTGCGCGGCACGATCGAGTCAATAATGATCGAAGAAACCAAGCGCGCGATAGCGTTCGAAGCCGGTAAGGCGTTCGGCCGCGCGAAGGGGAAGGGCTGACATGGCCGCCGGCCTCGTCGTTACGCTCGAGCTGCAGCAGCAAGCCTTTCAAAAGGGCATGGACCAGGCCGCGCGCCAGCTCGCCAAGGTGCAGCAGTCGGCCAAGGGAACGGAGAAGGCGCTTAACCAGCTCGAGAGCGGATTTAAGACCGTGGCCGCGGCCGCGGCCGCGGCCGCTACGGCGTTCGGCGCGTTCAAGGGAGTCGAGCAGCTGGTGCGCTCGGCCGATCAAGTCCGCAATCTTCACGGCTCATTCACGGCGCTGTTAGGCAGTACCGAGCGCGCAAGCGATATGCTGCAAAAAGTGTTCGGCGTGGTCGAGCGTACCGGCGTGCCGCTCGAGGCCGCGGCCGGCGCCGCGCAACGGCTGACGATCGCACTACGCGACCTGGGGGCCAGCAACCGCCAGATTGAAACCATATCCGAGACATTCATACAGCTCGGCAAAGTCGGCGGGGCGAGTGCGACCGAAACCGCCGCGGCGCTGCAGCAGCTCGGCCAGGCGCTCGCGTCGGGCAAACTCGGCGGAGACGAGCTCCGCATCATTAGAGAGAACGCGCCACTAGTCGCCGACGCGATCGCTAAGAGCATGGGAGTCACTTCCGGCGCGCTTAAGCAGCTCGGCGAGGATGGCAAGCTAACCGCCGACGTTGTGGCCAATGCGTTGCTGCAGGCCTCGGACAAAGCTCAGGCCGCGTTCAATAAGCTGCCGGTATCGCTCGAGCAGGCGCTTAACAAAATGAACGCCGCGGCGATCGCCGCGAGCGCGCAATTCGACAAGGTATCCGGCTTGTCGACTACGCTTGTGACGACTACCGACTCAATCGCCGCGAACCTTAAGCGGTGGTCGACCGAGCTCGACGCGACCAATGAACGGATGAACCAAACGCAAGGTATCGCGTACGCGACCGGGCTCGCCGTTCGGCTAATCGCCGCGGCCTTTGTCGCTATCAATTTCGGAGTCGAGGCAATTTCTCGCCGGCTCGTTTTCATCGCTCAGCAAATCCAGCTCATGCTCGAGTGGGATTGGGCGGGCGTGGTGAAGCACAGCGACCAATTCCGTAAGGACCTCGAGGCCGCGGCCGCGGCCGCCGACGCCACGAATACCGCGCTCATCAAGGGCCAGGCGCTCGCCAAACCTAAGACGAGCTCAGAGGAAGAAACCGGCGGCCAACCGTCGCCGAC
>Ga0184628_10001473_pt1 | contig 11648 bp, 13 predicted proteins | sample PLM4_5_b1_FD_133149 | JGI IMG/M metagenome (GOLD analysis project Ga0184628, IMG submission 133149) | Groundwater sediment microbial communities from an aquifer in East River, Colorado, USA - PLM4_5_b1 | ecosystem: Environmental > Terrestrial > Soil > Riparian zone | place: USA: East River...
CACGGGTTGTCGTACTCCTTGCTCCAGCGTATATTCTCTAGAATCATGGAAGCACGTCTGGTCATCCTTCTCGCCTGTGTCTCGATCACACTCATCGTAAATACTGTGATCATTTTTATGATCTTCAAAATTTTCGGCAGTATGGCTTCAAAAGCCACAGAGAGTGTCCACGAGTTTCAAACCAGCGAATCCACAAGGCATTTGCTGACCACGCTCCAGGCCGCATCCGAAAATGCCGCAAAAGTGTCCGGCAGCGTTCGCGATCAGGTCGTTGGGTTTGAGCCTGCGCTGGCGAGGATGCAGGCAGAGCACACCGAAAGATTGGCGAAGGCCGATGTTCGTTTCAAGATGGTGTGCCGGGTAATTCAGTTCAGTGCGGAGAAGATCGAGAAGATCGTGACCTGGCCCATCCGGAACATCCAGGCGGCTGCGTCGATGATTCAGGGAATTTTCGCGTTTATCCGTGGATCTGAGCGCGACTCAGATGCCAGCTCCAGGCGGTAGCGATAATCTCCTCCAGCCCGCTGACTTCCGTTTTCCAGCCCAGGATTTTATTGGCGCGGTCTACAGCCGCGACCAGAACCGGAGGATCTCCGGGACGTCGGGGCATTTCTTTCACGACGAAATCTCTTTTCGTCACCTTTCGAATGGTGTCGAAGACTTCGCGCACGGAATAGCCGGAGCCGGTTCCAAGATTGATTGGCTGGGATTTCACTTTTCCCTCAATCAATGCCTTCATGGCGAGGACATGGGCGCGTGCCAGGTCCGTCACGTGGATGTAGTCTCGGACGCAGGATCCGTCGGGAGTCGGATAGTCGATTCCCCGAATTTGCGCCTCCGGACGGCGCCCGAGAGCAGCATCGAGTCCCAGCGGAATCAGGTGCGACTCCGGATCATGAAGTTCACCGAACTCCCCATCCGCGTCCGCGCCCGCCGCGTTGAAGTAGCGCAGGATCAGGTATTCCAATCCGTCTGTTGCGTGTGCGGCTTCGATGCGGCGTTCAAACTGCATCTTGGTTGAGCCGTAAGGATTGATCGGATTCTGAGGAGTCTCCTCGCGAATTGGCATCTTCTCCGGAATCCCGTAGCTGGCACAGGTCGAAGAGAAAATCAGGCGCTTTACTCCAGCCTTGTTCATTGCTGCGAGCAAGTTCAACCCACCGGTCACGTTGTTGTCGAAGTAGAAATCGGGCCTTTGAAAGGATTCTTCGATGATCGCTTTTCCGGCGAAATGCATCACGCCGTCAATAGGGTATTGCGCAAACACCTTCGCAAGATCGTCGGGATTGCACATGTCGCCTTCGAAGCATGGGGTGCCGCGAACGAATTCACGATGCCCTGTGGAGAAATTATCGAAAATTACCGGTTCAAGGCCGGATTGACGGAGCGCTTTTCTGGCGTGGCTTCCTATGTAACCTGCGCCGCCGGTAACCAGAATCAACACTCAATCTCCCTACTTTCTTCCAATACCGTGATAGATGAACCCGAGTTCGGCCAGGTGCGCGGCGTCATAGATGTTGCGGCCGTCGAAGACGATGTGGCTGCGCATGACGTCTTTGATGCGTTCGAAGTTTGGATTTCGGAACGCCTGCCATTCCGTAACCAGGAGCAGGGCATCGGCACCCACCAGGCATTCGTAGTTGCTCGGCGCGTATTCAATGCGGGATCCGAATATCTTTTTCCCTTCATCCATGGCTTCGGGGTCATAGCCGGAAATGACGGCCCCATTGTCCAGGGGTGGATGGATGATCGTGATGGCGGGGGCGTCGCGCATATCGTTGGTTCGCGGCTTGAACGCAAGCCCCCATACTCCGAACCGTTTACCCTGAATCTTGCCGTCGAAGTGCCGCAGGATGCGATCCACAAAACGTCGCGCCTGCTCGTTGTTGACGGTTTCGACGGCTTCGAGAATTCTCATCGGTGTCGAATGTTCACGCCCAGTCTGAATCAGCGCCCGAGTGTCCTTCGGGAAACAGCTCCCGCCATAACCGACGCCCGGGAAAAGGAACGCGTGTCCGATTCTCGCGTCAGCTGCCATTCCTTTTCTTACCATGTCGACGTCTGCGCCGACAGCTTCGCAGAGGTTTGAAATCTCGTTCATGAATGAAATGCGCGCGGCAAGAAACGCATTGGCGGCGTACTTCACCATTTCCGCGGTACGAATATCCGAAACCATGATCGGGCTTCCGGTGCGAACAAACGGCGTGTAAAGCTCGGTGAGAATCTCGGCAGGTTTCGGATTGTCGCAACCAACCACGATGCGGTCCGGTCGCATGAAATCGTCCACCGCCGCGCCTTGTTTCAGGAATTCCGGATTAGAGGCGACATCGAAACTCTGGGTCGTTTCTTTGCGGATCAAGTTGCGAATTGCCTCCGCTGTCCCGACAGGTACCGTGGATTTCGTCACGACGACCTTGTAGCCGTCGATCGATTTACCTATCGAGGTTGCGACGGCATATACCGCGCTCAGGTCTGCGGCTCCGCTGGGAGTCGTTGGTGTTCCCACCGCGATGAAAATAACCTTCGCACGCTGTACGGCAGTCCGAAGATCCATTGAGAAAGTCAGACGTCCGTCCCGGACGTTCCGCTCGATAAGGTCGGGAAGGCCGGGTTCATAAATCGGAATAATGCCCTTTTCAAGGTTTGCAATTTTTTCGGAGTTGTTATCGACGCAAACAACATCGTTGCCGCTTTCTGCAAAGCAGCTGCCTACTACCAGACCAACATATCCTGTTCCAATTACCGCAATGTTCATAAGGCTGTCCTGTTAATTCATTATCAATGAGGGCCACCGAATACAGATTTATTTGCTCGTTCAAAGACGGCTTCCAACTGTTTCAGGTCCTTGCGCTCCAACGCATCAAGTATGCCATTCAAGCGTTCGATGTAAGTTTTCAGTTCACCGGGCAGAGAGCCGGAGGTCATCAGGATGTCACTCCACACGTGAAATGGACTCGCGGCGAGACGAGTAACGGATTTCCAGCCTGGGCCGGCAAATTCACGATGCTCGACGGTGTGGTCGGCGAGCACTGTTGAAAGGATCTGCGGGAGGTGGCTGAGCTCGGCCACCAGCTTATCGTGATTTTCCGGCGAGATGACGTGCGGAATGGCACCCATGGTTTGAATCACAGCCTCGAGTCTTGATACGGCGCCCGCTGGTGTCGAAGAAATCGGGCAAAGGAAGAATCGCGAGCCCTGGAAAAGGTCCGCCGACGCGGCTTCAGGTCCGGAACGCTCGGACCCTGTCATGGGATGGCCGCCGACAAATGGCAATCCCCGTTCTTCGGCCCTCTGGCAGATGTCGACCTTTGTGCTGCCCACATCCAGAATGAGGGAATTACCGGGATTCAATTCTCCCGTCAGCTGCAGGATATCGCCCACCGGCGTGGAAAGGATGACAAGATCCGAAGCTTCCGGCAGTGCGTTACCTGAAGCTTCAATCGCTCCAATCGTCCGCGCACGATTGAGAATGTCGGCATTGTCGATTCCGTAGATACGGACACCGGGAATTGTCTCTTTCAGTGCGAGCGCGAAGGAGCAGCCGATGAGTCCGGTTCCATGGACCGTCACGGTACGTGGAAAGCCGCTATCCAACTTCATTCAACATTTCCCATCGCTATTTCTCGCCCGTGACGTGTTTTTCGATTCGTCGACACTCGTTAATGATGCGGCCAAAGATTCTTGTCAGACTTCCAGCATCGAGTGGACCTCGATTCTCATTTTCAACATTCTGATATACGTTTCGTTCCCGATCCAGATCGACGACTTTCAGTTTCTCCTGCTTCTTGATCCTCGCGATTTCAATCACACATGTTGTGCGGTCGTTCATCAACTTCACGAGTTTCCGATCGATGTCGTCAATCTGCGTGCGCCAGTCCTCAATGCTCATGCCGCTTCGCCTCTCAGCCATTTTGTAAATGTGGTCACGCGTTCGACAAGATCGGCGCGTCCTATGTTCTGTTCTATTTCCCGCACGATTGCGCTGCCCACGATGGCGGCATCTGCCACCTGCCAGACCGCCTTCACGTGTTCGGGTTGTGAAATTCCAAATCCCACGGCCACCGGTATCGAGGTGTACGTCCGGAGTTGCTCGAGAAAGCCGCGCAATTCCGATGAAAGCTCCTGGGATTCACCGGTGACAACCGTTCGCGAAACAGCATAAAGAAACCCATTGGATGCCTCGGCGATCTTTTTCAGGCGTTCTCCGGAGCTCGTGGGAGCGGCCAGGAAAATCGTATTCAACTTTGCGTCCGCCATCGCTTTGCGGTATGCGCCCGCTTCCTCAACGGTCAAATCTGTTGCCAGCACTCCGTCAAACCCGCAGTCCGCCGCATCGCGTGCCAGCTTCTCAAGGCCATAGCGAAGAATCGGATTGTAGTAGCTGAACAGCACCAGGGGTATCTCGGACTGCTTCCGGATTTCCCGGGTAAGGCTCAGTACTTTTCGAAGGGTCATCTGCTGACTGAGCGCGCGTTCGGTGGCCCGTTGAATCACCGGCCCATCCGCTATCGGATCCGAGAACGGCACTCCAAGCTCAATGATATCTGCCCCGGACTTCTCCAGGCCTCGGATGAGATCTCCGGTAATCTCCTGGGTGGGATCGCCAGCGGTGATATAAGGAATAAAGGCACGTCGCTTTTCCGCTCTCAGCTTTTCAAACTGCTTTTCAATTCGTGTCATAAATAGCATGTGAGTATAAGCGATTGAGGAGTCCGGCCCCTATTGTGGAGTCGGCTTCAATATCCGGTAGATCCCGATCGTCGCAAAGTTCAGCAATAGCAGCCATGGCAGAATGTCGGGAATCGCGGGGTGGTGGCGTAGGAGTCGCGACGCCATGAGTGGGAAATCGGAGATGGAAGGGTGAAAAGTCATCAGGCTGCCGGAGGGATTGTGCTGCGTGATACCTGCATAGTAGGGGAAAGCTACAAACGCCCCGCAGTAAACCGACAGCCCCAGGCAGCAGATAGCCAGCAAAGCCAGAAGCCATCGTGCGCGTACGGTCATTAATGCATGTGCTCCGGCAACAACGAGCACGGCTTCGATGGGAATGAACGATGCGAGGTACCAGCCTTCGGCTACCGAGATGCCTTTGTGGACAAAAACCTGGGTGGCGTAATAGACGAGCGCGGTAAGCATACCGAGGTAGATGACAAGGAGCGGCCGAATTGTGCGATCGATTAACCTGCCGGGCTTTCGGATAAAGCCGAGGAGCGCGAGCAGGAATATCCAGGAGATGACCTGATACCACCAGCTTCGCACTCCGAGAAGAGACCAGTTTCCAATCCAGATATGCGATGAACGCAGCACCTTCGCGAGATTTTCCCAGTCCAGCATCCAGAGCGACTGCAGCGACATCGAGAGCGTGACTTTCTCGATCACGGTTTCCGAAAGGCCTGTCAGGCTGCCGGAGAATCGATAGTTGATGACGTACCAGGGTGCGCCCAGAGCGGATGCGGCCAGTATCAGGAGTGCCGGTCGCACTTTGCGAAACGACAACAGGCCCAGCACGGTACCGCCCAGTATGGGTATGTAGAACGCCTTGGACCAAAGACCTGCCACCATAAAACCCGCGGCAGCGAAAAGGTATGAACGCCGTTCAGTCTTTAGATACGCGACTAACGCCGCAAATAACCAGCACGCCAGGGCTGCGGTCAGCGCGTCATTCGCCACTCGGATCACACCGGGGTAGAGGCCCGGAAATACGACAACCAGCAGCACGGCTGCTTCGCGCAGGCCTCGCTGATCAAAGACAAAGCCCGACAGTACCCACATCGCAGGAACCACCAGCGACGCCAGGAGGACTGTCCAGATTCGAATCAGCAGAAACGTGTTCGCGAATGAAAACCAATTTGAGATCAGGGAAAATACCGGGGCCGTCAGCGCGTAGTACAAGGGAGGCTGATTACTCTCGTACTGCCATGCGAGCGGGGTCTCCGCTTCCTGAAATGTGCCGTTGAATCGAAGGTCGGAAATGGTGCGATCCATCGCTTCGCGGTCTTCCGTGCGTTGCGCCCAATAGTCCTCGTAGGTTTGAACAACAGGGAATTGAGAGTGAAGCGACCGGCTTCCGGGATGATTGCGAAGAAAGAGCTCAATCTCTTTAGAAACATACTTCGAATTTCCCAACGGCACTGTATGGCGCTGCGCGACGTGTTGCACGTAGGCAAAGTGCCATGATTCGTCGAGGCCTTCTCCGAGTGGCGTCATCAGCGAAAGAAACAATCCGGCGGAAAGAAAGAGCATCCAGGACACCAGCAGCGATTTGCTGATTGGAATTTCGCGTCTCTTTGCACCCCCGATAGCGGGCAAATACAGGCGATCCGGGTTGGGGGAACGTTGGGCCGAGCGTTTCATCAGGCGGTGAACAATATAGAAAACTCCGCGGTCTGTCCAAACACAAGAAATACACCGTTTTCGCGGCCAGCCCAACCCGCTTGCAATCCGGTCCGTTGCTCGGCTAGTCTCCCAATCAGTCGAGGAGGTTTGAGTTGAATCCATCGGTAATGAACCATTTCATCGGGAAATTCGAAGCCCTGATAATTTCCCTCCTGCAACTTCTGCTCGTCATTGCAGTGACGGTTGGCACGATATGGCTCTTCTATCTTTTCTTCAGTCGGCTCCCACACAGCCTGTCCGCAATTGCGACCACCGCCGATCTTCATTCCGCGATGCAGCGCGCATTTGGAGGCGTACTCGTCGTTGTTCTGGGGCTCGAACTCATCGAGACGCTGAAAGTGTATTTTCACGAACACCAGGTACGCGTCGAAGTGATAATGATTGTCGGATTGATTGCCGTGGGCAGACACATCATTCAAGTCGACTACGAGCACGTCGAGGCATGGCAACTTGTCGGACTGGGCGTACTCGTTGTGTCCCTCTCGCTAAGCTATTACCTCGTCGGGCGGGCGGCCAGGTCCGAAAGTCACGGCAAGTAATCAGTTCCGGCCCGGCACCGTCAGCGGTTCCGCCGAGGCAAGGCGCGCCGCCGAAACGGTAATCATGCCGTCCGCCGCCATTCGATTGAGAACCCAGTCCCTGCGTTCCTTCGCCCGAATCCGATTATCTGCGACGTCGAGCCGATACACATTGGGAGCCTTGGGAAGCCCGGCAAGATATGCGGCCTCGGCGACGGACAGGTTTCCAGGGGCCTTTCCAAAGTAGTGTTGAGCTGCTGCGGTGACGCCATATTCCTTACCGCCGAAATAAACGACATTCAGCCAGGTTTCGAGAATTCGGTCCTTCGTCAGCGCATCTTCGAGACGCTGCGCAAGGATGATTTCCTTGATCTTGCGTTTGAGGGAGGGGCTCTCCTTCAAAAGAACGTTCTTCGCAACCTGTTGCGTAATCGTCGACCCACCCTGGCGTTTGCCCGATACGGCCGTGTGCCACGCGGCACGCAGGATTGCGGTGCCTGAATAGCCGGCATGGCCGTAGAAATCCTCATCTTCGGCCGCGAGAAATGCTTTTATCAATTCCGGAGGAAGATCCTGGAGCGGCGTAAATCCCGGGACGTTCGCGGTGGACCCGGACAGGGCTGCAGCAATGTGCTCCGTGTCCGGCAGGTCGGAACCATACCAGGCGAACATTCCAGCAACTGCAGCCCCGCCGAGTCCGATTGTGATTGCAAGGATGGCAACGCCGATCTTCAGCGTTCGCAAGAGCCGGCTTTCGATGCTGTAGGGAGCCGAAAGGAGCGCGGCAGGAATAGCCCAGGATTGAGCAAGCTTTTCCACCATTGCGCCGGATAGCTGTCTGCGTCGTCCCAGCACTTCGGATGCGCGCGAGCGCGAACCGAGCAGTTCAGCCAACTCGGCCTGCGTGCGGCCCTGTGCCTTCATGGCCATTTTCAGTACCTCGACCGGATGTGCCGATATCGCTGATCCCTGGGCACGTTCGTATTCGGCGACGAGAACGGAAAGGACTTCAAGCCGATCGGCATCCTGGCTTTCGGGCGTGGCGGCAAAAAGCGCGTCAATTTCTGCAAGCGCTGCCGCATGATCCGCTTCGGTTCGTATGGGTCGAATGGGTTTACTCACGGGGTTCTCCTCTTCTTGCGGTCGGACGGCCCGACGCTGAAGACGCGAACAAGCCCCAGCGCACAATTGACGCGGGTTTCGATTCGCAAGTTCTCTTCCGGGAAATCGAAGGCTATGCAGTCAGGTGGAGTAACGTCGACGACTTGCAGAAACTGTCCCTCGACATCCTTGAGGCGCCGCCAGGACGCCGCTTCCACAAGAGCGCGGAACGCCAGCAGGAATTCTTTCCTTCGAGGTTTTCGCATGGCATATGCGTTGAGAGTGTTTCCGCCAAGAATCCGCATTGCTGACAGATAGCATGTTCCCATGTTTGGGAGCAAGTCAAAAGTGGGCTAGACGCTGTCGTGTCCCCAGGTCCAGACTGCGCCGAGTCCAAACTCTTTCACGCCGTCGGGTGTGGAAGTCCCTTCGTAAAGGGAATCGCGGCTGAAGACAACGCCCAGGTCCTGAAGCAGTCTTTCCAGCGCTGGAGAATCGAAAGTCAGGCCGGGAAATTCGATGCCGTCGCGGTTCACATCCAGCACGACGGTTTTATCCCGCGAGACAATCAGTCTCCGCAGGATCCGGAGTTTGGGAGCTTCCCGTCTGAAAAACTGAATGACCATGTGGGTGTCGTCGAGAGGACCGGAGTAAACAATCATTGTCACCAGTCTAACGAAATGTGGCTTATTTCCGAAGTTCCGCCATCATCGCGTCCGACTGCTGGAACTGCAGGCAACCCGCCGTCGGTGGAGTCAGGGGGCAACCCGTGGACCTCCAGCCGTAATCCGTTTCGAGAACGGCCAGTACTTCCGCCTTGCTCTTACCTTCTTTCACCATACCCGCGAGTCGATTGCGCATGGTCTCAAGATCCATTCTGAACTTCGCGACGTCAGCCTTCGTGGAGACAGGTCCATGTCCGGGGATGACGGTGTCGAAATCGAGCTGCAGTATTCCGTCCAGCGTTTTCGTCCACTCGAGGAAGCTGCCTCCCTGCGCGTAGTCCACGTAAATATTCACGCCCGGAGGCCTAGTCTGTGCTGCGCCGCCTCGGTCGGCCGCGCGGCCGAGAAACAGGTCGCCAGTGTGAATCACTTGCAGATCCGGAAAGTAAATGACCACGTCGCCATTGGTGTGGCCACGCCCGAAGTATTTCGCGCGAATTTCTTTTCCGGCAAGATTTACCGAAAGCTCGTCCGAGAAGGTCACGCGCGGCAGGCCGATTGGCGTTCCCGGCGTGTCTTCGTAGTAGGGCTGTTTGATATCGGCAAGATTTGCGCGGGCATTCTTATGCGCGATCACTTCGACGATCGGAAGCATCTTGAAAGCGCCGCCGGCATGATCGTCGTGCTGGTGCGTGTTGATCACGTATTTCAGCGGTTTGTCTGTCACGGACTTCACACGGGCCAGGATATCCGCATGATTGCGATCGAACATGTCGTCGACAAGCACCACTCCATCGTCAGTCACGTCGACTGCGACATTCCCGCCTTCGCCGGAGATCATGTACAGGTCGCCTTTAACCTTTTCGATACGAAGCGGGCCGGGAGGTTTCGCCGTTTGCGTATAAACCACCCAGGCGGTCTGGAACAGAAGCAGCGTGACAAAGCCGACGAAGAGAATCATCCGGTTCATGCGGCACACTATACGCTGAGCAAACGGGTTGTCCAAAATGGGCGACTTCAACTCGCAATACCGGACTTTCGAAAGTACAATGACGGCACTTCAGGGAGGTTTCTATGCGAGCTTGGATTGGTGCCGGCATTCTGGTCGTTCTGGGTTCGATCGTTTTGATGGCGCAGGCGCCACGGGGTGGAGCTGCGGCCGGTGATCCGCTCACTCCGGTTTTCTGGAGCGCAAAACAGCTGGCGGATCTCGGTGCGGAGGCAGGACCTCGCGTCAGTCCGGATACGCACATGGCAGGTGTGCGACTGATACCGTCCGCAAACATGATCTACCGGGCGGGTGACTCGGGTGCAGAGGCTCACGTGAAACTGGCGGACTTCATTTCAGTTCTCGAAGGCGAAGGCACCATCCTGGTAGGTGGCACCATGATCGGCGGAAAGCCCAGTGGCACCGATGAAATCCGCGGCGAATCCATCGAAGGTGGGACGCGCTACCCCATCAAGACAGGCGATACGATTTATATCCCGGCGAATATGCCCCACCAGTTCTTCGTCGAAAAGGGCAAGCATTGGGTGATTACCCTCGTGAAGATCACACCAAAACCGTAGGGAGATCGTTTCTTAGGGTTTCAATTTCATCAGACGCGCGACTTCGGTGACGTCCTTGTCTCATCGACCGGAGAGATTGACGATCACGATCTTGTCCGAGCCCACCTTCAGCTTCTTTGCCTGTGCGACGGCGTGGGAGCTCTCCAGTGCAGGAATGATTCCTTCCAGATGGCTGATCTCGTGGAATGCGGCTAGCGCCTCGTCGTCGTTGATGGATGTGTATTCGACACGGCCGGTGTCGTGCATGGCGGCATGCTCCGGCCCAACGGCGGGATAATCCAAACCTGCGGAAACAGAATGCGTTGGAACAACCTGACCGTCTTCGTCCTGCAGAATGTATGAAAACGTTCCGTGAAGAACTCCGGGGGCTCCGCCTGAGAAGCGTGCGGCATGATCGCCGAGTTTCGGTCCGCGTCCTCCGGCTTCCACCCCGATCATACGGATTGCCGTATCCGGCACGAATGTGTGAAACAGGCCCATCGCATTGCTGCCCCCACCGACACATGCAATCAGCACGTCCGGCAAACGGCCTTCTGCTTCGATAATCTGTACCCGCGCTTCGCGCCCAATCACCGATTGGAAATCGCGAACCATTGCCGGGTAGGGGTGAGGGCCGAGAACGGATCCCAGCATGTAGTACGTGTTTCGGACATTGGTCACCCAGTCCCGCATGGCTTCATTGATCGCATCCTTTAGCGTCTTGCTTCCCGACGACACGGGGACCACTCGAGCACCGAGCAACTGCATGCGAAAAACGTTGAGTTCCTGGCGGCGAATGTCTTCCTCGCCCATGTAGACTTCGCAATCCAGCCCAAGCAAGGCACACACGGTAGCTGTTGCAACGCCATGCTGTCCGGCACCGGTTTCGGCAATGATTCGCTTTTTCCCCATTCGCTGGGCGAGCAGTCCCTGTCCAAGGCAGTTATTGATCTTGTGCGCGCCGGTGTGATTGAGATCTTCCCGCTTGAGATAAATCTTTCCGCCACCCCACGCCTTTGTCAGTCGTTCGGCGTGATAGAGCGGAGTGGGCCGTCCGGAGTAATAGCGAAATAGATAATCCAGCCGTGCCTGAAACGTGGGGTCGGCCTGTGCCGCCTGGTATGCTGTCTCCAGTTCCTCCAGCGGATACATCAGGGTTTCGGGAACGAACTGGCCGCCGTAATTTCCAAAGTGACCCTTCATGCTCATGATTCACCCAGTAGGGCGACATCGACGCGTCGAACCGCTTCGATAAACCGCCGCATTTTTTCGTAACTCTTTTTTCCAGGCGAGGACTCGACTCCGCTGGAGACATCCACCGCGAAGGGGTGAAGACTGGAGACCGCATCCCCGATATTTTCCGGATTCAGTCCCCCCGCAATGACGATGGAACCAAACGCATTGGCTCCGTAGGCCTGGC
>Ga0184628_10001474_pt1 | contig 11648 bp, 6 predicted proteins | sample PLM4_5_b1_FD_133149 | JGI IMG/M metagenome (GOLD analysis project Ga0184628, IMG submission 133149) | Groundwater sediment microbial communities from an aquifer in East River, Colorado, USA - PLM4_5_b1 | ecosystem: Environmental > Terrestrial > Soil > Riparian zone | place: USA: East River...
GAAACCCGGCCTGGATCACATTTACTCCTGACAGCAAGACGGTTTACGTTTCCAGCTGTGGGGTGAAGACGGTGACCGCCATCGATGTGCAGAAAATGAAAGAGGTGGCTCGCATCCCGGTTGGCGAGATGCCCGACCGGATCAGCACGTTGGCGTTGCCCTAGGTACTCAGTAACGGAGAGATTATGGTTCTTAATGTGCGTCCGAAGAGAATTCTTGCCAGCTTTCTAGTAGCGTCGGCGGTCGCACTCTACGCGCCTACACCATTCGCGGCGCAGGCGCCTTCTGCGTCGCGGCCGTCTCTTGATTATGAGTTTTTCAAGACCCAAGTCGAGCCTGTCTTCGCAAAAAAGCGGTGGCCAGACCACGCCCGCTGCTACGTTTGCCATGAGGTAAGCCGTCACGGCGGCGGACCCCTCAGCCTCGAGCGGCTGTCGGCCGGGGCGAGCTCTTGGACCGAGGAGCAGTCTCGCACCAACTTTCAAACTGTCTCAAAGCTGGTGACTCCCGGCAATCCGCTACAAAGCCTGTTGCTGCTAATGCCGCTGGCGCCGGAGGTGGGCGGCCTCGCCGACACCCACCAGGGAGGGAGGCAATTCAGATCCCAGGACGACCCGGACTGGAAGATCATCGCGGCGTGGGTTCGCGGGCAAAAAGCAGGAGGTTCCTCCGCGCCGTAGTCGAAAGTTTCCAATGCACTGCCCGCTGCCCGTAGTGTTCCACCACTCGGCCGACATGTGTCAGGGCATGGTCAAGTTGACGAGGATCGTGCGTGACGATCCCTTCGATGTCGGGCTCTCACTGTTTGTCAGCAGGTACCGGTCACGTCGTTCCACACGAGGAAGGCGGACATACTGGTCCGTCAGGACACTGACGATGTGAAGCTGCTGACCGCGCCGAAGGGGCAGCAATATGTTCAGGAGGAACACCATGAAAAATACTGCGCTGAAAGTTTTGCTTACGGCGGCGGTTCTGATTCCTCTGGCGCTCTACGCCCAGCCCAGGGCGGGAAACCCGACGACCGCTACCGTCATCTCGAAGGCTGAGATCGACAAGATCAGCGCCACGGAACAATCGCAGCAGACCCGTGACGAGAATGCCAGGGTTGTCGATATCGGCGACGGCTGGAGCATGGAGCTGGGCATCATTCATCGCTCGAAGCAGCGCGTGATGACGGTCGGGGAGGCTCAGGCTGCCCGCGGTCGAGGCAATGCACCGGCTGCCGCCGGTCGTGGCAATGCCCAGGCTGCGGCCCCAACGACCCCGTGTGGAGAACAAATGGCCAATCCGCCGGCGGACGCACTTCAGGGCGCCATCACGCACGATTTTCAGACCGAGGGCTATTACATCGTCTCCGGCGGCGGCACGGCGTTCATTGACGGCAAGGTTGTGAACGGCCGGCGCAGCACGAACAACCCCGACGGCGGACCGAACGGTCCGGGCTGCGGCGGCGGCGTTGCGGTTGGCTCACGCAAAGTCGAGTTGAAGGTCGGTGACGTGCTGATCGTTCCGCCGGGCGTCATCCATGGTTGGTTCGACATTCCCGATCATGTGGACTATCTCAGCTTCCGTCCGTCTCATGGCGTGATGAAGAACGGCTGGGTGAACCCGACCATCTCCTCGAAGTAACGGTAAGTAACGCCTGGTCGATCGCGGCACCGTAGTAGTGCGTGCTCATCTGTGCCGCGCGTGGCAGGTTTTCAGTCCTCGAGGAGGCCAGCGCGATGAACTTGACCCAAGTGTTCCTTGATCAGCTCGAACGTGAGGCCGCACGCACGCGCCATGCCTTGGAGAACGTTCCCAAGGGGAAAGACGACTGGGTGCCCCATCCGAAGTCGATGCCGTTGCTGCGCCTCGCTGGGCTCGTGGCGTCGATGCCCTCGTGGATCGCGCTCATCATCAATCAGGACGAACTGGAGCTCAGTCCCCCGCCGGGTGAGGGACAGTATCAACAGCCGACAGTGGACGCTCTTGTCGCGACGCTCGAGAAGTCGGTACAGGACGGGCGAGCCGCCCTCAAGGGAACCACCGATGACTATCTGTTGACGACCAACTGGAAGCTCCTCGTGCAGGGAAACGTCGTGATGGACCAGCCGCGTCACGTCGTACTCGTCGATACCTTCAACCATCTCGCCCATCATCGAGGTCAGTTGACGGTGTACTTGCGACTCAACGACCGTCCCGTGCCGGCGATTTACGGCCCATCGGCGGACGACAAGCGCTTCGCGTAATCGCGAGAGCAACGGAACGCGGGCCACGGGTGGGCCATCACTCCATGCTTCTGTTCTCCAACGGCGCAGCCCGCATAACTTGCAGCCTCAAATGTTTTGTTTTTAGATGTTGCGACGATCCAGAATGCCACCCGTCTTGTACGCGGACCACCAGGCGAGGCGGCGTCGCGCCACGGACGGCGACGCCGAGCCGCACGTCCGGCAGCGGCGCGAAGAGCGCGAAGTGCCAGTCCGCGAGATTCGACGGGCCCGTCACGTCCATCGATCCCGCGGCGTCGAACTGGAACGACACCGCCGACAGCGATCCGGAGAGTCCCACTCCCACGCTTTTCAGGTAGGCCTCTTTGAGCGTCCACAACTCGGTGAAGCGCACCAGTCGCATTGACTCCGACAGCGCGCGCAATTCCGCCGCCTCACGTTCGGAGAAGTAGCGATCCGCGAGTTGAGTAACACCTACACGACGGTCTGTCCGCTCGACTTCGACACCGACGGCCATGTCAGACGAAATCGCACATGCCACGCAGCCTGCGGTGTGCGACAGACTGAATGACAGGCAAGGCGTGACATCTTCGCCGCGGCCATCGATCGACGGTTTGCCGAAACGGTCGGTGATGAAACGCCAATCGCCGGGTGCGAACGGGCCGCAGGTCGAGAGGGTGCGACGCAGCAGGTCGTGCGCGACGATGAAATCGCGGCGCGCGGCGTCGGACCGCAGCCGATCGGCGCGCACGCACTCGTCTTCGGAGAGGAAGCGACGGGCCGTTCGCACGTCCTCCTCGCTCAACGCGCCCGTGGCGCGACACCACACGAGCACCTCGTCCGCGGCGAGACGCTGCAGTCCGCCCGCCGATGTGTTTCGCATGCGTCCGCTCGATCCGTAACGCGTTCGCCTTCCTCAGACCTCTGCCGCACCTGACTCACAGACGTCAGGCGTTCCGGCAGTCACGCTATCCAGCGCGTCCCGCAGTTTCGCAGCCCACACCGCCACGTATGGTTCTTTCGTCAGGTCCATGTGCCCGCCCGCACTCTCATACATCTGGAGCTCACCGGTCATCAGTTCCTGCCAGTTCAGCGGCGGTCTGTACCCCATCTCGCCGGCCTTGAAAATCGTGATCCGCCCCGAATATGGTTGCGGAGTGTAGGAGCCAAGGGCGATGCGGTACACATCAAGGATGTAGGGGCTACGGAGTGACGGTGGCAGAAGCTCACCGGCCTTGAGACACCTTTCCCAACGCAGCCTCTTTACGCGTTTGCCGATTGCGGCCCGTCTGCCGTTGAACCGTTCTCGCGCACGCGCCACGATCATTCGAAAAACATGTTCGACCTTCGAGCGCGGCCCGCGGCGGATCAGTTCGCGGAGGTGTTTGTGCGATCGATCGCGGATCGATGGCACTGGCTGCCTCATTTTACCCGGCGGATCCAGCATGAACAACAGCAGCACTTCCTCGCCCTCTGTTCTCAACTGGTACGCCATCTCAAAGGCTGCCACGGCCCCGAAGGAGTAGCCACCCAGCAAGTACGGTCCGTGCGGGCGCACCGCTCGCAACTGTGCGACGTAATGTTTCGCGATCGTATCGACCTTCGTGTAGAGCGCCGCTTTGCCATCATGACCTTGATGCTCCACGGCATAGAGTGGTCGATCCGCCCCGAGGTACTGAGACAGGAGAACGTTGCTCGAATCGCCGTGAATCCAGAAGAACGGTGCGTTTGATCCCTCCGGTTGAAGGGGTATCAATGAGGACCAGGATTGCTCGGGTCGATCATCGGTCAGAATACTCGCCAGTTGTTCGATGGTAGGTGCCTGGAACAATGCACTGACTGGCAGCGTTCTGCCAAATCTCTTTTCGAGACGAGCGATCAGCTGGATAGCCAGCAGCGAATGCCCACCGAGATCGAAGAAATTATCGGAAATGCCGACGCCACGGGCACCCAGCAGATCCTCCCAGATCTCAACGAGGCTTCTTTCGATTGAGGTGCGAGGCTCCGCTCGGCGCGTCTCGATATCGTGCCCGGGTTCGGGCAACGCAGCGTAGTCGACCTTGCCGTTGGGCGTCAGCGGGAGCGAATCCACTAACACGAAGGTGGAGGGCACCATGTAGTCCGGCAGCTTCGCGCGCACGAAGCGGCGAAGGACGTCAGGCGAGGGTTGTGCGCCACGGGAAGGCACGAGATACGCCACCAGCGACCTGTCGCTTCCGCCTCTGTGTTTTGTGATGACCACGCTGGTGCCTACATCAGGATGGTGCGCGAGAGCTGCCTCGATCTCCGAGAGCTCAATGCGAAAGCCACGGATCTTGACCTGCCCGTCGATACGCCCGACGAAGTCTATGCTTCCGTCGGGTTGATAACGGGCAAAGTCGCCAGTCTTGTAGAGCCTTGCTGAAGGTGCTGCATCGAATGGATCGCGGATGAACTTCTCGGCGGTCAGATCAGGACGGTTCAGGTATTCCCGCGCGAGGCCGTCACCGCCGATGTGCAATTCGCCAATGACGCCAACGGGCACGGGTTGGAGTTGGGGGTCGAGGAGATAGACGCGCGTATTGGCGATGGGGCGCCCAATCGGAACGGTAGCCGCGGTGTCGGGGACGCTGTCAACGCTGTGCCACGTCGTGAACGTCGTGTTCTCGGTCGGTCCATATACATGCAGGAGGGTCTGTGGTGATCCGGAACGGAGGATTGTCCTGACCCACCTCGGATCGCATGTCTCGCCTCCGAACAGCAGATAGCGCAGCCGCCGAAAGGCAGTTGGCACCTCGCTCGCCATCTGATTGAACAGCGCCGTGGTCAGAAAAAGAGTACTGATGCGCTTCTCTTCGATCGTTCGCGCGAAATCTTGTGGCGAAAGCAGAACCGCTTGAGGAATGCCGATCAGGGCACCACCCCCGAGCAGCGCACCCCAGATTTCGAATGTCGCCGCATCGAAGGACGCATTGGAGACCTGCGCCACTCGATCGGACGGCTGCAGCTGAACGTAGTTCGACTTGACGACCAGTCGAACGACCGCGCGGTGAGGCACCGCGACACCTTTGGGCTGACCTGTGGAGCCTGACGTGTAGAGAACATAGGCGAGGTCAGTGGCCGTTACACCGCTGCTCGGATTGTCAGCCGGGTGGCGCTCGAACTGCTGCGGGTCGAGCGACACCACGCGCGCGACATGAGGCGGAATTTTCGAGAGCAGGTTTTCGGTAGTGACCAGTACAGGGACCTTCGCATCATTGAGCATGAACGCGAGACGCTCACGCGGATATGACGGCTCGAGCGGTACATACGCGCCACCACTCTTGAGGATGCCGAGAAAGCCGACGATCATGTCGAGAGAACGTTCGACGCATATCCCGACCAGCACGCCCGGCCGGATGCCAAGCTGTATCAGGTGATGCGCCAGTCGATTGGCGCGCACATTCAGCTGGCGATAGGTCAGACGCTCCTCGCCAAATGCGACCGCGAGGGCCTCTGGCGTCGCCGTGGCTCGCGCCTCGAACAGCTCAACGATGGATGCCTCGCGCGGATAGTCCGTACCGGTACGATTCCATTCCACCAGGATCTGGCGCCGCTCCTCATCGGTGAGCAGCTCTATCTGAGACAGTCGCACGTCCGGTTTGGTCACGATCGCGTCCAACAGCGTCCGGAAGTGTTGTGTCACCCGTGCGATCGTTCTTGATTCAAAGAGCGCCGTGTTGTAGACGAACCGCCCGCGCAACCCGTCTTCGACCTCCTGCAGATGCACCTCGAGATCGAACCTGGTGGATGCCCTGTCCGTTTTGATTCGTGTCAGCTCGAGGTGGTTGAACGAGGGTGACGGCCGCGGCACATTCTGAAAGGCGAACACGACCTGGAACAGCGGGTTGCGGCTCGGATCTCTCCGAGGCTGAAGCTCCTCGACCAGTTTCTCGAAGGGAATATCCTGGTGCGCGTAAGCGCTGAATGCGACCCGTTTCACCCGGTCCAGCAGCTCGCGGAACGTCGGATCGCCGGAGGTGTCCGTACGCACGACGAGCATGTTCACGAAAAAACCGATCAACGCTTCCACTTCAACGGTGGTACGGCCAGCGATCGGAGTGCCCACGACGATATCGTTTTGACCGCTATAGCGATGCAGTAGCGATTGAAACGCGGCAAGCAGTGTCATGAAGAGGGTCGCCTCCTCGTGGCGGCTGACCGATTTCAGGGCGTCGACGACGCTTGACGGCACGTGCATCTCGTGCACGGCTCCGGTGAAGGTCTGTACCGGTGGACGCGGGTGATCGGTGGGGAAGTCGAGGGTGGGCAGATCACGAAGCTGTTCGCGCCAGTAGCGCAGTTGCTCTGTCAGCAGTTCGCCCTGAAGGCGTCGGCGCTGCCAGACGGCGAAATCCGCGTATTGAATCGTCAGCTCAGGCAAAGGGGAGCCATGTCCCTGTGCAAAGGCCGCATAGAGCGTCGCGAATTCTTGGAGGAGTACGCCCGTCGACCAGCCGTCGAACGCGATGTGATGAACGGTGAGGAGAAGCAGATGGGTGGACAGCTCCAATTGCACCAATGAGGCGCGCCAAATAGGACCGCGCACGAGGTCCGTCGGGCGCGAGCCTTCTTCGACGATCAACCGCGACGTTTCAACGTCTTTCTGATCGTTTGACAAGGCAGTCAAATCAATGCGCCGCGCTGTGACGGGTCCGGCCGGATGAATGATCTGCACCGGTGTCTCGCCGTCGGCAGCAAAGGTCGTGCGGAGCGTTTCGTGACGTCGTGCAATTTCGGTCAACGTCTGGTCCAGCCCCGATGCATCGAGAGATCCGTCGATCCGAAACGCCATCGCCGTGTTGTACGCGGGGTTGCCCGGCTCCCATTGGTCGAGGAACCAGAAACGCTGTTGGCCGAACGAAAGCGGCGGGCTGGCGTCGGACGAGCGTCGCTGGATGGGCTCGGCCTCTTGCCGTTGCGCCTTCTCGCGAAGCCTCCGTTCGAGCAGGGCACGCTTGGTGGGGGAGAGTGCGCTGATTCTGGACTGGAGGTCGCTCATTCCGGGGGCACCATGCGGCTTCCTGTAGGCTCCTTTTCAGACGATCGGTTTTGGTCTGCGCTCGATTCGTTCGGCACGAGCGCGATCCGACGTGCCGCCGTCGCCCTCGAGCCTCCGAAACTCGCTCTCCGCGCGTTCGTCGGACAGCGATTCCACCTCGGCGAGCAGCGCATTGATGTCGGCAGAATTGGATGCGAGCGCTTTCTGCTCGACAAGATAAACCGCCAGGCTCTCGATGGTCGGTTTCGTGAAAATCGTGTTCAACGGAAGCTCGACGTTGAACTCATGTCGTATCTGCGAGACCACCTGAGTCGCCAGAAGTGAGTGGCCTCCCAAATCGAAGAAGTTGTCCTGAACACTGACCTGCTCGCGCGCCAGCACGCGGCACCAGATCCTCGCCAACACACGCTCCGCGTCCGTACGGGGCGGCACCAAGACGGTGGGCGCATCGGACTCGGCGAGATCCAGTGCCAGCAATGCGCGACGATTGACCTTCCCGTTTGACGTCACCGGCAACGCGTCAAGAAACACGAATGCGGACGGTACCATCACGCGGGGAAGGTGCTCACTGAGAAACGAGCGAAGCTCGCTTGTCAGCTCGGCGCTTCCGCCGGCGGGCACCACGTAGGCGGCAAGGACGGTCTCTGCGCTCGCGTCCTTGACGGCCATCACGAAGCACGCCTTGACCTTCGGGTGCTGCCCGAGAATCGTTGTCACTTCTGCCGGTTCAATTCGGACACCGCGAATCTTGACCTGATCGTCGATGCGACCAAGAAACTCCAGCACACCATCGGGGCGATAGCGACCGCGATCGCCTGTCAGATAGATGAGATCCTCCGGGTCGTTGCGGAACGGGTTCTTCAGGAACCGTTTCTGCTGTTCCTCGGGCGCGTTTATGTACCCGAATGCGCGGAACGGCGTGCGAATCACAATCTCGCCTGGCTCTCCCACCCCGCACAACTCACCGTCGCCGTTCAAGACCAGCGCCTGCGCCTGAGGCAATGGCTTGCCGAGATGCTGAATGCCATGCGAGGGGGTATCAGGAACTACATGGAAGCATTTCGCCAGAGTGGTCTCCGCCGGACCATACAGGTTCACGACCTTCGCCGTTTGCGGCATGATGTTCCGCCAGCGTGCGACCAGTACATCCGTCAGCGGCTCGCCGCCAAAAAATGCCAAGCGAAGCTTGCGCGGAACGGCCCCGTTGGCCATCGCACCAAGCCATGTCTGCGCCAGCGTCGGCACCGCGTGGAACGCAGTGACGCCTTCGCGATCCATCCACGGCAGAATGCGATCCGACCCTGCCTCCGTGCCTTCATCCGGCAAACAAAGCGTCGCGCCGCTGACGAGGGGTAAAAAGATGTCGCGAAGAATCACTTCGAACGAAGGGCTCGTCAGCTGGGCACAGCGATCGTCGGGACCAACATCGAAGGTCGTCCTTTGCCACGCCAGGAAATGACTCAGACCTTTTTGACTCCCTCTAACCCCTTTCGGGATGCCTGTTGTGCCTGACGTAAAGAAAATGTACGCGGGATCGTTTGGAGAAATGTCGGGCAAGGAAAGCAGTGGAGGAACGTCTTTGAGGGCAGCCTCTTTCGTGATCGTGATGATGTCGAGTCCTGAAATCTCGCGGAGCCAATCGTCCTCGCTCCGCCACTCTCCGGCGTAGACGAGATATCGCGCTCGCCCTTCGGTCAGAACCAGCCGCTGGCGGCTCGCGGGCAGGCTCCTGTCCACCGTGAGCAATACGCCGCCGCTCATAAACACCCCGACTACACTCGCGATCAATCCGAAACTGCGTGGCCCCATCACGGCCACGACCTCTTCGCGCCGGAGATGACGCGCGAGCAGGGCACGAGCGATTGCCTCGGAGCTCGCTGCCAATTTGCTGTAGGTCCACGTATGGCCTGTCTGGGTCACCGCCGTATGTTCTGGCGAATGCCTGACACGTGCCAGAAACTCACGCGCAACAGGCTCAAACCGCGGTTCAGACAATGCAGCGGTCGGATCGGGAAGGACGCGGCGTGATGCGTCAGTGAGAAGCGAAAACGATCCGATTGTTCTGTCAGGCGCGTTCCCGATCTGGCGGAGAAGGTGGAAGAACTGACGGAGCATCTCCTCCATCCGCACCGTATCGAAAAGGTCCGCGTTGTATCTCAAATCCACGCAGTGTTCCTCACGTTGCTTGAGGACGTACATGGTGAGATCGAACTTGGACTCGTCGCCGGGCCGCGTCAGCGTTTCGATCGTCAACCCTGAAACATGTAACGGCGCGTCATCGAGCAGGAAAACGTTGAGCATGACTTGAAACAGCGGTGTGTGATTCACGCTCCGCTCGGGCTGCAGTTCCTCGACGAGCTTCTCGAACGGCAGGTCCTGATAGTTGATCGCGTCCACTACCACCGACCGGACGCGACGCAGCATTTCCTCAAACGTCAGTTTGCCGGACCCATGGATCCGAATCGGAAGGGTGTTGACGAAAAATCCGATCAGCTTCTCTGTCTCGAGACGCGTACGACCCGCAATGGGCGTCCCGATGACGATATCGTCCCGGCCAGTGATGCGACGCAGCAAGATCTGGAAGGCTGCCATCAGGATCATGAACAACGTCGCGTTATGTCGTTGACTCAAGGACTTCAGCGATTGCATCACGTCATTGGGCAACACTTCCGTGACGCGCGCGAGCGTGGACGTGTCGTCACTCCGACGAGGGCGATCGGCGGGCAGCTCGAGAGGGGATTCGCTGCCGTGAAGAAGTGTTTTCCAATAGGACAGCTGGGTCTCGAGGACTGCGCCCTGGAGCCATTCGCGCTGCCATCGGGCGTAATCGCTGTATTGAATTGACAGCTCGGGAAGCGGCGACGTCTTCCCCTGCGAGAACGCCTCATACAAGGTCGCGAACTCTCGCAGCAGCAGTCGAGTGGACCACCCGTCTGAGACGATGTGGTGTATCACCACGACGAGAAGATGTTCCGTCGTATGCAGCCGCACAAGAGTGGTTCGCATCAACGGTTCCGTCGCGAGGTTGAATGGACGCCGCGAGGAGTTGTCGATCGCCTCCTGACACGCACGCTGGCGCTGATCGTCGGGGAGGCCCGAGCAGTCGACCACCGTCAACGGTATGGGCTGAAATGGAGCGATGATCTGCATCGGCTGGTCCGCAACGAACTCGAAATTCGCGCGGAGCACGTTATGCCGTCGGCGGATTTCGTGGACCGCGCGTTCCAGCGCCGGGACTTCCAGACGTCCGGTCAGACGCAGGACCTGCGTCATGTTGTAAGCCGAATGATTCGGACGAAACTGCTCGAGGAACCACAGCCGTTGCTGCCCGAACGACAGCGGCGCAGGATCGGTCTCCACTCTTCGCGATATCTCACGCGGTGCGCGCGTCACGTCTGCTGGCCTATTCTGCGATTCAGACATCGATCATTCGTCTCACAGTGCCTACCAGAAGCCGGGGTGTGGTGCGTGCGGGTCCACACGAACGTTGACGCACGCGGTGCCACCCGCCGCTGCCGCCCGATGCAGGGCGGCCGGTATCTCCGCAGGTTCGGTTACGAACTCCGAATGGCCTCCGAAAATCTCGGCGATGCGTTCGTACCGCAGTCCTTCCTGAAAGCGGCTGAACAACTCCCCGTATTCGGGAGGAAAGCGCTCTTTCTGCCGAAGTGCGCCGCAAATGCCGTCGTTATTGAGGATCACGACGATGATCGGGATGCGATGCCGTGTCGCTGTTTCCAGGTCCATCGCGCTCAGACCAAAGCCAAAATCACCGCAGACGACTACCGTCATTCGCTCGGGTGACGCGAGCTTGGCTCCCATCGCCATCGCGATACCTGCGCCCATGCAACCGTTCCATCCCGGGTCCAACCAGCTGCAGGGCCGTTGCGCCGACAAGAGAGCCTGACCGGCCGACAAGGTGATGTTGCCATCGAGGACGACGATGGCGTCGGGTGGGAGGAAACGACGCAACGCGTCGAACACGGCATGTGGCTCGATGCGGGTCGGCTGATTCGAGAGACCGACCGAACGTTTCGACCGTTTCTCGTCGCGCGCGCTGCTCACGCGTCGCCGCCATGATTCCAACCGTGCTGTCGGGACGCTCGCGGTTGGCTGTAGCCATTCCTGGAGTTGACTAAGGAAGAGGCCGCTGTCGGCGTGAACGGTGAGGGCCTCAGGGACATTCTTTCCAAGCTTCGTCGAATCAATCTCGGCGTGGATGACTCGCGCAGTGGGCGCCAGTTCAGCGCCGAACCGAAATCTCCAATCGAACCACGCTCCCGCCATGAGCACCAGATCGGCTTCCGATTGGACCCAGCGTCGCACGTCGTTCGCGCAAAGTGGGTGATCGTCGGCGAGAAAGCCCCGCGCAAGTGGAGCGGTCACAAAGGGAATGCCGTTCTGTTCGACCAGACGAC
>Ga0184628_10001476_pt1 | contig 11636 bp, 5 predicted proteins | sample PLM4_5_b1_FD_133149 | JGI IMG/M metagenome (GOLD analysis project Ga0184628, IMG submission 133149) | Groundwater sediment microbial communities from an aquifer in East River, Colorado, USA - PLM4_5_b1 | ecosystem: Environmental > Terrestrial > Soil > Riparian zone | place: USA: East River...
ACCCACAGGGCCCGAAGGTCCACCTTACTGTCGCCGGAAATGAGGCCGCCTCCGGCAAAATCCACGAGGAACATCCAGTCGTTGGTTCCCGCGAAATCCGGTCCGTTGCCCGTCGTGGCCTTCGAGCAGGCGAACTTCTGATTGGGAATCGTCCCGGAACAGTTGTTACCAGGGCTCGCGTTCAATTTGTCGAACCGCGTGGTCCAGTCGCCGAGCACGGTGCCCGCCGGCGCGGCCGTCAGGACCGGCATGTCGGCCATCGCGAGCCCCGCGGTGAAGTCGATGGTGTCGAGGAACAGATTGGTCAGCGTGCCAACGAACCGGATCGTCAGGTTGTAGTCGTTCGCGTCAGCGGTCCCGTCGATCGTGGCAAACGTGAGGCTGGCTTCGGTGAAGTCGGCGTGACAGGACACGTTGCCAGGGCAGAAGTTGAATGTGAACGTGTCCGCGTGGGCCGCCGAAACCCCACACGCGAACACGAGTGCCGCCAGGAAACTCTTCGCTCTCATTCGTCCATCCCTGCCCGGCGCATGCCGGCTGCTTTGGCTGCCGCGAAACTGCTACAGCCCTTGATGCGTTCGAGCAGTAATAGAGCAACCACGGGGCCCAGGAAATATCGGCGCTAAGTGACTGTGTGACAGCTACTTACATTCCTCGTCGGTGTGAAAATCCGTTCCGCCGGCGGACTTCGGCCAGAGGGAAGTCGCCACCGGGGGCGACCGATGAGCTTACGGAAGGGCAAAAAAAAACAGCGACCAGAGGAACTCTCGGTCGCTGTCGGGGCTGAATGAAGTGCGCTCCTGACGGAGCGTTGATTACGGGTGTCGGCGCTTCACGCGATAAGCCGCCGCCACCCCGCCGAGCGCCAGGCCCAGCAGCGAGAGGACCGCCGGTTCGGGCACGCCACCGGTCGTGGGCGTGCCGCTGGTCGTCGGCGTGTCCGTCGTGGTCCCCAGTGTGTTCTCGTTGGGCGACGTCCCGTAAGTGAAGTAGACGTTCGAGATGTCGGACTCCTGGAGCCCGTCGGGAATGTTCAGGACGAACTTCACGGTGCCTTCGATCAGCGCCACACCGTTCAGGCCGCCATTCCCGCTGCCCACCCAGCCGTCCGGGACGATCCCGAAGTTGATGCCATCGAGCGCATCGGGGTTGTCGAAGTTCGATCCGTTGAAATTCCCCTGACTCGTGTTGGCGTTGAGGTAGCCGCTGCTTGAAATGCCCTGCGAGTCGCCCGCAAGCCAGCCGACGCCGCCCGGCGCGTAGCTGAACTCACCGCCCACGTTCTTCTCTCCGACGCAGCCCACGTCGCAGTTCCCGGTCTGGATGATCGATGCGTTGGCTTCGAGCTCGGCGGACACCGGCGTGAACGTCGCGGTGCCGAGATTGAAGAACAACCCCGAGAGCACCTCTGACGGCGCGATCGGTGCGTTGGCTCCCGTTGCGGCGTCGGTGTTGGTCAGGAGAATCGTCAACTGCCGGGCACCCGCAGCGCCTGAAATCGTGAACGAGGCGGACGCTGAGAGACCGCTGGCCGAGTTTGACACCAGAACGGTGGCGTCGGCACTGGACGCAACGGTCCCCAATGTCAAAACTGTAATCAAGGCGGCCCAACAACGCGACATGCTTCAGGAACCCTTCTGCCCGCGGACGAGCAATCGAATGGCTACGCCAGAATCTAGCAAGTTGACGGCCATCCGGGCCCGCTCAGAGTTTTCAAAAAAAACGGCACAGGTGACTCAGCGGTCGATCAGGAAGTCGCCCGGCGAGCGGGCTTTGTTCCGCATTGGAGCGTTTTGCCGCTAATTCCCTGCGCCCGCGAGCTTGGCCTGAAGCTCCTGCACATCGGCCTGCTTCTCCAAAGCCGGACGCAGCTTGATCGCTTCCTGGAGCTCGGCTTCGGCTGCGGCCCGGGCCCCCTGAGCAGACAACGCAAAGGCGGCATGCAGGCGAATTTCGGGGTTCCTCGGGGCGCCTCGCGCGGCTTGGACCAGCAACTTCGAGGCTTCGGCGGTGTTTCCCAGCAGGAATTCGATCCAGCCTACGGTGTCGAGAATGGTGGCATCACCAGGCGCCTGCGCAAGGGCCCGCCGCGCCAGGGGAATCGCCTGCGCTGGCTTGCTCTGCCTGATCGCCAGATCGTACGCCAGGTTGTTCAAGGCGATGACGTGGTTGGGCTGCAAAGCCAGGATGCGCTCGTAGAGTGCCGCGGCCGCCGCATGTTCGCCAGCGGAGGTGAGGAAGTCCGCCAGCACTTCGTGTGGCCTGACCACGGTCGGCCCGGCTTCGACGGCCTGTTCGAGGCTGCGCCGGGCGGCGGGTCGCTCGCCCCGCCCGAGCTGTGTCTCAGCCCGGATCATGAGCTTGACCACCTTCTCGCTCGCCCCAGGCATTGCCGCGGTGGACGCCTCGACCCGGCGTTTGGCGAAGAAGGCGGGGAGATCGAGCTCCGAATCGAGGCCGCCGTCAATCTCCGATGAGGTCAGTGCCTTCCGGGGAAATGGCGCGCACAGGGGGTCGCCAATCACCACGGTCTGCCAGCTCAGATGGGGAATCGCCAGGTAAAACGCTTCGATGAGATTCATCCCGGACAGGTACGCCGGAAAGAGGACGTTGGGCCGCACCGCGCTCTCGAGATACGGCTCCGAGACCTGGCCGGCCACGCCGGTGGCGCCCTCGCGAATCAGGTCGCCGACGAGCGACTGGGGGGACCCGCCGAAGAACTGGTTCCGATTGTTCACGTTGGTCGGCATCCACTCCGGAGGTGGCTCCTTGAACGTGCGCGCATCGGTGCTCACGAACGTCGCCGCCAGGGCACCTGGAGAAAAGTCCATCTGGGTGACGCGCACCCGGTTCTGTGGATCGGTCGACCCCCACGAAAAGTAGCCGATGACCGGCGAAATCCCGCGGGCGGGCTTGGGCGTGGTCTCGAGCGTCACGCGGCTGCCATACCCGGCTTTCGTCAGATTCTGTGCCGCGAGTGCCAACCAGTCCTCGCCCTGCCGATTCACGAGCGCGTCGCGCTGGTCGAGTACCACGCGGCCGTCGCGCGAGGGCTGCAGCGCCTTCGCCACGAGCGAGATGGCTTCCTCGGCCGTGAAGCCGTCGAGACGGGAGACGAGGAAGATGTCGTAGTCGCGGTGCGTGAAAGGCTTCGCTTCGGCGACGGGCCGATCGCCCAGGAAGTAGGGGTTGGCGATCTTCCCTCGCGTCAGCACGGCCCGGCCGGTCAGACGCCGATAGAGCAGCGTGAGCTCGGAATCCACGCTGGAGACCGTGCCCTCGGGACCTGCAGTGCCGAGCACGCGGAGCGGCATTCCTTTGGTGAGCACGATGTACAGCACGCGATCGAAGAGGTTGTGCTGGACCAGCGCGGCCGTGATCGGCGCCTGAATCGTCAGGGCGAACGCCGCCGGCTGGATGCCTTCGTCGGTCGTCGTCTTCAACCGGATGACGTTGGAGGCCGGGATGCCGCGCGCCTTGATGTAGTACTCGCCGACCTTCACGGAGTCGGGGCTGGCTTCGTTGATGACCACGGCGACGTTCTCGCCGGTCTGGCCCGTCACGGTGCGAACGGCACCCAGCATCCCCACGAGCGCCACGGCGCACACACGACGAGTCAGGACGCGCATGAAGACTCCAGGCGCCACCAATGATACCGGATGAAAATGCGCCTCAGCGCGCGCGGCGGGATGCGGCCGTTTCGATCTTCAGGACGCTGTAGGACGACGACTCGGCATCCTTCACGGCCACGTACCGTTCTCCGGCTGGACCCGTCGCGATCGCCACTGGCGTGCCATACGCGTCGAGGCCGATGCGGACGCCGTCCTCGCCGGGCACCGATTCCACGAGGTCGGTGCCCGTGGCCACGACGAGCCGACGGCTACTGCCGATGCCAATCGCGGCAAGGCTCTCGTCGGCGTCTGCTCCCGACGCAAACTCGAAGCGCCGGCCTGCCGGGGCCACGGCCAGCACCTGGGCGCCATTGCCGGTCAGCCAGACCATTCGGCTTTGCGAGTCCCACGCGATACCGGTCGGCTGCTCGAGGGCTCTTGCGGCGACTGGACTCGACTGTCCGTCGGGGGTTCGTCCCTCCTGATCGAACGCCAGCACAGATCCTGAGTACGGATCCCTGGACGACGTCACCGGCATGGCCACATACAACAACCCGTCGTCGCCGACAGCGAACGGCGCCGCAAGGGCGGCGGGCATCACGAGACCGGCCACAACCGTCGCCGGCTGACCAAGCGTGCCGGACAGGTATTGCAGCCGCAGGATTTCGAGCTCGCTCGTGGATGGATCGCGCGGCCGCCGCTGCGTGACGAACACCCGACCGTTGACCGCGAACTGGGGGTCGAGAGCAATCGCGTGCAGACGCGCGCCGCGGTCGCCCATCCACACCGGTCGCGCCACACCGGCCTCGAGGCTGATCACGCGGCGGCCGTCTTCGACCGCGAAGATCCCGCCGCCGGGCGAGGCAGCAAGAGCGGAGATTTCGCCCAGCCCGGTCGCGACTCGGGTGACGACGAAGCAGTCGTCCTGACAGGCGAGATCCGCCCCGGGCTCGTCCACTCGGCCTCCAGCCGAAATACCGGGAACGGTGCGCGTCCCGACGGCGCTCACCTCACTCGAGAGGGGACCGTAGGTCGAGCCGTCAAACTGGGCCGCCACCGCGAAAAAATATCGCCGGGCATTGAACGCGGTTCGGTAGATGTAGAAGTTGCGCGAGGCCGGCACGTCGAACGATTCGGTGTACTTCTTGGGTGACGTGCCCACGAAGACGCGGTACGCGGTGACGTTGGGGGCTTCCATCAGGTCCCACATCACGGTGACGGTCCCGGCGTCGACCCGGCCGGCGCAAACCGCCCAGACCACCAGAACAATGGCTCCGAGGAAGGCCTTACCGACAGCCTCCTTTCCGACTCGCCAACTCAACATACTGCATCACTCCAGCCCCGGCAGGCTCACGAGAAGTCACTTGGCAACCCCGGCGGTCGAAACCGTACGCGGACGATACGTCACGGTCAGAACGTGGCGGTCTGTCCTACCACTCGCGTCCAGACCCGTCAACGTGATCTTGTTGATGCCTTCGCGGAGCGCGATGCTCGCGATTGCCCACGTGCCCGTGCCCGTAGCCACCCCGGACAAGCCCGAATCCGAGCTCCAGGTCACCTGGGTTACGTTATCGGTGGCACTGCCTCTCAACGCTACCGTAGCCGTTCCTGTCGTCCACTGCGAGTCAGCAGTGGGGAAAGCAATGCTGAGCTTGGGCAGCGGTTCTGCCCGGACGACGGTCAGCGCCGCGTTGGTCATGTCGCCACTGACCGCCACCGCGGTTACGGTAACGGTGGTCGTCCCGGGTCTGATGGACAACGCCGGAATGCTCCAGCGCGACGTGCCCTCCGCCACGCCGCTGTCGCCCGTGTCCGTCATCCACTGAACGGCCCTGATGCCCGACGCGTGGCTCGCGATGCCGGCGAGCATCATCGACGGGGCCATCACGGTAAACCGCGCTCCGGTCGTCGGTGCAGAGATCCGGATGGCGGGCGGCGGGGCCGGCGGTTCGTTCTCTGCCGACTCATTCGTGCTTGGGGTGCTGCTTTCAATCGGTGCCGACTTGGCTGTCGGCCGCGGAGTGGGAAGCTGCGGCACGTCGCGGAAGGCCTGGGGACGTGACGCGCTCGACGTACCCCCGTACGACGGGGCGGCGCTGTTCGCCGTTTCCGGAGCCGCTGGCGGCGTGTTCCGCGAGTTGGTCGTCGGCGCCGCGGTGAGATTGGACGAGGTGGACGACGTCGGCGCCGACGCGCCCGGCGACGAAGTCTGAGCCGGCTTGCTGGCGGATGTCGCCGCCGACGTGACCACGAGCACCGCAGTGCCGGCGTTCCCGGCCGCATCACGTGCGGTCACCGTGATGACGTTCGCGCCCGCCGCGAGGGGGATGCCCGTCGCGCTCCAGCCGGTCGTGCCGAAGGCCGTGCCGCTGCCGCCGCGATCGTTCGTCCAGCTGACCTGTGTGACGCCGACGTTGTCGCTGGCCGTGCCACCGATGACCACGTTGGTGCCAGGCGTCTTGAACGCGTTGGCGGTGGTGGGGCTGTAGAACTTGACCACCGGGGTCGAGGCGTCCGCGTAGGTTGCGCTCAACACGACGCTGCTGGAATTTCCCGCATTGTCGTGCGCGGTCACGGTGATGAGCGTGGACGCGCCCAGCGGCAGGGTGATCGATGGAATGGTCCAAGCGGTGGTGCCCGTGGCAATACCCACCTGTCCCCTGTCAGTGGCAAACGTCACGCGCGCGATTCCGGAGTCGTCCGAGGCCACACCGCTCAGCACGAGATTCGACGTCGGGCTGTTGTAGGCCGGAGCCGTGGTCGGACTGGTCAACGAAATCGTCGGTAGCCCGCGTTCGTAGGCGATCCGCACCACGTCGGTGGCGGTATTGCCTCCGGCATCGACGGCGGTCACGGTGATGACGTTGACCCCGGGCTGCAGCGCGATCCCCCCGGCAATCCAGCGCGCATCGCCGTTGGCGACACCGCCGGCGCCGCGACCGCTGCTCCAGCTCACACGCGCTACCCCGAAGTCATCGTTCGCGGTGCCTTCGAGATTGATCACCCCGACCGACGTCGAGTGGGTCTCGTCGATCGAGGGGCCTGTGATTCGCACGGCCGGCGCGGTCGCATCCGTCGCGCGCACGGCGAGCGTGGCCGAGGCCGTGTTGCCCGCCATGTCGCGCGCGGTCACGACGAACGTGTTCAACCCCACCTTCAAGGGCATGCGGACGGTCGACCAACTGGCCGTGCCGGTGGCGACGCCGCTGCCGCCCTGGCTGTTGGTCCAGGTCACTTCGGCCAGCGCCGTCTCGTCGCTCGCGACGCCACCGAGCGAAATCGCGTTCTCCGTGGTCGGATAGGCCGCCGCGTGGGTCGGCGCCTGGATGTCGATCACCGGGGCACGTGTGTCCAGGGTCACTGTCAGGGTCGCCGTCGCCACATTGCCTGCCGCGTCACGCGCGGTCACGGTGATGACGTTCGCGCCAGGCAGCAGCGCCACCGCCGGCACGTTCCACTCCGTGGTTCCAGCTGCACTGCCGGCGCCGCCGCGGCTGTTCTGCCAGGTCACCTGCGTGACGCCCGTGTTGTCAGCGGCCTTGCCGGTGAGGCTCACCGCCGCCTTGTTTGTGATGAAGGTGGCGGCCGTCGTCGGCAGCACCATCGCCATCGTCGGCGCCAGTGAATCGCGGTTGACCGACATGGCGGACGTGGTGCGGTTGCCCGCCCCGTCCTGCGCGACCACGGTGATGACGTTCACGCCGTCCTGCAGCGCCAGGTTCGCGATGCTCCAGTTCGCCGTGCCGGTGGCGCGCCCGTTGCCGCCGCGACTGTTGGTCCACGTCACTTCGGCAAGGTCGACGTCGTCGCTGGCGGTGCCGCTCAGCGTCACGAACTCGGCCTTGGTCGTGTAGGGCGACGCGTTCGGCGAGGCAATCGCCAGCGCAGGAGCCTTGCCGTCCGAGGTCACCGAGATCCGATCGCTCGACGTGTGGCCGGCCGCATCGCTCGCCGTGACGGTAATCCCGTTGACGCCCGGCGCCAGCGGCAGACCGGCAACTGACCACGACGTCGTCCCCGCCGCCACACCAGAACCGCCGCGGTCGTTGATCCAGCGGACCTCGGTGACGCCGAAGAAGTCGGACGCGGTGCCGGCGAGCGTCATCGCGGCCGTGGTGGTCGTGTGCTTCTCGGTGGCCGTCGGCGTGGCGATCGCAATCGCCGGGGCCACGGCGTCGGTCAGCGTCACCGTCAACACGTCGGTGCCAACATTGCCGCCGGCATCCTTTGCGGTCACCGTGATGACGTTGGTGCCGGGCTGCATGGCCACGCTGGCCACGGACCACGCGGTGGTGCCCGCCGCCACGCCGTTCCCGCCCTTGCTGTTGGACCAGGTCACTTGCGTCACCCCGACGTTGTCGTCGGCGGTGCCGCCAAGCGCGAGGGTCGTGTTGGTGGTCGAGAAGGTTGAGCCCGTAGCCGGCGTCACGAACGCCACCGTCGGCGCCACGCCGTCGGTGCGGGTGACGGTCAGCACATCGGTGCCGGTGTGGCCGGCCGCATCCTTGGCCGTCACGGTAATCACGTTCACGCCAACGGCGAGCGGAACCGCGGCCACCGTCCACGACGCCGTGCCCGTCGCCGCTCCGGCGCCGCCCTTGTCGCTCGCCCACGTCACCTGCGTGATGCCGAACGCATCGCCGGCGCTGCCGCCGACGACGATCGAGGCCGCGGTGGTGGTGAACGTGGCCGAGGCGGTCGGCGCGGCAATCGCGACGGTCGGCGCGGTGCCGTCAGTCATGGTTACGGTGATTGTGTCGGCGCTGGTGTTCCCCGCCGCATCTCGTGCGGTCACGATGATGACGTTGGCGCCGGGTTTCAGCGCCACCGCGGCGGCCGACCAGGCCGACGTCCCCGTGGCCGTGCCGCTGCCCCCGCGATCGTTCGACCAAGTCACCTGGGTGACGCCGAACGCGTCGGAGGCCGTGCCGCCGAGCGCGACGGAATCGGCGCCGGTGGAATGGGTGCTCGTCGCCGCCGGCGCGGTGATCGACACCACCGGGGCGACACCGTCCGTCATCGTCACCGTCACCGTCTTGGTCGTCTTGTTGCCCGCCAGGTCGTGAGCCGTCACCGCAATGACGTTGGCGCCCGATTGCAGTGCGACCGCCGCGATCGACCAGGCGGTGGTGCCCGAGGCCGTCCCGCTGCCGCCGCGGTCGCTGATCCAGGTGACCTGGGTCACGCCGACCTCGTCGCCCGCCGTGCCGTTGACGGCCACCGTGGCCGCGGTGGTCGAGGAACTGGACGCCGGAGCCCCGATGGTAAGCGAGGGTCCCTGCCCGTCGGTCTTCGTCACCGTCAACACGTCAGTTGCGACGTTACCGGCCGCGTCGCGGGCCGTCACGGTGATCAGGTTGGTACCGACGACCACGGGCACCGAGGCCACCGACCAGCTCGCGGTGCCGGTCGCGATGCCGCTGCCGCCCTTGTTGTTCGTCCAGGTGACCTGCGTGACGGCCGCGTCGTCCGAAGCCGTGCCGGCGAGCGCGACCGTCGCGCCGGTCGTCGCAAAGGTCGAGGCCGTCGTCGGGGTCGCGATCGTCACCGTGGGCACTTTCGTGTCGGGCACGGTGAAGTCCATCGCGCCGCTCCATGGTCCGGGACCCGACGCATTCGAGGCGCGCACGGACCACGAGGCGCGTCCGGCGGTCAGCGCCACGCCAGGGCTGACCCGGCACACCGCGCCGGCGGTCGCGCATGCGGCCTGTGCCGGCGTCACGTCGATCTGAACCCGCGGATCGGTCGTGCTCGCGTCATCGACCCAGAGACGATACGAGGTCGCGGTCGCCACCGATTCCCATTCGAAGATCGGGCTCGTCGTGGCAATCATGCCGGTCGGACGCAGCGGCGTCACCGCCCCGGGCAACGACGCCGAGATGGTCCAGGTGAATGCCTGTGAGGTGCTGAGCTCGCTGTCCGAGATCGTCACGGTCACGTTGGACGTGGCCACCGTCGTCGGAGTACCCGAAATGAAGCCCGTATTCTGATTCAGCGTCAGCCCGGCCGGCAGACCGGTCGCCGAGTAGGACACTGGCAGCCCTTCCGGATCGGAACCGGCGAGCGTCAGGCTGAGGGCCGTCCCAACCGCGTGGACCTGGTTCCCCGGGGGCTGGATCGTCGGCGGCTGGTTCGTGTCCGTGCAAACGTCAGCCGACATCATTCCGAGCGTGGGGCCGGCAAAGAAGGCGGCAACGGCGAAGCAGTACCGCTGTCCGGCCTGCGCCGCAGCGAAGGTGTATTGCGTGACGTTGCCGACATCGACCGTGGACCCGTGGTCGCCAGCCTGGGTACCGATGTACACGCGATAGCCGACGACTTCGGGTTCGGGATTCGGATCCCACTGGATCGAGACTGATCCCGCGCTCGCGACGCGAGCGCCGAGAGCGAGCGAAACCAGCAGCGTCGTGACGACCCGGCGGATGGCAGTGTGTCCTTGTTGCATGTCCTGTTTCGGCCGAATCCGCTCGAAAGAAGCGGCTCGGGCGACCGGGATAGTGCAACCGGACGACCACTAGAGCTGTGGCTATTAAACTGTTGAATATGAACTAGTTCTATTGTTTCTGTCGTTCGACATAAACAATCGCGCAAGCCCGGCTTTGCGGGTGGAATCACAGATCTGTTTTCGAGTGTCTCAAAGTGACCGATCGGCCACGGAACAGGACCCTGGGAAAGCCCAGGGGGCGCCCCCCGGGGCCGTTCCGCAACCTCGCGCGTGCGTGGCCCCGGACGCTCCCCGGGGCGAACCCTAGCGGTATTCCTTGAACGGGATCTGGCAGTCGTGCTTGCGGAGGAAGTTCAGGAAGCGCTTGTAGTCGCGCGTCTCCATGTTGAAGAGACGCGCCACGATCTTGTAGTTGCCGCGCGCTTCCTCGAGGCCCCGCCGGATCACCTCGCGCACGTTGGCGCGCGTGATCTCGCGGTCCATGAAAAGCGGATAGACGGTCGTCCAGAACGACTCGTGCTGTTCGATCATCCGCTTGTAGAGCTCGTCGGCCACGGTGCGCCGGCGCTCGCGCCGCGGACGGAACGCGACGTTGCCCTGCACACGGATCTCGGAGGACAGGTGATCGAGCTCGATCGTCGCGGTCTGCACCGTCACGACCAGCCGTTCGATGACGTTCTCGAGCTCGCGTACGTTGCCCGGCCACGAGTACTCGTACAGCGCCTTCATTGCGGCCGGCGTAATCGCGTTGATCGGCGAGCGGTTGGCGGCGGCGAACTGCCCCAGGAACTGCTGCGCCAGCAGCGGGATGTCCTCGCGCCGCTCGCGCAGCGGCGGCACCACGATGTGAATCACGTTCAGCCGGTAGAACAGGTCCTCGCGGAATTTGCCTTCGCTCACCTGTGCCGGCAGGTCGCGATTGGTGGCGGCGATGACCCGGACGTTGACGATGCGGCCGCTGCCGTCGGCGCCCACCTTCTGGAGCTCACCGGTTTCGAGAAAGCGCAGCAGGAGACCCTGCATGCGCAGGGTCATCTCACCAACCTCGTCGAGGAAGATCGTGCCCATGTGGGCAGTCTCGAGCTTGCCGGGCTTGTCGCGGTAGGCCCCGGTGAAGCTACCCTTGACGTGTCCGAAAAGCTCGGACTCCAGCAGCGTCTCGGGAAGGCCCGCGCAGTTGACCGGCGCGAACATGTGCGCGGCGCGCGGTCCCCGGGTGTGGATGTTGCGGGCGACGATCTCCTTGCCGACCCCGCTCTCGCCCGTGATCAGCACCTTCGCGTCGGAGCGCGCAACCCGTTCGATTTCCTGCTGCAGCGCCAAGGTCTCGGCGCTCTGACCGTGCAGCTGCACCTTGTCTTTGGCACGGGGACTGGCCGCTGTCCCGCGCGTCCCACCGTCTACGACTGCATCCATCATTGGCTGATAAACCGTTCAATGAGCTGCCGGTGCTTCGGCGTGATTTCCCGGAACTGCGCGGCGATGCGGAACCCGTCGGCAGAACGGGGCGCCAGCGCCACGCGCATGATTTCGATTTCTGCGGCGAACGGCGCTCCAGCAACGGACAACCGCAGCATCGC
>Ga0184628_10001480_pt1 | contig 11620 bp, 14 predicted proteins | sample PLM4_5_b1_FD_133149 | JGI IMG/M metagenome (GOLD analysis project Ga0184628, IMG submission 133149) | Groundwater sediment microbial communities from an aquifer in East River, Colorado, USA - PLM4_5_b1 | ecosystem: Environmental > Terrestrial > Soil > Riparian zone | place: USA: East River...
CAGCCCGGCACCGTCCACCACATCGCATAACCGATCGCCAGCAACGCATTCATCTCTTGCGCCGAAAGTTGCCGGTTCCAGATGCCGATGGCGACGATGTCCCCCTCGAACCCGGAAGATGCGACCGTGCTCAGCCCGATGTTCTCGGTGCCGGCTGCCGTCCCGTTGTCAGACGATGTCCCCGACAGGTTCTCGGAGGTCAATGCCGTGATCGGGGCGGTGCCGAAGTAGCCCACCGGAGTGGCACTCCCCGCCGCCTTCGTCGCCCCCCAAAACTGCCAGCCCGTTGGCATCGAAGTCGAGGACGTGCGCGCCGTGCCACCACCCAAGATCAACCGCATCTTGTCGCTGGTGTTCGTGTCGAGCCTCATGTCGGACCCGGGCCCGGAAGCGTCAGACTGGTAGACGGCGTCGATCGTCCCGGTCGAGTTGCGGTAGACGATCGCGGCGATCGAGAACCCGGACCATGCGGGCCAGGCCGCGCCGCCCGTCAGGGAGACGAAGTCGGTTGAACCGTTGAAGGTGAGGCCCATGGCCTACACCGACGAGCCGAGATCTTCAACGAGAAGCTGTCCCGTGATGTCGCCCGAAGCGAACTGGTCGATCTGGTTCGACCCGAAATCACGCCGGGCTCGCAGCTTGTACGTGACCGAGCCCGCACTCGGCGTGTCGATAACCCACGGAGTGAAGGTCACGTCGCTGAGGTTGCCCATGTCGCCGTCCTGTTGCTGCAAGATGTTGTTGGAGCCGTCCGTGATCACCACTGTGCATATGTCATCCGCTGCCGCGCTGACAAGCATCACGTGGCCGGAGATCCGGTAGTACCGGTCAGCCAGCGCCGTGAAGGTGACGGAGTAGCCGGTGAGATCCGTGATCGTCGTGATGTTCGTCGTCGTCTGGCTCGTGACGGCGGCGATCCCGATGAGGCCAAGCGGTGAACCCGCCTGGTCGTCGGCTGTGTACTGGAAGGCGACCGAGATGAGATCCGCGTCCGCCGTGCAGGTGTCGTTGATCGGGTCACGCGAGATCAGGAACGAGATGACATCGCCGGCTGCTGCCGAATCCATGGTCAGCGTGATCGACGTTTCGATCAGCCGACGCGCCTCGGTGGCATTCACCGAAGGGGTCGACGTAGCCACAGCCCCCCACGCGTGTTGAAGGATCGTGTCGGCATCGGCCGGGGTCACGGCGCCGACCTGCGCCTGCCACTTGACGGTCCCCGAAGTCGAGTTCGCCATCCACAGGATCTTGAACGTCCCGCCCGACGCGTAGTCCACCGGCACCCGTGTCGTGTAGCAGGCGTATTCGATCACGGAGCCAGCTCCGTCGAACTGCAACACCGGCACTTGGATCTTCTGCGCTTGCGAACCTGCCACGGTCACGAACCCGGGCGCGGCGTTGTCCGTCGTCCCGTCAAACGGCTGCCACTGGGTTGCCCGTATCAGCTTCTCGCCCGTACTCATGCCGCCGCCTTCATAGGGTCCGAAGCCGCCTCAAGTGTGGCGACGCGTTCGGTGAGCGCGCCGACCTGCATCACCAGATCGTCAACCAGGGCACGCAGATCGATGAAGGCGGCGTGGGCGTTGTTCTGGTCGACGGCCAGCGCGTCGACATCCGAGCGCAGGCTGGCGAGCCGCTGGCCGATGTTCTTCGCTTCGAGGTCAGCGACCCGCTGCTTGAGCCTGGCGAACTCCTGATCGGTGACGGCCATCGGCCACCCCGATCAGAGGTCGTAGTCGATGGCGAGGAGGCCGGAGGCGTTCTCGGTCTGAGTGAACGTTCCGACGGTCACCGTGTAGTCCGCGCCGAACGTAGTGGCGAGCACGAGGCCGTCACCGGTGATCGTGTCGTCGTACACGACGCGCCCACGGGCGGTGAAGCTCGCGGTCGTCCACGAGGAGTCAGCAGCATCCAGCGTGTAGACGCCAGTCGCTACGGCCGAAGTGACCGAGGCGAGGACGACGCCCGTTGCCGTGTAGCCGGTGCCGGTCACCTCGTTGGTCACGTCCGCGTACTCGTCGTGGGTCGTGAAGTTCGGGGTGTAGGTGTTGGTGACCAGGATGTTGCGGAGCGTGTCCGCGTCGAGGTCGAAGGACCGTGTGCGGTTGAACGAGTCCCTGACCCAGAGCCCGAACCCGCCCGATGCCATCGTCACTTGGCCTTACCTCCTGCGAGCAGCTCCGTGGCCGACGGCTCGGAGAAGTTGTTGACGATCGACAGCGTCGGCACGCCTCGGGCCGGATCGCTGCGGGCCTCGCGCCACTGGCGGCGGTGCTCGCGCAGCTCGCCGGCAAGGACATCGGCCATGTCAGCGTCGCCGGCTTCCTTGGCGGCGACGAAACGAGTCGCCAGATCGGCCTCGCGCCGAAGGTTGCTGGCTTCGTTGCGCTTGCCTGCGGCGGTGGTCGCGTCCCCGAAGGATTCGTGCCCCGCTGCGGCGTACTCGTGGAGGTCCGCTCGCCAGTTGCATCTGGCGGCGTGGACCACGTCCTGTTCGGCCATGCCTCACCCTTTCGGAACGAACAGGCCGGACGCCACCTGATGCGGCGCCGGACCTGCAACTCTCCTGACTCGCCCTTTGGTGAGGAGGCGATTGAGTTCTTCTACGTCCTTGCGATTGTAACCGTAGTCCGAGAGGTGAATCCTCTCGCGGATGCCATCCGCTTCGACCACGGCGCTGACCCGGCCTTGTCGGTCCTCGATCTGCACGCCGTTCGCCTGACCACGCCTGTGGCCTTCCTGCGCAACGACGGCCATGACGCCGACGTTGCCGAAGCGGACGAATCGACCGGGGAGGGCGCGCGCGCCCGCGAGCACCTCGTTGGGGACGTAGTCGCTCAGCGGCATTGGCGTTGCCTAGCAGACGACCGCGGGCAGCTCGCGGATCAGTGCCTCGATCGACTCCAGGTCGGAAGTGTCCCCTTCGAGACGTTGGATGTGCGCCGAGATGGCGAGGAGGGAACGCTGGAAGACCAGGTTGCGTTCCTTGCGGTTCTCGCAGGTGCGCTCATCGACCTGCACTCGGCCTTCCAGGCGGAAGGCTCCGATGAGCAGCGCCCCCACGAGAACCAAGTAGGCGACGTAGCCGCGGTGAGCGTGAACCCAGTTCAGCGGCCGAGGCGCCATTGGAGAATCTCGCTCACGAGGGATGCCGCCGCGAGGACCGCCCACCAGATCACTGATGCGAGGTGCCTGGTGATCACGGCTCGGAATCCTCCTGCGTGTCGGCCCGAATCCGGGCGATGTCGCGAATCCTCTGATCGATCCGCGACACGAACGGTACCCCCATCATCGCGCCTGCGAGGATGGTCAACGAGAACCGCTCCCCCGGCTGAGACGCCAGGAAGAAAGCCAGGCCCACGCCACACAACGGGATGACCACGTCGCGAATCAGAACCTTCGCGACGGAGTGACGATTGACGGTCATCCATGATGGCTGGTGTACCGCATTCGCATCAGAGCCAATCCTCCTCGCGCGCCCAACTTTCCGTCACCCATCGTAAAGGACGCAACACAAAGCGGATGATGATGCGGGCGAAACGAGCGACTACTCGCCCTTCGGGAGAACTCCCCGAGCTGACTCGACCACCGGAGTGACGCGCCGCACGATGTTGGCGAGTCCAGTCAACGCGAGCACGATCCATGCCGCCACCTTCGTCACGTTCCCGTCGTACTGATCAGGGAGCACGTCAACGAGAGACTGGGCAACCAGGCCGACCGCAACCGTCAGGGCGGTGATCACCGTTGGGGCCGAGGTCAGTACGACCTTCAACCATGTGAGGGCCTTCTTGAGCTTGTCCATGCTGTCCATGTTGGCAGACCGAGCAGCGGCCCGCTGCGATGGGTCACGCGTTGAGGCGCCTGCCGAGTTCCTTCGCGATCGGCACGGGCAGGGTGTTCTGCAACGCGAGCACAAGCACCTCAACGTTGATGCCCCCCGTGGAGAGCGACTGGACGGCGAGCAGCACCTCGTGGATGGCGACCGTCTGCGTCGTGAACCCGTCGATCGTCGCGGTGGCGAGTGCAGTGACGGCGTCGCCGGTCGTAACGGCCGCCGCCTGGGCCGCCTGGCCCGCCTGCTTCGCCGCAGTAGCCTCAGCGGTAGCTGCGTTCACCTGGTCGGCGCGAGGGATGTCGGCAAGCCACTTGATGAGCGTCGCGTTGCTGCCGACGCTGCCGATCGTGTCGGCGAACCCACCGATGCGGAGGACCGCCTGATTCCAGTCTCGCTGCGGCACGTCAGGAATCCAGACCTTGCTCTGCTGGCCGGCGTCAATGCGCCACAGCGCGCCCGTCTGGTCGGTCCACAGGCTGTATGGGGCTACTGCCATGTCGGCACCTCCTGGTGCGGGGAACTGTCCCCAGTCTGGCTGGATGATGATGTTCTCGTCGTAGGAGCGAGGGTCCGTGTTCCACTGCGGGTAGGACTGTGTGACCTGCTGGTGAATGGCGACGTGGTTCGAGGGGACCGTCGACCACGATGACGACATGGCTCGCCAACCGAAGCGGATCAGGCCAAGGTCGTGGGCCATGTTGATGAGGTTGGTGCCGTGGTAGAGCGCCTGCGGCCCGCAACCGCCGCCGTCGTTGCAACCACGCATGAAGTCCATCGCCAAGTTCCGCTGCGACGGCGCTACTCCGGTATCGACCGAGAAGATGATCGGCCGCTCGTCGGGCCTGCCGAGGCCGCGCATCTGCTGACGTGCGATCTCCCCGATCCGCAATCCCTCCGGGTAGCCCTTGAGCCAGGTGTCTCTTGCCAGTTCGGCGTTGCCGGCGACAGCGATGCCCGCAGTTCTCAGCGCCACGTCCTCGGGCTTCGTCAGCGCCTTCCATGTCGTACCCGTGCCGAGGTAGAGATAGCGACACACCCCAACCACTCCGGCCTGCACCAGCGCTGGCGCGCTCGGGCGAAACCCGGAGTAGTCAAGGACGTTGGCCCAAGGCATTAGGTGCGGGCGAGTTGGTCAATGGCCGCCCAGTCTTGGGCGTCGATGACGCAGTCGACGGGCAGGCCGAAGAAGCGCTGGACGTTCTGCATCCCGGCACAGGTGTGGATCCCGACGACGAACAGCGGGTCGGTGACGTACTGCCCGGCCTCGAAGGCGAGGACGTGGTTCAGGTAGGTAGCCGCGCCGCGGGTCGTCTCGTCGGTAGTACCCACGTTGTAGCCGGAGCCGTAGACGAGGGTCGGCTTCACCCCGACAGGCCACAGGCCGTAGCGGTGGGTCCACGGGTCGTAGACGATGACCGGGGGTGGGGTTGAGGGCGGGGGCGGGACGGGGGCGCTCGGGTAGTAGAACGTCGCCGGGCTCAGCACCCAAGGGACACGTCGATAGTTGCGGCCCGCGGGGATCTCCGCAGGCTGGATGTGCCATGGCTCGTTGTTGACCGTCCGGAACGTGCGGAGTCCGAAACGCCAGGCGTTCGCCTCCATCCAGCCCCACGAACCCTGCGGCACCATGTCGCAGGCGACGGCGCCACCGGACACGCCGTCGGCAGGGAAGCCTTCATGGTTCGAGTTGCCCGGCTTCGCGAACCCGGGTCCGGCAAAGTTGGGCTGCACCCGCCAGCAGGTGCCGACGCCAAGGTTGACGCCCTGGGTCTGGGCGTACTCCATCATCGCCTTCGTGCGACGCCACATCTCGAAGTTGGTCTTGCGGACCGTGGTCGCGGACTCGACCTGCGCCATGGTCGCCCACTGGCCGCCGTAGCCCATCGGGTAGACGGCATTCGGCGGTGGGGTTGGCTGACAAGCGAAGGCGACGACGAGCGCGACGAGGGCGAGGGCGAGGTGGGCGATTCGCTTCATGCGGACACAACCTACTGTGGGTTGTGCGTGTGGCAGCGGATCAGTACATCATCGTGATCGAGCGCTTGCCGGTGTACTGGAGGATGATAGCATCACCGGCACCGAACGACCCGGCCGCCACCATCATTCGCGCCCAGAAGTTGTGAAGGGCGTTGTCGTTGTAGCAGATCGGCCATCGAGTGCGGCAGTACCATCTGAACGTCTGGCCGCTCGGGGAGAGCTGGATCGTCTCGGCAGCATTTGCCCAGTTCGTGTGATCACCGCTGATTTGCAGCGCGTACGAGATGCCTGAGTAGGGGCTGTTCCCGAGGCCCGGGTAGTACGCCGATATCTCCCATGTGATGTCAGCAGTCACGCAACCCGGGGTGCAGGTCTGGGTCTGGGCGAATACCTCCGGGCCGTACGCGATGTAGCCGCTCGGCGGAGCGAGAATGACTTGCGTCGTGTACGAGTCGTCGCCGGCCATCGGGTAGCCGTAGGTGATGTGCTGCGCCTTGACGGCGAGTCCATCGCCCTGTGAGATGAGGGGGTTGTTGTTGCCGGGGCTGACGACGGCGTTGGCGCGCAGCGTGCCCGCGCCGTCTTGGGCGAGAGTCACCGACGATGTGGTGGCGATGCAAGCGGCCATCAGGCGAGCCTCCGAAGTGTTCCGTTGGATGCGGTGCCGATGCGACACAGCCCGTCGATCACCGTCATGGTCTGCGGGATCAACGCGCTCTCAGCGTACTGTCCACCTGGGTCCGACACCGTCTGCCAGGCGGTCTGATCCTCATGGGGGAGACGGTAGAGCTTCGGCGTCGTCGCCCCAGTCGGGCTGTAGCCGCACACCCACACGTCACCACGGGTCGCGTCAACTGCGAGCGCGGAAGTGGCTTCGGTGCCAAGAGGCAGGGCGCCCCCCGTGACCTTCGTCGTGTTCGCCGGACGCGATCCAGCCACGCCGGATCCAACCGCGGTCGAGTTCGCTGAGATCGCCTTCCATACGCCACCGTCCGTGTAGGTGATCCACAGCGTCGTGGCAACATCGCGATCCTGCGCCATGTGGCCGCTGTACTTGGCGGTCTGCGTCACCCCGATCGGGAGATCCCACCACAGCACCCAAGTGGCACCGTCGTTGGTCGAGCGGTAGATGCCGAGGTCTGGCAGGTACAGCCAGCACACCGCGCCCGACGAGATGAACTCGGAGCGGGTAGCCGCCGAAGTCACAGAGCTGACCTGCGTCGTGTCGCGCCAGAAGCCGGTCGAGGTGACGACCAGGGTGCGAGTGACCGATCCCGAATCGACCCAGCGGTAAGCGCCGATGCACTTGCCGGTGCCGCCTGCCGACAGGATCGCCGTGATCGCTGCGGTGGCGAAGTCGAACATATTGGTGCCGTTGTAGCCCTTGCCGTCCAGATCGCGAGAACACAGCAGCGTGTTGCCGGTGGCATCGGTCGGGTCCAGGGATACGCCGTTCATGGAGTTGTTGGTGCCGATCACGCCGTCGATGTTCTCCGCAATCACCCATGCTGGCCCGTCGTATCCGCAGGCATCGTTGCGGAACGTGTATAGGCCGCGGTCGTCATCGGCGACAGCGTTCTTGTGGCTGCCGGGCACGGCGACGTTCTGGTATCCGCCTTCCAGCGCTCCGAGTCCCTTCGAGAAGGGACGCCAGATCGGGGTCGCGGCCCACGGGTTGTCGCACACCCACGGCGTTGACTTGCCCGAGGCCACCACTCGCGCCCCGTCCGCAGAAACGGCGAGGTCGGTGCAGGAGTAGCCCGACCCGCCCCACCTCCCCTTCTCGTTCGACTTCTCACCGACGTAGGTGATGACGTGGTGATGTTGGGTGGCGTAGGTGATCGTGTTCACGTTGCCGGAAGCGGAATCCACCACCCACGTCGGAGTGGCGGCGTCGCCGTCGAGCGTGAACTGAGAGACAACCCGGTAGTTCTCGCTCGTTCCCCCGGCACCTGCCGACAGCGTGTAGGAGCCCGACGAGTTCGTAGCCGACGAGTGATAGACGGCCCTCACGTAGATCGGTCCGGCGCTTGGCCCGTTCGGCTTGAAGGCGATCACCTTGTTGACGCGGTCGGAGGCGCCCGGGGTGAGGATGTGAGTCCAGGTGATGTTGGCTGCGCTGAACCCGCCACCGGTCGGATCGGCGTTGATCCGGCAACGCCAGATGCCGCGGTCTGCGTCCGACCCGGCGATGTTGCCGACGACGACGAACAGGGTGTCGGTCGTACCTTCCTGCACGACGTACACGTCTCGCACGTCAGACAGGGTCGGAGCGCCTGAGCCGATCGTGTCGATCTGGAGGAATGACGCAGTCCCGGTCAGTCCGGTGACGATCCACACGCCGCTCGACGCGGCCGGACTGCGATCATCCGAGGTGGCGTACAGGCAGTCGTACTGCGGCGAGCGCATCAGCGCTGTGTAGTTGCGCGACGTGGCGAAGCCCCACGCCGTGTATGACGCGCCCGAGTCAAGGGACCGAGCGATCCCGTTCGTCGGGGCTGACGACCGTTCGCAGGCAACGAACACGTTGGCGCCGTCGATCGCGACGAGGCGGGCGCCGGTGCGACGCGGGTTGGTGGATCCGCCGTCCTGTACTTCGCCGTAGAACCCGGTGGTGATGAGTTGCCAGACGGAGGCGCCGATCGCCCGTCGCGAGATCGCCCCCTGGTTGTTGGAGCCGGACAGCCACACCCCGAAGGCGGCCGACTCGCGAACGGCCACCACCTTCTTGTTCTGGTAGGCGAGCGCCGAACCATCCGAGGCTGCTCCGGCTGCGTACCCGAGAAAGGACGCCGCCGACTCCCGCCACCGTTGGACCGGGGCGACGTCGATGCCGACGATCGCGTCTCCGTTGTATTCGGAGAACGAGACGCAGGTGGACCGACCTTGGCATTCGACCTGACTCGGGACGATCGTCGGGGTGAACTGGGTGCAACCTCCGCCGCCGTGAGCGAAGGGGCGTTCAACGAGCGGCGGCTGTACGCAGGCGTGCATCAGCGACTCACGAAAGCTGATACCAGCACGCGGCCCACAGGCCGAAGCTGTTGATCGCCTGCGCCGACTCGATGTGCCATTGGAACAACTGACGATCGGAGAACGTCCCCGATGCGATCGCATCCGTCGAAGTCAGTTCGCTATTCGTGCCACCTGGCGACGATCCGTTCGCGAAGGTGTGTGAGGCCACCGACGTGGCCGCTGACACGTTGCGGAGCGTGACGGTGAGGGCGGCCGCCAGGTTGGCTTGCACGTTGTAGACGCCGACGTTCAGGCGACGCCACGTCGCCGTCGTGTAAGGCGCAGGCACATCAAGGTGGAACACGCGGTCCGCGGTGACCAGGCTCGGCTGTCCGTGGTCCGGGTAGCGAGTGTCGTTGAGCACCATTGAAGACGGCAGATGGAGTTCGACCGGCAGCAGGATCGTCGCGGACCCGCCCGATCCGGTTCCGACCATCGGCGTCCAGCCCGAAGGCAGCGCCGTCGACACGAACACGTTGGCCGAGCTGTAGTAGCCCGAGACTGTAGCAAGCCCCGTGCCCGCGCAGTCAGAAGCCATGACGTGCCAGCCGATGAATGCTCCACCCGACTGCATCGGTTCAGCCACGATGCTCTCCCATCACATGATGCTCGCGCATCTCAACGACGGGATCGTGACCCGACGCCACGATCCGCCTTGCTTCACGGTGATCTCGAACGGGGCGCACTGGTCGAAGACCCCACTCGTCACGTCGTCCAACACTGCCGCTCCGTCCACATCTCCGGTGATGCCCGACGCACACGAACCGGCGAACTGAACCAGCCCGGTGTTCGCGAAGGCGCAGCCTCCACCCGCTCCTGCACCAGTGCAGCCACATCCCGGCATGGCGATGAGAGTAGCGTGCGACTGAGTAGCATCCGCGCCATGGGTGTTTCCTGGTTCGGCCGTGAACCGAAGACGGCGGCGATGCCGCCCGCCTTGGAGCGCTTCCAGGGGCTCGGGGAGATCACTTCGCCGGTTTGGGCGGGATCGAGCAAGACGCTGACCGCCGAGCAGGTAGCCATGTCGCACTTCGCCCGGACCAATGGGCTGGCCCGCTTCTCCGTCTCGATCGTCGCCGACACCGGATCACGAGTGCTGCTCGTGCCGGAGGAGTTCAACAAGAAGACCGGCGAATGGGAACGGTCTGACAACGACTTTGCCAACGTCGTCCTCATGATGCTGCGCGGCCTCTACACCGACCAGCAGCAGACGATCTGGTATCACCTCTACCATCGTCGGGTCACCGGGGAGCGCTACCAGGTCCGCGAGCTGGACCCGGCAACGATGACCGTCACCCACTCCGTCTACGGACCCCTTGCCGTCGAGCGGTTGAAGGACTCCACCTACGTCATCAAGGACCGCGCCAACGAGAAGGGCCGACGGGTTGGCGCACAGGACGTGCAGCGCATGTGGTGGGCCGACCCGGATTGGCCGCTCCAGCCATGGTCGCCGCTGTGGGCCGGGCTGTCCGACCTTGAGCGCTTCCATCTTCTCGGGCGGGTCATCTCCCGGACCGCATCCTCCGCGCTGCTCGCTCGTGGCGTGTTCTGGGTGCCGAAAGAGGGACTCGGGCGCATGGTCACCCACCGCGGCAAGCAGCGTCGCGAGTTGCAGGCCGGGTACTACGACGCCGCCAACGACAAGCTCACCGCCGCCGACGACTCAGTGGCCGCGATCGTCCCGTACATGATGTTCTACGGCAACGACTACAAGCAGCCGGAGCTGATCAAGTTCGACATCCCGTTCGACGGGAACCTGCTCCCGATGCGCACCGAGGCTTTGGAGTCTTGGGCTCGGGCTTCCGACCTTCCCTCTGCCCTGCTCGTCAACGGCGGCAGCGGGGCGGGACAGTCCGACGGACAGCGGATGAATCACATCACCGATCTGCTCGTGGATCGCCGCTACTTCGATCACACTGTCGCCCCCCAGGTCGACGCGGTCCTGCACGCCGACCTCACCAACTTCTACTTGCGTCCAGCGCTCCGCAACGGGCTGGCGGCCGAAGCCTTCCAAGGCGACCCGGAGATGTTCCGCATTGGCTACGACCCGTCACCGGTGATCATCCCGGCCGACAAGTCGCAGACCGCGCTCATCGCCTTCCGTTCCGGCCTGCTCTCCATGGACTCCGCTCTGCGCGCCCTCGGCTTCAAGCCGGAGGACGCGCCGACACCCGAGGAGCTGACGAAGATCATCGAGCTGATGCAGTCGATGAACCAAGGAATCCGGGCCGGCGACAACAACCTCAAGAACAACGGCCAAGGCCCGCAGGGGACAGTGAACGCCAACGGTCAGGGCACGGCGGTAAAGACCCCGGCATGAGCCGCCTCGTCCCCATCGGCGCCAGCGAACAGGCCGAGGTGATGGCCCGCGTCGAGGCGCATCTCGCCGCTGGTGGGCAACTGATCGAACTGCCCCGCTACGTGCTCCATGCCACGGCCGGCGTCTGTCCCGGCAGGAACCTGCCGTCGCTACAGGCGTGGATCGGGCCGAGGACGGCCGCGGTGGCGCTGGAAGAACGGGTCGATGTGGCGCAGATCGTCTCCCGGCTGAACGGGGTGCGGGCGCGGCTGGCCGTCACCCTCAACGCACAAGTGATGCTCGCTGAACGTCGGGCGCTGGAGCACGCCGAACGAAAGGCTCGGGTCAAGTTGTCAGCGGGGACGGCGGAGCGATTCAAGGGCTTCCCCGACACCCGTGCAGTCAACGCCGCGGGCGGGGTGGGAGCGCTGCTTGACGGGGCATGGACCGCGGTCACCGAATCCATGAAGGGAGCAGTGATCGACGCGTCCCGC
>Ga0184628_10001482_pt1 | contig 11601 bp, 8 predicted proteins | sample PLM4_5_b1_FD_133149 | JGI IMG/M metagenome (GOLD analysis project Ga0184628, IMG submission 133149) | Groundwater sediment microbial communities from an aquifer in East River, Colorado, USA - PLM4_5_b1 | ecosystem: Environmental > Terrestrial > Soil > Riparian zone | place: USA: East River...
CGGCGCACCGCCTCGGCGGGGTCGGCATTCGGAACCAGTTCCGTCATGAGGTTCGGAAGGCCGAAGCCGACGTATTGACGCACCACGGATTCCGGGAGTGCGGGCAGTCCGAAACTGGCACGGACGTGGTTGGTGCTGGCCGTGATGGCGGCGAAACTGTCCGCGAGAGTGCCATCGAAATCGAACAACGCAGCTCGAAACGGCATGAGTTGGCCTGTCACTCAGAACCTGGGGAATGAAACTCCGAGTTGACGGCACACGGCGCGGACTGTGCCTTTCTTCACCGTTCGATTTCGCTCCTGTCGCGACAGGACTGATTATACCATTCCCATTCAATCGGCGCGGGATGTGCGTGTGTATAATCAACGGAGCCCCGGTGCGAGCAACCTGATGCCCGCGACGACCGACGAACCCCTGACTGCCGAGCACGTGTTTCGCGAGCATGCGCCGCGCATCTACCACATCGCCCGCCGCATGCTGAACAACGACGCCGACGCGGAAGACGTGACGCAGGACGTGCTGCTGCAGGTGATCCGCAAACTGGACACCTTCCGCGGCGACTCTCAGCTTTCGACCTGGCTGCACCGCGTCACGGTGAACGCCGCACTCGCCTTCCGCGAGAAGCGGGCCAACCGCCAGAAGCACGAGACCGCCAACGGCGACGCCCTCGAGATCGCGCCGACCAACGGCAGCGTGAAGCGCTGGAACGTCGAGCCCGACGAGCCCGTGCTGGAAGCGGAACAGACCGCCGCGATCGAGAGGGCCATTGGCGACCTCCCTGGCCCCTTCCGCGACGTGTACGTGTTGGCCGACGTGGAAGGCATGCCGAATTCCGACATCGCGGACATGCTGGGCCTGAGCGTGCCGGCGGTGAAGAGCCGCCTGCACCGGGCCCGCCTGCGGATGCGCGACTCGCTCGCACCCCACTTCGAGGGAGGGATCGCCCCGTGAACCTGACCTGCGAAGACCTTCGCAATCTGCTCTACGAGTACCACGCCGGGGAACTGGTGGTGGAGGTCTACGAGTCGTTCGAAACCCATCTCGTCGGCTGCGCGAACTGCCTGTACTTCGTGGAATCGTACCGTCACACGGTGAAGGTGGTGCGGTCGCTGCCGCGCTGCGGGCTGCCGGCAGCCGTGGAAACACGGTTACGGGCCGCACTCAAAGAATGCCTGGGCGAGTGAATCCCTGCCACGTCTCCAGGATTCTCTCGATCGCGTCCGGTGCGTCGGCAGGGATCGGCACGCACTGCGGCAGATGGCGGAACCACGTGAGTTGCCGCTTCGCGAACTGGCGGGTGTGCGTCCGAATCAGCGACACGGTTTCCTCCCACGTCCCGCCGGGCCCTTCCAGGTAATCCATCAGTTCGCGGTAGCCGAGCGCCTGTCGCGCCTCGCGGCTCAGTGGCTTCGGCAACGCGCGCAACCGCTTCACTTCCTCCAGCCACCCGGCCGCGAGCATCGCCCCGACGCGCTCATCGATACGCCGATAAAGTTCTTCGCGCGGCAAGGCGAGCACGACGGCGGGAATCGGCGCCGGCGGCGGCGCGGAACCCGGCGACTCCGCGAACGCCGGCGTGTCCCACGTCTGCTGCCATTCGGAAATGCGCTTGCCGGTCAGTTCGAAGACTTCGAGTGCCCGCACCACGCGGCGAACGTCGTTCGGATGGAGCCGGGCCGCGGTCCTGGCATCGACGGTCGCGAGCCGTGCGTGCAGTTTCTCCTTTCCCTCGCGCTCCGCCTCGGCTTCGAGCCTCGCTCGCAGGGCGGCATCGGCCGGCGGGCCGGGGAACAGGCCGTGCAGCAGGGCCTTCAGGTAGAACGGCGTGCCGCCGACGAAGAGGGCCCGCTTCCCGCGCCCTGCGATGTTCGCACATGCGACCTCGGCGTGCTCCAGCCACCACGCGACGGTGGCCGACTCCCACGGGTCAAAGGCATCCAACAGGCGATGCGGCACGCGGGCACGGTCCGCGGCGGAGGGTTTCGCGGTGCCGATGTCCATGCCGCGGTAGAGCGTCATGGAGTCCATGGCGACGATCTCGCCGCCGATGCGCTCCGCCAGCGCCAGCGCCAGCGCGGACTTGCCGCAGGCGGTGGGGCCGGTGAGGATCAGTTTCGCGGGGAGGTTCACCTTGGCATTATGCGCACAATCGGTTCCATCGGAACGCGTCCCCGCGCCGCATCCCGCTTCTCTCTATTACCGGGGTTCCCGGCGTCCGATATTCCCCAACACGGCCGACCCGCGCAGTCACTTGCACTTGCCCGGCGTCCGCCCTTTCGGTAGTTTCCGCCGTCCTGAACGGAGTCGGGACAGAAGGGCACCTCGTGAGCGTCACCGTTCGAGAAGTGGCCGAGTGGGTGCGAGGGGAGGTGCTCGGCGACGCCGACCTGCCCATCGCCAACGCCCGCACGCTCACCGACGCCCAACCCGGCGACATCACCTTCGTCGACGGCGACCGCCATCTCAACGACTGGCACAACAGCAAGGCGTCCGCCGCCGTGGTGCCGACTTCCGTTCCCGTGAACGGCCGGCCCATCATCCGCGTGCCCGACCCGCTGATGGCCTTCGCGAACATCGTGCAGCACTTCCGCAGCCGCCCCTCCACGAACACGCACGTCATCGACCCCACGGCCTGCTTGCATCCGAGCGTGCGGCTCAGCGAAGGCGTAACCATCGGTCCGTTCGCCGTGCTGGGAGAAGGGTGCGAGATCGGGGAGAACACGCAGTTGCATGCGGGAGTCGTTCTCGGACGCGGTTGCCGCATCGGCCGCGATACCATTCTTCACCCCCGCGTCGTCGTCTACGACGACTGCATCTTCGGCGACCGCATCGTCGTTCACGCCAACACCGTCATCGGGGCGGACGGCTTCGGATACCGCTTCGCGAACGGACGTCACGAAAAGGTGCCGCAACTCGGCTGGGTCGAAATCGAAGACGATGTGGAAATCGGAGCCAACACCACGATCGACCGCGGTACCTTCGGCCCCACCCGAATCGGCACCGGAACGAAGATCGACAATCACGTGCAGGTGGCGCACAACTGCTCCATCGGCCGGCACAACATCCTCGCGGCTCAGGTCGGCATCGCGGGTTCCACCACGCTCGGCGAATTCGTGATCGTCGCCGGGCAGGTCGGCATCGGCGACCACCTGAACATCGGCGACCGAGCCGTGATCGGAGCCCAGAGCGGCGTGACCAAGCACGTGGCCGCTGATACTCGCGTGCTTGGCTTCCCCGCGAAGCCCGAAGGAATCGCCAAACGCAGCTACGTGTTGCTGGAACGTCTCCCTGAGATTCGCGCGGATGTGAGGCGAATCAAGAAGCACCTCGGACTCGAAGACGAATGAACTCCCTGTCGCGGGAACCTGTGGGATTGCTCGCCTGTGCCGGGCGGTTCCCGATCGTGTTCGCCGAGAAAGCCCGCGAGTGCGGCGTGCCCGTCGTCTGCCTCGGGGTTCAAGGCATGGCGGACCCCGTTCTCCGCGATCTCTGTACCGAATACTATCCGCTGAGGCGGCTCTCGCTCGGCGCCGCCATCCGGGCCTTCCGCCGCGGCGGCGTCAAACGATGGACCATGGCCGGGAAGTTCCACAAGCACCTGGCCTTCCACCCGCTGCGGCTCTGGCACTTCCTCCCGGACTGGCGAATGCTCCGCTTCTGGTTCTTCCGCCGCCGCCGCGCCAACAACGACGACTCGATCCTCACCGGACTCATCGCGGAGTTCCGCGCCTTCGACCTGGAATGCGTCTCCGCCCTCGACCTCTGCCCGGAGTTGCTCGTGCGCGAAGGAACGCTGACCCGCCGCCAGCCCACGGCGAAGGAGCTTCAGGACATCGAGATGGGCTGGACGCTGGCCCGCGAGATGGGTCGCCTCGACATTGGCCAGAGCGTGATGATCCGCGAGCGGGCCGTGCTCGCCGTGGAGGCCATCGAAGGGACGGACAAGGCGATCCTGCGTGCGGGCGATCTCTGCGGCCGCGGCAACTTCGTCGTGGTGAAAGTGGCGAAGCCGGCCCAGGACATGCGTTTCGACGTGCCGACGGTCGGGGTGCAGACGATCGAATCGATGCACGCCGCCGGGGCTCAGGTTCTCGCCATCGAGGCCGGCCGCACCATTCTGATCGACGAAGCGGAAACCATCAGCCGCGCCAACCGCTACGGCATCGCGATCGTCTCCCGCCGCGACGCGGCGTGATCATTAATTGAACAAACCGATGTCCAACGCGTTCGCCAGGGTCTGACCCACCCACCACGCGGCGCTGCGCCACTTGGCGTGGACCTTCACCACCGCCAACTGGCCGGGCTTGATCGCCGCGTCCGGGTCGTCGATCTCCACTTCGAGCAGATAGGTCTGGGCCAACGGGATGAGTTGGTTCGGGTCTTCGGAGGGCTTCACGGCCAGCGGTCCGCCGCCGCGCTGCGTGAGTTGAATGGGCACGTTCGAGGCGTTGAGGCCGGGCAGGTGGCGCAGCTTGCCGTGGAACTGGCGGTCCGAGCGCCCCTTCACGTAGATCGAGACGTCGAGCGCGCCGTTCGGAGGCAGGTCGTCCTTCAGGATGCGGTAGTGCTGCGGATTCACCGGCACGCGGATTACGAGTTTCGAAGGGTCGCCGACGACGAAGAGCGGCTGCGATTCCGTCGCGCCCTTGTCGAACAGCTTGCCGATCTCGTCCGGCTTGGGCGCGGTGGCGATGAGCCCGGCCCGCGGCGAGCGGATTTCGGACAGCCGCGCCTTCCGGCTCAGCAGGAACCGCACGTCGTCGTTCGCCGACAGTTCCTTCTGCTCCGCCTCGCGGACCTGCAACTCGTAGCGTTCGAGTTCCTCCTTTTCGATCTTGCCGCGGTTCTCGCTGATGGTGCGCTGGAGGTCCTTCACGGACAACTGCGCCTCGTGCCGGGCGCTGATCGCTTTGGCGAGATCGACTTCGAGCGGTTCGCTGGTGAACCGGGCGAGGACTTCATTGGCCCGGACTTCGCGGCCCGGGCGGCCGGCGGGTTCGAGGATCAGCATCCGCGCCGGTTCCGGCAGCAACACGGCTTCCGCGCTGCCCGGATCGAGCGCCACCAGCCCCGTTTCGTGGACCCGGCTCACCGGCAGGGGCAGCAGGAAGAACGCCACCAGGAGCCCGCCGAACACCGCGAACGTAATGTAAACCCGCGCCGCTTTCATGTCTGGCAACCGCCCCCGCTGGCTGATGTTCTTGACGACCCGATACGTCGGCCAGATGAAAAGCGATGCCAGCGACATCACCGCGAGCATCTGGCTGAGGATCTTCAGTTTCGGGCCGAGGAAGTCGGACAGGAACCACAGAATGCCGAACATCACCACCCAGCGGTACACCCACGAGGCGATGGCGTAGATGACGAAGAGCCACTTCCGCATCGGCGCCATGTAGTTTTCCGGCGGCACTTCGATGCCCAGGCACTTGTCCAGAAACAGATTGTTGAGGAACCGGTTCGCCTTCTCGCGGAGGTTCGGAATCTCCAGCCAGTCCGCGAGAATGTAATAGCCGTCGAACCGCATCAGCGGGTTCGCGTTGAACATCACCGTGGAGACCGAGCAGAGCACCATCAGCGCGAGCGCGATGTTGTTGACCACCGGGTACACCGGCGTGTACCACCAGACGAACGTCGCGGCGGCGGCGATCACCAGTTCCACGTAGATGCCCGCGAAGCTGATGATGATGCGCTTCCACTTATCCGCCAGCGTCCACGCATCGGTCACGTTGCAGTACAGCGCCGGGCTCAGGCACATGAGCAAGACGCCCATCTCGTGGCATTCGCCCTTGAACGCCTTACAACTCAAGCCGTGCCCGAATTCGTGGATGACTTTCACGATGCCGAGCGAGAGCCACATGTACAGCACGGAGTTCCAGGTGAAGAACTCCTGATACGCGGGGAGCTTGTCGTTGAACGTCTGGAAGTGCAGCGTCACGTGCACAATGGCCGACAGCATGAACAGAACGCTGATGATGAGGAACGGCGTGGTGAAGATCCACGACAGGTACTTGTACATGAAGTTGAGAATGCGATCCGGGTCGAAGACCGGGATCTTCATGTACAGGATGTTGGAGACGGCGGCGATGCGTTTGAGGCGGCGCTGCTTGGCGCGGCGGTGGAACAGGTGCTTGCCGGCGCCCGCCTGCTCGTGCTGCACGAGCCCGGCGGTGACCAGTTGCCGCGCGAACGACTCCAAATCCTGATGTTCCAGGCGGTGCGGTTTGAATTCCTCCTCGAAGGCCTCGCGGGCCTGTTCCATCGTGTGCTCGCCGTCGAACAAACTGAAGACGAAGTACTCCTGCTTGTTGAACCGGTAATAGCGCAGGCACACGGGGTCCTTCACGACGTGAAAGACCTTGCCTTCGTATTTCTGTTCGAACACTTGCAGGTCCGGGCGCACTTTGAGCCGGACCTGCTTCCGCCGTTCGGCGGGGTTGTTCAAATTGGTGGTGAGGTCCATGTATTTATGAAATCGCTTGCGGTTTCGCGTGCGAAACCGCAAGCGGTTGGATTACGGGTTGATGATCACGTTCGCCGTGGAGCGGTCGAGGAGGTTCAGTTCCTTGGGGTTGTTCATCTCGACGCGGACGTTCACCTTGTTGGCGTCCGAGGATTCGACGAACACGATCTTGCCGACGTAGGGTTTGCGCTCGGTGGGGGGCTTCCAGAGGTGGACGCCGCCGGCGGAGGTGCCGACCACGAGGAACGGATTGTCCTTATCGGGGCTGAAGGCGGCGGTGGTGGCCGGGACGCGGCCCGGGGTGAACAGGCGCGCGACTTCCGACCCGCGTCCGCCGGCCGCCGGAATGTTCCAGATCTGCAGGCCGCCCTTCAACTCGCCGTCGCCGCCCGCCGTCGCCAGCAGCGTGTCGTTCGAATTGAACACCGCGAGCGTGGCGAACGCCGCCGTCGGGCTCGAGTTGTTCACCTGCGCGAAGGTCGTGCGGTCGGCGACGCTCAGCAGATCGAGCCGGTCCTTGTCCTGGTCGAAGACGACGCGGCCGCCGTCCGAGGTGACGCCGAGCGTTTCGACGATGCCTGAGCGGTGGTCGATGGTCCGCGTCACGCCCGCCTTCTCCGTGCCGAGCTTCCACACCTTCATCGAGCGGTCCTTGGAGGCCGTGATGAGCGTGCACTGCGGGGTGAAGGCCAGCGACGTGACGGTGTCGCGGTGCTCGGCGGGCAGGGCGTAGAGCTTCTTGGCGTCCGCGGTGGTCCAGATGTAGACTTCGCGGCCGGCGGCGGTGGCGAAGAACTTGCCGTCCGGGCTGACGGCGATGGCGCCGACGGCGGCCGTGTGCTTCTCGGACGCTTCCACCGGCTCGGTCGGCAGCTTGTCGGGCGTTGCGAGGCTCCAGAGGCGAATCCGCCCGTCGTCCCCGCCCGTGATGGCGAGCGGCGGGCTTCCCGCCGGGCTGCACGCCACGCTCCGCACCGGCACGGGGTGCGGCAGGTTGTGCAGCAGCGCGTCCTTCTTCGTCACGTCCCACACGCGGGCGGTGCCGTCCACGGAGGTCGAAACGACGAGCGGCCGGCCCGGATTCGAGGACACCGCCACGCCCGTGATTTCCTTCTGGTACTTGTGGGAGAGGATCGGCGCGCTGGGAATCGCGGGCTCGACGGCCACGTCCATGCCCGCCTTCACGAACTGGGAGTATTGAACGTCGAGGTGCCCTTCGAGCCGTACGACGTCGGTGGATTGCACTTCGAGGATCTTCTCGCCGGCTTTGACGAAGTCCCCTTGCTGGTGCGCCATGGAGCGGATGACGCCGTTGACCGAACTGGCGATCCGGTGCTTCTTCATCATGACCGCGGCTTCGTTGAAGTCCGCGTCGGCCTTCGCGATCGTCTGGCGCGCCTGAGACTTGTTCTCCTCGAACCGAGTCAGTGTGATCCGATCCTGGAGGTAATCCACGAACGATCCCGTTTTATCCTTCCAGGCTTTCTCCGTGATCTCCACCTTCTGTTTGCTGAGATCAACGCCCTCCTGTGCCGATTTCTGAACATCCAGGGCCGCCTCGCGGGTCGTTTTTGCCGATTCCATTCGCGTGGCCACGATCTGATCGTCCAGCATCGCGATGACCTCGCTGATCTTCACCGTCATGCCTTCCCTCAGCTTGCGGTACTTCACCTGCTTGTTGATGTCGCGCGGATGGTAGATGCACAGCGGATCGGTCGGGTTGATGGCGTCGTCGCGCACCGCGAGCAGTTCGATCTTGCCGTCCACCTCGGAGGCCACCTGTTGCCGCACGTCGAACTGGACGGTGCAGCCGCCCATGACGAGCGGTTCGCTGCCGATGGCGGCGGGCCCGCCGGACGGCGGTGCGGGTTTGGCCGTGTACAGCGGATCGCCGACCGGGACATTCACGTCGTCCGGGGCGCCGCCGGATTCGACCCGGATCGGGTTGTTCGTGCTGCCGTTGCCGCAGCCGATGGAGGCGAGCGAGGCGAAGCCGAGGGCGGCGAATGCCGCGGGCACAAGCAGGGTCTGGAGGCGCATGACAGTTCCCTCGAATGGAACGTGGATCGGGTGGTGACACGGGTGCCGGCGGGGCTCGCATCTCGCGGCCAACCGAACGGCGGGGTTGACGGGGCCGTGTTTCGAGTGTCGTGTATCGTGTTTGGATTCAAACACGACACACGTAACACCGAACACGAATTAGAAGAAGAAGACGACCTTCTCGTAGAACCACTCCCAGACGCCATGGAAGAGCGAGTAGCCGAGGGCGTGATCGCCGCAGCGGATGCGCGTGCGGACTTCCAGCCCGCTCACGAACTGCGACTCGGGGATTCGCTTCTCCTGCGGAATGTCGTCCAGGTTCAGCTTGACGTACGCGGTCACGACGGGCTCGTTCTCGTCGTGCTCGTTCTTGTTGGGCACCGCTTCGGCCGCGAGATCGTCCTGATAGAGCCGGCCGAGGTAGCGCGTGTCCGGCATGCTGGAGAGCAGCACGTCCACGTCGAGGTATTTGCGGCCGGTGGCGTCCGTCTTGTGCAGTTTCGGATCGTCGAACGCCCGCATGATCTGGCCGACGTTGCGCTGCGGGATCTTGAGATCGAGGTGCCAGGCGCCTTCGACGTTGCCGACGCGCTGGAGGGGTTCGTTGGGCTTCACGGTGCGTCCGACGAGGCTCTCGCGGGCGCGGTCGTCGTTGAGCACGGTCCACTTCGAGGCGCCGATCGGCCGACGGAGTTGCGGGTTGAACTGCCCAGTCCGGGCGAGGAACCATCCGGGGCGGGCTTGCGTCGCGTTGTACGCCACCTCCAGCGCCCGAAGGTTGTTCTTCGTGCTCTCGATCGTGGAGCGTGCGAGGTCCGCGTCAATACTCAGCTGTAGCTTCTGCGTGAAAGCAAGTGTCTGATCGGCAAGCAGGCGGCGATCGTTTTGCTCTTTGGCCTCGGCTTCGCGCAGTTTCTGCTTCAACTGGTTGAACTCGCCCTCCAGCTGCGCATCGAAAAGTTCGGCCACGGGGTCGCCTGGAAGCAGTTTGTCTCCTGGCTTCACAAGGAACTTGACGAGTTTCCCTTCGCGCGGCGCGAAGACGTTCTGATTCTCCGCAGGCTGCATCATGCCCTTCGCGTCCATCCGCAGCGGGGAGGGAATGAGGATCATCGCCGCGGTGACGAGCGCGAGCAGGAGCGCCCCGCCGATCGTGTAGAAGCGGGCCTTGCCGCCGAGCCCTTCCTGCACCTTCGCGATCGGCCACCAGAGGAACTTCAGCGGCACGCGCTTCATCTGCGCCGCGTTGTACAGCGCCGGCGCCGCGTGCTTGCCCACCACCTCCAGCCGCTGGATCAACGGCTCCGTCTGCTCCGGCGGATTGAAACTCTCCAGCACGAGGATCGACCGCGCGGGCTTCGACTGATCCTTCTCGCGCTCGTCCCGGATTGGCTGCACGACGAGCAGCTTCGGCTGGCTCTCGCTCAGGTACTCGTCTAGCGAATGCGACACGTCCGGCGGCAGCCCCGCGTCCTTCACGCCCTTGAACGTGAGCGTTTCGCCCCACTGCAGCACGGCTTCCATGAGGTGCCGCATCCGGCGAACGTGCGTGCTCGCCCTCTCGACCACGTCCGCCCCGCTCACGGCCTCGACGGTCACTTTGCGGCGGGCATGCCGGATGCCGACGCAGAGGCGGTCGCACTCGATGAGCTTCCGCCCTTCGTTCGCCACGTGGTAGGCGGTCTCGGTCGGGTTCAGGGAACTGTGAACGAGCCGGGCGAACTGCTCGACTTGGGCGAAGGTACGCTCGACGCCGGACGCCGCCCGGGCGTTCGAGAACTGGTGATACTGGCTGGCGTACCCGGCCATCTGGAACGCGTAGTTCAAGAAGGTCGGATACATCCGCGCGTCGTGGCTCGGCTCCTGGAACACCTCGAGCACGCCCATGGACGTCTTGTCCGGCGTCACGATCGGCGCGAAGAGCGCGAAGTAGTCCGTGAGGTTGGCGGCGGGCACGGCGCCGGCTTCCGCGGGGGCCGGCGGGCCTTGGTTCGGCGCGAACCGGTCGTTCGGCCCGAGCATCATCGGCCGCGGCGGCGCCGCCTGAAACACCTGGCGAAGCACCTCGTTATGGCACTGCCGGCCGCCGCGCTTCGTCTCCAGCCCCACTTTCTCGAGGTTGATCTGGCAGGCGATCTGGAGGAAGCCTTGCGGGGTGCGCAGCCACACAGCGCCGGCCGGCGCATCGATCGCAGACAGCGTGCGGTTGAGGAATTGCTGGTAGAAGTCGGCGGGCGGGAGATTAGAACCGGCGAGTTTGCCGGCCGCCTCGAACGCTTCCTCGATCTGCCGGCCGTACTTGTTGCGGTTGTCCGAACTGGACTCGGACTTGCTCATGGTCGGTGCGGGTGTGGACACGGGGGGCCTCGGGGGAGCCGGAATATCCGGACTGATCAGTATAAGCATACCCCGAAAAGCGGGGCAAGCGGACCCGATAGCGGCAGCTGGCCGCCGGAGCCCTTGTTTGCAAAGCTATTCCGTCTGGGGGAACCCTTCGGCCACAATCCACGTGCGGGTTCAGTCCTGTTTCCTATGGCGGGGAATCCGTACGGCGTTACGCCTCTTTACTAGACGAGGCCGGAGAGGCGACCGCTTGCACGGTGCTTTACGCTTCCGCGCTGCCGTTTTCCTCTTTTCGGGGGCCGCGCATCTCTCGATAATCCAGCATCGAGTTCGGATCCAGGACCGGACCTATCCATGGGGTCGATGTCGTTTGTACTTCCGGCCTCCCTGCCGCCGGCAGCGGAGACGCTGCTCGCCCAGGCGAGCTTCGCCGCCGGATACGACCAGACCCCCAGCCCCACCACCGTCCGCATCGAAAACGGCCTGATCCACCTCACCCGCGAGACCAACGAGAGCGGCTACCTGTTCCTGCCGTGGCCGGTCGGGCCGGTCGGGGCCATGGTCACCACCACGTCCACGCTCCGCGAACGGCCCGAGCCCTACAACCTGATGCTCGAACTGGCCCGCGGCAAGTTGAACCAACTCCGGACGCAGACCGGCGAGTGGAAGGACGTGGGCCTGGAGACGACGGAGCCATTCGAGCGCGAACTCGCGGAGATCACCGCGCTGTTCGCCTCCGCCGCTATGAACCAGCCCTC
>Ga0184628_10001483_pt1 | contig 11600 bp, 6 predicted proteins | sample PLM4_5_b1_FD_133149 | JGI IMG/M metagenome (GOLD analysis project Ga0184628, IMG submission 133149) | Groundwater sediment microbial communities from an aquifer in East River, Colorado, USA - PLM4_5_b1 | ecosystem: Environmental > Terrestrial > Soil > Riparian zone | place: USA: East River...
AGGGAGAGCCACTGACGGGTGTTCTCGAAAAGCGCCAACTCTCGGTGAGAGAGGCGCTGCTGCTCTGTGCGCAGATTGCCGAGGCGCTCGACGTCGCCCACCGCCATGGCGTCGTCCACCGTGACCTCAAGCCTGCCAACGTGATGCTGACGCCAAGCGGACATCCCAAGCTGGTGGATTTCGGCATTGCCAAGGTCCTGCTCGCCGCGGATGGCGTTGTCGAGAGTGCCACGACCACTGACACGGGAACAACGGCAGGCGTCATCATCGGCACGCCGGCGTATATGTCACCCGAGCAGGCACAGCAGCGCAGCATCGACGGACGCAGCGACCTGTTTTCACTGGGGGCCGTCCTCTTCGAATGCCTGACGGGACGTCGCGCGTTCGAGGGACCGACATCGCTCGAGGTTCTCGGCAACGTGCTCCACGTCCACCCGCCGGCGCCGTCACACCTTCGTGCCGGCCTCGACGAACGGCACGACGAGCTGTGCCGGCGACTGCTGGCAAAGGATCCCGCCGACCGGTTCCAGTCGGGTCAGGAAGTGGTCGGCGCGATCCGGCTGCTGGTTCCCGACACATCGCGGGCGGAGGTAATGACGCTTCCCAGCGTCGAACCGCCGCCACCCCGGCGCGTGCTCAGCCGGCGCTGGGCAATCGCGGGGGTCGCGTTAGCCATCGCGGTGGTTGCATCCGCCACTGCCTGGTTCTCTTTCCGTCCGCGCCTCCCTGTTGCACCAGCGGAAGCCGAGCGCTATTACAGGCTTGGCAACGAGGCTCTGCGTGAAGGTGCGTACCATCGCGCGAGTAAGCACCTCGAGAACGCGGTCGCTTCGTTCCCCGATTACACGCTTGCCTATGCAAGCCTCGCTGAAGCGCGGGCGGAACTCGACGATCAGGTACTTGCGCAGGACAGCCTTCTGCACATCAGCCCGTCCGCCCGGCTCGAGAGGTCGGAAGGCGTGCGCTTGAAGGCGATTCGGTCGGTGGTGCTGCGTGATGTCGACGCTGCGATCAGCTCCTATATGGAGCTCACCAGGCTCCGTCCGATCGATCCCGGCGTCTGGCTGGACCTGGGGCGCGCGCAGGAAACAGCGGACCTGCAAAGCGACGCGCGAGCGTCGTACGTACGCGCCATCGAGATTGATCGACAGTACGCACCTGGATACGTGCGTCTTGGCTCGACCGAAGCGCTCGAATCACGGCGCGATGAGGCGCTGGCGGCATTTGCGGAGGCCGAGCGCCTCTATAAGGCTGCCGTCGATGTGGAAGGGCAGACAGAAGTTCTGCTGCGGCGCGGCGCGATGTACGACTCCTTTGGGGAATTGAAAGCCGCCCGGAAGGACCTTGAAGCCGCGCTCTCACTGGCAACCGAGCTGAATGTCACCTATCAGCAGCTACGGGCCCGGCTGAAATTGAGCAGCGTGCTGGCGTCCGAAGGGCGTTTCGCGGACGCCGAGCGCCTCGCGTCCAGCGCGGTGCAGGACGCACTGACACAGCGGCTCGACACCCTTGCGGCTGATGGGCTGATCGACCTGGCCGCGACGCTCAGCGTTTCACGCCGCTTCGACGAAGCAGAAGCACACGCGCAAAGCGCCCTGAATCTGGCGCAGAGACGCGGCGCCAGCCGAACGGCCGCGCGGGCGCGCGTGCAGCTCGCCGCCATCTATCACGAACAACGCCAGCACCAGAAGGCGCTCGATCTCGTGGCCCAGGTGCTCCCTTTCCTGAAGGCCAATCGTTATCGTCGTTTCGAACTTCTCGGAATGTCCGTCCAGTCAAGAGCGCATTACGGGCTGGACGAACTGGGCGAGGCGCAGAGGATCGCGAGTGACGTGCTCAGCGCGGCGGAAACACTGAAAGACGAGGCGCAAGTGGCGCTGGCGGTTTCCAATCTGGCCCTCTTCACCACAGCTCTCGGTCATTATCCGGAGGCGCTCCGTCTTCGCCTGCGGGCCGAGGAGATCCACAGACGGCAGAAAGACGAAGTGGTCCTGCCCTACGATTTGGTGAATCGTGCGGATCTGCTGATACGGCTTGGCCGCGGACCCGAAGCGGAACCGGCGCTGAAGGAGCTCGAGGAGGGTATCAGGGCGAGACTGGATTCCTATGTAGGGCGTGACCGGCGCGCGATGCAGATGCGGGCGTTCACCGCAGTCACCAGCCTGCGCTGCGACGCGGCAATGCCGCTGCTGCGTCAGCTGCAGAGCGGCGGATCGAAAGATGATTCGCCCGCTTTAATGGGTTCGGCACTTGCTGCTTTCTGCAATGCACGTGGGGGACGTCGCGACGAAGTGCCCGCAATACCGAAGGACATCGAGCCGACGCTCGAACGCGAACGCATTTACTGGATTGCGTCGGCGGCGCTGCAGCGGAGTGACTGGCAGGCTGCGTATTCCCAAGCCTCGGCGGGACTGATACTGCTCGGAAACCGTTCGAATGACGAGCTGCGGTGGCGCCTCGCCGCGATATCTGCGATCGCGGCGCAGCGTCTGGGGAACGAGAGTATAGTGACCGGGCTCATCAATACCGCCCGGTCCGCTCTCGATCGGGTGGAAGCACAGTGGCAGGGTGACTTCGCGTCGTACCGGCAGCGGCCCGATCTAGTGGATCTGATCAGACGCGCAGAACAGAAGTAGCGGCGTTCACACGTGAGGAGAAGACATGAGCGGCGATGAAGCACCGATCCGGGTGAAGGGTGGGTCAATTACCTTCGAACTGCTGTCGAAGGAAGCCAGGTGGGAGCCGCAGGGTAGTAAGGATCACTGGACCATTACGCATACGCCTGACCGCCACCGTGACGAATACCTCGTGCTCCTCATCATCAAGGATGCAGAGGGTCGGCTGGAGTCACAAACCCTCCGCAGCAGGAAAAAGATCCAGATTTTCTATCACAACCCCTCCGACCCGCAACGCCCTGCCGTCGTGGAGCTAAGATCGACGGGAAAGAAGACTCATTTGAGGTCCACACACGTCTCGGACTTGGATACAACCGATCCGCCAGTGCTGACCTACCAGCGTCGCATCGTTCGGGTTCTCGTGGATGCCGAGTCGTTCGACATCCCGGAGCATGGCAAGCTCGAATCGATGCTCCTGCTCGACTGCTGACGAGCGCGCTGGCCGGCAGCGGCCCGATCTAGCGGATCTGATCAGGCGCGCAGAACAGAAAGAACGCCGTTCACCACGTGAGGAGATGACATGACCGACGAACGTGATGCGATCGAGCCCCAGGATGATGCACCGGTGACGGTTGAACGCAGATTGCGCCTCGGCTCGGATGCACCCAAGTTGATCACCGCCGCCGCGATCGGCGCGGCCGTCGGCGCGGCGGTCACCCATGTCATGGAGAGCATGGATTTCTTCCACGGCGCAAGAAGCGGCGACGAGGCGCCGATCCGCGTCAAGGGCGGCTCGATGCATTTCGAACTGCTGAGCGACAACGTTCAGTGGGTGGAGCAGGAGAACCGGACAAAATGGGGACTGTCGCGCGGCCAGCGATCGCACGACGACTACACGATCATCCTTGCCGTCGTGGATGCACAGGGCTACAGCCACTCGACTACGCATTCCGGGTCAGTGATCCAGCTGTATTACGACGCCAACCATGCTCTCAAGTTGAAGTCGACCGGACGAAAGACCAAGCTGACGCCGCGCGACGGGCTGCTACAGCACGGCACGGACCGCAGGCTGCTGACCTACAACCAGAGCATCGTGCAGATCGAAGTGGATAATCAGCCCGTGTTCATCAGGACGACAGGGGGACCGGAGTTCGATTACCTGCTGCTGCTCGACTGCTGAGAACCGGACCCTACTCGAGCAGCAGCGCGCCAGGATCTTCGATCAGTTCCTTGACGCGAACCAGGAACCGCACCGCCTCTGAGCCGTCGACGATCCGGTGATCGTAGGTGAGCGCGCTGTACATCATCGGCCGGACGACGGCCTGGCCGTTGACGGCCACCGGCCTGTCCTTGATCGTGTGCAGGCCAAGAATGCCGACCTGCGGCGGGTTCAGGATCGGTGTGCTGAGCAGCGAACCGAAGACACCGCCGTTGGTGATGGTGAAGGTGCCCCCCTTGAGGTCGGCCAGCGAGAGCGATCCGTCTTCAGCCTTCTTCGCATACGCCCGCGTCTGCGACTCGATGTCAGCAAACGACATCAGGTCCGCGTCACGGAGTACCGGGACCACGAGCCCTTCGCTCGCCCCCACCGCGATACCGATGTCGTAGTAGTGCTTGATCACCATCTCGTCACCCTGGATCTCGGCGTTGATCCGGGGGAACGCGCGCAGGGCGCCGATCACGGCCTTGACGAAGAACGCCGTCATCCCGAGATTGATGCCGTAGCGCTCTTTGAAGCTTTCCTTGTGCCGCGCCCGCATCGCCTGCACGGCCGTCATGTCGATTTCGTTGAACGTGGTCAACATCGCCGCGGTGCTCTGCACTTCGAGCAGCCGCTTGGCAATCGTCGCGCGCCGCTTCGACATGCGCACGCGCTCTTCGGAGCGTTCGCCAGGCGCGCGCTGCGGTGCCGGCGGCAATGGCGGTGCGGCGGGCTTTTTCGCTTCTTCCTGCTTAGCAGCAACCGGCTGCGGCGGCGCCTCGCTGACCGACGCCTTCTCGACATCCCGCCGCATCACGCGTCCGGCGTCGCCGCTCCCCTTCACACTCTTGAGATCGACCTCGTTCTGCTCCGCCACCTTACGTGCCGACGGCGTCGCCCTCGTCTTTGCACCCTGAGCACCTGGCACCTCGGCACTCGGCACCTGTGCACCCTGTGCACCTGGCGCCTTGGCACCCGGAGATTCTTCAATCACTCCCAGCACGTCGCCAACCTTCACGTCGGCGCCGTCCTTGTGGTCGATCCGCTTCAGCACACCGGCTGTCGGCGCGGCAACCTCGAGGTCGATCTTGTCGGTCTCGAGCTCGACCAACGGGTCGCCCGCGGCAACCGAGTCCCCTTCCTTGCGCAGCCATTTGGCCACGCGCGCATCCACGATCGACTCACCAACTTCAGGAACGACGATGTTCGATGGCATCAGCTACCCTTTTGCGCTGGTAAGCGTCGCGTCCTGCCGTGCTTTGCTGGCAATCGCGCCGTCCGGTTTCGCCTTGGCGGCGTAGGCCTGGTCCACGAGGACCTGCTGGTTCATGGCGTGCCGGACCGCCGAGCCTTCCGCCGGACTCGCGCTGCGCGGCCGTGCGACACGCCGCACGCTGCGGCCGCCGGCGACCTCGATCAGGTGCGGGCGGATGAAGTCCCACGCGCCCATGTTCTCCGGCTCTTCCTGCACCCAGACGATCTCCTCAGCCCCGGTGTAGGTGTCGAGCATCGCGCGCAGGTCCCGCATCGGTACCGGGTACAGCTGCTCGAGCCTGCACACCGCCACAGCGGGCCGCTTGCCGCGATGCTCGCTGGCAATCAGATCGACATAAACCTTGCCGGAACAGACCAGCACGCGCCGGATCTCGCTGGCACGCGCTGCCGCATCCTCGTCGGGGATGACCATGCGGAAGCGACCCTCGGCAAGCTCGCGCGGTGTCGATGCGACAGTCGAATGCCGCAACAGGCTCTTCGGGGTCAGCACGACGAGCGGCAGCGGATCCACGGTGAGCAGCGCCGCCTGCCGGCGCAGCAGATGGAAGTACTGAGCGGCCGTCGTACAGTTCGCGACGCGGATGTTGATGTCGGCGGCGAGCTGCAGGAACCGCTCTGGGCGCGCGCTGGCGTGATCCGGTCCCTGGCCCTCATGCGCGTGCGGCAACAGCAACACCAGTGACGGGCGCAGGCCCCATTTGCCGCGCGCCGAGACCACGAACTCGTCGATCATCGTCTGCGCGCCGTTGATGAAGTCGCCGTACTGCGCTTCCCAGATGACCAGCCGGGTCGGCTCCTGGATGTTGTAACCGAACTCGAAGCCGATCAGCGCATTCTCGGTGAGCGGGCTGTTGTGGATCTCGAACGCCGCCCGCGCCTGCGGAATGGTCTGCAGCGGCAGATGCAAGGCACCGGTGTTCACGTCGTGGAACACGGCGTGGCGGTGACTGAAGGTGCCTCGCTCGACGTCCTCGCCTGTGAGCCGGATGCTGGTGCCTTCCGCCAGGATCGATGCGAACGCCAGCTCCTCGGCGGCAGCCCAGTCGACGGTGCGCTCATTCTCGGCGTCGAGCATCGTCGGACGCTTCTCGCGGACGCGTTCGAGCTTTCGATGAATGGCGAATCCGTCGGGCAGCCGTACCAGCGACGCATTCAGCTCGCGCAGCTTCTCCAGCGGAACGGCAGTGGACGCACTCATCGCTGCGCCGGCCGGCGGTTCTTCCGGCTGCGGCTCGATGTAGTCCTGTTCGGGACGCAGGGAATCGAGCGTCTGCTGCAAGCCGTCCATGTGCTTGCGCGCCAGTTCGTCGACCGCCGCCTGCTCGATCGCGCCACGTTCAACCAGCGTGCGCGCCCAGATTTCGCGGACGGTCGGATGCGAACCGATCGTCTTGTACATGACCGGCTGCGTGAACGCCGGCTCGTCACCCTCGTTGTGCCCGTGGCGGCGGTAGCCGATCAGGTCGATCAGGAAATCGCGGTGGAACTCCTTGCGATAGGCGATCGCGAAGCGGGCTGCCTCGACACATGCCTCCGGGTCATCGGCATTGACGTGAATGATCGGGATCTTGAACCCGCGCGCCAGGCCGCTCGCATACGACGTACTGAATTCCTCTTCGGCGCCTGCCGTGAACCCGAGCTGGTTGTTGACGATGATGTGGATCGTGCCGCCGGTGTTGTAGCCCTTGAGCCGCGACAGGTTCAGCGTTTCGGCAACCACGCCCTGACCCGGGAACGCCGCGTCACCGTGGATCAGGATCGGCAGGCTGCAGGCCGGATCGAACTTACCGGGTCCTGGTCCGTTCACTGAGGTTCCTGCGGCGCGCGCCATGCCGACGACAACCGGATCAACGGCTTCGAGGTGACTGGGGTTGGGAGGCATCGAGACGACGAGGTCCATCTCCTTGCCGCCCTTCAGGGCACGTCGCGCACCGGCGTGATACTTGACGTCGCCGGTCCACGCCATGTCTTCGCGGAACGCCTTGCCGGCAGCCGGCTCCTTGAACTCGGCGAGGATCTGCGCGTACGGCTTGTTCAGGACGTGCGCCATCACATTGAGGCGGCCGCGATGCGCCATGCCGATGAGGATGCTGCGGATGTCGTCCTCAGCGGCATCGCCGATGATCTCGTCGAGGACGGGGACCAGCATATCCAGCCCTTCGATCGAGAACCGTGTCTTGCCTGGAAACGCGCGGTGGAGAAAGCGCTCGAAGGCCTCAACCTGGGTCAGCCGTTCGAGTACGGCGTCCGGATTAATGGGGTCGGATGGCGCGCGAAAGCGTCCGCTCTCGATCGCCTGGCGGAGCCAGCGACGTTCTTCCGGCACGAACACATGCGAAATGTCATAGCCGGTTCGCGAGCAGTACAGCTGCCGGAAGGCCTCGACGATCTCCAGCATGTTGGCCGACTTCTCGGAGAGCGGCGTCGGGAGCAGTGTCGATGGCAGGGCGCGGAGATCTTCGTTGGTGACGCCGTGGGTTTCGGGAAGCAGCGACGGATCACCGGGTGGGCTCGAGCCGAGCGGGTCGAGCTGCGCCGCGAGATGTCCGTAACGCCGGATCGACTGCGCAAGATTCACCGCCCCGACGATCTTCTGGAGCGACAGACCGGGTGCAACGGCAGGAACATCCTCCGCAGGTGGGGTCCACTGCTCGAAGAGCTTTCGCGTCTCCGCATCCACGGACGCCGCGTCCTGCCGGTATTTTTCGTATAACTCGAGTACGTATCCGCGGTTGAGGCCGCTGAATTCCTGCCAGCTTGCCATGTCCCTATAATCCTAACCCATGCACTTCATCGTTCTCGCCGTGCTCGCGCTGCACACGGCTGCACCGATTGGCACACAGGCGAACCCGGCGAAGACAACAGCTGTTGCGCGGGCCCACTCCGCCACCGCCCTTCGCGAAGAGACCCTGGCGAGCACAGCGCTCGGCCGCGAGATGAAGTACCGGATTCTGATCCCGCGCGGTTATGAGGGGTCGCTGAAACGGTATCCCGTGCTCTTTCTGCTGCACGGCCTTGGCGGCGACTACAAGGACTGGACGACCCGCACCGATCTCGCCGACTACGCGGCCGCGCTGCCGCTGATCATCGTGATGCCGGATGCGCAGAACGGCTGGTATGTCGGGCAGTACGAGGACTACGTCACCACGGAACTCCAGGCGGACGTCGTCAGAAAGTACCGGACCATCAACTCGCGCTATGGGCGCGCGATCGCGGGACTGTCAATGGGTGGCTACGGTGCTCTCAAGGTTGCGCTGAAGAGACCCGCGATGTTCATCGTCGCGGCAAGCTTCAGCGGCGCGCTGTCGGCAACCGTCGCCGATGATCCCACCGCCGCGCGACTCGGGGCCGACGAAGTCCAGCGCCTGAACGCGATCTTCGGCGCCCCTGACAGTCAGCTCCGGAAAGACAACAGCGCCGTTCTGCTGGCATCGACGCCAAGACCGAACGCCCCGTATCTCTACCTGGACTGCGGCACGAGCGATCCATGGCTCGCCGGAAACCGATTGCTCGCCGAGGCATTGGCGAAGAACAGCTACAACTACGAGTTCCACGAGGTGCCGGGCGGTCACTCCTGGGATTACTGGGACCGTCGAATACGCGAGTTCCTTCCTCTGCTCATGAAGAGGCTTGCTAATAACTAATTCCCAACTTCCAACTCCCAACTTCCAAGTGCATTTACATTTGGGAATTGGGAGTTGGGAATTGGGAGTTATTCGTATCTCAGAGCTTGAATAGGATCCACCCGGCTGGCGCGCCAGGCAGGGATCCAGCCGGCGATCAGTGCGACGGTTCCCAGGGTCAGCGTCACCAGCGCGATGGTCAGCGGATCCGCCGGTTTCACTTCGAACAGCAGCTGCGAGAGCGCCTTGCCGGCGATCAGTAGAAGACCGACGCCGATGGCGAGTCCGAGCGCGGCCATGCCCGCCACCTGGACGAGCACCAGGCGGAGGACGTCGACACGCTCGGCGCCGATCGCCATGCGCACACCAATCTCCTGGGTCCGCGCAGTCACCGCGTAAGACATCACGCCGTAAATGCCGATGGCGGCGAGCACCAGGGCAACCGCGGCAAAGACGGTCAGCAACATGGCAGAAATGCGCTGCTGGAACGACGACGCGGCAACCGCCTCCTCCATTGTCTGGATCATGTAGACGGGCTGCTCGGGATCGAGCGACACCACCGCGGCACGGACGGCTGATACCAGCGACGCGGCGTCGCGGTCGGACCGCACCATCAGGAACAGCTGATTCCAGGCATCGCGCCCCTGCTCCATCGGGATGAAGACCTCCGGTTGGACCGGCGAGCCTGCGCCATTGTTCCTCGAGTCTCCCACCACGCCGACGATCTCGGCCCACGGTCCAGGAGCGCCACGCCCGGCGATGCGGACGCGCGCGCCGACCGGGTCGCGACTATCGAGGTGACGTGTCACGAAGGTCTGGTTGACGACGACGCGGCGTGGAGCTGCAGGGGTGTCTTCCGAAGTGAAGGCACGTCCCTTCAACACCGGCACACCGAGCGCCTTGAAGTAATCCCGAGACGCGATCGTGGTGTTGGCCGTCGGCAGCATGGTTCCTGACGCGTTCACGCCCTCGATCTCGACCTGGCTGGAGAACATCTCCGTTGGTGGAAGCTGCGACACCATCGCGCTCGCCGTCACCCCTGGAACCTCCTGGACTCGTCGCGCGAGCTCCTCGAAGAACGCCGTGATCGCTTCGCCCGTTGCATATTTCTGCTGCGGCAGCGTCAACCGCATCGTCAGCATGCCTTTGGTCTCGAAGCCGAGCTCGACAACCTGCAGTTTGAGGAAGCTGCGCATCATCAATCCCGCGCCCAGCAGCAAGACCACCGAGAGCGAGACCTCGGCGACAATGAGCGCCTGGCGCAGGCGGGCACCGGCGCGTCCGCCGCCGGCTCTGGCATCAGCCTTCAACGACTCTTGAGGATCGGTGCGCGTCGCCTGCAGCGCCGGAAGAACGCCGACGAGTACGCCGGTAACCACGGCGAGCGCGATGCTCCACATCAGCACTCGCGTGTTCAGGCCGGCTTGCAGGTCGAGCATCTCGAGCTGCGACGGGATCAGCGCTCCGGCGGAGCGCAAGCCGACATTCGCGAGCAGCAGCCCGGTGGCAGCACCGGCAAACGCAAGGAGCAGGCTCTCGGTCAGCAGCTGCCGGGCTATCCGCCATCGCCCAGCGCCGAGGGCAAGACGCACCGCCAACTCCCGCTGGCGAGTCGAGGAGCGCGCGAGCATCAGATTCGCCAGGTTTGCGCAGGCAATCAGCAGAACGAATCCGACAGCGCCAAGAAGGATGAATGCCGCAGGCCGGAGGTCCTGCATCAGCGCCGTCGCCCACGGGGTTGCCGTCAGTCGCCAACCCTCGTACTCCTTGAAGCGTGCGACCTCTGCCTGCTGCACTTGCGCGCTGATGGCGGAAAGCTCGGCGTTCGCCTGCTCGAAACTGGCGCCAGGTGCCAGGCGCGCGATGATGCTGAACTGACGGACGTTCCGCGGCATCTGCGAGACGTCGCCGCCCCACGGGATCCACAGATCGGTGCCGATGAGAACGAGTCCGGGAGGCATCACCCCGACCACTGTTGCCGCCTGTCCGCCGATTCTGATCGGGCGGTTGACGATGTTGGGATCTGCACCGAAGCGGGACGTCCAGAGCCTGTGGCTGATGATGGCAACATTTGGACCGTTGGAACCGAGCTCCTCGGCGGTGAAGCCACGGCCGAGCGCCGGCTTCATCCCGATGACGGGAAACAGGTCGTCGAGCAGGAGAGCCGTGAAGACCCGCTCGGGGATATCACCACCGGAAATGTTGCGATTACCGAGGTCGAACGCGGCGATCTGCGCGAACGAGGTTGCGGGCCGTAGGTCGTGATACTCGGCCGGTGATAGCGCTTCGATGTAAGTCGTGTCCGACGACACTTTGGGAAAGCTGACACCAACTGAGACCAGGCGGTCGGGCTGCGGATATGGGAACGGATGAAAGACAAAGCCGTCCAGCATGCCGAAGATCAGCGTGTTGCCGCCGATCGCCAGTGCCAGCGAGAGGACTGCGATGGCGGTGAAACCCGGACGTCTCGCGAATTGACGCAGGGCGTAGCGAATGTCCTGGAACAGCGTGTCCATGAAACCTCTCCGTGATTCGGTGGGAAGACGCGGCTCGCCGCCGCCGGTGATGTAACGGATCGCGGCCGATGCCTTGCGGACTCGCTGCCGGGCGGCGCTGCGGAGGAGATCGCGGACCAGGAACGGCCAGTTTCCCTGCTCGTCGTCATAGGCGGCCAGAAGCTCGTTGCGATACTTCCGTCGGAAAGCTGCGGGATAGAGGACGAGCAGGGCCGCGTAGACCCTCCTCACGCAAGGCCCTTGCGAAGCCGTGGGTTCGTCCGTGCGTGATTGACAATATCGCCGAGATGGCGGAGCTCGTCACGGAGGACGCCCCAGCCACGATCGGTCAGGGCGTAATAGCGGCGCTGTGCTGTCTGGCCGTTCGCTG
>Ga0184628_10001484_pt1 | contig 11591 bp, 21 predicted proteins | sample PLM4_5_b1_FD_133149 | JGI IMG/M metagenome (GOLD analysis project Ga0184628, IMG submission 133149) | Groundwater sediment microbial communities from an aquifer in East River, Colorado, USA - PLM4_5_b1 | ecosystem: Environmental > Terrestrial > Soil > Riparian zone | place: USA: East River...
CCGTAAAACTTTTGCAAAGGAGTTTAAGGCTATCGCAGCCCGCCAACAGACGGAGGCTCAGTTCAAACAAGTTCTAGCCAAGAGGAGCATCGGATAATGGATGAACTCGATGACGGTATGGACGAGGCGCTTTACGCCTACCAGCAGCAGGAAGAATATTTTGCAGAGCAAGCCGCCCTACCCCCGCACAAGCGGGACGGCTACGCCGAACGAATGTTTGAGTATGCCGACATGGAACGCAAACGGAAGATGGAGGAAGCATGAAAGAGCTATTCACAGCTTTAACCTTAGCGCAGGCAGAGATGGAGAACGCTTCGAAGGATTCAGCGAACCCGTTCTTCAAGAGCAAGTATGCGGACTTGAATAGCGTGATGGGGGCGATTAAGCCCGCCCTAGCCAAGCATGGTCTAGCGTTCGTGCAGAAGTCGCAGCACATGGACAACGCAGCCTGTGTGGAGACAATCATCCTCCACGAATCCGGTCAGGAATACCCCTGTGGGCCTGTCTCAGTGCCCGTAGGCAAGCATGACGCCCAAGGGTATGGCTCTGCCCTCACCTATGCCCGTAGATACTCCCTAGCGGCTGCGTTTGGGGTTGGGGCTGAGGATGACGATGGGAACGCGGCGACTAAGGCGGCTCCCAAGGCTGAGTTGAACGTCACCCCAACTGCCGGAACGTGGGAAGCATTGAGCGAAGACGAGCGCACATGGTTAAACGATCTCGCCAACGATGTGAAGGCTCTTATCCGGTCTGGCGATATTGAGGGCGCGGTATTCAGGGTCAGGGAGGAGGCGCTTGACGCCGATAAGAGTGTCGCACTGGTAACTCGCTTCGACTCCAAGGAGCGCACGGCAATGAAGAAAGAGCAAGAGAAGCAAAAGCAAGCCCGAGAACTCGCAATACAACCCTAGAGGAAATCATGGCATACGATGACACCAATCGCGGCGCAATCTTCAAGAACGACAAGAAAACCGCAGAGAACCACCCCGACTACAAAGGCTCTCTCAATGTCGGCGGTGTTGAATACTGGCAATCCCTGTGGCTCAAAAAGGACAAGAACGGCAAGACGTACATGAGCCAATCGGTTACGCCGAAAGACGGACAAGAGGCGAAGGACAAGCCGTCGCCCAAGAGCTTCAATGACGCTGTGGACATAGAAATTCCGTTCTGATGATTGCCGAGGACGACATCGAGAGGGCGGTTGACTTCCTGCGGGACAACGCGCCCAAGATAGCTCAAGCCAAGGCTACCGCTATGCACATGGACGACTATACGAAGGTAGTCAAAGCCAAGGTCATGCGGGAGAACGCCACCCTACCTCTTGGCGCGCAAGAGCGGGAGGCATATTCGGACCCCAGATATGTCTCCCACTTAGAAACCAAGAAGATAGCGGACGAGGAATACGAATGTCTGCGGTGGATGATGGATGCGGCACAGGCAAAGATCGAGGTGTGGCGCACGCAGTCTAGCAATAACCGCAAGGGGTTCTAATGTCTTTTTTTATCTATTGCACGCTGATGGGCTGCGTGGCTGTGGTCTACATCGTGTTGCTTAGAGTATGGTGGCGCAAGGAGAAAAAATATGTCCGATAAGCACTTCATATCGCACGGCGTGTATGTTGAACCCGATGGCCGAGCCGCCATCAAGCTCGTCTGCGTCGATGTAATTACCGACGGGCCGGGGGAGGTTATCCGCTTGCAACCCGAAGCTATCGACGCGCTAATCTCCTATGTCCAAAAGTGCAGACGAACGTGGACTTGATATGACCATACCATTCGAATACATGATATGGGACGCGCAGGAGTGCGCTGACTACCTGCGGCAGTCTAGGTCTACGTTCCTCAAGCGCACCCAATGGGCTCCAGACTTCCCCCCTCGGACAAGGGGCGAGGGACACCCCAGATGGAACGCCAAGCAGGTTACGATGTGGGCTAATCAGAATGTCGTGGAGGAAGTATGAGCGATACACCGAGAACATATAATGTCCTAAGCAAAACCACTGTATGGGGGTCATCTTGCGGCGCGGCACTGGTTGAACACGCCCGCACCCTTGAGCGCGAACTGGCGGCGGCGCAGAAGGATGCGCAGCGGTATCGGTGGTTTCGAGAGGCGCATGGAACTGAGTTTATTATTTCATTCTACGACCCCACAGATAATGTGATTGGCGCATTCAGTGACGAAATTAAAAGCGCGGACGAACTTGACGCTGCTATCGACGCAGCAATATCACGAACCAATCACGAACCGAAGGACAATAGCTAGATGGCTCACTACAAGCAACTAATCAGTGGCATTTGGCAGGCGCAGGTTTTCAAGCGCGGAGTCCGCAGAAGTTCTTGCTTTCCATCTGAGGCCGAGGCTAAAAAGTGGGGGGATAAAACTGAGCGAGAAATTTTATCCAATGCCCTCGGAATGTATGAGCCGATAAAGCTGGCCCCGGCAGAATTTACAAGAATCTACGTCAAGGCCAAGGAGCGGGCAAAACTGTGCGGTATGCCGTTTGAAATAAAGCGGGATGATGTTGTGATGATCTTTGGCAGGAGTGGCGGAAATTGCGAAGTCACAGGCATCCGCTTCAATCGCTTCAAGCCAGCCAACAACGGGACGCGGCCATGGTTCCCCAGCCTTGACCGGATAGATTCAAGCAAGGGTTATGCGGTAGATAACTGCCGCATGGTCTGTGTGGCGGTCAACATTGCCATGGGTCAATGGGGCGAGTGGGTATTGAACGCAATGGCCAACGCAATCTGCTACGGAAAGCCCGGGATTCTGATTAACGGCCCCATGGCTGACCCACAAGAAACAGAATCCCTTGAATAACAATAAGTTAAATAGCGGTTATGGTGCCCTTCCCGGGCACTCGGATGTGCCTGAATCCCCACTGTCCTACTGGACAAATCAGGACAATCCCTTCCCTTTTATTCCGAATTTTGGCACTATCCGACCCATGGCTAACCCATGGGAGATAGGAAATGGCGGCAGTCTACAAGTTACCATCAGGTCTTTGGAGAGCGCAGGTAAATCGCAGGGGCGTACGCAAGTCCCAAGCCTTCCCCCTAAAGGCCGCAGCCGTGGCTTGGGCTGGGCGGGTAGAGAACGAAGTCATGGCGGGGGTTCGTGGAGAAATCCCGAATCTAACCGTAAAAGAACTTCTGGACAAATATCTGGAAGAAGTCACACCAACCAAAAAAGGCCATAGATGGGAGAGTATACGGATAGAGCTGTTGAAACAGGACAAGATCGCGGCTGTGCGCTTGCGCGTGCTGGATACGCCCCATGTATCGGAATGGCAAGTCCGGCGCGGGAAACAGGTTTCTGGCGCTTCTGTGAGAAGAGAGCGGAATATTCTGAGCAATGCTTTCCAGATAGCGATGGACGAGTGGAAGTGGCTACAGAAGAACCCCTTCAAAGGGGTCAGGCGGACAAAGGAAGGCAAGCCAAGGACTCGGATAGCGACTGATGAGGAAATCAGCACGCTACTCGCAGCGGCAACGCCTAATCTCTCAAGAGCAATTAGCGCAGCACTGGAAACGGGTATGCGGGCGGGTGAAATTGCCTCTCGTCCAGAGATTAGGGGGAGAATCGCCTTTCTGGTGGACAGCAAAAATGGCGAGGCGCGAGAGGTTCCCCTATCCGCAAAGGCATTGGAGGTTTTTATGGAGGGAATTACGCTTACTGCGGGTTCAATCTCAACTGAATTTGCTCAACTCACCAAAGCCTGTGGAATAAAGGGGCTGAGATTCCATGACTTACGAAGGACAGCTATAACGAGGATTGCTAAGAAGCTTAATGCGTTTGAGCTTTCCAAGATGGTGGGTCACAAAGACCTGAAGATGACGTTAAATGTCTATTACAAGCAGGACACAGAGGAAACGGCGAGGAAACTATGAAACCCATCATCCTAGCCGCCCTAGCCGTTCTTGCGCTGTGGCTGATAGACCTACCCAACAACCACCGGCCAGCGGACTATTTTGAGAGTTTGAAGCGTCCCTAGCGTGTTTTCCTGACCCACTCCTGAAGCTCGATTAGTTGGCCGGTTTGGAGGTCAGCCTGTCGTAGAAGTCGTAAAAGTTCGTCGTTGCGGGCGGTGTCATCAACTGGGGCGGGGGCTGCGGCGGAAGGGGGCAGGATACCGCCACTGGAACCACTTTTTGATGCGAGCAGCCGGTAGCGGTCAAGGATAGAATTAACCCTAGCATCAGCACTTTTAACGGTTTCACGGTTCACCTTTTCTTGGTTGGCGGCAAGTTCCTTGTTACGCTTGATTTGGGCCTCTCCTAGCTGCTCTACGCCCGCTTTGAACACATCGTAGGCGGCTTGGATTTGGATGCGGCTATCGCGTTCCTGGTGGGCCTGATGCCTATAGAAAGCGGTGCTTGCGGTCAGGGCTAGGATGGGGATGACGTACCAGAAACGGTACAGCAGGGTTAGCCACACAGGAATAGCTCCATTTCAGCCTTGCGGCGAGCCACCAGCCCGTTCAGCACCTTCCCGCCGGCATGGCAGAACCTATGGAACTCGTCAGCCGCGCCGGTATCGTCACCCTCCTGAAGCTTCCGCAACAGTTGGGAGTTACGCAGCGCCCCGCAGCCAAGATTGAACACGAACGAGCAGAGGGCATCGAACTGGTTCTGGGTAATGCCGTATGGGATGGAGTTGTTAATACACTTCTCGGCGCTTACCAAGTCAGCAGCTAGGAGCCTGTCAGCTTCCTCTTGGGAGATAACCTGACTCTCGTATGCGCCAAGGGTATGACCTACCCCCACTGTCCACTTTCCCACCGAATCTTGGTACGCGCGCAGCTTGCAACCCTCGAACTTCTTGATTAGCTCTTTCCCCGCTTCGCTACATTTCATTTGCGTTGCATCCTGTTCCAGTCGTCCTCAGTAGCGCCCACAGCGTCAGGGTTGATACCCGTCTGCCGCATGTAGTATTCCTTCCAAGCGGTCGGATGGTTCGGGGCCTTTAGCATCTCGCCTGCGCCGGTAGACGAGGGCCAATGCGGGAAGTTGTTGTCATACGGGTCTGGTTGGGGTCTGATGCCCGCCGCCCATGCCTTGCGATAGTCGTAGTCTGCGTCTGGCCCAAGGTTCGGCGCTTCGCCGTAGCGTTGCAGGAATGACTTGTACCAAGGAGTCGCTTGGATGCCCGCCATGAACTGCGCTTCCTTAGCCCTATCGCCTTGTGCCATCAGGTTCGGATTGCCGACAGCAGCACCGCCGCCGTTCTGCAGGAACTGAGCAAGCACGCCCTGATTTGGCTGTTGTGGCTGGCGCAAAATACCTACGCTAGATAGTAGTTGCTCAAGAATTCCCATCTACGCTCCCCTGCACGTTTTAGCCTGCTCATACCAGTGCTCAAGCGCCCCCACTATCTTGTTCAGCATCTCAGCACTGATGATGCAGTAGCCGTTCTCCTGACACTCGGCAATCTTGACGTTCTGAGCGTGGAGCTTCATGGGTATGGCAAAGCAGAGGACGACCAGTAGCAGATACAGTAGCCAGATTGTGCTAGTTCTCATGAGACACCTCGAATTAATCCAACATTAGCTATGGCGTAGCCCAAATAAACAATCGTCATGTTTGGGTTGCGCAGGTAGGCTTGCTCAAGCGCAACGTAGGCGTAGATTCCAGTAACAAGCCATAGCAGCCATGCGCCCATAGCAACCTATAGGGTGCAAACCCGACGCGACTTAACAACCTATAAGTTGTCATCGTGTTTTAAGCGGGTCGGGGAATACCGGCCACGTATCCGGCACAATCACGAATACGCCTTGGCTAAGTAGTTCAAGGAGACAAACATCGGGTCGAACCTTCCTTCCTCTACTTCGTGGAGGACGAGAATTTGCCGTCTTACCCTGTTTCCTTGGCCCAGATAATTTTCGTCTTGTAGGTTGCATACTCCGCAGAATATTGCCCATTGATGTGTGGTCGGTTGGAAAGCAACGTCGGTCTTCTGGTTGTGTCCCATGATTGACGAGCAATGTTCTTTGTTCAGCAATGCGCGGGCAGATGAAACAGCCCTGCTACTCCCGCCGGTCTGAAAGAAGTGGCAATAGTTCACGCCGTCAACTTTTACTATCTTCAGGAACGGGTGAACCTGCCAGCCCCAATCGGCGTAGTTGAGCATCTGAGTGCCAACGATTTCCTCAAGCTCTGGATGCTCGTTGGAGAACCTGTCTAGGCGGTCTTCGTGGTTGCCCATCGTCAGGTGCATCTCTGGCTTGTAGTCGGCGATTGCCCTGATCGGATTAACCAGCTTGTCCATCGCTCTCGCAGCAGAGGCTAGGTCTGCCTTCAGTCGCCTGTTCTCGCCGCGAGCGGTCCCACGGTCATACGTGGAAAGGCTTTCGAGGTCTGCAAAGTCGCCTATGTTTACGATGACATCGGGCCGCTTCTCGCAGATATAGCTTGCAATCCACGATAGATAGTCAGTGTTGGAGTTCGGCTTGACTTGGCAATCGGGAATGATTAGGTGCATTCTCCCGAGGCGTTGCCGCGTGTATATCCTTGGCGCATCCTTCTTTACGGTCGGAGTAAGCCCCCGTAGCCTTGCCTGATTCACTCTGGATTGAAGGGTGGCTGGAGGTAGGTCGGTCGCCCCCATCTTATGAGCCATGAACCCAGACCCGTATTGCTCAACTAGATTTATCGCTTCCTGCAACTGCTCAACACCCATCTTTTTAGCGGGCATTATTCATCCTATAAAGCGTTTGGCATCCCAAAGAAATGCGTCGCAGACGCGCTTAGATAGCCGTCTGAATTGAGCGTTGTGCTGACTCTTGTTGTCGGTCTTTTTAATGTCTTGATAAAGGTGAATCATTTCATGCGCTGTGGTGTCTACCAGAGCAGCATGAGAATCTATATGGGCGGTGCTTATTGTTATGTTGTGCCCGTTATCGAACTGGTATTTACCGTGAGTGCCTTGGATGTTCCTGACATGGAAGGCTACGGCGTCCGCCTCGGGCAGCTTCCATCTGTCGAATGGGGGGAAGGCTCTGAGCATTTCGTAGACTGCGGCGACTTGCTCGGGCCTGATGTTCACTGCAAGGTCTTCCCATCCAGTTCCGCAATTCCACAAGCCACCACGTTCAGCACAATCAATTCCTCGTCTGCGCCCAGATGCAGGAATAAAAGACCATCTTCCATGCGGGCTGTGGTGATTGTCTTGCCCTCTAGCAACTCAGGCAGGGTCAGGGGATGGTTCATTTCTTAGTCCGGCTCATTACAAACTGGCTAAAAGCAGCGTGAGCGGTTAATACAAGCATCACGCACCACCACAGTTCAGTCGTATCCGTGTCGTGGTAGCACTTATGAGAAAACCAGATTAGGGCTGAGAGCTTGCCAAGGTTCGACCACAGCAGGGTTTCTTTGAGCTTGCCGGTGTGCGAATCACAGACTAAATCTGTGAAGCACCATTTCCTCACTTGTGCCAGCCGCCAGAGATGAGCATGAGATACGCAGAGCCAGCAGCAACGGCAGCTACAAAGCCGTAGAAGGACCATCGCCCGAACTGGCTAAACTTCTTATCCAGCCACTCGTCAATCGCCTCAACCATGATCTTGCGCATCTCTGCATCGCGGGCAAGCTTCGCTATCTGGTCTTCGGTCACAGCTTTTTAACGCTGATAACTTCTCCCACCCTCTCCGCTACCTGCGTGTCCAACTTCTCAGACAACACAGGATCGGACTTAAGCAGCGCAATCACATCGTCTAGTGTTGGTTTCGGTTCGGGGGCTGGCTTTGCAGCATTTATATCCCACTCAGCCTGGAGCGCGGCGGCTTGACTATCCGAGACGGTAACGGTTTTTCCATTTACTTTTTTGGTCAGCATTACTAGCTCCTTATTCCGTAAACTGAAATAGTTCCGTCAGCAATGTTCCCCGATGACATATAGAACTGAACGGCGTTGATCGCACTTGATGTGGAATTAACGCCCATCCCTGCGGAGCGTTCATTTGCTGGTGTCGAATTTCCGTAGGCAGTATCAATACTGAAGTATTTAACTTTTGTCGCTGAGTCTAGGCCCGCAACCAAGATGGATCCGGTCATACCCACGTAGGATGTATTGCCAAGAGGATTTCCGCATGTGAGGATTTGGGCTGCATTGCTACCTGTCAGCGCCCCCGATCCTGGTGTGGTGTTTACAGCCCACAGGGCATAGTCATATCCGGTTGCTATGTAAGTAGAGCCGTTATCCGTGCTGACGCGCATATATAGATACACGGCATTCGTCGCCGGTCTGACCTGCTGAAGAATGAACGAAATCGCCGTGAACCCGTTCAGGTTCGTAAACTCCAAAGCGGCTGAAGATGAAGCAGTAGCCGTTGCAATCAACCCATCACCCTTTACTGCAAGAAGGAATTGGGATGTGGTCAGGGCTATGACATCTATGACCTGATTGGGCGTGGCCGTATAAGTATTGCCAGACTCGGTGCCGGGAATAATAAGATCGGCCCCGGCCGTGAATGGGGCGTAGCCAGAACAAACCAGCCGCCGTCTAGCGCCCGCTCTCGGGGCAGTAGCAAACCCAGTGGCGGTAGTGGTGCCCGTATAGGTGATAATCCCGCTAACAGAGGTAGCGAAGATGTCGGGGGTCGTCGCAGAGGCTACAGTACTAACACCCGCAACACCGATGCCCTGATAGGCTGTGTTGTTTATGTCATCGAACCATGCTGCGTCTGTTAGGGTAACTCCGTTCGAAAAATCAGTATCTGCCATTATTGTTTCCTAAGAATGTCGGCAAGAATGCCTTGCGTGACGATGGGGGAGGTTTGCGGAGCGCCTTGCGGAAGGCGACCAAGAATTCCACCTAGATATGAAGCTTCACCCATGAGCCTGGGCGAAGTGGTGGCTAGGGCCGGGAGCGCCATAGGGTTGTGAATCATTGCCGCCGATAAATCGGTCAAGGCAGAACCTATTCCAGATATTCCCCTGGGCGTAACTGAATTTAAAGCCTGCCCAGCAAGTTGAGGCATTAGGTTTGGAGCGCCATTGTCTTGCAGAATATTTCCCAATTCCTTGCGACGACCATAGTTAGTATTGGCGTTGTTTCGCAGAATGGATTGCAATTTCCTGACTGTCGTATCGACATTCGCCTGCGGGTTTATGGAGAGTGTTTTCTCCATCTCGCGCAAGAGGTCGCTGGCGACTTGGTAATCTTTCATTACCTTGCTGTATTGCGGTGCTTGCGCGACTATTTCATTCTTCACCGCGTTATATACTTGGTCGGCAACACGGCGAGCAGGAGTCCCAAATTGGGACGAATCCCTTACGTCTCCGATTGTCTTTTTGAGAGCATCAAGACCCTCGGGGGTGTGAAACTTAGACGGGTCGGATGTTTTCCAGTCTTTTACAATTTCGTCTATTTTTGCCCATGTCTCAGCGGCGCTCGGGTTAGTTACCTTCCCGTTGTAAGTTCCAATGGCTTTGACGCTGGAGACAGCCTTATCAATACTGTCAAAGTTAAGCGCCGTCTTGTCCTGTTTGATACCCTCTATGTTCTGACGATACTCAGAACTCCGGTCTTGCCTGAGTTTTGCAACCGCCGCCTTAGCCGAATCCACAACTTCATTAATCGGAGCGGTGCCGCGTAATTGCTCCTTAAAGGCAGTAGCCCTTTCCCCGCCAGCCTGTCCCGCCCTGGCTGCTTCACGTATTGCAGTCGGTCCTGCGCCAGTGGTGAAGCCAAGAACATTGGAAACTATGGGTTCTGCTAGTTGCCCGCCCGCCCGTATAGCTGACGGAGTAATCAGTCCAGCAGTTGCGGCCAAGGCTGGGTTTTTGGTTGCCTCATACGTCCCACCCGCAGCCTCGCCAGAAAGCGCCCCAAGACCCGCGCCGACGAGCGCCCTAGGTATGGATGCCCCACCCGTCAAAGCCCCGCCAATCATCCCCGGAACGCCGTAGTCAATGGCTTTCTGGGCGAACCCCTCGGGACGGATGTTTGGGTTAATCAGCCCGAGAGCTTCCATACCGCGCCGAGCGAAGTCTGGGGTTGGAGTCAATTCAGGCATTGGCAGAGGCTCTTTTCCAACCGCCCGCATAGCGGGTGCGGCAGCGGCTCGCCCCGCGCCCAGCCAAGCCTTCGCCATATTGATGATGTTGGTAGGCGTGTTCAGGAGCGCATCGGGCAAACCAGCCAGCCCCTTGTTGGCAGCGTTGATAGCTACGTCTGCAAGGGATGCTTTGAAGGGCGCTACTGACTCCGGTAAGTCGTTCGACGGAACCGTGTTAATCGGCAGGTCGTCTTGTGGAACAGCCGCGCCCATCAGGAATCGTACTCCCAAGTCTTACCACCATCTTTAGATGAGATGGGCTTGCCGCTTCTGGATTTGGAGCGCTGAATCTCGGGGGCTGCGGGTGGGGTAACAACGGCATCTGTCGCTACGGGAGCATTGCCGCCAAGGGATTTAATCAGGTGATCGCGCTCTTTCACCATCGCATTAACGCGGTTCTTGCCGTCAAGCAGCATGCGGTTGATAACCCGCGTATAGGAGTTAATCGGCATATCCCCACTGATAACCTGCTGCATCTCATGCCGAGCGGAGTCAGTCAGTTGACCCACAAGGCGGGGGTTGTTCAGCACCCGAGCCGCTTCCGTCGTTACGATGGTCGTCTGCGCCAGGAACTCAGCAACGTCGGGGTTATCTCCAGCGTTCTGGCGTATCCAGTTGATAGTCTTGTTGGCAAACCTAACGTCTGTGCCGATAACCTTCTTCGCCAGATCAATCGCCACCTTGCCGTTCGTTTCCAGCATCTCGTTGTACGGACGAATCGCAGCCAAGTCCTTCGTGTTCTGCGTTAGGGCTGATTTCTTGGCCGAGAAGTCCGCCCTATCCGACGAGACAGGCGGCGCTCCGGCTGCGTTTTCCTTGCCGAGAGAGTTCAAAGCTTCATTGTCAATGATGCCGCGACGAGTCTTCGGAATAGGAGAGCCGCTGCGTATCAGGTCGTTCTTAACCTTCTCTCCATCGGGAGTAAGCGGCGGCATGACGGCGGTATCATCAGTTACCGTCCTCTTTGCAACGGTCGGGTCAGGAGCGCCCAATACTCGCCTGCCATCCTGATAGACATAGCTATGCTTGGTAGGGCTGTTATCGTCTTGAACAATACGAGGGGCTATTTGCTGACCGCTACCGGGAATACCTATCAACGAGTTCGCAACCCCTCTAGGCAATGCGGAACCGGCAGCAATGACGTTGCTAGTTACCTCTGCCTTGCCGGGAGCCGCCATAGAGAACGGTTGCGGGCCATTGGCTTGACTCGCCTTGTATGCCGCAATCGCCGCATCGTCTTCCGGTGTCTGATTCGGATTGGAACTAACCGGAGGAAGCATCCCTGTAATGGGAGCCTCTAGGCCGGGACGGGCAGCATTGAGTGCAGCAGGCGAGAACTGGTTTTGCAGTCTTCCAACTGCATCTTGCTGAGTTCTGGCAGTCACAGCATCGCGGTTAAGCTTGTCCAACTGCCCCATGTGCAACGCGCCAGTAATGCCGGTGTTCTGAATGTCGGCAAACTGCTTAAGGACAAGCACGCCAGCAGGAGACTTCGCCAACTCCATCTGCTTCTCTTCTGGAGGAAGATTGCTGGA
>Ga0184628_10001485_pt1 | contig 11589 bp, 12 predicted proteins | sample PLM4_5_b1_FD_133149 | JGI IMG/M metagenome (GOLD analysis project Ga0184628, IMG submission 133149) | Groundwater sediment microbial communities from an aquifer in East River, Colorado, USA - PLM4_5_b1 | ecosystem: Environmental > Terrestrial > Soil > Riparian zone | place: USA: East River...
AAATTATCAGTTTCTTTTTCGTTCTCATGGAGCGCGATGACGCCGTGCGGATGACCAGTTCCACGGTATTACCACGAATCACGCTCCCGGCCATTCGGGAAGTTCAGCGAGGAACTCTTTGTTCACCCCTTTCAGCCAGACATTTTCTTTCGTGATTTTCGCGGGCGAAACTCGCGCGCCGGTAAAGCCGCCGTAAATCGCCCCGCCCAGCAGCAGCCCGATGCCAGCCAATATCGCGGCTCCGGAACCCTCCATGGCACCAGCGACGATCAGGCCGATTCCGCCTGCTACCCCGACCGAGCACACGAGGATGCCCCACCGGCGCCGCACTCGATGTTTCTCGCACAAGCCTATCCGCACGATGGCCTTATTGCGGATGAACGCTGCGACAAGGGCGTAAATCAAAAGATTGAGCAGAATCAACAAATAGTAAGCGGGCGGATGCCAATAGAGCGTGCGCTTGAGGCGATAGCCATTCGCGGGCGCGTTGCAACGCACGCATCGGTCGGGGAACGGTTTTTCGGAACACGTGACTAATTGCTTCTTGGTCCGCCACATTCCACCCGCCGCCCCGGACGGGCCGACCCCTTCCTGGAGGCGCTGGAGGAACTCAGGTTTGCAGCGGGCGCAAATCCACGAGCCTTTCACCATGATCACTTCGTCCGGCGGAAAAACCCGTCCACACTCCACGCAAGTCAGGTCGGTTTGGCGGATCGAGTTTGGCTGCGCGGCGGCGACGCGAACCGCCCGCAAAGACTGCCAGTTGGTCATCCCTTCGCGCCAAATCAATGTGTCCGGGCTGACCTTTCCGGAGCGGAGAAGTTCGTCCAGTTGCGAGTCTGAAACTGGACCCGACTGCTGGCTATTGATTGCGTAGAACCAGTTCATGCGGACAAGAATTTTCTTTTTGTGCGTCGGAATTTCCTCGGCGTAGCGCGGGTGAGCGAGAAGTGCTTTAGGGCCTCACTCATAGTAGCGCGATTATCCAAGTAGGGAACATCATGTCGAGCCCCAAGTGCTCCCCGCCTTCCAGCCCCCGGTCACTCAGGAGGGCACGGTCGGCCTCCGCGTTCGTGCTATAGATGATCGAATGCGCACCAATAATCACGGCATTTTCCTTTCCAACTTGTGGCGGGCCTGGCAGGCCAGTTCCGCGGTGCACTCCGTTCACTGCTTTTTGAGGAGAAATTTACGGGAGCCAGGCGCGTCAAAACCAGTCGGCACCTGGGCATTGCCCGGTTCATTGGCCGTGAGGGTGAGCTTGCCATCCTGGAGCAGGTATATGCCGTAGAACGTTGTGCCATTATACTGGGGCGCAGGACACGCGACGATTGTCCCGACAAATTGCCTTGGATTGGCATCCTGACGCAGGACAAAGGTTCCCTTATACCATTCGTCTGAATCCGCTCGCCGGAACTCGAAGGCGTTTCCAGAGGCGATGAGAGAGCATGCGCTCTGCGTCTCGCGCGCCGGTTCCTGACCCTTCCAAGTCCCTTGGATGCCAGCCGAATCCGACTTATGCAGTGTCGAACACCCCGAGGCGAAGAGGGCTGCGCCGGAGAGAACTAACAACAGAAATTTTTTCATCAACATAATTGACCAACTCGCGCGGGATTTGTCACGCGGCACCAGTGTCCCGTCCACTGAACACGGAAGCGCTCTTTAACATCCAGAATTCGCTGAAAAACAGGATTTGGCCTATATTGCAACCCGGGCCCAACAAAAGGGAGAGGTATGAACAAGAAGCGAATCCTGATCGTGGATGACGAGGTGGCGGAAACCCGGCTGCTCAAAGCCAACCTGGAACTGACCAATCAATACGAAGTGCGGGTTGAGAACTGGCCGCAAGGCGCGGTGGATGTTGCCCACCAATTCAAGCCTGACCTGGTGCTTCTGGACCTATTCATGCCCAACATGCCGGGTGGGAACGTGGTGGCGGCGTTCGAGGCGGAACCGGACTTAAGAGATACGCCGATCATTTTTCTCACTGCAGCAGTTGGGAAAACCCAGGTTGAGGATCACGATGGGTTCATTTGCGATCATCCTTGCCTTGCCAAGCCCGTCAGCGTGGAAGAAATTGTCCAATGCATCGAAAGCACCCTGGCGGGAAAAATCCAGAAACCGCCCTTCCGCTTGAACATGTTGCCCCGCGAAGATGAAGATTGAACCAATGGCGGCCCCTACAGGGCTCGAACGTGGCGCGTGCCCCAAATTCTTCGAACTGGGGCTGCGCCGGACTCTCGTCTTCGTTGCCTTGGGATTGCTTTGCGGCACGGGAATGTCGGCTGAACCCGCGAGTCCAAAATCCAATGCCGCGACTCGCGCTCTCCTTGACTATTTTCATGATTTGTCGGGTCGCACCGCAGGCAAACGGATTCTCTCCGGCCAATTCAGCAATTTTGGCCACGGCGCCAACCTTCGAATCATGGAAAGTATCCACGAAAAAACCGGGCATTGGCCCGCGATGATAGGCGTGGATTACGCCGATTTTCCTCGCGGCAGCTTAACCACCAAAGTCCCCAACCAGGTCGCTATCGATTACTGGAAGCAAAGTGGTCTCGTGACGGTCATGGCCCACATGTACAATCCCGCGAACCCCAAAGGCGGTGGACTGCGTGAAAAAGGAGTGAACCTGGCTGACTTGCTCAAAGAGGACACCGACACTCATAAACGCTGGATGCAACAGCTCGACCTCGCGGCCGACGGATTGCTGGAACTCAAACGAGCCGGGGTGGTCGTCCTCTGGCGTCCCTTTCACGAAATGAACGGCGGCTGGTTCTGGTGGGGCGCTCAGGACTTCGACACCTTTATCAAGGTGTGGCAACACATGTTCCACTATTTCAGCGAAACCAAAGGGCTCGACAACCTCCTCTGGGTCTATGGTCCTAACCACGGCCAGAATACTGCTAAGTATTACCCGGGCGACCGCTACGCGGATATCGTGGGACTCGACGCCTACACCGATTTCATCGACCCGGAACACATCAGGGGCTACAAGGAAATTGCGGCTTTGCCAAAACCCTTCGGCTTCACCGAATACGGTCCCCAGGGTTCACAGAACCCGCCCGGAGACTATGATTACCGCCGCTTCCTCCAGGGCGTCGAAGCGAACTTCCCCAAAACATGTTTTTTCATGTCATGGAATGGGAAATGGAGCCTGGCAACCAACCAGTTCACCCGTGAGTTGCTCGCAGCGCCCTCCATTGTGAATCGCGAGGACTTGCCGAAAGCGCTCTTCCCGTAGCGCTCAACGAAAGTTCTACCCTTCCGCTGTCATGTCCGAGATCGAGCGAATGAGAACCTCGACAAAAAAGCGTTTAAAGTGCTACGTGTAAATATATTAGCTCGATACTATTAAATGCGGAATCCCTTAATTGGTGGCATAGGCCAGGGACTTATGACTTATGTTTATAGCGTTTATAGCGTTTATAGCGTTGACTTCGCCTGAAAACTGCCGATATTACAGACATGATGATGAGCGAAAACCGCGTTGATGCCTCCCTGCTGACCGAGGAGGAGCGCGAGGTGTTGCAGCCTCTCTTGGATCTCGCCCAGCGCAACCAACATCCCTGCCTGAAAGGCGCCGACGGGACTGAGATCCGCCTCCCGGTACCCATCTTTCAAGTGCTGGTGAAGGTAATTGAAGACATGCGCAACGGCCGCGCCATCGTCCTTTTGCCCGAGGATGAGACCTTCACCACTCAAGCGGCGGCAAACTTCCTGGGCATGTCACGCCAGCACTTCGTGACCTTGCTCGAGTCCGGTCAGATTCCCTTCCACCGGGTCGGCAGCCATCGGCGAGTCACTCTCAAAGATTTGCGAGACTACGGAAAGAAACGGGACACTGAGCGGCGCGCACGCGTGGGCAAATTGTTCAAGAAGGTGAAGGACGCCGGCCTTTACGAGGCTGATTACACCGGGGAAGATGCAGGCTGATTTTCCCGTCATCCTCGATGCCTGCGTGCTTGCCAATGTCGGGGCGTGTGACCTGTACCTGCGGCTGGCGGAAACTCCCCGCCTCTACCTCCCGCGCTGGTCGGCCACCATTCTCGATGAGGTGAAACGAACGCAGACCACCAAATTAAAACGGACGTTCCCGGAAGCTTTGGCGGATTATTGGCGGCAGGAAATGACGGCAGCCTTCCCGGAGGCCATGATCGAGGGATTTGAGCACCTGCTGCCGGTATTGACCATCAACGAAAAGGATCGCCACGTCCTGGCCGCGGCGGTTCAAGGCGGCGTGTCATTGATCGTTACGTTCAATTTGAAGCATTTTCCCGAGACAGCTCTCAAAACCTGGAACGTCCAGGCCCTGCACCCGCAGGACTACCTTTTGACACTGTACTCAATGAATCCTGGCGTGGTGCTGGCCAAACTCGCAGACATCGCGACCTCTCATGGGCAGGAAATACAGGACGTGCTCATTCACCTGGGTAAGAGCCTGCCATCGTTTTCCCGCCGGCTGTTGCAGGATCTAGGAAAATCGCCCTAGAGCCGTCCCTGGCTTATAGCCCTTGTAGGACACGACGTAAGGAGTGTTTCCCGCTAACATCTGTGCTGACACTTGTCAGCAAACTGTCAGCAAATTAGGCAGAATCGATAAAACTCAATCCTGTATTGGTGGGCGCGACAGGGGTCGAACCTGCAAGGATTTCTCCAAAGGATCCTAAGTCCTTCGCGTCTGCCAATTCCGCCACGCGCCCGGGACTAACTTGGCGCCAGTTAATACCACGGGAGCCCGCCTAAAGAAATCAAAATTGGGGAGGCACGCACTTGCCCAGAGCGGCATCAAGTTCCCGCGAAAGGGCGATCAGATGGGGTGGGGGGCGGCTCGTCCACAGGTATTTGTCAACTTGGGAAATGGGGACGAGCCGTCCCCGCCCGTAAATAAGGAGCTGGATGCCGGGCTGCCACTTGCATAATCCGCGGAGGCGAATTATGTAAACAAGCATGTTCACCACTACCGCCAACCAAGTATTGCCTACCACGATTACCGGCTCCTGGCCACGGCCGCGCTGGTTCGACCTTAGCATGTGGGGACGGCCCCTCGATTCCTGCATGATGGATGTCCGGTTCCGTGAGAAGTTCCAGGACGCCCTTGCCGTGGTTTTGAGCGACCAGGAGCGGGCGGGCATCGATATTCTGACTCACGGCGATCTGCACTGCGACGACGACATGGCCGGCCGGTCCTGGCATCATTATCCGATCCAGCGCTGGGCGGGGTTCGAGGGCGATTATCTGCAGTCGGAGCAGACGCGCTCGCCCTGGCTGCGCTATCCGGCGGGCACATTGCTCAACGAAATCTATACCGGCTGGCGCTGGCCGCGAGTGGTGGACAAGGTGGAGCATCGCCCCCTGGATTACGCGAAGATCTGGCGCATGGCGCAGGCCAAGACCGCGAAGCCGGTGAAGTTCGGAACCTGCTGTTCCCAGGTGATGGGCCTGTTCCTGGATCTCCACACGCCAAAATACAAGGACCGGCACGAGGTCATCTGGGACATGGCGGTGGCGATGAACAAGGAATTGCTGGCGCTGCGCGATGCGGGGTGCAAGTGCATCCAGATTGAGGAGCCCACGCTACATTTCTGGGCCAACACCTACGGCAAAGCCCACGACGAGGTCAAATTGATGATTGAGGCTTACAATCGCGAAGTTCAGGGCCTGGAGGATATCGAACTGTGGATCCACACCTGCTGGGGCAACCCCAATATGCAGCGGGTGATCGAGAACGACAGCTACCGCGAATCATTCCAACTTTACCTCGAGGCCTGCCGCGGCGACGTGTGGACAATCGAAACCAAGGACCGGAATCTGCGCGAAATCGAGTTGTTCGCCCCCTTCAAAGGCCGGCTGAGCAAGAAAATTGCCATCGGCGTGGTCAGTCACCGGACGCTGCAAGTGGAGCCCGCGGAGGAGGTCGCCAGCACCATCCGCAAGGCGCTCGCGCACATCGCACCGGAGCAGCTCATCATTTCCAGCGATTGCGGTTTCGGGCGCCAGGGGTGCAACCGGGATATCGCGTTCTTCAAGACCGCATCCATTGCGCAGGGCACGAACATCATAAGGCGCGAATTGGGATTGCCAGTAACACAGCCCCGTGCCGCTGACCCCGCATTGCAGACCGATATCGTGCCAAAGACGCCGGATCGCTGAAACCCTATGGGGAACCGCAGATATTGAATCTGGACTGATTCAGGCGCAGCTATTTCGGGGTCGGGATGACCAGGAGCTGATTCGTGGCGGCTTCGAGCAGGCGAGCGTTGGCCAGGTCGAGGTGGACTCTGGCGACCGGGTTGTCGTGCCATTCCAGGCGCATTGAGCGTTCGAGCCAGGGCCGCGAGGCGGCGAAATTTCGCATTTCCTGGTAGTGCAGCCCTACCTTGAGCATGACGTAGTAATTGTTTGGATCGAGATCTGCCGCCTTGCTGAAGCAGGGGTCGGATTCATCAAATTTTCCCAGCCAATCGAGACACCAGCCCAGGCCGAGAAATCCCCGCGGATCGTAAGGATTCAGCACCGTGGCTTTGCGGAACCAATCGGCACCCTGAGCGGCCATTTCCTTATGATCGGACCCGCCAAGCTGGCTGAGTGAGCGGTAGGCTTCGCCGATATCCGCCGCGGTGGCGGCATTTTGCGGTTCAACCAGGAAAGCCGCTTTCAGCGCTTCAATCCGTGGCTCGGAGGACTCAGGGGCCTGGCGGGCGCGGGATTGAAAGCGGTATTCAGTCGAAGCCCGGACACCCTGTTGAACCAGGTAGCCAACCAGGATGGTCAGGACTGCGGTTACCGCAAGCCGGGAGGGCCACTTAGCTGAACTCCAGAATCCTTCCGTGGCGAAGCGCACGTGGGCGTTCAGGAGGGCCATGAGCGTGATGGCGAGAACGGCGTTGGCCGGCACGTGCATGTTGAAGTCCACGATTGAGTGCAAAGCGATGGCCAACAGGCTGGAGGAGGCTCCCATTACAAAAGCCAGCTTGTTGCTTCCCCGGCGCGGGCCCAGCTCATTGTCCGATCGACGGACAAAACCCCAGGTCTTCACTACGCTGAAGGCCACGAGGACGAGCGCCGCACCGACCAAGGTGAGGCCCACGATGCCCCAATCCGCGAGCGTGTTTAGATAATCGTTGTGCGCGCGGTCGGGCTGCGCCTGGATAATCTCGGGCCGATATTGCCGGAACCGATCGTTGAAATGGCCAGGGCCCGCTCCCAGCCAAATCTCTTCCTGCCAAACCTGGATGGCGGGCCGCCAGAGGCTGAGGCGCGCGCTGTCGTCGCGGTTTTCGCTCGCGATGATTCTCTGGACCCGGAACCGGACAAAATCGCTTTTCGGAAAAAGGATGGCCCCGCCTATAATGAGCAGGCCCAGAATCACGAGGGCGGGCAACCGGAACCGGGCCTGGGTGAGCAGCAGCGTGAAGAAGAAGATCAGCGCGATGGCGGTGGCGATCCAACTGCCGCGGGAAACACTCACGCCGATGCCGACGAGGATGACGATTGAAGCGTAGCCGAGGAGAATTCGAGTGACGTGGCGAGCGCGCCCGACGATGGCGTAAGCCAGGCCAAGGGGGGCGACCATCTCCAGAAACCCGGCCAGGTTGTTCGGCGAGAAGAACGTGCCCGAAGCGCGCTTGGCGTAGTATTTCTGCATGTGCCACACCCAATCCGAGCCGGTGATGAACTGGTAGATGGCGTAAATCGAGATGGCCAACGCGAGGAAGACCAGGGTGAAGCTGATGATCTGAACGTATTCCTGGCGGTGCAGGTTGTTGACGATCGCCAGGAACAGCACGGCGTAAACCAGCACCCGCAGGAGTTCGTTGCGAGCCACGAATTCGATGTCGGCCGTGAAATACCGGGCGACGGCATAAATGGAGAAGGCAATTACGACCCAGAGGACCGGTGGCCAAAGCCATTTCGGGCTGGGACATATCCAAAGACGAAGGCCCCAGAGCACGGCGACGCCCACCGTCAGGAATTGGAGGGTGAGGAACGTCGGAACGTGCACGCCTCCCGCGGCGAGCGGTCCGAACGCGAGGATCAGGAGCACGAGGCCCAGGATCCCGCGCTCACACCAATCGTCCAGAACCTCGCGATTCATCCCCGGAGTGGTTCAGATTCGTGCGGTTATTTGGGGAGACATTCCCGCGGATCGGTGATCTTGCCGTTGAGGGCGCTGGCCGCCACCGTGGCCGGCGACGCCAGAAATACCTGCGATTCCTTGTGGCCCATGCGGCCCGGGAAATTGCGGTTGGTGGCGCTGATACACTTGAGCGGCGCGTTCATGCGGCCAAAAGTGTCCACCGGTCCGCCGAGGCAGGCGGCGCAGCCGGCGTTCTCGGTCATTTGCACTCCGGCATCGACCAGGATCTCCCAAACGGTCTTTTCGCCCCAACGCGCGGTTTGCAGGTCGTGGACAATTTCCGGCGTGGCTGGCACGCCGAAGGTGTCGATGACGACTTTCTTGCCGCGCAACACCCGGGCGAACTCGAGGAAATCGCTGGTCTTGCCGCCGGTCCACGAACCGATGTAGGCCCGGTCGAGCTTGATATTGCCAAGTTCTTTCGCGAGCTTCCGCTGGCCGGGGTCCGGGTGGCACGCAACCGTGGGCTCGAGTTTCGAGAGATCCACGACCGTCTCGTAGACGAACTTCTCGCTCTTGTCGCGTTCGACCGGGTCGTAAGACGGCTTCGTGCCATTGAGCCGGCAACGGTAGTCGACGAACGCCTTGGTTTGGGCGTCAAATTCAAAAATGCCATTCTTGCCGCCGGCTTCGATGGCCATGTTGGCGATCGTCATGCGGTCGTCGATGGTGAGGCTGGCGACGCCAGGGCCATCGAATTGCAGCGCGCGGTAGGTCGCGCCGTCAAAGCCGATCTCTCCAATGCAATGGAGGATGATATCCTTGGCCATGACGCCGGGCTGCATTTGGCCTTCGATCCGGAAATGCATCGTTTCCGGCACTTTCAGGAGGAGCCGGCCGGTGCCCATCACGAAACCGGCGTCGGTGTTGCCGATGCCGGTGGCGAACTGGTTGAAGGCGCCCGCCATGCAGGTATGGGAATCCGTGCCGAAGAGGATTTCGCCCGGGCGCGTATGGCCCTTCTGCGGGAGCGCCGTATGGCACACGCCCGCGTAATGCGAGCCGTATTGCTTCTTGAGCGCGCCTTTCGTGGGGTCGAAAACCCACTTGCCTTCGGGATCGTCGATTACGTCGTAGAAATAGGTAATCCCCTGCTCCCTCACGAACTCACGCAGGATATCGACGTTGCGGTTGGACTTTGAATCGGCGGTGAAGATGTAGTGATCGGGAATGATGACAATCCTGCTCCGATCCCAGACCTTCGCGGCCTTGCCGAACTCGCGCTTGAAAACGCCGATGGTGCCGGGGCCACAGACGTCGTGGGTCATGAGGACATCGGCGTTCACCCAGACGTTGTCACCCGCCTGGACCTGGGCCCGGCCGGAGGCGCGGGCCAAAATCTTTTCCGTCAAAGTCATACGCTAGAAACTCAACCTATACCAAGATAGGCGGGCACCGTCCGCAGCTCAATTAAAAAGGAAAACCGACCTGATTACTTCGGCTGGGCTTTGAGCTTCTTTTCGAATTTGTCGACTTTGGGTTTGATCACCATGCGGCAATAGCCCTGGCTCGGATTATTGCGATAGTAATCCTGGTGGTAACCCTCAGCCTTGTAGAACTTTGGCAGGGGGCTGATCTCCGTAACGATCGGTTGGACGAAGTCCTTTTGAGCCGCGGCCTTGGATTTTTCGGCGGCGGCTTTCTGTGCTTCGGAATGATAAAAGATGACGGACCGGTATTGGGTCCCGGTATCCGCGCCTTGCCGGTTGAGCGTGGTGGGGTCGTGGGCCTCCCAAAAGGTTTCCAATATCTTCTCGTAGGAGATGACACCAGGATCGAATTAGATCTGAATGACCTCGGCATGGCCGGTGTCGCCTTCGCAGACCTGCTTGTAGGTCGGGTTCTCCGTTTTGCCGCCCGCGTAGCCGCTGACGACGGATTTGACGCCCGGGAGCATCTGGTAAAGGGCTTCGGTGCACCAGAAGCAGCCGCCGCCGAGAGTTGCCAGTTCAGTCTTGTTCGTGGAATTGATCATGTTGGTGGAAGCGGCCCCGCTGACCGCTCCCGCACTGGCGAGAAGGGCGATGCCGAGGGTGATAAACCTGATAACCTTCATTCTGAAAACGAATGTCGCATAAAGCCGGGAAAGCGCAAAAGGACCGGTCAGCCGCCGGCGACGACTTTAACGATTTCGAGGCGGTCGTTGACCTGCAATTGGCGTGTGGTGAACTCGGAGGGAGCCACAGCTTCCCCGTTGTGCTCGACGACGACGCTGCGGGGAAGGAGATTGCGAGCGACCAGGAACTGCTCGATTGAGCAGGGCAGGGTCGCCTGCACGGCCTGACCGTTGGCGGTAATGGTGGCGGTCATGTAGCCGTTAAGTCGTCAGTGCGGCGTCCCAATCTTTCCAGACGGGTTCATATCCCAGTCCGCGGATTCGATCGGCGACCTCCCCGGCGGATCTTTCGTCGGCGATGTGAAATTGCTCCGTGGCATGAGCGTTGCCTCCGTTGGCGGCCCATTCGCTGGCGCCCAGTTCCACGATCTTCCCGCGTTGGGTGGTGTGCAGATTCTGTTTGCCGGCGCCGGTGTAGCCGCCGGGCTCGGTGTGGCTGCCCGCGCTCATCAGCGTAATGCCCAGGGGCATCAGCCCATCGCGCAGGCGCGCGGGTTCGCGGGTGGACAGCACCAGGCCCACGTCCGGAAACTTCAGGCGAAAGGCGCAGATTAATTGCACCATTTCGCGGTCAGTCATGTGCGTCCGCGGTTGGAACTCGCCCGCACAGGGGCGCAGGCGAGGCAGGGAGATGGTGATCGAAGACTTCCAGCAGGTGCGCAGCAGGTAATCGGCGTGCGCAGCCACGCACAGCGCCTCGTAACGCCAATCCGCCAGGCCGTAGAGCGCGCCAATGCCGAGCCGGCGGAAGCCGGCCGTGTAGGCGCGCTCGGGGGTCTCCAGGCGCCAATCGAAATTCTTCTTGGGCCCGGCCGTGTGCATCTCGTCGTAGAGGGCCCGGTCGTAGGTCTCCTGGTAAACCACCAGGCCATCGGCACCGGCCTGTACCAGGGGGCGGTAATCCTCGGTTTCCATCGGTCCGACTTCGAGCGACACGCTGGGGACGGATTCGTGCAGCGCGGCGATGCAGCCGGACAAGTAATCTCGCGAAACGAATTTCGGATGCTCGCCTGCGACCAGGAGGATGTTACGAAAGCCCTGGCCCAGCAGCGCGCGCGCCTCGCGCACGACTTCGTCGACCGAAAGCGTGACGCGCAGAATGGCATTGTCGCGGGAGAAACCGCAGTACTGGCAGTTATTGATGCATTCGTTGGAAAGATAAAGCGGAGCGAAAAGGCGGATCACCTTGCCGAACCGTTGTTGGGTCAACTGCCGCGAACGCTGCCCCAGAGGTTCCAAAAGGGAGCTGGCGGCGGGAGATATCAAATGCGCGAAGTCGTCCAAAGACAATTGACTGCGCCCCAACGACAGCCGGGCGGCGGACTCGGTGGTG
>Ga0184628_10001487_pt1 | contig 11580 bp, 7 predicted proteins | sample PLM4_5_b1_FD_133149 | JGI IMG/M metagenome (GOLD analysis project Ga0184628, IMG submission 133149) | Groundwater sediment microbial communities from an aquifer in East River, Colorado, USA - PLM4_5_b1 | ecosystem: Environmental > Terrestrial > Soil > Riparian zone | place: USA: East River...
AACGTTCTCGCGTAATTATCCTGAGGTCCGGCGCTCGTGCTTCGTCTCGGGGTTGCAGCAATCCTGTATTCGCCAGGTGACAACCCATAGAGTCGATACTGCCCGCGGTCGTCCGTCCTCTTTGAAGAGCTGATATAACTAAAATTTGAATCGACATAGCTGAAAGCGGACTGCAACATCTCTCGTCCGTTCTGAAAGGTCGTTTGAAACGCATCGACCTCAACCCCGGCTAGCGGCTGCCCATTAGGATCCCGAACCGTGCCAGTTATCGTCATCGGGGGAATCATGGTGATGGCAAAAGGCGTTGTTGGCAGCCCCGGAGCGATATTTGTGATCCCTTCCCGACTGGATATTCCGCCGGAATATCCGTCCTTCTGCGCCCGGATCGTATAGCGCCCGGGCGCGAGGTTGCGAAAGCTGAATCGTCCGTCGAGATCGGTCATGGCTGAGATTTGGGATAGCTCCGGTGCCGGAATCGCGGGCGGCTCAGGTAACCCCAGCAATTGGGCCTCTTTTTTCCGGACACCATTGGCGAGATTTTCGATAGCTATCGGATAGGGGTAATTGAGATAGGTATCAATCTCTGCCCGCATAGCAGCCGTCAAGGCGGGGTTGGGCGTATAGAATGCGCGGATTGCCGACGCCGGATCAGCACTGCCCGGACCGAACAACGTGATCTGGACATTAGAAATGCCTTCGGAGCCACCGGGCCGAGTGACTCTGCCTTCAAGGGTTCCATTGTTCGTTTGAGAAACAGCTTGAAGAGAACTGACTGTCAGCGCTGCTAATAAGAGCAACCATTTCATAGAAGGATTGTCCCTGGCTGTCGTTATTTATTTGGACAGAATTCTAGGGCTTTCTTAGACCATTCGGAAGGAAAACAAAGAGCCGACCCGGTTCATCGGCGCTGATCTTGACAGGAACCCTTTGATGGTCCCGGTCGGGTTGCGAATCAATCTGCTGCAGCCGCCCAAATCTTAGCCTTGGGTCCAACTTCATCCAAACCGCCGTGCTGGAGGCGTTCGCAATGGAGGTCAGAATCGCCAACTCGAATGATTAGTGACAGCCTCTGCTTGATAACCAGGGAATCGATGTGCGTGTTGTCGGCTTATTAGAATGTTCAAAACATCCGTCTGTGCCGGCGAATTGAACCGTAGCCGCCGCGACATCGATCTCAATTCGGACTTGTAAATACTGCTGGCCGCATGAACGACATTGCCACAATCAGCGTTCCGTCGACAGGTCGGTCTGAATCCATCGCTGGCATGAATATCCAGGATCGAATGGCGCTTATTACGGCACCCGTGAGTGCTGGGACATCCTGCAACGTTCGCATGCTTGATGGCATGCCCAACTTGTCGATTGTAACTTCGATAATCACGACGCCTGATGTCGTGGCGGTCTGAGGATAGCCTGGATCCCTGAAAGTACGAGGGTAAGGAGGATGGGACTTACCAACAGCGGCGCGTTCGGGTTCCTTGTACCCAAATGTCGGGCCACCGACTCCCTCACTTCCAATTGCTGGGGGCCGGAAGACGGTAAACACGCCAACTCGCGATGCCACACTCTCACCTTTGGAGACTGCTGCAGTGAACTGCCATTGTTTAATAGCAGTCGTTGCAGAATCCGTAAATGCGCCCAGTCCCCGGAGGATCTTGATCTCTCCGACACGTCCTTGCCGATTAACGGGTACATCTGCCAGCACGCATGTGCCTGCAGACATGTTCGGCGGAGAAAGGGGAGAAGCAGCCTTGGCGAGCTTGGCCGGAACGATTCCGGCAGCTGCGGGTACTTGAAGCAACACTGCAAGAATGATGGTAAGCATGCGGCATTCTACGCCTGTAAGGTGAGACACAGAGCCTGTATGGTCAGACAGGGCAAGGGTCTGGGCATAGAGCGGTAACGCAAGAACACAACATTCCCGGGCTTGTATCGGGGCGAGCCTGTGTTGGTAAAAAATTAGGGCTTGCGATGCGAAGTATCCGGGCCCGGTCGGCATTGTTTTCCTGAACTCGTCCTTGCCGAAGACGCCCCTAAATCGGATACACTCCCGTGTTGAATTTTAGAGAAGGAGCATTTTAGTCATGAGCCATGCCACCAGTATTGCTGAATTCGCGGACCTCAGTCCTGCCGTCAGGGCCTTCATCGCGAAGCCCAAGAAACTTCTCATTGATGGAAAATGGGTGGATTCCGCTTCCGGGAAGACCTTCAGTACGATCGATCCAGCCAGTGAGCAGGTGATCTGCGAGGTTGCCGAAGGCGACAAGGAAGATGTGGATCGAGCCGCGAGGGCTGCCAATACGGCGTTCCGTGAAGGCGAATGGTCACGGATGATTCCGGCGGCACGAGAAGCGATGTTGCTGAAGTGGGCGGATCTGGTGGAAGCCAATGCAGACATGCTGGCGGAGTTGGAATCGCTGGATAACGGCAAGCTGGTGATGTACGCGAAGATGATTGATGTGCCTGCCAGCGTGCAGCTGATCCGTTATTATGCCGGCTGGACCACCAAGATTGGCGGAACGACCGCAAACGTATCCATCGGCATTCCCAATACGGAATTTCACGCCTACACCCTGCGCCAGCCTGTCGGTGTCGTTGGCCAGATCATTCCATGGAATTTTCCGCTTGTGATGGCGGCGCTGAAACTCGCGCCGGCTTTGGCGTGCGGTTGCACGTGCATTCTAAAGCCGGCGGAACAAACGCCACTGAGCGCCATTCGCCTTGTGGAGCTGGCACAGGAAGCCGGCATTCCCAAAGGCGTGATCAACCTGATCACGGGCTTCGGCGAGACTGCAGGGCGCGCCATAGTGGAGCATCCACTGGTTCGAAAAATCGCTTTCACTGGTTCCACGATTGTCGGTAAGGAAGTAGGCAAGGCCGCGATGGACAGTTTGAAACGCGTGTCGCTGGAACTCGGCGGCAAGAGTCCGGTGATCATTGCGCGCGATGCCAATCTCGACGAGGCGATCGCCGGAGCGGCCAACGCCATTTTCTTCAATCAAGGTCAGGTATGCGTCGCCGGTTCCCGATTGTTCGTGGAAGAACCCATTTTTGACGATGTCATGAGCGGGATGAAGGAAATTGCGGGATCCATGAAACTCGGAGGCGGTCGCAATCCGGAGTCGCAGATGGGACCGTTGGTCAGCAAGGAACAACACGATCGCGTTCTTGGCTACATCGAAAAGGGAATTCGCGAAGGCGGTGAAGTGCTGACTGGCGGTGGAAGGCACAGCGATAAAGGCTATTTCGTGCAACCGACCATCTTCAAGAATTGCGGCTCCGCCTCCACTCTGTATAAGGAAGAAATCTTCGGGCCCGTGCTTGTCGCGAACAGTTTTAAGAATGCCGACGAGATCGCCGCGCAGGCAAACGACACGGTTTACGGTTTGGCGGCGAGCATCTGGACGCAGAACCTCAGTCTCGCCCATCGTCTGGCAAAACGGATTGAAGCCGGCACGGTGTGGGTAAATTGCCACCACCTGATCGATCCCGCGCTCCCGTTTGGTGGATTCAAGCAGAGCGGTATCGGCCGCGAACAGGCGGCAGATGGGATTGAGCTGTACACCGAGACTAAATCTGTTCTCATGCGAATCTGAGGTTTGATTTCTTCATCTCGGGGCGATACCACGAATAAATATCCGCGGGATCAACGGGGTCGGTTTACGCCAGCGTAGTCGGTTATTGGAATTTCTTATTCCGAAAGCGGAATCAAGGCCAGGGAGATCGAGATCGAACTCGGTGTCCCTGGCCTTTTTTTAGTAGCGGTAGAACAACACGAAAAAACGGCACCAATGAGACCGTTTGTCACCGTCTCTTTGGAAACGGTCATCCGCCAGTTCCGGACTCGGTGTGATACTCAGGCGGTTAAGTGGTAACCATATTGAAGGAATTGAAGGCTAGCCAGGTTGCTCAACGAGAGCAGGACAAACTCAAGGGACAGGCACCAACAGAGGAAACCGGTGTGGTTTTCCCGACATTACGAAAGACAGGCGGACCAATCACGGACACGAATCGCACTTTCACTCGGCTGAAGACCTACTAGTCCATACAGCCTTTCGTGCGAATCGTCCGCTGGAAGGGAAGCCATGCGAAAGCTACGAAACCCCGACAATTGCATCGATGACGAAATTGACTTCCTTCCGCAAGCGGTAAATGACCTCAATCGCAGGGATGAGATTAGGGCGTCCTGATTCGGTATACCCGTGAGCGATGGCTATATTAATGGTGCCCTTGAACTTGTATTTGAATTCGATGTCTGGCACGACGGGGGTGATAATTACTATTTCCGATCCGTTTTCAATGGGATAGGTATCGAACAATATCGTGGCGGGGACGGACAAGTCCTCGACTTGATAGGCATAGGGTTGGGCCAGCACCACGTGAAGCAGGCGGTGTTTGTCGATATCGTCAAGATCTCTAAGTAACGCAAGCAACCGCTCCGTTTTCCCGCGATCTCGAAGGTAAGGCTGGAAGCATTCAATTTGGGCCCTAACTGCATGCGCAATTCCCTTGAGACGATTTCGACCAATTTGGCGTTTGAATCCATGCGGGGTATCGCAGATGGGAAATTGTAGATTTCTGATCTCTTCCAATTTTAGATCGTTGCGGATTGCCAAGGCATAGACGAGGTGATCGAGCGCGGATCGGAGATTATGAATCAAATCGCCGATAAGCAGGGACCATCGATCCACGGGCGGCGGATTGATGGCACTGATAACAAGACTATGCCTGGAACCGTTGCTGTTTCGCTTTCGTTCGAGTGAGTAGGGATTACTTTGATTCCAAGCAAGGATTTCGTCTTTGAGAACCTGAAAGTGGTAGTCCGCCCTATCGACCTTAAATGAGCAGCTTTGAAATTCGTCGCCATAATCGGCCCCAAACTCGGGAGATATCAGTGCGTCATCCATCGCGGCATGGTACAGCGCCATATCAGGCCAAGACAATCTCCTGACTTAAAGTTTTTGAAAGGCTCGGTTGCAACTCGATGGGGTAGGATTTTGATATGAACTCGGAGATCTTCGATAAGAATCGAGCCAGCTGGAAATTCGCGGACTATATTCCAATAAGCGCGATTGCTGCGTTTGGCCCGACCAACCCTTCCATGAAGCGCCTCTACCATCTGACCGACGCCGACCATGCGATCAGCGATATCGCACTTAGGCGTCTGAAGGTCGCCAGATTTTCGGATTTGAATGACCCTTTCGAGCTGATCGGGGCAAACTTTCGGGAAAGAGAAGTACGAAAGGTTATACGAGGGTTTAAATCTGCTTTTGATGCGGAGATGGGACTTCTATGCTTTAGCGAGGATTGGAAAGAACCACTTCTATGGAGTCATTATGGAGACCGCCATCGCGGCATTTGTCTCGGCTTCAACGTCCCGCTTAGTCAAGTCGATAGAGTTGACTACCAATCAGAGAGAATCCTTGCAGTGCTGGGTGCTGACGGTGATCCCACATGGCTTTCTCCCGAGCTTAAGCTCGCACTACTTCGTACCAAGTATGTCCATTGGAAATATGAGCAAGAGTTCCGGCAATTTGTGGAATTGAAGACTGCTACGCCGGAAGGTCGGTTGCATTATGTGGGGTTTTCTTCAAACCTAGAGTTGGCGGAAGTCATACTTGGATCAGAGTGTTTACTCGACCTGAATGCGATCCGGTCTCTCGTTCAGCTCGAACATCCGAATGTTTCGGTTTATAGAGCGCGACTGGAATTCAAAGGCTTTCACATAGTTCCGGAAGAACTCACGATTCCAGGCACCAATTCTGACAATTGGAAAGCAACGTCCGCACCTTCTCGTTAGGCCATATCCCTAGCGCGAATGTGCGCTGTGACGCGAACGTGCAGGCGGATACGAGGCCACCACGATTGAATCGACGGAATTGTTCGGTTTCGGAGCGCAATCGCCATACAGTCGGGTCATCAACGTTAGATTCCGACAACCTTTTTCACGTACGCATGAACATAGGTCATGGTACTACCGAAGATGAGACGTACACCCAGAATGAAGCCATTGATTATCGATAGTTGGGACAAGGTCCAAGAGCTCGAAATAAATCAGGCGTCTGGACCACCAAATGGCGGCATCTTGCACATTTTTCGAGGACAGGGGGATTCGCGATGGGGCCTCAAGCCTTCGCTTACGCGCCTGCTGAACACAATGGGTTTGATTGATCCTAACAACAAGAAGCAGGTAGCCAAGGCGGTCAAGGCAGAACAGCAGTCTATCAACACTTTTCAGATTGCCCAGCCAATGCCTGCCGACCTGCGAGAGTGGATCTTTTGGTGGGCTGTCGCACAACACTACGGTGGCGTGACTCGGGTTCTTGATTGGTCAGGTCGACCAGGCGTGGCGGTGTATTTTGCCGTTTCGCAGCTGCCCGACAGAGATGGTGCGGTCTTCGAACTCACGCAGAAAGCGCTAGTTCAGGATATGAGCAATCGGGCTGATCCGTTACATGGCGTCTACAACTCTGACCATACTGATCGTGGATGGAAAAAGTTTCAGCGGATCTTTCGGTTAGGCGATCCGTTGGCCATGCACGTGTGTACTACTCAAGGAACTCCAATGCGAATGAAAGTGCAGCAAGGGTATTTTACGAGTTGTACGAACATCTTGGAGGACCATGAAAGGGTTATTCAGAGCAAGCATCCTCTGGCGATGCGAAAGTACATTGTGCCCAGACAGGCGAAGGCTCGATTGTTGAGAGAGGCTTGCCTTCGTGGGGTGTCTGGTCCAGCATTGTTTTCCGATAGTTCTGAAAAGGCTGGATACGCCCAGCGTGACGAGATAATTCTGCGGTATCGTTAGTTCCTTTTCAGCTACCGGACGTACACACCGCAACAAATGCTTCTATACGTCAAGTTAAGCCAGCGCGAACGGAAAGAACATCTTTCGTTTGAGCGGATATTCGGGGAAATGGCTGAAATTACGGGGGTGTGACTAGGCTCAATCTCTGGTACGCAACTGGATTGAGGGCAAGGAGCCTCTGCATGGATGCAAAGCGACGCATATTCTCACCGTGGAGCGGTAACTGTCGGGCTCTTAATCGCTCCAAGTTCAATCGGCTTAAGATTCTTCGAGACCTTGGAAAAAGCCGTCCGATCCACGATTTCGAGTCTCTTGCTGGAAACACCGCCATATTTCGCGAAGTACTCACCGTTTCCGATTACTTCGAGAATTATCATCTCCTTCGAGGCAGTACTCCCATTTAGGCCACACGCATGCGCTCCCACAGGAAGTAAAACCTTAAAGTATTGTCCCTTTTCAAGCCGGGCGAGTTCGATTCCATCACACTGAACTGTCGGATTGATCATCGAATCAAAGGAGGAACTCTCTCTATAAAAGTAGATTGAGCCTGTAGCTATGGGCCGATCAGCGGCGGACGGCGGTGGAAGTGCTGGTGAAGGCACAAGACTTGCATCTGGCTTTGGTGTAACCGCTGACGGTGGAAAGGAAATTTCAAAGCCGGAAACGAGTTCCTCAACGACAGAGCGGTAATTGGGCATTAGGTTCCGCGCAGCGTATCCGAAAAACTGAATGGTTCCAATAGGACCGCTGTAGACGTGAACATAGTAGGTGATTGGTATTTTATTTACTGTAGCGTCCATATGTAACCACAGCATGCGCATTCCGTTAATGCTACGAAATCCTTGCGATGTAATTTTAGCGTCTCGGACTTGTTTCTTCGCGTTAGCTACAACAATGGAAGACATGGTTTCAAGCGGTACTTGGATTCGTTCCGGTATAACTGAGAGGTGCAAATCACCTTTGAGCAATTCATATTCCTGCCGGAACGCGGGGCCCTGAGTTGCTGTTCCCTTACGCCAAACGGCTCGATCAATTCGCAGAGACGCTACGCCGTTCAGGCCTCCTAGTTCTTCGATAAATACGCGGCTTGGGTTGCTGACAGTAGATGGGTTCGACGGAGGCGGCGGGTTATTTACCCCTGTTGAAGGCGCTGCCGTTGGTGCGGCTGAAGGCACGTTTTCTGGTTTTGGTTTAATGGGGGGCGCACTATTGACCGCTGTTATGGCGGTGCCGGAAATTAGTCGCGGAGTAGTGTTTGAGGAAAGTGCGAGGCTGTCCATTATTCCCCGGACGTAATTGATCGGAATCGCAAAATTCAGATTTTGACCATCCGCCAAAAACGCCGCAATTACCCCAATGCACTCGCCGTTTCGGTTCAAGAGCGGACCACCACTGCTCCCGTGGCTAATCGGAGCGGTTGTTTGTATAAGCTGATAGCCTGGCGGCACCATACGTCGTCCACTGACTATTCCGGTGGATGCCGTTTGCTCCAATCCCTCGGGTGTCCCAATGGCCATCACTTCTTCGCCAACCTTCATCGATTCGGAATTGCCTAAACGCAGGAAGGGAAGGTCCGCCCCCTCAATTCTGAGAACGGCGATGTCCTTTTCTTCGTCCGTTCGCAGTACGTATGCAGATTTGTAGACCTCTCCACTTTCGAGCGTAACAGTGATCTGGCGGGCGTCCTCGATGACGTGATAGTTCGTGACGAGCGTCCCGTTCTTTTGAATCAGGAATCCGGTTCCGAACCCGGCTTGCGTTTCGATAGTAACGATTGCGCTTCGGGCTTTTTCAACGACACTCACCCATTGCTGACCTGCTGATGCAGGAATGGCAGCATCCTGCGATCTGGCTACGCTTGCAAGGGCTAGGAAAATGAAAAGGAGCGGAGTAGCGCGAATCAAGCTCTTCTATCCTCCTGTGGAATGGGTCATGAGCGGCTGAATCATAACCTGCATGCACCTGTATAGGCCAGCTTTCGCCACTCTGGTGATTCTTCACCGGCCTTTGCTCTACTTGCCTTCTGCTTATAATATCCTAACGTTAGCTTTACACTATCTACATGAAGGACAAAACAAACCGAAGCGTTAACCAGGCCGCCAGCTTATTGGGCAAACGCAGTGCCGAAGCTCGCAAGAAGGCGTGGGGAGCGAAGGAGTTCAAGAGGCGGATGAAGGAATACGGCAAGCTCGGCGGAAGGCCGAAGAAGTCGAAACTCGAAGGAAAGGGGAAGGCATGATCTATAAGAGGGGAGACACATACTGGTTTGAGTTCGTGTGGGCGGGGAGGCGTATTCGCGAGAGCGCGAAGACCAAAAATCCGAAGACAGCTCGGCAGGTGGAGTCGGCCCGAAAGACGGAAATGGCGAAGGGTGAAGTAGGGATTCGCGATAAGTCACCAGCACCAAACTTCGAGGAGTTTTCGAAACGATTCGTTACTTGGGTGACGACAGAAAAGGCCCAGAAGCCGAACACGGTTCAGTTTTATAAGGAACGTGTCTGTCAGTTGTCGACGTTCGACAAGCTCAGGAAGTCCCCAATCGACATGATTGACGAGCAGCTCATTGCCGACTATGTTCAGCGTCGGTCCGGCAAGACCCGACAATATGCCATACGGAAGAAGAAGGGGTATGAACTTGCCGATACGCACAAGCCGATCAGTGTCAGCTCGATCAACAGGGACTTGGCGACCTTGCGTCGAATTCTGAATGTCGCTCGTTTGTGGAAGGTTATTCCGCAAGTGCCGATCATCCGGCTACTTCCTGGAGAGCGCACGCATGACCGCGTGCTGAATCATGCTGAAGAAGAGAGGTACCTGTCCGCAGCGCCTCTGATGCTGCGGCAGTTCGCTATCATGATGTTGGATTCCGGCATGCGGCCTGAGGAGATTTGCCGGATGAGATGGGAATTCGTCCGACTGGAGGCCATCAACGGTTCCCACTTTGGCTATCTGCACAACCCGAGTGGAAAAACCAAGTGGGCAAAACGCAATTTGTCGCTGACCTCTCGCGTGAATGCCATGCTGACGGCAAGGTACGAGTCGGCAGGGAAGCCGAAGGATGGATGGGTCTTTCCGGGTGGCGATCCAGCGGGCCACGTCTCCTACTCGACGATTGATTCTCAGCATGGCCGCACTATCGAGAAGCTCAATGCGCCTGGGCCAAACGGTGAACCGCCAGCAAACCCAATCACGTATTTCAGGCTGTACGACTGCCGCCACACGTTCCTGACGCGATTGGGCGAGTCGAATGCCGACCCCTTCAGCATCCAGCGAATCGCCGGACACGCGAGCATCCTCATGTCGCAACGATATGTCCATCCGACCCCGGAACGTCTTGAAGATGCGTTCGTTCGATTGGAGCGCTACAACAGCGCCAAGGAGGAGCAGCGCAAGGCCGAGGAGCAGAAGAAAACTACGGCAGCCTAGGGACGCCAGGTCCCCCCAGAAATCCCCCCAATGCAAAAGGCCCGGTTTCACACCGGGCCTTAACTCTTTTCGAATGTTATGGACCTGACCGGGATCGAACCGGTGACCTCCTGACTGCCAGTCAGGGAAATACGGGTTTATCCGAGATTACTGGTCATTAGTCCTCCTTATCTAATCTCTTATTTATGTGTCTGTTACAGAGATTTCATGGTAAATCAGGATCGATTCTGTTTAACCGGAACTAACCCCGATTTAGGCCCCCATAAGGCCCCAAGGAGATCGAATGGACACGGAGAAGAAGGTCAATTTCACCCAGAAGCTCATTGAATCAGTTGAACCAGCGGAGCATGGTACGCGCAGCACTCTTCAGGACAGCCAGATCAAAGGACTCCTGCTGCGCGTGACAGACAAGGGCATCAAATCGTTCGTGCTGCGCCGAACGATCAAAGGCCGTCAGCGGCGATTGTTCGTCGGCAACTTTCCTGACCTGAGCGTTGAGAAGGCTCGAAAGAAGGCGAATGGATTCCTCGGCCAGATCGCCGACGGAGAAGACCCAGCGGATAAGCGGCAGGCCGACCGGAAGCAAATGACGTTGCAACAGGCGTGGGACAAGTACTACGAAGACCGCTCAAAAGCGAAGAGCCGGGGACAGGAAGACAAACAGAAGTTTGAGAAGTATCTCGCTTCAAATGTTGACGGCCTCAACCTTGCAGTGCGGAAGCTGACCGATATTCGGCATGACGACGTGGAAACTCTGCACGCGAAGATCGGCGCGAAGCACCCGACAATGGCCAACCGCGTCCGTGCTCTCTTGAGCCATATTTTCAACGAGGCCAAAATTGAGAACCCGTGCAAATACGTTAAGAAATTCCGCGAGGAAAGCCGGAAGCGGTTTTTGCAGCCTGATGAACTTCCGAAATTCTTCCGGGCCGTGAAGGACGAACCGCTGAAAGATTTCTTCTTCCTGCTGTTGCTGACCGGCGCGCGTTGCGAGAATGTCCGGAGCATGGCCTGGAACAACATCACGATTATTAAAGGTGGCCGCGCCGAGTGGGCAATCCCGCGAACGAAATCAGGAGACTCGCAAATCGTACCACTGACATCAGAGGCGGTTGCGATCTTGAAGGAGCGCAAGAAAAGTGCGGCGAAGGAAGACCTCTATGTATTCAAGGGCGAGGGAAAGCACGGGTATATCGACCAGCCGAAGCGGGCATGGGGCAGGATTCTGAAGAAGGCAAAGCTGAAGGATCTGCGCATGCACGATCTGCGCCGCTCACTGGCCAGCGCAATGATTGCAAATGATGTGAACATAACCGTGGTCCAGAAGACACTCGGCCATGCGGACA
>Ga0184628_10001490_pt1 | contig 11574 bp, 10 predicted proteins | sample PLM4_5_b1_FD_133149 | JGI IMG/M metagenome (GOLD analysis project Ga0184628, IMG submission 133149) | Groundwater sediment microbial communities from an aquifer in East River, Colorado, USA - PLM4_5_b1 | ecosystem: Environmental > Terrestrial > Soil > Riparian zone | place: USA: East River...
GAGAGCGCCAAAATCTGATCTGCGCGAATCCGGACGAAGCTCCACCGAATCCACGTCACGAGCAGGAACATGAAGACCATCTTCAGCAGGAACCAGACGGGGCCGATGGACTCCGGGCCCGGCCCCGACCACGCGCCGAGGAAGAGGAGCGCACCGAGGAACGACGAGCCAATCATGTGCGCGTACTCGCCGAGCTGGATGAGGGCGAATTTCATCCCCGAGTACTCGACGCGGAAGCCGGCCACGAGCTCCGACTCGGCTTCCAGGATGTCGAACGGCACGCGGTTTTCGGCGGCGAGCGTGGCCACCACGAACATGATGAACGCCAGCTGGCCAATCACCGGGTAGAAGATGAACCAGTGCAGCAGGCTGCCCTGCTGCAGCGCGGCGATGTCGCCCAGTTTCAGCGACCCGGCGAGGATGACGGGCACGAGCGCCGAGAAGATGAACGGCAGGTCGTAGGAGATGATCTGGTTCACTGCGCGCATCGCCGACAGCAGCGCGTACTTGTTGTTCGAGCCCCATCCCGCCATGAACAGGCCGACGATTTCCATCGAGGACACGGCCAGGAAGAACAGGATCCCGATGTTCAGGTCGCCGACGCCCAGTCCCGGCGCAAACGGGATCGTCGCGAAGATGAGCATGCACGGAATGAGGAAGACGATCGGGGCGAGGTTGAACACGTGCCGGTCGGCCGCGGCCGGCACGATGTCTTCCTTCATCATCAACTTGAGCGCGTCGGCAATCGGCTGGAGCAGCCCGTGCGGGCCAACGCGATAGGGCCCGATGCGCGACTGCATCCGCGCGGCGAACTTGCGCTCGAGCAGCGTGATGTAGGTGACGAGGCCGACCACGACGTTGAGGACAACGAACGGCGCGACGAGGAGCATCGCCCAGGGCGGCACCGCGGCCATCAGCGATCCACCTCGCCGAACACGGGATCGACCGACCCCATGATGGCCACGACGTCGGCCACCTTGTGGCCGGGGATGATGTGCGGCAGCACCGAGAGGTTCGAAAACGACGCGCCCCGCCATTTCATGCGGTACGGCTTCGCGCTGCCGTCGGCCACCATGTAGTTGCCCACTTCGCCGCGCGGACCCTCGACCCGGGCATAGGCCTCGCCCTTCGGAATCCGGGTCTGCGCGACCGACTTCAGCGCGGGCCTCGACGAGATCGGGCCCTCGGGCAGCCTGTCGAGCGCCTGGCGGATGATCGTGATGGCCTGGCGAAACTCCACCATGCGCACGCGATACCGCGCGAAGCAGTCGCCATCGGTTTCGATGGGAATCGAGAAGTCGAAGTCACCGTACGAAGAGTACGGGGCGGCGCGACGGACATCGTACGAAATGCCCGAGCCGCGCAGCAGCGGGCCGGCGATGCCGATGTCCTGCGCGAGATCGCGCGAGATGACGCCGACGCCCTTCGCGCGCGCCAGAAAGAACGGATTGTTCTCGAGCATCCGCTCGTACTCCACGACGCGCTGTTCGATCAGCTCGAGCGTGGAGCGGCAGGCCTGGGTCCAGCCCGACGGGATGTCGTAGCGGACGCCGCCCACCTGGTAGAAGCCGTACAGCAGTCGCGCGCCGACGAGCGACTCGAAGAGGTCGAGGATCGTCTCGCGCTCGCGGATGCAGTAGAGAAAGATCGTCGCGCCGCCGCCGAGGGCGCCGCCCATATCCATGCACCACGTGCCGAGCCACAGCAAGTGCGACGCGATGCGCTGCAGCTCCGCGCAGATCACCCGCAGGTACTGCGCGCGCTTCGGCACGTCGATCTTGCCGATCTCTTCGGCCGCCAGCACATAGGCGAACTCGCTCGTCATCGCCGCCACGTAGTCGGTCTTCGACGCAATCGACGGGTACTGCGCGTAGGTCAGCGTCTCGGCCAGCTTCTCGTGGCACCGGTGCAGATAGCCAATCACCGCGTCCACGGCGACGACGGTTTCGCCCTCGAGGGTGACGATGGCGCGGAACACGCCGTGGGCCGAGGGGTGCTGCGGCCCCATGTTCATGGTCAGCCGTTCGGGGCCGGCCCAGTCGAGTTCGACGCGTGCGACGGATGATCGATCGAGCATCGAAGCGGCCTATCTGTAGGGAGGATAGGCGGTGTCAACCGCGTAGGACTTGAGCAGCGGGAATCCTTCCCAGCTGTCGTCGAGCAGAATGCGGCGCAGGTCGGGGTGCCCCTCGAAGCGGATGCCGAACATGTCCCAGCATTCGCGCTCCATCCAGTTGGCGCCGCGGTAGACGGCGGTGAGCGACCCGCACGCCGAGACACCGGGCCCGAGGCGCGTCTTCATCATCACACCCAGGCCATCGTCGAGGTTGTCCACGCGCGCCACCACCTCGAGACCCTGTTCCTTCCAGTCCACGGCGGTCAGAAACGAGAAGAAGCGGCAGCCGAGCGTGTCCTTGGCACACTGCGCGAGCTCGACCCAGCGATCGGGCGAGACGCTGACCACGAGCGGTGTCCCGGTGCCGATCTCGGCGCCGCTGAACCTGGCGGCGAGCGACGAATGGGCGTCGGCGGGCTGCACGGTGTCAGTCGACCTTGTCGTTGGGCACCGCGCGCTGGCCCGTGCGCTTGAAGTGCTTGATCTGCTCCTGCAACAGCAGCAGCCCGTTGAGGAGCGACTCGGGCGGCGGCGGGCAGCCGGGCACGTAGACGTCCACGGGGATCACGCGGTCGACGCCCTTGACGACGTGGTACCCGTGGCGGAACGGCCCGCCGGAATTGGCGCAGGAGCCCATCGATACGGCCCACTTCGGGTCGGGCATCTGGTCGTAGATGCGCAGCAGCATGGGCGCCATCTTGATGGTGACCGTGCCCGACACGATCATCAGGTCCGAGTGGCGGGGCGAGGCCCACGGCACCATCCCCAGACGCTCGACGTCGAAGCGCGAGCAGAACGTCGCCATCATCTCGATTGCGCAGCAGGCGAGGCCGAAGGTGACGGGCCAGACCGACGACTTGCGGGCCCAGTTGAGAAACGCGTCGGCCGCGGTCGTGACGACGAATCCCCCCGGGAAGCGGTGGACGCCTTCGGTCACCGCCTCGAAGGCGGCCGAGTGCTTGTCGTCAACGGGACGGGTCTTGTGCAGTTGCTCCCATTCCTGGAGATCCTTGAAGTTTCTCCAGATGGGAGCCGGAATCTCCGGGATGGGCCCCTTCACTGCCACTCGAGAATGCCCTCGCGATACGCATACACCCAGCCGAGGCCAAGGATCGCGAGAAAGAGGCTCATCGTCAGGATCGCGTGAAACCCGAGCGACCGAAGCACGAGAACCCAGGGAAAGAGGAAGACGGCCAGGGCGTCAAAGACGATGAAGACGAGCGCGACCAGATAGAAGCCGACCGGGAACTGCACCCACGCCTGGCCGATCGGCTCGGCGCCGCATTCGTAGGTGGCCGTCTTGGTGGCCAGCGGCCGATGCGGGCTGAGCAGCCATGCCGCAGCCAACGACACGACCGCGAACGCGATGATGAAGCCGAGATAGACGACGACTGACAAGTAGCCGCTCAATCAGTGCCCCGAGCCTGTTGCTGATGATGCAGAGAAGCCGTCACCTGACGGAACAACCCATATTTGATCGAAAAGCGCGCGGAGTATAGCACACGGATTTCAGCGAGCCGCCCGCCGCGCGCAGCCTCCGAGCCTACCTGAAACTCTCCACGATCTCGTCGAGCGCCGCCTTGCCCGGACGCGTCCTCGACTGGTCGAGAAACGCCAGCGGCTCGTCCACGATCCCCAGCATGTCCACGAAATCCTGTTTGTTGGGCTCGATGTAGAGCACGCCGGTCGCGTACTCGCCGCGTCGCGCCGTCTCGTGCAGCATCTGCAGCGCCTTCACCTTGTCGGTCGGGTGGTAGTCCTCGGCCAGCTTGGTCAGCATGATCCTCGACCCGTTGTGCAGGGTCACCGACGTCGTCGTGCCCGGGTCATAATCCACCGAAATCTCCTCGAAGTACGGCACGAAGCCCACTTCCGAGAGCGGTTCGTCGTGGTCCTTGACGTACGCGTAGCTCTTGGTGGACCCCTCGTGGTCGTTGAACGTCACGCAGGGCGACAGCACGTCGATCATGCTCGTGCCGCGATGGCTGATGGCAGCCTTGAGAATCGCCTTCAGCTGCTTCGGGTCGCCCGAGAACGAGCGCGCCACGAACGACGCGCCCAGCTCGATGGCAAGCGCGCACGTGTCGATCGGCGGCAGATCGTTGATGACGCCCGACTTCAGCGTCGAGCCGAGGTCGGCCGTCGGCGAGAACTGGCCCTTCGTCAGCCCGTAGCAGCCGTTGTCCTCGATGATGTAGACGATCGGCAGGTTCCGTCGCATCAGGTGCACGAACTGCCCGATGCCGATGGCGCCGGTGTCGCCGTCGCCGCTGATCCCGATGGCGATCATCTTGCGATTCGCGACGACCGCACCCGTCGCGAGCGACGGCATGCGGCCGTGGACCGAGTTGAAGCCGTGGGCGGCGTTGAGGAAATAGGCCGGGCTCTTGCTGGAGCAACCGATACCCGACAGCTTGATCACGTCAGTCGGCTGGATGCCCAGCTCGAAGAAGGAGTCGATGATGCGTTCGGTGATGGCATTGTGCCCGCACCCGGCGCAGAGCGTCGTCTTGGCGCCGCGATACGCGGTCGACTCGAGACCGATGAAGTTGACCTTCGCCATCTACTTCCCTTTCCCTTCCTGGTTCAGCAGCTCGGTCGTCAACGATCGCCCGTCAATCGGCAGCCCGTAGTAGTGGCGAATGCTGCGCAGCTTGGCCACCTGCTGCGGGTTGCACTCCATCTTGATGAGGCCCCACATCTGCCCGTCGCGGTTCTGATCGATGACGTAGACGCGGTCGTGGGCATCGATGAAATCGAAGAGATCCTTGGTGAACGGATACGCGCGGAGCCGGAAGTACGAGGTGTCGAGCCCCTGCTCGTTCTTCAACTGGTCGCGTGATTCGATGAGCGCCCAGTGTGTCGTGCCGTAGGCGATGATCCCGACCCCGCCGCGGCCGTCCATCTGCACGTCGGGTTTGGGCACGAGCGTCCGCGCCGTCTCGAACTTCTTCACCAGGCGATCGAGATTGTTCGTGTAGTCGTCGGCTCGTTCGCTGTACAGCGCCTTCTCGTTGTGACCCGATCCGCGGGTGAAGAAGGGCGGCATGCCGTCCCCGGGCACCGTGCGATACGGGATGCCGTCGCCGTCCACGTCCCGATATCGCGCGAACTCGCCGATCGTCTTCAGCTTGTCGGCGTCGAGCCGCTTGCCCCGGTCGTACCCGGTGGTCGGATAGTCAAACGGCTTGGACATCCACGTATTCATGCCCAGGTCGAGATCCGTCATGACGAAGACAGGGGTTTGCAGGCGCTCGGACAGGTCGAACGCATCCATCGCCATCGTGTAGCACTCCGTGACGGACGAGGGCAGCAGCATCGGATGCTTGGTGTCGCCGTGCGACAGCACCGCCGCGGACAGGATGTCCTGCTGCCCGGTGCGCGTCGGCAGGCCGGTGGACGGCCCGGCGCGCTGCACGTCGAAGATCACCGCCGGAACCTCGGCGTAGTACCCGAGGCCCGTGAACTCCGCCATCAGCGACAATCCCGGCCCCGCCGTGGACGTCATGGCGCGAGCACCCATCCAGCCGGCGCCAATGACCATGCCGAGGGCGGCGATCTCGTCCTCTGCCTGGATCACGGCGTAGGTGGCCTTACCCGTTTCCGGATCCTTCCGGTACTTCTTGAGGTAGTCGATCAGCGACTCGCAGAGCGACGAGGAGGGCGTGATGGGATACCAGCCGACGAAGGTAACGCCCGCCATCATGCAACCGATCGCCGCGGCGGCATTCCCCTCGATCAGGATCATGTCCTCGGTCTTGCCCTCCATCGGCTCGACGACCAAGAGGTCGCGCTTCGGCAGGTTGGCGGCGGCGAAATCGTAGCCGGCCTTCAGGGCGTTCATGTTCAGCTCGATCGCCTTGAGCTTCTTTCCCATCTGCTTGCGAAGGGCCTTTTCCATTTGCGCCATGTCGATCGACAACAGCCGCGACAACACGCCGTCGTAGATCATGTTGCGCACGAGGCGCCGCAGCTTGGCGTCGGTGGTGACTGGCGCAATCAGCTTGTCGAAGGGGACCGGATAAAAGATGAGGTCGTTCCGCAACGCGTTCAGCTTGAGCGGCTCGTCGTAGACCACCGCCGCGCCGGCCGCGAGCGTCAGCACGTCCTCCTTCGCGGTCTCGGCGTTCATCGCGACCAGCAGATCCACTTCTTTCTTACGGGCGATGTACCCCTTGCTGCTGGCGCGAACGGTGTACCACGTCGGCAGGCCGGCGATGTTCGACGGGAACATGTTCTTGCCGGACACGGGCACGCCCATCTGGAAGATGGATCTCAGCAATACCAGATTCGCGGTCTGGCTTCCTGAGCCGTTGACGGTGGCGATCTGAATCGAAAAATCGTTGACGACGCGCCCGCTCGCGGCGCGGGCGGCTGTTTCCTGTTCGGCGACAGTCACTGACATGTGTTTGTTCCCTGCTCGCGCACCTCGCGCGCACGAACCGCTGCGAAGATTGCAGACAAATTTATGATGGGCAAACCAACGAAGTTTATCGGGCAGTGGCGCATCCGTGCAAGTACGCACGCTCGGCCGTGCAACCCCGTGCCGTGCTGCGAGCAACTCGGCCCGCGGGCGTGCCGTCTTATCTCTACGTGGCTCGACAACCTGTGTCGAATCGGTCCTCCACCCAATAAATCGCCGTGGCGCACTCCATAAACACGACCACCGATACTGGAGACGCACCCGAACCCGGCCGTGGCGCCGCGCACGTGACCGAGGAGGCGCGGCAGGCCGGCCGCATGTACGACGATTTTCGACAGACGGGCACGCCCCGCGTCAACCTGCTGTTGGTCGGCCCGGAGGCCGTCACTCAAAGGGCCGTGACCCTTGTGGCTCGCGACTGGGACGAGCCGCTGTTGACGTGGCGCCCGGGCGAACCGTTTCTCTTTCCCGCACTCAGACCCGGCGGCACGCTGGTACTCCACAACGTCGGTGCCCTTCCTCCCGTCGACCAGCTTCGGCTGCTGGCGTGGCTCGAGGTAACGGCCGGCCGCACACGCCTCATCAGTACGACCCCCCGATCTCTGCTGCCCGATGTCCTCGACGGCACCTTCATCGACGCACTCTTCTACCGCCTGAACACCATCTGCCTGAAGGCGACCGATTAGCCGCCCCACTGCCCACTGCAAGTAGAATTCACCCACAATTCTGACGGGAGGACCTTCATGCGATTGCTGACTTCGCTCGTCGTGGGCGCAGGCTTGCTTGGTACGGGACTCGTCGGAGCCCTCCACGTGGCCGCGCAGGGTCCGGCCGCACCCCAGGCGACCGCTCCGGCACCTGCCGACACGACCACTCTCCGCGCGCAGTACGAACAGTGGCGTAAGGACTTCAAGACGTGGGGGAAGTGGGCGCCTGTCGGGCAGGAATCGGCGGGAACAACAACGCTCATTACCCCGGAGAAGGTCCAGAGCGCCCTGAAGCTCGTGAAGAACGGCATCGTCGTGTCGCTCGCCGCCAACGAGCCGCAGGTCGTCGCGGCCGACGTCGGCGCCGCAGGCATCTTCCATCGCGTGACCAACGGGATCACCGACGGCGGCACCACCGACAACTATCAAGTGAGCTTCCACGGCCAGACCGTGTCGCACATCGACAGCTGGTGCCACTTCTTCGAGAACGGCCAGATGTACAACGGCGTACCGGTGCAGGGCAATCTCTCTGCGGAGACCGGCTGCGTCAAGGGCAGCGTGATGAACTGGAAGGACGGCATCACGACGCGTGCCGTGTTGTACGACATCGCGCAGCTCAAGGGCGTGGATTGGGTCGATCCGAACATGCCGATCAGGCGCGCCGACCTCGAGGCGTGGGAAAAGAAGGCCGGCGTGAAAATCGGCCCCGGCGACATCCCCCTGCTCTACGTCGGCCGATGGAAGCGCCGCGCCGCACTGGGCGCGTGGACGGGACAGGTCGCAGGCTACTACCCCGACACGATTCCGTGGATGCACGACCGGCTGCCGTCGTTCATCGGCCACGACTTCAACATCGACTGGAATCCGCGCCCGGGCTGGGAAGGCATGCGCAACCCGATTCACGTCGCGGTGCTCAACTGGATGGGCATCAACATCGTCGAATGCCTCGACCTCGAGAAGGCAGTCGCGACAGCGCGGCGGCTGAACCGGTACGAGTTCGCGATCACCTTCGCGCCGCTGCCAGTCGAAGGCGGCACGGGGTCGCCGGTCAATCCGGTGGCGATCTTCTAGGCTCAAGGCTCAGGGCTCAGGGCTCAGGGCTCGAAGCCCGGGACTCGCGTGGCGGAGAGGCTCGATGTAGAGGTGGGGGCGCTCGGACGCACGAGCGCCCTCGCGTATCGATCCACTGAGAGCGGTCGCGCGCACTCCACCCTGGTGCTCGCACACGGTGCCGGAGCCCCCCAGCAGAGTCCCTTCATGACGCAGTTCGCAAGCGGTCTGGCTGCGAGACGCGTGAACGTGCTGACCTTCAACTTCCTCTACACCGAACAGCGTCGCCGCATTCCCGATCGCACCAACGTGCTCGAAGCCTGTTTTCGCGCCGCGATCGCCGTTGTGCGGTCGTACCCTCCTTTCGAAGCCCACAGCGTGTTCATCGGCGGCAAGTCGATGGGGGGCCGCATCGCGACGCATCTGGCAGCGGGCAGCGAGGAGGTGGCAGTGGGCCACGACATCAATGGCGTCGTTGTGCTTGGCTACCCGCTGCATCCGCCGGGTAAGCCCGAGCAGCTGCGCACGGCCCACCTGCCCGGCATCCGGGTGCCCATGCTGATCGTGCAGGGTTCGAGAGATCCCTTCGGCACGCCTGCCGAGCTGAAGCCCGTGCTCGAGGCGCTGTCCGCCCCTGCCACACTCCACGTTGTCGAGGGCGCGGACCACTCACTGGCACCGCCGAAGCGAACCGGATCGGTCGACCGCGTGCACGGCGAGGTGCAGGACGTCATCGCTCAATGGCTGGCGCACCGGTCAGCCGCGTTACACCTGTGACGACGGACGGCCACTTCGGTTGGTGGTTGGTGGTTGGTGGTGGTTCGGTCAGTCACCACCAGCCAACCACGAACCAACCACCAACCGCGAACCACCAACCGCGAACCATCAACCGCCAACCACCAACCGCCAACCAGTCTAGTTCGTGCTCGGTCGCGCTCCAGCGATGGCCACGAAATCTGCGTGCGAGCCCACGATCCCATGGATGGGCACGTGTCGCCCCACGTCGAGTTTCAGCCGTTGAATGTTGCTGTTGAGAGCCGTGATGTTGGGATTCACCACGGGAGCCGGCTGACCCGGCACCTGCGGCGAATACAGGTCGGCGTTGATGAGGATCTTCTCCGTCGGCAGGTACACCATCAACATGTTCCCGTTGTGGTTGAGCCCCTGGACCGGGTGCACATCGAGTGTCCGCACGCCGTCGCTCACGGTGTACTTGCTGTTCAGCGTCTGGATCGAGCGCTCCCGGTTGCCGGCAAACCACGGATAGAGCGACGACAGTCGATCGGGCTGCAGCGTCCGCGACATCGGATAGAAAAACAGGCGTTCGTAGAAGTCTCTGTTCTGCTCGTGGGTGACGACCGTCGCGCCCTGCGCCACGTATGTGCGCAGGCCGCCGGAGTGATCGAAGTGGTGATGCGTGTTCACCACGTACTGAATCGGCTTGGTGGGCACGAGACGCTGCACTTCCGCGATCACCGCCAGCGACCGGTTCTCATCCTGCGGCGCCTCGACCACCGTGACGAAATCGCGGAACTCGACCAGCACGCTGTTGTGCGAACCGCCGGCGATGAGCCAGACGCCCTGCGCCAGCGACGTGGACTCGACGCGCACCGGCGGCACCGTGGCGTTGCGCACGGCGTCGGTCACGGTGGCCACCGCCGCGACCGCTGGCGCGTTGACCTGCACGGCGGTCGGGCGCACTTCCATCCAGTTGTGGCCGGGGAAGATGCTCGGGTCTCCCTGATGCGAATGGAGCACGCCTGGGAACTTCACGCCGTTGTAGTCCTTGTATTCGGTGTAGCGGTGCTCGTACACGAGGTCGCCGAAGACAGGATTGGCGATCCATGTCTGGACGCGCTCGACGAGGTTCTGATCCGTGATGTGGCCGTTGACCCGGTACTTGTTGTTCAGCACGAATGAGACGATCGTCATCTTCCTGCCTTCGAGCGTGATGGGCGTCGCCGTCGCGTTCGTCGCCGCCGCTGCCGCCTTCAGGAAGCCATGGGGAGACAGCCAGATGTCGAGCTGGCGCACTTCGGCCGCCGCCGGCTGCGGGACGACATTCGCGCCGTTCACGTTCCACGCGTAGTTGCCGTTCACGGCGGTAATGGCCCGCTGGTCGCCCTGCAGAGGCGTGCCGCCGCCGCCGCGAGGCGGATTGGTGCCCTGACGCCGGGTCAGGTCCTCGTACGACGTCCGGCCGTCGTAGTCGATCGTCCGGGCATAGGCGGTGATGTCGAACCGCGGCCAGTCGTCGGTCGGGCTGAAGCTCTGGCCCACCGCCGCATTCCACCCCGTGCCGGTGAATTGAATCGACTTGACGGCGTCTGCGCCCATGGCTTTTGACGCATTGGCGATGACGGTTTTGGCATCCTGGGCCATGGCTGTCGAAGACAGCAGGGCCACGAACGCGACAACGGTTGCACTCTTTATGAGCATCGAAACCTCCACACTGTGCCGCGTCGCCACCCGGTTGTGTCGTATACCAGAAAGGATCCCGCGACGTTTACACACGTCGGCCGCACGTCCCTAAACAACAAGAGGGGCTGGGACACGATGTCCCAGCCCCTCTGCTGACCAAACGGTGCCGCCTAGAACGCCAGGCGGAATCCGAGCTGCGCGGCGCGCGCCGCGTACGCGGTGTCGGCGTTGTAGACCGGCTGCCCGTAGAGAGCGCTGTCGTACGCGGTCGTAAACGACCCATAATTCGCGTGGTTGAACAGGTTGAACACTTCGAGAATGCCGTCGATGCTTCGACGTCCGCCCAGCCTGATCCGCTGCTGGAAGCGCACGTCCACGCGATGGAGCGGCGTGCCCACGAAGCTGTTGCGCGGGATCACACTGCCGTCAGGCAGCCGACGCGTGCCGCCGCCCGAGCCGGTGTCACGGGCCTCGCACGAACCGCAGGTCACCGCCGTGCGCATGCCCGAGCCGTAGAAGTAGAGTCCGCTCAGCTGGAAGCCCCGGCCCACATCCCAGATGCCGTTGAGCACACCGCGGTAGCGCTGGTCGGTGGCCGCCAGCGTGTACTCGCCCTCGACGTCAGGCTTGAGCTTGTAGGTAATCTCCGTGCATTGGGCGTTGCCATCGGACCCCTTGACCGTCTGGCAGGGCGGTCCGGTCGAATCCCAGATCGCGCCTGAGGTGAAGTTGGCCGACATCTGCCACCGATCGCTGAAGCGCTTGTTGATGGACGTCTCGAGCGCGCGATAGGTCGACCATCCCTGCATGAATTCGCCGTTGACGTACGCCCACTCGGGGTACACACGGCGCGCAAC
>Ga0184628_10001491_pt1 | contig 11570 bp, 8 predicted proteins | sample PLM4_5_b1_FD_133149 | JGI IMG/M metagenome (GOLD analysis project Ga0184628, IMG submission 133149) | Groundwater sediment microbial communities from an aquifer in East River, Colorado, USA - PLM4_5_b1 | ecosystem: Environmental > Terrestrial > Soil > Riparian zone | place: USA: East River...
GAACACGGCAACTGGCAGGTGCCCATGGCGGCCGCGCAGTCCCGCACGCACGCGCGGCTGGCTTGCGACGGAGTGACGATTGTGGCCGACGCAGCCACCAGCACCATGGCGAACAGCAGTTTATTCATCTTGCCCCCCGACCGACGATGAGGCCGCATTCTATGGGGCCGATGACCGGTTTGGAAAGGTGCGGTTCGGCCTGTTTGCCCATCGCCGAAAAAGACGAGATAGCCCGCCCGCCGCGTGGTAATTTTCGCGATAACGAATCAACAGATGGGCGCCGACTTGAAAAGTCTGGATCTTTTCATTCTCCATGCCCTCAATTCTCTTTGCGGCACGAATTGGTTTCTCGATCACGTAGTCGGGCTGCTCCAGTTCAATAACCTGGTCAAGATTGGACCTTTTCTGATTATATTTTGGGCTAGTTGGTTCAAATCGCCAAATCAGGATCAAAACCGTCAAAAATTGATTTTGCTTCTTTTCGCGGTCTTCATTGCTGTGATCGCGAACCGCGCGCTCTCAGAAATAATGCCGTTTCGTGCGCGGCCTATTTTTGTTCCCGAGATCGGAATACGGCCGTCGCTGCTCGAATATCCGATCAGCGCAAGGCTCGAAAACTTCAGCAGCTTCCCGAGCGACAACGCAGCCTTACTATCCGCGATGGCAGCAGCCCTTTGGTTCGTATCGCGCCCTATCGGCATACTCTTATCGGCCTGGGCTACGTGCGCGCTGTTGGCGCGTGTCTATTTCGGCGTCCACTTTCCGAGCGATATCATCGTTGGTTCTCTGATCGGCATGGGCGCGGCGGTGATCGCCAATCGAAATTCATATCTGAGGTCGTTGGCTGCATTGGTTGTCGCCACCGAGCGGCGCGCCGCCCCTTATTTTTATGCTGCGTTTTTCCTCGCGACGTTTGAAATAGGCACGCTCTTTGTCGACGTTCGCCAACTCGCCAACGGAGCATTCAAGGTACTGCACCACTTCGTCAGCCTGCACGGATCGTCTTAGGATATTTGGTCCTGCAAGATTTTGCTTTCAACAAATGCCGGCTTTGGCACAAAGCCGACATGCCTATCGCGTTGGCCAATGTCCGCTCCAAGACTGAACGTCTCAATTCGTCTTCTTGCGCTGGTCCACCACCCGCACCGCCTTGCCCTGCGAGCGCGGCACCTCGCCCGGCGCCTTGACCACCACCTTGCAGGTGACGCCGATCATCGACTTGATGTGGTGCGTCACCTCGGCGGCCTTGCGCTCGCGGTCGCCTTTGAAATCGGGCGCATGCTCGACATCAACCGTCATGTCATCGAGTGCATACTCGCGCGTCAGGATAATCTGGTAGTGCGGCGCCAGCCCCGGGAAGCCGACCAGCACCGCCTCGACCTGCGAGGGATAGACGTTGACGCCGCGAATGATGAGCATGTCGTCGTTGCGGCCGGTGACGCGCAGGATGCGCACATGGCTGCGCCCGCAGGCACAGGGCTCGTCCGACAGGCGCGTGATGTCGCGGGTGCGGTAGCGCACCATCGGCAGCGCTTCCTTGGTGAGCGTGGTGATCACCAGTTCGCCCGACTCGCCCATCGCCTTCGGCTGCATGGTGTCGGGATCGACGATCTCGAACAGGAAATGATCCTCCCAGCCGTGCAATCCGTTCTTCATTTCCCTGCACTCGCAGGCGACGCCCGGCCCGATGATCTCCGACAGGCCGTAGATGTCGATCGCCTGGATGCCGAGCCTGGCCTCGATGTCGCGGCGCATGGCGTCGGTCCAAGGCTCGGCGCCGAAGATGCCGGTGTGCAGCGGCAGCTTGCGGATGTCGACGCCCATGCCGTCGGCGATTTCGGCGATGTTGAGTGCGTAAGACGGCGTGGCGCACAGCACGGTGGCGCCGAAGTCCTGCATCAGCGTCACTTGTCTCTCGGTGCCGCCGCCCGACATCGGCACCACGGTGCAGCCAAGCCGCTCGGCGCCGTAATGCGCGCCCAGCCCGCCGGTGAACAGGCCGTAGCCATAGGCGTTCTGCACGATGTCGCCCGGCCGCGCGCCCATGGCGGCGAAACAGCGCGCCATCAGATCGGCCCACAGATTGAGATCGGCCTTGGTATAGCCGACCACGGTCGGCTTGCCGGTGGTGCCGGAGGAGGCATGCAGGCGCAGCACCTGATCGCGGGGCACGGCGAACAGGCCGAACGGATAATTGTCGCGCAGATCGACTTTCACCGTAAAGGGAAAGCGCGCCAGATCGGCCAGCGACTTGAGATCGCTTGGCTTGACCTTTGCCGCGTCAAATTTCTTCTTGTAGTGCGGAATCTTGTTGTAGGCGCGATCGAGCGTGGTCTTGAGGCGGGAGAGCTGCAACGCCTTCAGTTCGATGCGCGGCATGGTTTCGGCCGCGCGATCGAACATATAGGCCGGCGTGTCAGCGGTAGCGGTTTGTGCACTCATCGTTCTTACTCCCCCCTCAAGATTTTATTGAACTATGGTTGTTGACGGCAAGGTCCACCCCGGCTTGACCGCAGGCCCAGGCAGCCCGGACCCGCGTATCGGCGTGTGCGGCAGCGCGAAACCCTGATTGTAGGCGGCGCGCGTGATGAGAATGAACTTGATCGCCCAGCCGGTGGCGAAGACCGAAAGTCCGGCGAGCGCGAACAGTGCGGCGCTGGCGCCGCTCAGGATCAGGCCGGCGGCAACCAGCGCCAGCGGAAGCACGAGGCCACCGGCAAAAAACCAGCCGCGGCAGGCCCTGAAGATTTCAAGCGTGCGGGTCGGTGCGCCTTCGCTCTCAAGCGAATTGAAGTAGCGCCGCCAGCTCCAGGACCGCGCGGCGGCCAAAGCGACAAGCGCCAAGGCAAACAGCTTCGCTATGCCGCCCAAATCCGGCAGCAATGCCGCCAGCAGCAGGAAAAGGCCGCAGCCTTCGGCAAATCCGGTCGCCATGATAAAGGCGATCACGCGCGGGTTGCGCCAGGCCGGGATGCCCTTGGACTGCTCCAGGATCATGCCCTGGCAGAACAGGAACAGCATGGCGACCATCGCCGCCGCCAGCAGAACCATCGGCTGGCCGGACCACAGCGCAAAGAGCGCGAGCGGAAACAGCAGACCGGCGACCCAGGCTTCGCGCGACATCCACGAGCGCTGCGGCTGGCGCAGCACATATATGAAACGCAACGGCCGGCCGATCTTGAACATCAGCAACGTCAGACCGCAGGCCATGAGCGCAAGCGCGGCAAGGCCCGGCACCATGATCGTGCTGCCATTGAGGCCGGCGATAGTGGAAAAGGCGAACAGTCCGGTGCCGGCACCGCCGCACAGGAAATTGCCCGAGGCTTTCCAGTCCCAGTGCTTCTGATGCCAAGGTTCGACCCCGCGGGTGCGCACGCGCCCGGCCTGCGCTTCCGAAAGCGCGGGCGGCGCATCCGGCACGTCATCGGCCGCCGCCTTGTCGTAGAGATAATGGAACCCCGGCTCGGTGCCGAGCTCGGCATGCATCTTGAAACTCTTGTGCGCCCGCAGCAGCTTGGAGACATTGCTGGCGGGGTCTTCGACATCGCCGAAATGCAGCGCGTCGGCGATGCAGGAGTTGACGCAAGCCGGGGTCGCGCGCGGATCGCTGCCCGGCGTGAGATCGTTCTCGATGCCGAAATCGATGCGATCGGAGCAGAACGTGCATTTCTGCGCCACGCCGAGGCGCTCGGAAATCTCGCGCTCGATCTCGTTTTGCATCGCGCCCGCATCGTAGGCGAAGTCCTCCTTGGTGATCTTGAAGCGCGCCTGGTAGGGACAGGCGACGTCGCAATAGGCGCAGCCGATGCAAATGCTGTAGTCGATGGTGACGATGCCGTCCGCGCGCTGGCGCGTCGCGGTTGTCGGACAGACATGCATGCAGGGCGGATCGGCGCAGTGCTGGCAGCCGACCGGCACAAAGGTGCGCTTCACATCCGGGAACGAGCCGGTTTCGATATCGAGCACCTTGCGCCACTGCACCGCCGGCGAAGTGGCATTGGCATGCCGGCAGGCCGCGGTGCAGGTCTGGCAACCGACGCAGCGCTCGAGATCGGCGACCATCGCCCAGCGGGTCATGACGCAGCCTCCAGCCGCGTGATCTTGACCTTGACCAGATCGGCGCTCGATCCGGTGGCGTCGGTCAGATCCAGCAGCATCGGCACCAGCGCGTTCATGCTCGGCGCGCCGAAATCCTTGGCGTACGGCGTCACCCAGTGATCGAACTGGCCGATGATCAGCAGCGTGTCGGGACGAATGCCCTCGCGCAACATGACCTTGCCTTTGGTGCTGTTGAGCGGCGAGCGCACTTCGACCAGGTCGCCGTCGGCGATGCCGAGTTTCTCGGCCGCGCTTTCGTTCATCACCACGCTGCCGTGGCCCATGACATTGTCGGCGACTTCCTTGATCAGCTGACCGGCAACATTGTTGCCCCAGGAATATTGCATGCTGCGCGAGGTGACGAGCCAGAACGGATAGTCGGCGATCTGCACCTTGAAGTGCTTGGCGAGCGCGTCTTCCCAAAGTCCGTTGAGGTCGCGCCAATGCGGCATCGCCTCGTATTCGCCGAGCTGCTTGTCCCACCAGGTAATGCCATGCTCGTGCAGGCGCCGCTCGAGCTCTCGGCCTACGCGCAGCAGCCGCTCCTGGTAGGGCTGCTCGAAGCGCAGACCCTGTTCGATCAGCTTCGGGTAGAGGTACCACATCAGCCGCGAGAACGGCTTGACGCGAAAACCATTGGCGCGGAACCAGTCGAGCCCTTGCGTCTCGGCGCCGTCGGTGAGCTCGGCGCTTGCCGCACGGCAGCTGGCGTCCCAGATCTCTTCAACACTGTGCGCCTTGGTCACGTCGAGCGAGAAATCATAATTATCGCCCTTGAGCTTGACGTCAGCGCCGCCGCGATTGATCGCAGCATTGTACTCTTCTAATAGGCCGGTGCGGCGCGCCAGCTCGGTGGCGATCCAGGTGAAGTCCATCGCCTCGCCTTGCGGCGGCACCGCCGGATCGCGCAAGGCGAAGCCCTGATGATCCCAGAACTGCTCGATATATTTGGTGCCGCCAATGCGCATCAGCTGCAGACCCTCGAGATCGGTGCAATCGGGCAGCAGCACGTCGGCGACATGGTTGGTCTCGTCCCGCGTCAAGGCGAAGCAGACGGTGAACGGGAACTTCGCCATCGTCTCGCCGACGGCCTTGGTGTCCCAGAACGAAATCGCCGGATTGGTGCGGTAGACCAGCCAGACGTCGGGCGGCGGCGCATGCGGCAGCTTGTCGAAGTCGTCCTTCTGCATCATCCAGGCGAGATGCGTCGGCCCGAGCGCCTGGCTCCAGGCCGAATTGGCGACCAGCGGCACCAGCGTGCGATGCGCGCTGCGCGCGGACGGGCGCGAAATCCAGTCGTCCTTGCCGGTCGGGTTCATCGGATAATGCATGAACCCGTCGGGGCCCGGCGTGACGCTCGACCAGCGATTGTCGGCCGGACGATTGAGCCGCACCGTGGTGCCGAGCGTGCCGCCTGGCACGTCGAGTGCGCCGACCAGGCAGGGGATTAGCGTGCGTGCCCAGCAGCATTCGTAGCCGCCCCAGCCATTGTTGACGGTCTTACCGAACGTGATGGAGACCGGCCGGAATGGCAGTGTCATGCCCTCGATCTCGATGGTCTCGCCGACACAGGCGTGCGCGAGGAACTCATTGGTGACGCGGCGAATGTCGGCGGCCGGCACGTCGCAGATTTTTGCCGCCCATTCCGGCGTATAGGTCTTCACGTGCGCGACCAGATGGTCGAAGGCCGGACGGACCGCGACCGCCTTGTGCGTGATGGTGTCCTGATCGGCGCCAAGCTCGATGCCGTCGACCGTGAAGCTGCCTTCGAGGGCCGGATCGACGTTCGGCGTATCGAACGGCACCGCGCACCCGCTCGCGGAATCGATCACCAGCGGCTTCTTCGTAACGGAATCGCGCAGGAAAAATCCGCCGGGTCCGATCAGATAAGGTGACGAGGTCCGCAGCTTGAGAAATGGAATGTCGAGTTTTTCGCGTGCGTGTTCGTGCAGCAGCACGTGGATCATGGCGAACAGGAAGGCGGAGTCGGTCTTCGGCTTGATCGGAATCCATTCGGCCGAGCACGCGCCGGTCACCGACAGATGCGGTTCGATCTGCACGCGCTTCATGCCGCGGTTGCGCGCATCGGCGTGGCGCTTGACCCCGCACACGCCGCCCGAGGCCTCGACATTGGCGCCGAACGACAGCACGTAATCGCACAGCGGGGTATCGGGACAGACGGTGAAGGCGCGATGCCAGAGTTCGCCGTAGAGATGTTCCGAGTGCGTGCACTTGACGCCCTGCCCGGAACCGAAGCTCAGATCAACCGGACCCCACGCTGCGAGGAACGCCGGCAGCGTGCCCATATAGGCGGTGGGTGTGCCGCCGCCACCGAAGCTGGCGGCCAGCCGCGGAAAACCCCCGGCGTCAGTAGGCCCGGCCGCGCGCGCGGCCTTGAGCTTGTCGGCGACCAGGTTGAGCGCCTCATCCCAGGAGATGCGCACAAAACCCGGATCCTCGTGCCGACCCTTTTTCGGGTTGGTCCGCTTCATCGGATAGAGCACGCGGTTCGGGCTGTACGATTTTTGCACCAGCCCGAACGCCTTGACGCAGGCCTTGCCGCCGCCGGGATGGATCGCGGCGGCTTTAAAATTCGGGTTGATCTCGGTCGCCACCCCGTCCTGGATGCGCACGGTCAACAGGTCCGGCCCCGCTACACACTGGTAGCAGTAGGTCGAAACGACGCGTTCGGTCGGCGGCTTGCTTCCCGGCATAGCCTCATCCTCAGTCCGAGCAGTGGAACCTGTCTAGTCGCCAGGGCCGATCAGGCGCCGACCTTCACGGTAGCGCCGGCCTCGGCTTGCTCATGTACCGAATAGCCCGCTTTGAGCGCATCCATGTTGAGATCGAGAAAGCCACGTGGCGTCTCCGCGCGCACCGCCTGCTCGATCCGCTTGCGATCGCAAATATCGCTCAGCGCGACCAAGGCGCCGAGCGCAACGATATTCGTCACCCGCTCGCTGCCCAGCGCCAGGGCGGTGCGGCTGAGCGGCAGATGATAGCGGCGATAATTGCCCACCGGCAGTTCGGGGCAGAGCCGCGTGTCGGCGATGACCAGCGCGCCAGGTTTGAGCAGCGGCCATGACGGCTTGATGGCCATTCGGTCGAGCAGCACCAATTGGTCGAGCTCCGTCGTGATTGGGAAGTCGACCGCGGCGTCCGAGACCACCAGGTCGGCATTGCAGTAGCCGCCGCGCGAGGTCGGCTCATAAGTCTGCGACTGCGCGACGCGCTTGCCGCCGGCAGCAAGAGCATCGGCCAGGATTTTGGCGGCGAGGATCAGCCCCTGCCCGCCGGTGCCGCCGATGCGAATTTCCATCCGCATGTTCATCCCGATGCTCCCTTGCGGGTCACCGCGGCACGCCGGTAGGCGGCGCCGTATTCGGGACGGTCATTCCTGGTCAGGATTCCGGTCGGCAGATCGTTTGGACGAAACGGCGTGTCGACCGTGTCGCGATAGGCGCTCGGCCGGATGCCGCTCTTCTGATGCATGATCATCTCCGGCGACGAGCCCATGTCATTCTTGCGGCCGAAAATCTCGGTGCAGTCAGACAGGACTTCGACGAAGGCGAAGCCCGGATGCTCGAGCCCGGCCTTGATCAATTCCTTGAGCTTGGGAACATGGTGCGTCACTTCGCGGCCGACAAATCCCGCTCCCGCCGCGGTCGCCAGCGCGCAGGCATCAAAATGCGGTTCCTGATTGCCGAGCGGCGTGGTCGTCGTCAGCCGGGTTTCCGACGTGGTCGGCGATACCTGACCGCCGGTCATGCCGTAAACTTCATTGTTGAGCATCAGACAGGTCAGCTTCAGATTGCGCCGGCAGGCGTGGATTAGATGATTGCCGCCGATCGCGAGGCAGTCGCCATCGCCGGTGATGACGACGACATGCAGATCGGGACGCGCCAGCGCCAAACCCGTCGCGTAGGCGAGCGGCCGGCCGTGGGTGACATGGAAAGTGTTGGCGTCGATATAGGCCGACAGCCGCCCGGCGCAGCCGATACCCGAAACGACCGCGAGCTTGTCCCTGTCGAGACCGAGATCGTGGATCGCCCACAACAGAGCCCGCAAGGCGATGCCATGGCCGCAACCGGGACAGAGAAAGTGCGGCATCATCTCCTTGCGGAGATAATTGGTGACGTCGAAGTCGGCGGCGGTGTCGATGAACATTATGCCCCCTTCGCGAGCGCTGCGGCCCGCGCGGCAATGTCGGCCGGCGTTATCGCCTCGCCGCTGAACAGATGCATGCCGTCGACCGGCTTGCCGAGCACGCGCTCGACCACGAACTGAAGCTGGCCGGTATTCATTTCCGGCACCAGCACGGCCTTGGCCTTTGATGCGGCTTCGCGCAGTTGTTTTTCGGGGAACGGCCAGAACGTAATGGGCCGGAACAGTCCGACGCGCAGCCCCTGCGCGCGGCACTGTTCGACGGCGCGGATGGCCGCGCGGGCGCTGATGCCGATGGCGACAATGACCACGTCGGCATCGTCACAGTGCAGCGCCTCAAACGAGTCGATCAGGTTGCGGTGTTGATCCAGCTTTGTGAACAGGCGCGTCAGATTTCGGGTGACCGCCTCCGGCTGCTGGGTCGGGAAACCGCTCTCGCTATGCGTCAGGCCGGTGGTATGGGTGCGATAGCCGTCGCCCGGCCTGGCCATCGCAGGGATGGCATCGCTGCCGGCGTCATAGGGCTTGTAGGCTGCGCGCGGCCCGCTCGCCCATTTGCGCTCGACGTTCGGATGCCCGGCGCCGTTGAGCGCGACGGTTTCGGAGAGTTGCGCGATCACCTGGTCGTACAACAACACCACCGGCGTCCGGCATTGCTCGGCCAGATCGAAGGCGCGGATGGTCTCGCTGTAAATTTCTTCCACCGAGGCCGGCGTGAGCGCAATGATCGGATAGTCGCCATGACTGCCCCAGCGCGCCTGCATCAAGTCGGCCTGCGACGGCCGGGTCGGCATGCCGGTAGAAGGGCCGCCACGCATGACATTGACGATGACGCAAGGGATCTCGGCGCCGGCCGCGTAGCCGATATTTTCCTGCTTGAGCGAAAAGCCCGGCCCGCTGGTCGCGGTCATGGCTTTGACGCCGCCCATCGAGGCGCCGATCACCGCCGCCATCGAAGCGATCTCGTCTTCCATCTGCACGAACACGCCGTCGACCTCGGGCAGCAGGCGCACCAGACGTTCGGCGATTTCCGACGACGGCGTGATCGGATATCCGGCAAAAAACCGGCAGCCGGCTGCGATCGCGCCCAGGGCGCAAGCCTGGTTGCCGGAGATCAGTTTCACGGCGGTCTTGCCGGTGAGCGTGGTATCGACGGCGTTCATCAGGCAAGCTCCCGCTGAGCAACGGCGGCGGCGTCGAGATGCACCCGGATCGCGAAGTCCGGACACAACCATTCGCACAGCCGGCACCCCGTGCACTTGTCCGGTTCAGCCAGTTCCGCGATCCGCTCCGCATTCAACCGCAGGCAACGTTCCGGGCATAGTTTCACGCAGATGTCGCAGCTCTTGCACCACGCGGCATTAATATCGACGCGCACCCGGTAGTCCGCATCCGCAGGCGCCGGGATAGGCGGCAGCGTTGCCACCGATGGCACGGTGTTGCGCGCCTCATCGATCCAATCGCGACCGCGGCGGAAGGCCTCCAGATTGACCGCGATGGTCTTCTTCGGCACGAACTCGGCGACGGTCTTCTCCCAATCGGCGATCGAAAATTCCAATGCTGTCGACAACGCGCCGAGCAGGATGACGTTCGCCGCCCGTTCATTGCCGAGTTGCTCGGCCATATCCGTCGCATCGATGGCGTAGGCTTCCGCCACATGCGCGATGACTTCGGCCGGCGTTTCCTTCGAATAGCGCAGCGGCGCGCCGGGGTGACGGTTGAGACAGGCGAATGGCGGCACGATGCGTTTGGTGTCGCAGATGAAGATGCCGGTACCGGGCTTGAGGTAAGGCAGCCAGCGCAGGCCTTCGGCCCATTCCAGCGCCACCAGGATATCGACATCGCCCTTTGGAATGGTCGGCGACCACACCCGCGTGCCGAAGCGCACATGGCTGAACACCGAGCCGCCGCGCTTGGCCATGCCATGCACTTCGCTCTGCTTGACTTCGAAGCCCTGGCTCTGCGCCAGCAGTGCCAGCACCTTGGACACCATGATGACGCCCTGCCCGCCGACGCCGACGATGAGGACGTTGAACGCGTCCTGCACGAGATCGTGCGCCAGCGACGACGATTTGGGCCAGGCGGCGGGACGGACGGTGGCGGCTGGGTTTCTCATTGCATCACCGGCGCAACGGTCTTGATGCAGTCGACGGTGCAAACCTGCGCACAGAGCGTGCAGCCGATGCAAAGCGACGGGTCGATCTGGACCTTATGCCGGCCCTCGAACCATTGCTCGCTCCAGGTTATCGCCGGGCAGCCGAGGTTCATGCACGACTGACAGGCATTACATTGTGCCTCGACGACCGCGAAGGCCGGGCCTTTGATCTTGACAGGGTCGAGCACGCAGGGACGGTCGGCAATCAGCACGGCAACGCCGCGATAGTTGATGGCGTCGCGCAAGGCGTGATGCATGGCGGCAAGGTCGTAGGAATCGACCTTCTGCACCCATTTGACGCCGACCGCGCGAACCAGCGCTTCGTAGTCCACCTTCGGCGCATCTTCGCCCCTGAGCGTCTTGCCGGTGCCGGGATGCTGCTGGCCCCCGGTCATCGCCGTAATATGATTGTCGAGCAGCAGCACGGCGATATTGGCCTGGTTGTAGACCGCGTTGATGAGCTGCGGGATGCCGGCGTGCAGGAAGGTCGAATCGCCGATGGTGGCGACGACTGGTTTGGTCTCGCCGGCCTTGACCATGCCGACGGCGTTGCCGATCGACGAACCCATCGACACGGTCGTGTCCATGCCGCGCAACGGATCGAGGCACGCCAAGGTGTAGCAGCCGATATCGCCGGCGACGCGCGCGCCGGTCGCACGCACCGCCATGAAGGCCGAGGTGTGCGGACAGCCGGCGCACAGCACCGGCGGACGCACCAGCGGCACCGGCGTCCATTCATCGTTTCGCTGCGGGCGCGGCGCGAGAATGCCGGCCTGTTCGAATCCGGCGCGCACCAGTTCGGGCGACAATTCGCCAGCGCGCGGGAAGAAGCACTTGCCTTCCACTTTAAATCCGAGCGCGCGGATTTCCTTTTCGATCACCGGCTCGAGTTCCTCGACCACAAAGATGCGATCGACCGATTCGCAATAGCGCCGCAGCAAACCATCCGGCAGCGGCCAGGATGCGCCGAGCTTCAAGACGTTGGCGTCAGGAAGGACTTCGCGCACATAGGGATAACAGGTTCCCGCCGTGATGACGCCGAAGCTGGTATCGCCTTTCTCCCAACGATTGATCGGCGCATCGGCAAAATACGTTTTCAGCTTGGCCTCGCGCTCGATCACCACGCCATGGCGCGGCCGGGCATAGGCCGGGA
>Ga0184628_10001492_pt1 | contig 11569 bp, 7 predicted proteins | sample PLM4_5_b1_FD_133149 | JGI IMG/M metagenome (GOLD analysis project Ga0184628, IMG submission 133149) | Groundwater sediment microbial communities from an aquifer in East River, Colorado, USA - PLM4_5_b1 | ecosystem: Environmental > Terrestrial > Soil > Riparian zone | place: USA: East River...
CACCGAGACTTTGCCGAGATCCAAAGCGTGGTAGATAGACGTCATGGCGAAGCTGACCGTGATTCCGGCGGCGAGAAACCACCAGACGCACTGGCGATTCATTTTCCAGGTCTCTTGGGTCTTTTCGACATACCACATCACCAGCACCGAAATGATCAACGACGAGGTCGCGGTGACTGCGGCGGCGAGAAACGGATGGGGCACGGCGGCCATGCCGAACTTGCGCACCACCTGAGACGCGCCCGCGAGCACCGACGCAGCGATGGGAAACCACAGATAGACCGCCGAGCCGGCGAGCTTCATCGCCCCGTGGCGCCACGACAACAGCGTGATGCCGCCGATGATCATGAGGGTCGCGACAATGATCGGCAAGGTGATCTCCTCGCCGAGAAAGACGATCGCCATGGCCGCGCTGAACAGCGGCGTGCTGGCGCGGATCGGATCGGTGATCGCCACACCCAACGCATCGATGCCCTTGTAGGTGAGCAAGCGGGTCAGGCCGGGTTGAAAGAAACCCACGCCGACGAAAATCAGCAGCGACGCCAGAGTCACATTGGCCATCGGCACAAACAAAAACGCAATGGTCCAGAGAAATACAATATTGATCAACAAGGTGCTGATCACGCCCGTGGCCGGGTTCGAATGGCGTAACGCCTTTTTCATAAAGATGTTGTGCACTGCGAACAGGAAGGCGTTGGCGAGGGCGTAGAACTCAGCGGGAATGGAACTCATGTTGTGGAGCGAAATCGACGGTGAATATTATTTGCAGGACCAATGCCGTAGAGCGAGCTATACAGGCTCGCCAACCTAAGCGCAACAAACCATCGACGGCGCAACGAAAACGATTATGCGAACTGATGGCTACCGGCTCCAAGGCTGACGGGGCCTAGTTCGTCGACGAGAAGTCGACTCTTTTCCGTCTTTCCGGCGCAGGCCGGAATCCAGGTTTGTTTTGCCGGTGAAGCCAAGACAAAGATGGATACTGGCTGAAGTTTATCCTGAACCAGGTCGAAGGGCCGGTATGACAGATTATTAGTTCGTTTGAAGATAGAGAAATCAAATCTCAGCGCTGGCGAGAATGACATCGGCGGCCTTCTCGCCGACCATATAAATCGCGCTGACGATAAAAAAGCCGGGAATGCGCGGAAACACCGAAGCGTCGACGACGCGCAGTCCTTGCGTACCATGGACGCGGAAATCGCTGCTCAGGACGCCGCCTTTGTCCCTAGGGCCGATCGCGCAGCTGCACGAGGCATGATGTCCCCAGGCATTGTCGCGCACGAATTCTCGCAACTCATCGTCGGATTGATATTGTTCGCCGGGCACTTCCTCCGCGGCGATCACCCCTTGTTCGCGCAACTCCTTGGTCATCGCCCGGACAAAGTGAATCCCCTCGACGACGGCGTCTAAATCCTTGCCCTGGCGATCGCTGCCTTCGTCGAAGTACCTGAAGTCGATGTTTGGCGGCTGGCGGGGATCGGCGGATTGCAAGGTAACCGTGCCGGCGCGGTTGATCGTACGCGCCTTCAGTACGATCCAACTCAAGTAGTTCTGCCGTTCGGCGATCAGCTTCGAGTAGCCGGGGAAATAACCGCGGAAGTTGCCCACCAGACCGGCGCAAAGCAGATCAGGAATCTGATCTTGTTTGGACTGCTTGACCACCGCCAACACGCCGCCGTTGGTGGTATAGACGCCTTTTTTTCGCGTCAGCCACTCATGAAATTGTGAATCGCCCGTGGCGAATTTAGCGTTGGCGAGCATTTGCCAATCTTCTTTCATGCGATTGACCACGCTAACCTCGTAGCGGTCTTGGAGATTCTTGCCGACTCCGGCCAGATCCACCCTCGTTTCAATGCCGCTGCGGGACAACGACCCACGCGGCCCGATACCGGAGAGCATCAGCAACTGCGGCGTATTGAACGCGCCGCCGGACAGAATCACTTCACGAGTGGCGCGCGCCTGACGCAGTTCTCCGGGGCTTTCGCTGCAATTGGCGTGGGCTCGGTACAGCCGCTCGCCTTTGAGATATTCCACCCCGGTGGCCCGTTGTGTGCTGTCGAGCAAGACTCGAGTAACCAGCGCATGACACTCGACTTGTAAGCGCTCGGGGAATTTTTCGGCGACGCTGACAATCCGTTCGCGGCTGCCGATCCGCATATGGTCACGGGTCGTCAACGGCACGAAACGCAGGCCCGAAGCGTTACCCTTCACGTGGCGCCAATCGTTAGGATCGGCGCGTGTTTTAAAGAAACTGCGCAAACGTTTCAGGCGATGGCCGATCTGCGCCGATGCGTTTTGCGCCAGCTCTTCCAACACTTTGCGCAGGTGGCGGTTGCCCAAAGATTCCATCGGCATGGCCACTTCGGTGGTGAGCCAACCGTCGAAGCCATGCCGAGACGGATTGAAGCCGGTCAAAGCGGCGATCCAACGTTTCAGCGGCCGATGCCGGCAGTCTTCAAGAAGCTCGAAGTAGCGGCGCATGTTGTCCGCGCGCCACGACGAGTCGCCGGTCAATTGCGCAATGTCGTCCCAGTCCTGGTTGTGCGGGTAGACGAAGATCATGGCGTTATGCGCCGTACAACCGCCGAGCGTGCCGGCGCGCGGATAGAGCACGCCTCCTTGGGCACAGCGGTACTTAGTATCTTTAAGTTGGCGTTGCTCGTCGGCATAATGGCGCACGAAGAAATCCCAGCGCATTGCTGGATTCTCCGACGCGAAAGCGTGAAAAGCCGGGACTTGGTAGTCTTCTGGCAGTCGCGGATCGGCGAGATCGCCAGGATCGCCGCCGGCTTCGAGCAGCAGCACGGAGCGGCCCGCTTCGGCCAAGCGCGCCGCCACTGTGCCGCCGCCCGCTCCCGAACCGACGACGATATATTCGTACGCGCGCGCGCCGGCGGGGGATTCGGACATGGGATCGAAACTGCGCGACAGTGCGGTTAAAACGTTTTCAAGAACTCGATCAGCGCGCGCTTGTCTTCGTCGCTCAACGCCGGCCCTTCTTTAGACAGGGCGGTGCCGAAATAATGACCCTTGTTGACCACGAAGTCAGGACACTTGCTCACCTTCAACAAGTCCGGCACCAAGCCTTTGAAAACTTCAGCAGCCTCTTTTTCGCTCTTGCCTTCCACCGCCTTCAGATCGGCCTTGATCTTGAGCAACAGTTTGGCGAGATCCAGCTTGCTGCTATCGAGATCGATATTGGACAACAAATTCACCGGGGTCCCCTTCGGGATCGGACCGATCTCGATGCCCTCTTCACTGAAAAGCCAGGGGAACCAGCGGTTAAGCCAGCCGCCCCAGCTGAGCATTTTTTCCAATAGCGGCGAGACAAAACCTGGCGCGATCTTGATGTAGCTGGTCTCCGTGGTGCGATAGATAAACCCCGGCACTTTGTCGCCAAGAATCGGATCCATGTCGCGCTTTTCGGGCCAGAGCATTTTCTCGATGGAGTCGCTAAACGAAGCCATGCGCCCCTCGACGGACGGACTGGAGTTAAACTTGCCCACTGAGTTATTTAACAGGAACGGCGCCGTCGACCACAGACCGATCAACGACGGCACGCGGGTATAGCCGCGCCCGCCCGCGGGCATTTCGTATTCCCAGGGACTGCCGTCGATGGGATTGTGCACGGTCAGCTTGCCCACCGATGGCAAGTCCTTATAACTCTGGGAGGAAAAGTTGTCCCAAATATTTCCCCCAAGAGCGTTAGTCGCCAGCGCACTGCAAGCGTTGGTCTGCAACAGCGTCACTGGGATGCGCCGCTCGGTGGAGAGATAGTTGTCCGAGAGAAAATCGTCGGCCGAGACCTTCTCGGTCATCTTTTTCTTGAAGTCGTCGGTCTTGCTCCAAGCCCAGTATTGGTCCCAGTTCTTGTCGTCCACGCCCGCCGGCGCATCGGGTATCTTACTCGAATGGCAGCGCGCGCAGTTCTCGGCGAAGACGAGTTTGCCGCGTTGGAGCGTCCCTTTGTCCGTGCTCAGGAACTTCTCCCCGCCGGGCGCATCCTTCAACAAATCAGGCTTGGCCGACTTGAGAAAAAACAGCGCGACATCCGGGGTCTGCTCCTGGGTGGCATTCCAATAGCTCGAGTTCTTATTGGCATCGGCGATTTGGATCGGCGTCACTTTTTGGCCGCCGACCAAGGCGTTAAAATGGAGCAGCCATTCCTCGCTGAACAATCCGATGTTGATATAGACCCGATTCAAGGCGCCGAGGATGCCGACTGAGTCGGCGCCGTCTTTTAAAACATGCGCGGTCCAAACTTTGTCCGGCTCTTTGTAATACTGCGGCAGCACGGCGGTCTGCTTATATTGTTGGAACTGTTTATTGTTCACACCGCCGCCAGCGAGTTTCTCCTCGCCCCAACGCTCGGCGATCTTGAGCCGGGCGCCAACGTTATAGACCGCGTTCATCGTGCGCGGGTTGTTGATATAATCGGTCGACACAAACGAAGTATCGAGGGTTCCCGGCAACGAGGTGTGGATCAACTGGTAGATGAAATTCGCCTGGTCTTTTTCCCAGAACAGCACGCGGTCGACCCAAAAATATTGCGAGCCGGGATTGGAGTTGATGTTTTCCCACTTCGGATTCTCTGGATCTTCCGGCGGTTTTACCGGGCTCGGCCCGACATGGCAAAAGCCGCACGACATGCCGACGCGATATGGGCGCACCAGATTTTTGTCATTGTAGTATTTCGCGTCGGAATAAAATCTTTCAGCGTCCCATTTCTTTGCCGCCGCTTCATCGAAATCCGGATTGGGAAACAGACGCAGACCGAGGACTCCGGTGGCATAGCCGTAATAGGAACCCACCGGCAGATTCTTGCCGCGGGCGCCGATTTTCACGCCGGGATATTTTTGCTCATTTTCAAAAGGGTCGGCCGGACAATCCTTGCTCCGGGTGTCGAGCCATAAGCCAAAGCGGTCGGCGTTGGGCCCCTTGGGCTTTTCGAAACAAGGTTCGTTGACTACACCGAGATACTCCCATCGTTTATCACGTGTCAGATGCGGCACCTTGGGATGTGACGAAATTATTTTTAACAGATCGACGACGCCGAAACTCTTGCTGATCAGATGATCCCAGAAGCGGTCATTGCCGCCGCTCCAGACGATCCAGTTGTTACGGCCTTTGACTTCCTCGCTGGTGAGCGCGACGGCGCCATCCATAGCTTTGAAATAATCTTCATCGGCGGCGGGAAAACTTTTCGCGTCGCGCCCGGCCGAGAGCGCTTCGTCTTTGACGCTTCCAGGCTCTGGGGGTTTCTTGCCGCATCCCGCGGCAAGCAGCGCGGTCACAAGCAGCACGGACAGTCCCGTCGACAGATAGCGGTTCATGTAAACTCCCTTTCAGCGAGAAGTCATTTTCAAAGTAACAAGGCGAGATCTAAAACCTATCCGGCAACTCTCGTGAAAAATACCGCAAGTCATAGGGATATGGCAAGAAAATTTCTAAGAACGCGGCTCGGCCAGCAGAATTCCCGGCGAATCGACCCGGCAGTAAAAACTGTGTGGCAACGTTACACGCAGCAGTTGCCTGGAAGTTCATTAGTGGCGTATATTACGAAAACTTAGCGGAGCTTTTGAACTCGTCATACGGTCGCGCGAGAAACTGTTAAACATGGATATGAGCCAACAACAGCGCCGGCCCACGGCGCCACCGGTACTCAAATTACTGCACGAGACTCTCTTCGCGCTGCTCAAAATCGAACGGCGCTTCGATCCGTTTTTCCGCCCGGCACTTGACGCAATTCTTCAAGAGCCGTTGGCGCGCGGGCTGCAATTTCTCACCAACCTATGGCGCGACCGGGAAACTCTGGGACTCGCCGAAGAGCGCAAACTGCCTGATGAAGAGGCGTGCTTGGATTCAATTATCAGCGAAATGGCCGCCCACATGCGGGAACTTTATCAACCCGGCAGCTACCAACGCGGCGGCAATACTAAAACCCATGGAGTTTTGCGCGGTGAATTCACAGTGCGCGGCGATCTACCCGCGCCTTACCGCCATGGCGTGTTCGCCGAACCGCGGACATTTCCCGCCTGGGTGCGCTTTAGCGGCCCAGGTCCGGCCCCGCCAGCCGATATCGATGACGTCGGCGTGCTCAGCATCGGTATCAAACTCATGGGCGTTCCAGGTCAGAAACTCCTGGACGACGAAAAGTTCACGCAGGATTTCACCGGCATCACGACGCCGATTTTCACAACCCCCGACGTCAAGGAAAACGCCAAGCTCCAGGTGCGCAGCCGGGCCGGCTTACCGTTATTCTATTTTATCAGCCCCGGCGATTCCCATTTGCTCGATGCCCTAATGCAAGGGCTGTGGGCGCGCACCCATACGAGCCCGCTCGAAGCCCGCTATTGGGGTTGCGTTCCCTATTTGCTCGGCGCCGGCGCAGCGATGCAATACACGATAATGCCAAAATCTCCACGGCGCAGCCGCGTGCCGCGCCTGCCGTTGCGCCCACCGGACGATTACCTGCGCGAAAACATGGCGGCAACCCTGAGCCGAGAAGAGGCCGAGTTCGATTTCATGATTCAACTGCAAACCGACGCGCACCTTATGCCCATCGAAAACGCCTCGGTTCGCTGGGCAGAAAATCTCTCCCCCGCTAAACCGGTCGCGACGCTGCGCATTGCCAAACAGAAATTCAACTCACCGGCGCAGCTCGCCTTCGCCCATCAGCTCTCTTACAATCCCTGGCACAGCCTCGCCGAACATCGCCCGCTCGGCAACCAGAATCGTGGCAGGAAAAGAATTTATCAAGAACTCTCCCGCCTGCGGCAGGAGATGAACCAGACACCGCACCGCGAACCTACTGGGGACGAGGTATTCTAAGCAGCCGGAATAATTACGTCGATGGCAACCACCAGTATCGAGCAAAGACGCGTCAAGGCCAACGGCATCGACTTCAACGTCGCGGTCTCGGGTGCGAGCGACTCTCCTGCGATCTTCTGCTTACACGGCTTTCCAGAGGGCTCTATCAGTTGGCGGCCGGTGATGGAAGCGCTGCCCGAGGCGCGCTTCTTTGCGCCTGACCTGCGCGGCTACGGCCCCACCGACCATCCGCGCGACGGTTACGACGTCTTCACCCTGACCGACGACATCAAGGCGTTGATCGAAGCGCTCGGCGTCGATAAACCGGTGCTGGTCTGCCATGACTGGGGCGGCGCGCTGGGATGGATATTCGCGCACCGCTTTTCACACCTGATTCGCAAGCTCGTGGTTATCAACTGCACGCATCCAGAGACGCTGGTCCGCGCCGTCCTCCATTTCGAGGATTTCCAGACGATTCGGATTCCGTGGGTGCCGTTTTTCCAGATCCCATGGCTTCCTGAAGCATTTTTTGCAACAGAGCTAGGCAGAAAACTTCTGAAACTCTCTTTCACGCTGCGCGAGGGCCGCACCGGGACGATGAACGTAAATCTGGTCGACGAGCTCGTCGCGCGTTTCCAAAAACCCGACGACCTGCGCGGGCCGATCGAATATTACCGCGAAATGGTGCTCACCCAGCTGGTGCCGAGCCGGCGGGCGAAACTTGCGGCAGTCTACCGCACACCGATCACAGTCCCGGTCACGCTAGTGTGGGGTGCCAAAGATGGCGCACTTTCTGCCCGGGTAGCGATGAACAGCGCCATCGATGCGGGCTGCGAAGTCGAATGCCGGCCGCTTCCCGGGGTCGGCCACTTCGTAGGCTTGGAGGCAGCCGACAAGTTGGCCGAGGAGATCAGGCGCGTGCTAGTCGGGAGTTGATGTCTAGTGAAACCGACTCCTCGCGCCTTGTCGGTGTGAGAAATGTCGTGCCGAGCGCGCGTGCCATTGCCGTGTTGCAAGAAACATTGTTCAGCTGTCGCTCTGCTGTCACGTTCGCTTCTGCGCCGCAGGCGGCATCGCGATCGGTGTTGGCACGGATCTCAATCACCCAGTGTAGCGATGTACCATAGCGCGCGAATGCTCGGCAGAAAAAAATAGCCGCCGCCGCGCACCGTGACAAATTGCGGCAGGCCATGGATGCGTCGTGGCAGACCGGACTCCTGGGGGATGGAAAATGCATCCGTGATTGGACAATCGGGAATCGGCTGGCGGTTCCCCATCAATGGATCGCTCTCGCCGGACAGGCCATCAAACTTGGTCGCCATTACCCATGCGTTTTGCACGAACTCGAATTGTCGCGCGATGTTGGCGTTGACGCAGATGAAGTAAATTCCCCGCTCATAGCCCTCGACCGCGCCGCCACTCAGCGCCTGCGCGCGCGACAACGCGTTTCCATAACCCCGGCCGCGCCGGAGAATTCGATGGAAGCGCGTCGAGGAGACCAGATCGTCACGAAAGCTTTTGCGATGAAAGCCTAGCGTGCGCATGAGCCACTGGAACCAACCCTGGGTGCCGTACGGTAGATCACCGTTACGGGGATTCACCCGGCGAATATGGGCACCGAACGGGCAGCGAGTGCCGTCGCTGTCCGATTCATAGGTGAATCCGTTCACCTTCATGGCATCATTCGCAGCCTGATCGGCGCTGGCAAATTGGCCATTGGATAGCGGCACAAGCGGTTCGCCGTTCATGCGCCGACCCACCATAACCTCGGCAAGCTTAGTTTGATCCGCGGCATTGCCCTCGGTCTGTCGATCGAGGAAGCGCCAGAAACCAGCGACATCCTGCTCCAACTGGCGCAGGACAAGATAGGAGCCGTTGCGCCCCAAGTCTCTTTGGTCGCTATTCTCTGCCGCCGGCAACAAGCCAGCGCTGCGATCATCGCCGCTCGGAAGCAATGGCCGGTCGCTATATTTGCCGTATTCGTTTGGATAGCCCAATAGAAATTCACCCAAAGCGGCTAGGTTACTGTAATCAATCTGATCGCCGGACAGCTTTTTCATTTGTTCCCAGTCCAATTGCGGCTGGCTAATGCCATCCTTAAAACCAAACGGTTCGGTGTCGCTTGGGCCTTCACTTGGCAAGCAGCGCAAAACTGTGAAGGCCTCCTCCCAGGAACGGTTCTGCACGGCTTCTTGCCAATGTTCGAGAGCGCCCGCTTGGGCGTAGAGCATAACGAGCAGGTGCGGCACTTTTTCCGCGCCGCCCCATTGCCATTGCGACGGCGCGTTCGCCGCGATATCGCCCAACCGGCGCGAACGGCTTTCTTCGCCGGCCATGCCGGAAATAAATTCCGGCGAAAATTTGTCAATTATCGGCCGCGGCATGCCCATCGCTTCGAGCCCGTCGCCGGTAAAGGCCACTTGCAGCGCATGTTGCGGCGGCGGCGCGACCGCCATTGCATTGGTCACCGGCGCCGTCCGCAGCCAGGATCGAGCCGCGCCTGGATTCTTGATCCGCAGTAGGAAAAAACCAGCCGCCGACAAGTGGCCGTACCCGTACCGGACGATGCCTTGCACATCGCTATAGTCGATGATCGCGCTCATTTATCCTCGCGTCCGAATAAACAAGAATTTCCCATTTGATGGTGCCCGCAGCAAGCTGCGGGGAAACCTTAGATTTAAATCAGTTTTAACCATTGGCGAATCTCATCGTCGCGCATGAAGTTTTTCGTCAGCCCCTGGCAAATCCGGCTATTTATCTCCAGGTCGAATGCTGTGAGCCCTGGGTGCGCGTTGTACCAGACCTCGGTTGGCAGCTGATGCCGGCGAATATAATTCTTAAACTTCTGTTCATCCTTGGCGCCCTGAAAGATCAACCAATTCGTCCGGGGATAACCGACGCCGTTACTGAAGACAAGATTCAGCCCCCAACCGACTTTGTTGATGAAATCGTCCATGTAGGCTTCCAGGCTGCCGTCGTAATTGCTGGCGAAGAACAGACGGGTTTTGCCGTCGAGAAATACCCAACGGGCAAAGTGAATCGTACTGACACGGGTAAGATGGCCGCGGTGATAAAGATGGCGGGCGCCGTAGTCGAGAATCCAAACCAGAAAAGTCACCGTCCAGCGGCGAAACAGCCCGGGCTTGACGGCGCCGATGGCGCTAAACTGATTGACCACGTCGTGATCTTCCAGTCCGGCGAGCCGCCGAACATGATCTCGATCTGGCCTTGGGGCAATCTCCGGATCGGCGGTTTCGCGCCGCCGCAGCTGATAGGCAAAAATCGGCAAATAGACAATCAACAACGGTGCAATGATTAGCAAGACAACCGGCACGCCCAAAAGATCCAGCAAATTACCGATCCGCCAGCCGATCGGGGTGGCCGCTGCGGGTGACAACGTCAGGCGCTGCGCCGCGATCTCATCATCGACAAACGCGATCAGTTTCTGCCAAATTATTCGCGGCTCCTGGAGTGCGAAGTCGGCCGTTTGACCGGCAAGATAACTCACCAGGGCATGGTGCAGAGCGCTCTCTTCATGAATCTGCGCCACTGTGCGTCCGATCCAATTGACGTACATCGCGGCCGGGCGCCGCGAGTGATCCTTCAGCCACTGCAATAGGTCATCCGTCGAGCCGAGCCCTTCGCAGTGGGAAAAGATCTGCCGCAACCCCTTACCGGCGTGGCGCACCAAGGACTCGAGAAAATCATCACCATCGCCGTCGCAATCGCCGAGAAAGAGCAAGGAAGGCGGCAACGGCAGCGGCGCGATACCATGCTGTCTGATATCTTCGCGAGTAGGATCGTCGAGAATCACCAGCCGGGCAAAATGCAGTTGCCCAAACTGCGCAAAGGGCAGGATCGAGTTTAACGGATCGACGACACCGGGACGTGAGTTTAGCGATTCTAATAGTTCGCTCAATGCAGCTTGCCGGCCGGCCGCGATCGGCGCGACCACCATGAAATGGGATTGAGGCGTCACAGCGATCCTCGATTACCCGCGCGGATTGCCAATGAATAGCAAAGAACGACGAAGTGACAAGGTTGCCCTGAGCATTTAAAACTTGAGCGCGAAATCGATCAGCCGGGTCTTGTCCCAATAAACTTTCCCCAGGTAGAGTCCCGGTTCGATTTCGCGAATCTCGTCGCGTATCCACTGCGCGACGATCGAGGTATCCGAGTAATCGAGCACGATGCATTCTTTGCCGTCGAGCCAGCTCGGCCCCTTGTAGACTTTGGCGAGGATGGCGTTGAGACCGAAGGGCAGGATTTTATTCTTCAACACGCCCTTTTTGCCGTCGAAGACTTTGCCTTGCCAGGCGAAGTGACTGACGAAGCTCGCGATATTCGAACTAAAACTCGTGCCGGGGGCGACAATCGCGGTGCCCTCGGCTTCGCCGTCGGGAATTTTGCCCACCGGACTGTTAGTGAAAAGCGTGTCGAGCTCAGCTTGCGACATGCTCAAAAGTTTAGCGACATCGTACGCCATGAGGGTCTCCTCCATTGCATCGGTCGAGATCCGCGTTTGCAAAGCCGTGCAACCGCGCACCGCCGAAGGGTAAATTACTTGGACGAAATGACTTTCACATAACCCCACCGGATTCGTCAAGATTTTTTTGCCGCGGCGCGATTTTTAGAATTCATGCACGAGGGCGACTAGCGCGGGTCGATTGCGCAATCAGATCGGATTTGGCAAAGTCTCGACAAGAAAAATCCGATGAGCACAAAAACCGCGATCCTCTCCGTCGGCAATCTCACCGTG
>Ga0184628_10001493_pt1 | contig 11568 bp, 12 predicted proteins | sample PLM4_5_b1_FD_133149 | JGI IMG/M metagenome (GOLD analysis project Ga0184628, IMG submission 133149) | Groundwater sediment microbial communities from an aquifer in East River, Colorado, USA - PLM4_5_b1 | ecosystem: Environmental > Terrestrial > Soil > Riparian zone | place: USA: East River...
GCTGCCATGGCTGATGCTGCGATCGGCGCACGAACCAAGTTCTCTACAAATTGGACGCATGCACCGAAAGGGGGAACGTCGCCCCTCGACGAACTTGTCAGTGTAATCGACAAGCACCTATCTGGCGACATGACGTACACCGACGTTGCAATCCACCTGAACCAGACATTCCCCGAGCGCGAGTTCACACGTTCGTCCGTTTCTGGCGCGATTGATCGTCTTCGCAAAGCTGGTGTGATCCCGGCGAAGACCCCCGAGTTCGTTGCCGGCAAAGTGACCGTCGAGAAGGTCACGAGTTGGCTTAAGAGCGTCGGCATCAAAAACGTTGAAGTGAAGACGCACGAAGGCGGTACGAAGTATCTGTACTTCACTGATCCCGATAATGCGAACGCACTTAGCCGCAACGGTCTTACTGAAATTCGCATTCCCGACGATGGGCATGCCGGCCGACCGCTGCGGAAGAACGAGTTCGGCGGCGGCAGGATTGATACCGGCGACCGACCCGGTTCGATCCAGGGCTACCCGGTTCGCGATGCGTCATTGAACGCTTCCGGCGAGACGTACTCGACCATGGCGGAACTTCTCGACGCTCTGAAGTGGCGCCTATCGAAGAGCCATGACGGTCAGTTCCTCGTTCCCCCCGGCCGCGAGCCCCTTACTCGGACAGTCGAGGCTAAAGTTGCGCAGCCGCAGGGCATTCCTGGTCAGCGCAGCCTTGATCTCAACGCCCCTCGTTCTAAGAAGCCGATGGGCCTTGGTGCCGACGTTGCTGCACTGACCGACAGCGATCGAGTTGACACGCGCCTAGCCGGTCTCTCTGTAACAGGAATGATGCAGGGCATTGGCAAGGCGGCGAAGTTGTTGCCGTGGATTGGCGATGCGATTGCACAGGGCCTCAGCCATCCTCTGCTAGAGCTGCAGCAAAGCCCGTTTCAGGCAGCCCGTCGTTTGGTCAACATGATCACTGAGAACCCGTACATCCTCAAAGTCGAGGCTGGCGGCGTTGTTCGTACAGAGAAAGCGTTCAGTGAGATTTACCGTGCGATTGAGGGTGGTCACGCGACTGCCGTCAAGGACATGGAAGACATCTTTAAGGCGAACCGCGCTGAGTTTGAGGGTAAGACGACATACGACCCTCAAGGCGCACCCCTAAAGCAGAGCGCACACGATCACTTCGGCGAACGCGTGTACTACGCTGCATTGGCTGATGGCGTTGACGAGCTTGGCAGCGAAGCGGTTGAAAGGGCTGCGGCTGCGTACAAGAAGCACGTTTTCGATCCTGTCCTGGAGCTCTTCCAAGACGCGAACTTGCTGAACACAGAGGCGAAGCTTCGTGGCGCTGACGGGTACGTTCCGTGGGTTCCGCGCATCCAAGCCATCATCGCGGATAAAGAGAACTTTCTGAGTGTACATTCCAACGCTATCCGCGCGAGCCTTGAGGCAGATTACGCAGCGGCTCTTCAGCGGAAAGTGGAGCACATCTCGAAGTCCGCTGATGAAGTGTTCGCGATCGAAGCTGAAGCTAACACGAAGATCGCCGAACTCAGAAAGACCTACAACGGCGACGACAACGTTACCGGCAAGATCGAGGAAGCGCGGCGGGACAAAGACCGCATCTTTGCTGAGCTGAAGCAGGAAGAGAACGACAAGCTTGCGAAGGCCAAAGAGCGGCACACTGCTGATCTTGAGGGTGGAACGGCGAAGCAGGCTGCGAATAAAAAGCACGCAACCGATCGCGAGCAGATCAAGTCTGAGATGGCCGTCAAGCGTAAAGAGCAGATGCAGGCAGCCGCAGACAAGATCAAGTCAGAGACAGCAGCCCGCGATGCAGCGATCAAGGACATCAAAGATAAACTGAAGGCTGATCGTGCCGCGCTGCTTACTGTTCCGAGTGACATTGACCGCAACCTTCTGAAAGTCGATACCGAAGAGAAGCGGTTGATGGCTGCGGACGATGCAGCTGCCAGCTACTACAAGGGCATCACGAGCGGCGCCGATATTGCGTTTGATGGTGGCGGCGACATTCCCGCGCACATCATGCCCGCAGTGCTCAAAGGCCGTCGCGCGATTATCCAACAGAAAGAGTTCGCGCAACTCGGCTGGGGCGAAACCAACATCTTCTCGATGGCGGACATATATCATCGCACGGCTGGTGCTGCGGCATCGATGGCGACCATCTTCAAGAAAGCCAAGCCATTCGTTAATGCGGCCGGCGAAAAAGAAACGCGTATGGTCGGCGATATCAATATGTCGGCTGCGCTGAAGGAACTCGCCGACGAAGCTGATATGCACATCGCATCGTCTGGTGGCGGTGAGGCTGAGCTTGCACTGCGCAAGGCCAAGGCTGAGAACATTCGCAATCTCGAATTGATCCGCGATGGTACTCTCGGCAAGCGTCAGCAGTTCGGATCAGCAGCGGTGCAGCAAGCCGGCGACATGGCGCGCGAGTTCAATTCGTGGCGCGTGATGGGCGGCTCTGTGCTGGCGTCTCTCGGCGATCCCGTGAACATCGCTGTCGTCAACGGCTTTGCGAAGACTTGGCAGCACGGCATCAAACCGGCGATTGAGAACTTCATGGCGTACATGGGCAAGGTTGCGGCGGCAGATGAGCCCGCGATCCTGCGTATGAACCGCCTCTCAGCCGCAGTCATTGAGCGCGAGAAGAACTCGTACATGGCGTCGCTGATGGACCTGCACAATCCAGGGGCAGAAGCTCCGAAGAGCATGCAGGTTATGCGACAAATCTCGAAGGTCTTCTGGAATTGGACGGGCCTCACCGCCTGGACGCAGTTTTGGAAGAACGTCGAGACTGGCGTACAGCACGCGCGTATCATCGACGCATCACAGCGCGGTTGGAAGGAACTCGGGCAGTCTGAACAGGCTTGGCTCGCAAACCTTCGCATTGATCAAGACGTTCTCGATCGCATCGGTGCGCAGTGGAACGGTCAGCCTCAGAAGCACAGTGCGGGCATTCCGTACGGTCACTTCGAGGCTTGGACAGACCCGCTCGCCGCCTCTCGTTTTGCTGACGCACTCTCCCGCGAAAGCAAGAACGTGATCGTGACACCGACTGTCGGCGACCGGCTCGCGTTCCAGCATACACCGTTTGGCCAGATCGCGGGACAGTTCCGCTCGTACGGCATTACGGCTGTGGGGCGCTTGCTCGCGAGAAACGCTGCGTTGTCGGGTCTGGAAGGCGACAAGACAGGATCGCTCTACACGGGCTTGTTCATGCTCGGGCTTATGGGTGTCGTCGTGGATGCCAGCAAGTTCATGGCTGGTGATATGGCGCTCGACGGCAGTTCGAAGAAAGACCCATCGAAGAAGACGTGGGAAGCGCTGGCTGAGAAGTGGGCGAAGACCCCCGGCGAGCAAGCGTACAACGCCATCGATCGTACCGGCGTGTTCATGCCTCTCACTGAGACGAGCAACATTCTGCAGAAGATCGGGCTGCCCAACATTCAAGGGGCGTTCTCGATGCTGGCGCGGGATGAGAAAGACCTTCGCAATGGATCGTCCCGCTTCCAACATCGGACGATCCCTGAAGCGATGTTCGGCCCGTCGATGGGACTGATCGAGGACGTTGCGGGCGCGGCGCGTTTGGGCTCAGCATTCGGCAAGTACATGATCGGGATGAACGAGAACTCGCCGTATCCTAACCGCTTTGCGTCTGGTGAGTTCTCGCTCAAGCAGCGCGATTTCGGAAGTGCACGGCGCATTATCCCGTTCCAAAACGCGCCAATCGTGCAGCAGATCATCAACGCCGGACACCAGAAATTAGGTACGGCGTTTGATTGGCCTACTCAGTAAGTTAGAGGGCACAAAAATTGACGATTGATAACACTGAGCGGACAATCTCGTATACGACCACGGGAGTCTCGCTAGGGCCGTTTTCAGTGCCCTTTAACTTCTTCGAGATCGATGTTTATCTCGATGACGAACTGGTCGCACCATCAGAGTACACGATTACGCAGACCGTCACGGGATCAACAGGCTCGATCACATTCGACCTGAACATGCCCGATGGTGAGCTGCGCATTGATGGTGCGACGGCGCTCACCCAACAGACCGATTACACAGAGAACAGCGCGTTCCCGGCAGACAGCCATGAGAAAGCGTTGGACCGTCTGACGATGATTGCCCAAGAACTGAAGGCGTCAATTGCGTCTGCAGTGCTTGGCGACTTCGATGGTCTCTCGGCAAGCGCAGTTCGTGAAGCGATCGATGTGTACTCGACGGCAGAAGTGGACGCGCGCCTTGACAGCATCGTGTACCGCTACACAGATGGCGACAATCTGCAGACCATCCTCAACACTGCAGCTGGCGGCACGCTTTACATTCCTCCGGGCACAACGATCACCCAAGCCACGGGCGTTGTGATGCCGGAAGACACGAAGATCATCGGTTACGGTGCAGTTCTCAATGTCACCGCGCACGTCACTGGTCTCGATGCTTCGGCTGAAGGCTGCATTGTCGAGGGTCTGCAAGTCACTGGCCCAGGCGACATAGAGACGTATATCGATGGCTCCGTTGGCATTTTGGTCTCCGGCTCATATAACGCTGCCGCAGTTGCCCCCACGTACACCAGTGGGCAAAAGTTGAAAGACGTGAAGGTGAACGGTTTTGCCAGCTACGGCATTCTCGGCGAGTGTTGGCAAAACGGTGAACTGATCGCGCCGGAAGTTTACGACTGCAACCTTGCTGGCGTGGCGCTTATTAGCTGTAAGAAAATACGAGGATATGGCTACGGCTATCTGCACGATATCGACTTCGGCACTGCTGGCAACACGTACGGTTTCACAGCAACTCGCCGCGTGAACTTGGGCGTGGTTGATACGAGTGCGGACTTCGTGCGGTGCCCGCGTACAGAGGACGTTGTTATTCAAGATTGGCTTGCCGAGAACATCGTGCTTTGGACGGGCTTTGACGCGCATGCACCCTACAACGTGCGCTTCGTCAACTGCATGTCTGTGAACGCCCCAATCGCGTACAGCTTGGGCGGCGACAACAACGGCGGGCAGTGTGAAGATAGCTGGATGATCAATTGTAGTGCTCGCATCGACTTGGACAGCGAAGCCTACGACGTGAACGACATGGTGTATATCACGGGCGACAACGCGACGCATCCAGCCCTCAATAGCGGCGTAATCGGCGGCGTGTTCACGAACGGCGGCTTCCACTCGGACGTTAATGGCTGCTTCCTGATCAAGTGTACACTCGGCTGTAAGGTGCTCGGCGTTACGATCCAAGAACCAGTGCCGCACGGTATCAGCTGTTACGTCGATAACGTAGGGCTGACGCTCGACAGCATTACGGTGATCGATCCGGTATCGAACAACGCGGGCATTACCACGCCTCAAGCCGTCCGTGTTGGCTCGGCGCTTACCTACCCGCAATCTGTCATCATTGGTACGTTAACGGCCATCTCTACAGGCTCGCCGACTGCTGATCATCTCGTGGCGTCCTACGGCGTAATTCGTAACGCTGATGCCACGAACGAAGTCTCAGTGGGCAACGTTCGCGATATCGGAACGTGGACGATCAAGTACATCGGCGAGATCACAAGCGGCCTCGATGGTACAGAAGGTGCGCCATCCGATGCTCAGTATCTCGTGGGCACGGCAGACGGCACACTCTCGGCAGAGCGCGTCGTCACTGATACCGAAAGCATTACGTGGGATTTGGCTACGGCGGCGACTGCCAAAGTCAACATCAACCCGCAATACGCGGCAATTTTCGCGCAAGTCTACGGTTAAGATAAGGATCAAACGCACATGGCTTCTCTCTCTAAAGTAGTTCCGTCCGGCTCGACCGATGGCTCGCCCGTCAAGATCGCCGCGACCGCAACGGCTGGCACCACGTTTCACACGGCAGGCTCGGGCACCACGTTCATTGACGAAGTGACGATGTACCTGACCAACACTGATAGCGCTGAGCGCACAGTCACCATCGAATGGACCGCTGCAACCGCACCTGACTTTAACCTCAAATTCAAAGTGCCGGCCGGCGAGACGATCCTCGCCATCGCTGGTCTGCTCGTGACGAACAGCAAGACCGTCAAGGCGTTCTGCGATGCTGCGAACGTCGTGAACATGGTTGGCTACATCAACCGGCTGAGCAACTAATACATGGTACAGCGCGTCCCTGGACGGTTGTCGTTTGGCACGCGCCCAGCGACAGCTCCACTACCACAGGCGCCTACGCAATTCGTGCGAAGGCTACCCCCCTCGATCATGACTCCACGTGCGCCGGCCATACTCAGGGCGCCGCCAAGGGTGCTCCCCGTTCACAGCCTGCCTATCGGGCGTGAACGGTTCCCCCGCTTCCAACGCGAAGTTCTGACGGCAGCCCGCACCTACACGGTCGGCGCCACTGGCAACTTTGCGACGATCCAGCTTGCCGTTGACTTCGTTTCGGCGAACCTGGACATAAACGGCTTCACGCTCACGCTGAACGTACAAGACGCGACGTATACAGGCACCGTCGTTCTGCGAAACGTGATCGGCTACAGATCGAGCGGCGACCTCATCATCGCAGGCAATAGCGGTACACCTGCTAACGTCGTAATCTCCACCACGTCGGCGAACTGCTTTACAGCTGACGGCCTGTCTGTGGTGTGGCGTATCAAGGACATGAAACTGCAGACAACTACGTCAGGCGATTGTCTGCGCGCCAAGAACAGATCGGGGCTTGAGTTCAGCAACCTGAACTTCGGTACGTGTGCCGGCTCGCACATTCACGCTGAGACCGGCGCGTCTATCCTTGGAAATGGTAACTACGCGGTATCCGGGTCTGCGCTAATCCACTGGAACGCAGACAGCAACTCGATCATCACAACATCGGGCCTGACGATCACGTACAGCAACACTCCGGCGTTCTCGGCTGGTAATTGCGTGGCGCAGTTCGGCGGCATCATCTACGCGCACAACATGACCTTCACGAACGGCGCAACAGTGACCGGACAGAGGTACGTGAGCACACAGAACGGTTTGCTGAATACCAGCGGCGGCGGTGCCAACTACATCCCCGGCAACTCCGCTGGCGCCACCTCACTGCAAGGCCAGTATTTCTAACCCCACGTTTCGCGTCAGCTCAAAAGAGGTTTACGTTTGGAACTCGTCGATAGACCGCACCCGCAACTCAAGTCGTCAAAGCCCGCCGAAGTCGAGCATCGAATGGTGCACGTTAACGAGCTGGCAACGATGCGGGCCAAGCTCCAGGAAGCCGTCAAGCAGCGCAACGAGGAAGCAGAGCGTACATTGACCGCTCGTGCCTCTCTCGCAGTGATGCAAGACCGCATGAATGACCTCGTGCGTGAGCTGGATAACCTGCGTAAATCCATTGCTCAAGAACGCGCGGCCCGTGAGGCGAAAGAGGTTCCTGCAGCCAAGTAATCGTGCGTGATCGGCGAGTATTGCGTACGCCCAAAGCATCGAGACAAAATAAAAGCCCCCGAGACGAATGGTGCACATGCCATTCGTCGAGGGGGCTTTTTTCGTTTTCAGAGGTTTTTTGCGATGTCTGACAGCGGGTCGATCTGGTGCGCAATCGTGGGATGATCCACGGCCACGGCCCAAAGCGTGCCACTCTCGTCTGCACGAACGGTCCAAGTGCATTGTAGTGTACTCTCTAGCGCCCGCAGCTTCGCCCCATACGAGAGGGCCAAAGCTTTCCAGTAGGCGCACTCTTCCGCAACGCTGTGCCACTCAGGGCCATCGTCAGGTATCGGCTCGCCCTCGCCGCGTTTGTCATCATCGAGCGTCATCCTCGTCCCCTTTCCAGCGCCAGACGAGAATGCGCATCCAGCTCACCGCAAACACCACCATCCATAGCAGCGCCGTGACCCACGTCAATGCGCCAGTGAAGACCAGGACATCGACAACCCACTGACTAATCATTCGCCGATATCGACGCGAGCTGGCTTGAAGATAGCGCGATTGACCGCCATGAACCCTTGCTCAATGTGAGTGCGACCGATCGCGAGCCAACACTTGTCTACCTCAAGAGGAGACTGACCCGTGTTGATCCCCGCAACCAGTTCGTCCAGCCGGCGCAGTACCACTTCCTCAAGCCGCTTGTTGATGTTGACCGCATCGACTGCCGTTTGGTTCTGAGGCTTGTACCCAGCAACCGGCAGCCCGCCGTGCTTCTTCTCTTCCGTCATGTCTTGACCCCCTTGTTGTCCGCCATCCTGTAGCAGTTGAGCGCGTGCTGCAGCGCCGTCGCTCGCTTCCGCCAAGCCTCAGCTCGCCGCCACTCTTCCGCGTATCGGTTTTCCGCGTGTTTGTAGTGTACCTTCCAAAACTCAACGTCGTTCTCCAGCCCCTCGATCCGGCGAACGTTATTCCACCAGCGCAACAGCATCAGTGCTCGCTCACGCTGGGACGATCGGGCGGCACGAAGTCGTAGACAGGAACGCCCGTCGCCGCGCCCGCCTTGTCCGCCCTCGCAATGGCAGCCGCGTCGCTGTACCCGTTCGGATAACGCTTCTGCAGCTTGTCGATGTTGTGCTGCACGGGCACGTCGGCATCGATGTTCAGAACGATGCACATCATCTGATAGTAGTAGATCAGATCGCCCAGCTCTTCGATCAGGTGCTCGCGGTCCAACTCCTTGCCGTAGACCCAACGCTTCTTCACGGCGTCGAGGATTTCGCCGGCCTCACCAGCTATCCCAATCGCCGCGTGCAGCAACCCGTCGCCGTTCGCCCTACGCTTCTGGAACAGCCGATCAACAAAGTCCTCGTAGTCGTCGCTGTGTTTCATTTTTGCCTCTAAGCTCGAAGTTATCCCAGACTCCGGGTTGCACGCTAGTACAGAATGTGTGTACAACAACGTACGCGAAAGTCAGGCGCCCACAGGCACTCACCACGAAGAGTTGTCTGACATTCGCAGCAGGGCGTGGTGAGTGCCGTTTGTCGTTCGTTTGCGTTATGAGAGACCCTAAGTGCTCCACAACTACGCCCGACTTAGCTCTACTTAAGGTCTGAAACAGTTGTGAGGCCAAGCACAGGGCAGGTTACAGGCAGTTTTTTCCTGTAACGTCATGCAGTGTACACTCGTATTCTTCAAGAGTACATTCCTAGCAAGGATGCCACACCCCCCTATTTTCCTGGCAACTCAGGGGGACGATTGCTGTTCGTTTGCGTTTGGAGCGCCAATTCGAGCTGTTCCCGAAGCCTTCTTGCCGCCGCTAACGCCCGACGTGACCTGTAAGGATCGTGTGAACAGCGACAACCTCCGTTCGTGTGCATGCCCTTTCTCGGGCCGGTCATGATACAGTAGCCGTCTAAGCAACCGCCGATTACCTGCATGCTTACATCAAACGCGTCCACAGCAGCCTGCACCACTGCTTTCCTCATGACTTCTTCCCCAACCCTTTGCTCACGTCTAGCATCGACTGCTGCACCTTGCTCTGCTCCAGATGCCCGTACGTGCCGGCGACCAGGGCAACACCACTCGCGCCCGTCCAGCCTACCGCGTCCGCCACTTCCTTGCACGTGTGGCCAGCGTTGAGCATGCGGGTAGCGATGGCGTGCCGGCCGAACTTGTGGGACGAGTAGTAGTCCAGGCCCAGCCTCGCGCACTCGTCCTTCACGGCATTGTTCACGCTGCCCCTGTGCGAGTACCCGAACACCTTGCCGGTCGCGCCGATGCTCAGCTCAGCAAGCAGCTCCCGCAAGTCAGGCTCAATGGGCAGGGACCGAGGCTTGCCATTCTTCGTCTTCTCGACCAGGGCCGTGCTGAGACCGAGATCGATGTGCCGCCACAGCAGCGCCATCGCCTCGCTCACACGGCAGCCCGTCGTCGTCATCAGCCACACCATCGCCTTGAGCTTCTTGTTCTGGCAGCCCGCGAGGAACGTCTGCACCCATTCGTCGGGAGCGTGCTTGACGAGCTTCTTCGTGGTCTTCATCCTCTTGATCATCGGCACGCCGCATTTTTTGTTCGTAGCGGCATTCCGCAAGATCGCGACCAGTGGAGTGTACACTACTCGGTTGATGCTCGCCGCCGCGTAGTTAGGATACAGTGCCTTGGCAGCCTTCTGCACGGCGAGCTGATCGATCTCGGACAGAAGCGTATCGCCGAAGTGACTGTTGAGCTTGGCGACGTGTACAAGGTCTTGCGTATCGAGCTGGGGGTTAGCGTCCAGGTAATCCTCGGCTGCCTCGCCGAACGTCGCGACCGCTGCAGGACCGTGCACCCTACGCTTGTGGATGTCCTGCTCGGTCTTCAGGCGCACTTGCTCGGCAACACTAGCGTCAGTCGTGAACGTACTCTCTCTGACGGGCTGCCCGAGTACCGTACCCCGGATTTGGTAGATGCCTGTCGCTGGCGCTTTAACCAAGTAGAGGCCAGTTCCGCGCCTTCGCCGTTGCCGCCTTGCCATCTGTAGGTCTCCAGGATTTGCCCGAGCTGTTCCGTGGTCACGTAGTAGCGTCGAGCGATGATGAAGCACTGGTTGAGACGCTTCGCTTTGACCCGTACCGACTTGACGAACGAGGGCGTGACGACAAGGCCAGCTGACCGCAGAGCCTCATCGAGACGCATGAGCTGGGGCGCATCCATGGAAGGGGGCTTAATAAAGGGAATGGCCGAATGCTTTACTCGCGGCCATCCCTTATTAAAGCCCTCGTTCCTTACGCTGCTGCCCGCGATCCGCGCCGGCAGTAGTTCAGGAAGTTCCTGTGCGCCAGCGGGTACTTGGTAGCGTACGACTTCACGTCTTTGTACGTCGGGAAGCTCTCACGCAACTTCATGATCTCAGCCGCAGCCGGACCACGAGCTCGAGCCAACGTCTTCGCCCACTTCTCAAAGCTGATCGTCTTGCTCGCCATGTGTGTTCTCCTAGCCTCTGTATCCCACAAGTGTACACTTAACGCAAGCTTAAAACGAACCGGCACTCGGCAAAGGCTGCTTCGCCTCGTTCACCGCCTTAGCAACGATGGCGCGATGCAGGGTGATCAGCTCCCGCTCGTACTTGTCCACGATCTCCATCGCACGGTCTTGGGATTGCTCTTCGCTACCGCCAGACCGAGCCGAGTGCAGCATCAGAATGATCGTGCAGATCAACAGATTGCTAATGCTGGCAAGGCGCGTCTCGTCGTCGGTCAGTTCCAAGCGGTTGCGGCTCACCGGCATGTCGATCGGCAAGCGCTGCTGTCCTGCCTGCTCGTCCATCATCCGCTGCTTCTGCGCTTCCTGCTGTGCCATGTAGGCGTCGTACTTCTTTGCATCACCAAGCATTGTTCATCTCTCCACGTAGCCGCCGATTTCTTCTCTGAGCTTCCGTTTATGCGCAAGGTACAAAGCCTCAGCATCATCGGCCACAACCGGCATCGGCCCGTGCTTCAGCTTTTTCGATCGGATATACCCCGCCATGAGCACGCAATAGTTCGCGAGATCGAGCAGAGTGTCTTCCACGCTTTCGTCCGCAACCTGCAACACACCGACGTTAACGAAAGTAATGATACGCGCGAACTTGTCGAACATCCGCGTCAGGAACCCGCGCTCAGTCTCCGTGATACCGACAGCCTCAACACGACTAAAGTTGGCAAACGGATCGTTA
>Ga0184628_10001495_pt1 | contig 11561 bp, 10 predicted proteins | sample PLM4_5_b1_FD_133149 | JGI IMG/M metagenome (GOLD analysis project Ga0184628, IMG submission 133149) | Groundwater sediment microbial communities from an aquifer in East River, Colorado, USA - PLM4_5_b1 | ecosystem: Environmental > Terrestrial > Soil > Riparian zone | place: USA: East River...
CCACGCGACGCTGCCTTGAACTCCATTCCGAGGGTTGGACGAAGGTCGAGGATGCCCTGCCCCGTGAACCCGAATCCGCTGACGGCTGCATCGTTAGGTCCGGCAGTCAGGCGCGCCGCCACCGGGAATCCTGGCAGTGTCGCCACGTCAGGCATGGTGAGGTCGTAGGTTAGCGCGCTCCCCGCCCCCGCCAGCCACGCCGCCGTCGCAATGATGCTGTACCCGTTCCCATCACTGGCCCTCGGCACGATGTCGACCGAGACCCCCTTGTTGTATTCCGACTGCACCGAACCCTGGAAGCGGAATCGTGAATAGCTGCCGGCGGCGACCTGCGTTGTCGTCGGTGCGTTCAGCACCGGGCCCATGGCCAGTGTCTGGTCGGCAACCGCACCGATGTAGCGGAGTGTCACCCTGAAGTCGCCGGCAGTTCCTGCGGCGGGTGTCGCAAAGACTGCCAGCCCGTGGAAGTCGCCCGCGATCATGGTCGCCGGACTGAGCCCGCCCCATGGCCGCAGGCTGTTCGCGCTTGGCACCAGGTCAAACCAGAGCGACGCACGCCCGTTGAGCGTGACGACGTCCGTGAACATCTCGAGAAGGTCCGTACCGGAGCCGGTGATGTTGGCCGTGGCGATGGTCGCCTGCGACGAGTTGGGGCCCGTGAAGTCAATCGCCGACGGAATGGCGCCACCGTCCGGGATGTCGAGGCCACGCATGACGACCAGCCGGTCAGGCGCGTTCCCAGCCGCCGGCATCCGCGACGCAACCAGGTCCACCAGGCCCTCCTGCACCCCATCGAACGTCACGGGGTTGGTGGTAGCGCCGCCGATGAATACGTTCGTGGCGCTGCCTAACGAAACCACCGCGACCTCCGGTGGATTGATTCCCGTCACCGCCCCGGTCACCGACCTGGTCCCGAGCGTCTGCCGGCAATTATCGATACCGTCCTGCGCGAGCTCGGCTGCCGACGCGTAGACGACATCCGTCTGGTACTGGTCCACCAGAAGCGCCGGGAGCGCCCGCGCGCTCCTCGAGGCCATTCGCGCGCGAGGGCCACGGGACGTCGTGACCAGGCGCTGGCTAAGGTGGTTCAGCGCATCCGCCACCATGGGCACGGGGGTGTGGCGCACCGCCATGACGCCGCCGCGTCCCTGCAGGAGCGTGAACGCGAACTTGATGAACCCCCCAGTGGTCGTCGGCGTCACCTGTTTCCACGTCCCGGACCCGTCCTGGTAAGCGAAGAACACCGGCACTTCCGCGGCACTGCAGTACAGGTACTCGACGGCAGCGCCGACCGGCACCGTCACGGTCATCTGCACGAACACCACACGATCAACAAATCCGGGCGCAGTTCCCCTGATGCGCAGCTGGTAACTCGCCGGCGCAACCGCGTCGCCAACGTTGATCGTGAAGGTCGCCGAGTTACCCGTCGTGGTCGCGGGAGCGATCGTGCCGGTGATGCCCGGCGGCGGATTCTCGAAAGCGAGCGTGATCGGGCCCGCGTAATCGGTCCGGGCCAGAGTGATGTTCACGACGGCGCTGTTCCCGCGCGGAAGCGAGAACGATCCCGGACTGAGGTTGACCGTGAACGACTCCGGCCTGGGCTGCACGTTGATTGTGAGCACCACAGTTCTTTCGGCAACGCCGGCCGCAATCCCCTGGACCAGGAGCGGATAAGTTGCGGGCGTCACGCCAGGACTGACGCTCACAGTAACTGTCGCCGAGTTCGTTCCAGGCGAGGCAGGGTTGAAGGACGCGGTGATTCCCGCCGGCGGGTTCACGAGCGACAACTGGATTTCGCCGCTGAAGTTTGTCCGCTCGATGTTGAGCGTCGTGCTGCCCGCGGACCCCGCACTCACAGTCAGGCTGGGCGGCGTGATCGTGAACCGGAAGTCTGGCGCCGGTGCAATGGTCAGCAGGAGGTCCGCCCTCGCCTCCTGGACGCCCGTGGCCGTCGCGATGACTGTCGCCGAGTTCGTTCCAGGCGCCGCAAATGCGGCCGCGGAAACTTCCACGGTCGCGCTCACGGTGGTTCCGGTCAGTTGGGTGGGCGTGATGACGGCGACGACTCCGGCAGGCAACCCCGAAACACTGAGCGTAACCGGACCCGAGAACCCACCCGCGCGCGATATCGAAACATTGGCGGTCGCGCTGTTGCCCTGCGTCACAGACAGGCCCGCGGGACTGAGAGTAACCTGGATCGAGCCATCAGTACCGGTGGAATCGTCGCACCCGGCCAGTAGAGCCAAGGCGATAGTCACCAGGGGTGCGCGCATCGCGCGCAGACAGCGCCGCATATCTCCTCTCCTGTGTTGCGAGAGAAACCACCTCGCGTTCCGCATGTCGGCGACGTGGGCGCGTGCTGCCGAGCCCTTTGCCCTTTCTGTTGTGTCTTGCGATGACCCGGGCGGGTCTCGAACCCGCGACCTACGGATTAAAAGTCCGTTGCTCTACCAGCTGAGCTACCGGGTCACTTACTCCAGCAAACAGCAACCAGCAATCAGCACCAGCATCCAGCACCCAGCAATCAGCACAGTCGCGGAGCGCTGGAAGAAAATACCACCGCGGAGCCCGGTGTGAATTACTGCCTGTCTCTTCCTTACAACGTCGTGCCACATCGCCCGACGTTGCAAACAAGAGCATTGGCTATGATTCGGACGTCGCAGAGAGCAGGAGAATCGGGAAATGCTGGCACGAGACATCATGACGCGCGATCCAATGTGCGTGTTGCCTTCGGATCCAATCTGGCGCGCCGCGGAAATGATGCGTTATCACGGTATCGGATGCACGCCCGTGGTGGCAGACGAAGAATCACGAAGGGTTGTCGGGTTCCTCACGGACCGTGACATCGCCACGCGCTGCGTGGCGCGCAAGCACTCCGGTGCCTGCCGAGTCGCCGATCACATGACGTCGACGCCCATCCACACGGTGCTGACCACCGACGACGCCTCTCGCGTTATGCAGAAGATGGAAACCGCCCGCGTCAGGCGAGTGCCCGTGCTCACGAACGATGGCGCGCTCGCCGGCATCGTCAGCCAGGGCGACGTGCTGCGACACATCGGCCATCGTGACCCCGTGGCCTTCGAGCGCGCCATGGAGCACGTCTATGCGGGGTCCACGTTCGTTCGGTAGGGTGGAAGGGTGCAAAGGGTGCCAGGGTGAGATTGTTCCCCGGCACGCTCTGCAAACCTCCGGACAAACGAAAGGCCCGGGGCTTTCGCCCCGGGCCCTTTGTTTCTTCGATGACCTTCCGAGGAGGATCGAAGAAGTTACGGCTGGATGCTGGAGATCACGCGGCCGTTGGCAGCCGACTCCACGATGAACACGACGCGGCGGTTCGTCTGCGCGCCCGGCTCATCCTTCTCGGCACCCTTCACGACCTGGCGATCCTCGCCCATGCCCACCGGGCGGAGCTCGACGGTCGACAGACCATTCGTCGTCAGGTAGGTCGCGACCGACTCGGCGCGCTTCTGCGACAGGGCCTTGTTGTAGGTGCGGGAGCCGGACGGATCAGCATGACCCTCGATCGTCACGACCGTGCCGCTGTAGTGCTTTCCAATGACCTGGGCGAAGCGATCCAGGCTCGCACGATCCTCGTCACGGATCGACGCGTCGTTGTAGGCGAACGTGACCGGGAACGCGAACTTCATCCCGTTCTCCATCGCCGTGATCTTCGCGCCAAACTCGTCGCGCAGTGCCGTCAGGTCGCGGCGGAGCGCCGCAACATCCGTCTGCAGCGTGGCGACTTCGGACTTGACCGCGTTGAGGTCCGTGCCCAGCGTCGTCACCTTGCCGTTCAGGTCGGTGTCCGCTGCCTCACGAGCGCTCCGCTCGGCCGCAATTCCCGTCTCGACCTGGGTGCGAACGTAACCCTTCGTCGCGCATGCGCTGAGGGACGCCGACGCAAGGGCGAGCAGTGCGATGTTACGCATCATGGATATTTCCCCCACTTCAATGTTGATCTGAGTTGTTGGGGCCTTGGCGCCGTACATCCCTTGGCGGGCCGCAATCGTCACAATCGACGCAAGAAGAACGTAGCGGTAACACTGGGGAAACCTCTGTGACCCCAATCACAAGGCGTTGGTATTATTCGACTTGTAGCGCCCGAGACGGTTAGAAAGGACGTCGGAACCCCTAACGAGTGCGTCGGACCGACGTCGCGCTGTGACCCAGATCCCGTCCGATGCCCTGCGCCATTGGCGCCGCCTGCGATGTCGCGCAACACCGTCGCGCCTGCCGGGTGAGGTCGCACGAGCCACGACCAAGTGCCATGATTGGGGTCGCTTTGGTCCCGGCGCGGGGTACTAACGACCGACGTTGACCTTATTGACCGGAACGCGCCTCCATTCACCGGAATCGCAGGACGATGACCAGCACCGCCATCCTCCAGGAACAGGCACAGTCCGACAACAGTCTTGTCGCACAGTATCGAGCGGTGCGAAACCGGACCGTCAGCCTTTGTGAACCTCTCCAGGTCGAGGACTTCGTCGTCAGCACTATGCCGGACGTGAGCCCGACCAAGTGGCACCTCGCGCACACGAGCTGGTTCTTCGAGACGTTCGTGCTGGCCGACCACCTGCCGGACTACACGAGCCCGAATCCGCGGTACGCCTTCCTGTTCAACTCGTACTACGTCCAGGCGGGCGAGCGGCACTGCCGCGCACAGCGCGGCCTGGTCACGCGGCCATCGGTTCGTGAAGTCTTCGAGTACCGCCGCCACGTTGATGATGCGATGGCACGGCTGTTCGAAGAGATCGGTGACGACTCGTCCCACCCGGCGTGGCCGGTGATCGAGTTAGGCATCCATCACGAACAGCAACACCAGGAGTTGCTGCTCACGGACATCAAGCACGTTTTCTGGATGAACCCGATGCGGCCGGCGTATCACGACCGGCCAGCCAGCAGTTCCGCCGGCGGACGAACGAACTGGCACGAGTTCAACGCTGGTGTTCGACAGCTCGGGCACACAGGCCACGGATTCGCGTTCGACAACGAGGGTCCCGCGCACCGGGTCTTCCTCGAAGCGTTCAGAATCGCGCCACGGCTGGTGACGAATGCCGAATACCTCGGCTTCATCGAAGACGGCGGCTACCGGCGGCCAGAATTGTGGCTCTCGAACGGGTGGGCCACCGTTCGTGAAGGTGGTTGGCTCGCGCCCTTCTACTGGGAGAAGCTGGACGACCAGTGGCGCGAATTCACGCTGGCCGGCGACGGTCCGCTCGACCTCTCGCAGCCAGTCTGTCACGTGAGCTACTACGAGGCAGACGCGTATGCTCGCTGGCGCGGATGCAGGCTCCCGACCGAAGCAGAGTGGGAAACCGCCGCTGCAGGCAAACCGGTCGCCGGTACGTTCGCTGACAGCGGGAGATTCCATCCCGCGCCCAGCGAAGGTCTCGGTCAGTGGTATGGGGATGCCTGGCAATGGACGCAGAGCGCGTACGTTGCCTATCCGGGGTTCCATCCTTCGCCGGGCGCGGTGGGCGAATACAACGGCAAGTGGATGTGCGACCAGTGGGTGCTGCGCGGCGCATCCTGCGCGACGCCCCAATCCCACGCACGATTGACCTATCGCAACTTCTTCCCGAGCGATGCGCGGTGGCAGTTCACCAGCATCCGGCTCGCGAGCGGCGCATGACCAATCGGTTGGCACACTGGGCGGGGCTCCGGGTTGGACCGTACTCCGCGCCCGACGCCATTCGGGCGGAGGTCCTTCGTGGCTTGCTGGACAGTCCGAAGACGCTGCCGCCGAAGTTGTTCTACGATCGCGCCGGCGCGCGGTTGTTCGAGGCGATCTGCGAACTGCCCGAGTATTACCTGACGCGCACTGAGCTGGGGATCCTTCGCCAGCGCGCACCGGAAATAGCCGAGCATTGCGGTGAGCACACGGCGCTGCTCGAATACGGGAGCGGTGCCGGCGTGAAGGTGCGGTTGCTGCTGGACCAGCTCCGCAATCCCGCGGCGTACGTACCGGTCGACATTTCGATGGAGCAGCTCACCGCGGTTGCCGCGGAGCGTGCTCGCCAGTATCCGGACCTGCGCGTGGCTCCGGTGCACGCCGACTACACCCTGCGCTTCGCGTTGCCGAGCCTTCCGCCTGACGCTCGTCGGGTCGCGTTCTTCCCGGGGTCGACGATCGGCAACCTGCACCCGGCGGAAGCGACCGCGTTCCTGCATCGCATTCGCGCAACCGTGGGTCCGCGTGGTGCGCTCATCCTCGGCGTCGATCGTCGCAAGGACGTGAGCCTGCTGCGCGAAGCGTACAACGACGCTGCCGGCGTGACGGCGGCCTTCAACCAGAACCTGCTCACGCGCCTGAACCGCGAACTCGACGCGAACTTCGACCTGGACACGTTCCGGCACCGGGCACACTTCAACGACGACGCAAGCCGCGTCGAAATGCACCTCGAGTCGACGATCGCTCAGCGCGTGTACGTGGCGGAGACGCCGATCGATTTCGAGCGTGGCGAGACGATCCTGACCGAGTGCTCGTACAAGTACGACTTGGCGCTGCTCGACGCGGTGGTTCGCCCGTCGGGATTTGCCGTCGAAGAATTGTGGACGGACGAGCGGGACTGGTTCTGGGTCGCGTTCCTCGTGCCGGCATAATTCGTCGCCGGCATCCAGGCTCCGCAAAAGCATTGACCACAGGGGACACAGGGGACACAGAGGATTCTTTTCCTCTGTGTCCCCTGTGTCCTCTGTGGTTAATGCCTTTTTCTGACCGTCCTAAGCGGATATGGCTGCCAGTGACGTCGGCACCAGGGGGAGCTCGATCTCCGCGGCAACCTCCACGAGTTCCTCGTCGAACAGCAACTCGAGCTGCTTGTTGCGGAAGGTCGTGCGGTGGTGTGGTGTGCTGCCTATCGAGTCCAGCACCGCAATGTGCTCCGAGGTCGCGTAGCCGCAGTTTCTCTCCCAGCCGTAGGCCGGATAGCGGCGCGCCAGGCGGCGCATGAGGTTGTCGCGCAGGACCTTGGCGATGATCGACGCGCAGGCGATCGCGTAGCAGCGCGCATCCCCGTGCACCACAGCCGTGTGCACGATGCCTAACGTCCTGATCGGGTTTCCGTCGATGACGACGTGGTCGGGCCGCTGTGGAAGGCGAGCCACCGCGCGACGGATGGCCCGGCTGCTGGCGTGGTAGATGTTGTAGGTGTCGATCTCGCGGACCGAGGCAGCCCCTACCCCGATCGCCACGGCCGCGTCGCGGATCTTCCTGGCCAGGCGGACGCGTTCGGACTCGACGACACGCTTGGAGTCATCCACGCCGGCGATGGCCCTGCGATCAGCGGGCATGATGACGGCACATGCGACGACGGGGCCCGCGAGGGGGCCCCGTCCAACTTCATCGACTCCAGCGAGCATCGGACCGTGCGTGGCCCGAAGTTGCCGCTCAATCCCGCTCCACCTCTTCCTGCCGTCAGCCATGCCCGAAAGTAAATCGTGTCGGGCACGAACGCGACAGCGAGTGCGATCAGCTCTCGGGCGTGCTCGTTTCGGGAACCGCCACACGCACTTTCTTCTCGCGAATCCTGGTGGCCTTGCCCGCGAGCGAGCGGAGATAGAAGAGCTTCGCGCGGCGCACGCGACCGCGACGCATCACGGTGATGTCGGCGATCATCGGGCTGTGGAGCGGGAAAATGCGCTCGACGCCGACGCCGTTGGAAATCTTGCGGACCGTGAACGACGCGCTGACTCCGCCACCACGGCGGGCAATGCAGACGCCTTCAAAAGCCTGGAGGCGTTCCTTGTCACCTTCGCGGACGCGCACGTTGACCTTGAGCGTATCGCCGGCGCGGAAGGCAGGGACCGCCTTCATCCACTCTTTTTGTGTTTCGATGAACGGGTGCATGGGAGTGACCCGGTTGAAAAGTCTGTTTCTGAGAGACTGGGTAACGTAACGGGCCACAATGGCTTACGCCAGCCCGACTTGAGTGCAAAGCGCAAGGCGCTAAGCGCAAAGGGGTTGGCCTTCTACTCTTCCTGCTCTGCTTTTGCCGCCCTGCGCTGGTCGAGTTCAAGGCCTTGAGCGCGACGCCATGCGTCAATTTTCGCGTGGTCCCCCGAAAGCAGCACGTCAGGAACCCCGAATCCTCGATACTGGGGTGGCCTCGTATAGCTGGGTGCGGAGAGACCGCGATCGTAGAACGAGTCGCCACGTGCACTGTCGAAGTCGCTCATGGCGCCCGGCAGAAGGCGCACGGTGGCGTCGATGACCGCGAGCGCGGCCGGCTCACCGCCACTCACCACGAAATCGCCGAGGGAGACCTCTTCGGTGGCGAGGTGGTCGGCCACGCGCTGGTCAACGTCCTTGTAGTGCCCGCAGAGGAGCGTGAGCTCGTTCCCCGCTGCATAACGCCGGGCATCGTCCTGCGTGAACCGGCGGCCGCGCGGCGAGAGCAGTACGATCGGGCCTGAGGGCGCGAGCGCGTCGATCGCCTCGAAGAACGGCTCGGGCTTCATGACCATGCCGGCACCACCACCGTACGGAGAGTCATCGACGGTGCGATGCCGGTCGTGCGTGTAATCGCGAAGGTCGACGAGTCGATACTGCACCGCACCGGCGGCCGCGGCGCGCGCTGGAATGCTCAGCGAGAGCGGACCGGTGAAGAAGTCGGGGAAGATCGTGACGACCGTTATGAGCATCTGAGAAGTCGGAGGTCAGAAGTCATAACAACAGAACGGGACGTAGCCATCCGACCTCTGACATCCGGTCATAGCAGTCCCTCAGGCGGATCAACGACGATTCGTTTCGCCTCGAGGTCTACTTCTGAAACGAACCGATACGGAATCATCACGCTTCCCGCGGGTCGGTCGACTTCGATCATGAAGTCGTGCCGCAGCTCGTAATACGCCTGGACTTCGCCGATCACCTGGCCGTCCCTTCCAAACACCGAGAGTCCGACGAGGTCGTGCAGGTAGACTTCGTTTTCGTTGGGCTCCGGCAGCTCGGCGCGTGGCGCCAGAACGCATCGATTGCGCCAGCGGTCGGCCTCATCCCGGCCGTCGATTCCTGCGAAATGCACCCGGAATCCTTCCTTGAACGGCTCCGCCATGTCGATGCGAAGCATGCGCTCAGGGACCGCCGCTTCGCCCTTCACCGTTCCGGCCACGAGCTCACGCCCCGGCGTGAAAACTTCCTCCGGGCTCGCGGTCGTCGGCTCGACGACAACGACTCCCAGGACGCCATGTGCACGGCGAATCCGGCCGACTACCACGAGATCCGCGTCCAGGTCTGGCATCTGGCCTTCGGGTGAAATCCAAAGTCGAAGCCCAAGGCCAAAGTCGATGTCAGGTACTCCGACTTTGGTCCTTGGTCCCTGGTCTTTGGCTTCGTTACTCGTCTGACTTCAAGGCGACTGCCGACCCCTGGAGCTTCTTCGCGACCCGGGCTTCATGCCGGGTCTTGAGGATTCCGGCGCGACGGAGCAACGAACGCACCGTGTCGGACGGCAGCGCGCCGTGATCGAGCCAGTGGTTCGCGCGATCAGCCTGGACCTCGAGGCTGTTCTCTGCCTGACGAGGATGGTAGTGGCCGATGATCTCGACGAAGCGCCCATCGCGGGGGCTCGTGCTGTCGGCGACGACGATACGGTAGTGCGGCTGCTTCTTGCGGCCGACACGGCGGAGACGAATGCGGACCATTTTCAATTCCTCGTTCAGGTTGTCGTGCACTTCTCCGGGCTCATCGCGTCATCGGGATTTCCGATGTGCACCCGGACACCAAAGAGAAGCGAGAAGCTTTTCGCTTTTCGCTACCGCAGTAACCCAGGCGGCAGCCCAAATCGCCCGCCGCCCTGGTTCGTTGCCTTCTTCATCATCTTCTGCATCTCCCGGAACTGGTCCAGGAGCCTGTTCACTTCATTGATCGGACGGCCGGCGCCCTTCGCAATGCGTGCGCGGCGTGAGCCATTGATGATGTTCGGTGTCTTCCGTTCCTCCGGCGTCATGGAAAGCACGATCGCTTCCACGTGCTTCATGCGCTTGGGATCGGAGTTCACCTGCTTGAGCATCTTGGCATTCACGCCGGGGAGCATCTTCAGCAGCCCTTCGAGCGGTCCGAGCTTCTGCATCTGCTTCATCGCGGACAGGAAGTCCTGCAGGTCCACGCCTTCCTTCCGCACCTTCTTCTCGAGCTTCTTCGCCTCGGCGGCGTCAAACGCCTCCTGCGCCTTTTCCACCAGGGAGACGATGTCGCCCATCTGGAGGATCCGGCCCGCCATGCGTTCCGGATGGAACTCCTCGAGCGCGTCCGGCTTCTCGCCGACACCGACGTACTTGATCGGCTTCTTCGTGACGCCGTAGATCGACAGCGCCGCGCCACCGCGGGCGTCGCCGTCCATCTTGGTCAGGATCACGCCGGTGATGCCTAACGCGTCGTTGAAGCCCTGCGCGATCCGCACCGCGTCCTGGCCGGTCATGCCGTCGGCCACGAGCAGGATCTCGTCCGGGTGCACGGCGTCGCGCAGCCTGACGAGTTCGTCCATCATCTGCTCGTCGATCTGCAGGCGGCCGGCGGTGTCGAGCAGCACCACGCGATCCCTTGCCCGGCGACCTTCCTCGATGCCGGCGCGCGCGATCTTCACCACGTCCTTCGTGGTGCGATCGGCATGCACCGGCACCTCGAGCTGGAGCCCAAGCGTTTCGAGCTGGTCGATGGCGGCGGGACGATACACGTCGGCGGCCACCAGGCGCGACGCGCGGCCTTCAGCCTTCATCTTCCGGGCGAGCTTGGCCGCCGTGGTGGTCTTGCCGGAACCCTGCAGGCCGACGAGCATGATCACCGTCGGCGGGACGCTGTTGAACGCGAGCCCCTCGCGACGCTCGCCGAGCATCGTCGTGAGCTCGTCGTAAACGATCTTGACGAGTTGCTGGGCGGGCGCGACGGTCTTGATCTGCGAAACGCCGACAGCCTTCTGCTCGACGCGCTCGAGGAACTCGCGTGTGAGCTGGAAGCTGACGTCGGCCTCGAGGAGGACGCGCCGCATCTCGCGAAGCCCTTCCTTGATGTCGCCGTCCGTGAGGACGCCGCGACCGCGGAGCTTCGAGAAAACGCCTGAGACTTTCTCGGAAAGTTCGTCAAACATGAGCCCTAGAACTTAGCCTGGGCCCACGCTAACAAGAAGTGGCAATTGAACTTCTGAACCTGCCTCCTCTCAGTTCAATGCCTCGGTGCGCCAGCGGAGGCCCAGCGAGAATGTCCGGCCCGTAAACCCCGGCCAATCGGCCCCAAGCCGCCGGTCGAGGATGTTGGTGACCTCCCCGCTCAACTCCATGCGGGACCCGATCTGTCGCGCCAGCCGTGCGTTGACCTGCGGAAACGCCTGGCGGTACTCGGTCACGGTGCCGTCCGGGTCCCTGGAGATGGGGGTCTTTCCGATGTAGGAGACCTTCAGCGTGAGGTTGGTCGACCAGAAGTCCGGGCTGACCACCGACCCGCGAATAGTCACCGGCGGTCGGCCAAGCAACGACGACCCGGTCGACTCATCCTGCGTCCACAGCGCCTCGGCGGCCGTCTCCAGGCGCCATTCGCGGACCAGCAGGCCACCCTCGAGTTCGAACCC
>Ga0184628_10001496_pt1 | contig 11559 bp, 13 predicted proteins | sample PLM4_5_b1_FD_133149 | JGI IMG/M metagenome (GOLD analysis project Ga0184628, IMG submission 133149) | Groundwater sediment microbial communities from an aquifer in East River, Colorado, USA - PLM4_5_b1 | ecosystem: Environmental > Terrestrial > Soil > Riparian zone | place: USA: East River...
ACGTGGCGGCCGACCTCGCCTCGATGCTCGCTGCGATTACGACGACAGGCGCGGGACTCGCGTGGATGGTGGCGCCGGCCGACCTCGCGTATATCGCAGCCCACATCAACGCACCCGATGTACCGAAGACGCTGCTCGGGCTCCCGGTCATTCTGGCGCCGAATGCGCCATCGCATCAGGTGACGCTGGCCGACTTGTCGGAAATCGCCTATGCGGCGGCGCCGCTCGCGATCGAGCTGAGCCGACAAGGCACGGTCGAAATGGATGATGCTCCGACGATGAGCACGGGCGGGAACGGGTCGCCAGCAGGCGCGACGGGCACCGTGGTCGTCTCGATGTTTCAGACAAACTGTGTCGCATTCAAGCTCACGCGATTCGTGAACTGGTCCGTCGTGCGCGATGGTGCGGTCAGCTATTGCGTGATGAACGCGGGGTCGCCGGCATGATCGACAGAAGCCAATGGACCGATCCGCTCTTCAACCAGCGGTTCACGGCCGCGCACGAGCGGCGTCGGACGGCGCCCGAGACGCTGACTGATGCCGACCTGGATACGATCGACGTGTACGACGGCTCTGGCGAGGTTGCGCGGCGTGAACGGGATCGCGCTCTTGCCGCCGCACGCACTAAGGCCGCCCCGCCGGCCACGGCGAGGCCGCCAGGCGATGGCCGCTGGCGCAAGAGTGAAACGCTCAAGGAATGGATCAAGCGTTGTCCCATGGAACCGGCACCGCTCTACCTCTCCGGCGGCGTCATGAACGTCATGAAAGAAATGAACGTCAAGGATCGCGTGCGCGACGAGCGTCTCGCCGCCCTCGAGGCGCGCCTCGCCGGACCGGAGGGCGAGGCGGTTGGCCGCACGACACCGAAGTCGATCTATCGCGGCGCGTGGCAACCAGGCGCGGAGCATTGGCACAACGACATCGTGACGAAAGGCGGCGCCTTGTGGAAATGCGTCGTTGCGCCCACGACGAGTGAGCCTGGGGTCGATCCCGTGTGTTGGCGACCGGCGACGAACGCCGACGGCGAAGGGTCGCGGTCATGAGTGCTTTGGCGATCCGCGGCAGCGACACGGGCGAGGTCGAAGTCTTTCTCGATGGTGGCTGGATCTATTTCAGTGACGTGACCAGGATCGCCGACCTCCTCCGGCGAGGCGTGAATCCCTGGTTGTCGGCCGAGTTGCGCAGCTTGCGCGAATCGAGCGCAACCGAACTGGCCACGGTCCTCGAGTTTTGGCTATGTCCGATCGACGCGGACACATCGCGGCATTGAAACGAGGACGCGCATGTTGATCGGATTTCTCGTCGGGCTGTCGGCGTCCGCGGTTCTCATGTTGATCGCGTGGCGGCGCTTGTGACGCGATGACACGACAACCGGGGTCCGCGGGTAAACGTTTAGGCCATGCCCTCGAGACGGGCGCTCTGTGACAACTGAATAGCAAAGAAGCGGACGGCAGCCTATTCGTCTAGCCTTTCCGCTCAAGCCGGGTCACGCGCGAGCGGACCCGGTGCCGTCAGGTGCAGCGGCATGTTAGCCAGCAGTCAAAATAGGCCTGACCTAGTATTGACGAGTTCGATCATCGCTACATCTAACCAGTCACCACTCGGCTTCTTCCGCAATGAGAAGTAGTCGTCATCCAGCACTTCGAAGGGCCTGGCAACTTGGTCGGTGTCATCAAGGCGCGCTTGTCCCACCGCCGCCCCAGCGTGATGTCCTGCGGCGTATCGAAGCGATTCCTGGACGATCTCTGCCAAGTCGTCCCGACCGATCGCGCGGAAGCCGTCAACCGCCAAGCGCGCGGCAGCCCCTCCGGTGTTCTGGAAGTATTGTGTGAATCCGCCGTTAGACACCTGACTGTCAACTGAGAGTAGGCCATACAGGAGACCGTATCCAGGCTTCGCGTGCCTTAAATTCTCAACGGCCTTTGTCTCAGACCAAGGCTTATTAGCCCGTCGCGTGACTCGTTCCATACGCGCGAGGGCCTCTTCGAACCGTCGTTCTGCTGCCGTCGGCTGAAAGGACACGGTACCAAAGGCGGCGCGAAGCGCCGGATCGTCTGGCCCTTGCGGACACCACGAAGGCCGCTCCCTCATCCGCGCCTCAATTGATTCCCAGACAGTCCGGGCGCGCTTCTGCGAAGAAGGACCAAACAACGACGCCCACATCGCCCACCCTGCCGTGAACCCGTGGTCCTGTTGGTTCGAAGCAGCCACGCCTTGGGGGAAGTACACGTTGAGCCAACGAACCGCTTCGACTCTGACGAACTCGTCATATCTGAGTGATTCAGCCGCCACCTTCCGCATGAAGTGCTCGAGATCGACTGGCGCGACGCTTGCGTCGAGTTCACGATTCAGCACCACCAGCGACTTTCGGCAGTTCCGGCCGGCCCAATCAAGCACGTCGGACACACCGAGTCGTGCGAGTGCAGTCCGAATTCTTAGCTCGTTTTCCACGTCGGTAGACCGGGTCTAGCTAACTAGTAGTAGGCCGAACGGCTCGGCCGGCCCTGCGAGGCTCGCAGCATAACGCCAAACTGGCGCGGCTTTCCCATAACACGTCACGCCCTTACTGCGTCGGCGTGCCCGGGTCACTCGCCGACCAGCGATGGCGGCAGGCGGGGCAGTGAAACGTGAGTGTGTGCTTGCCGATCTGATGCTCGATCTGCGCGACCGGCTGCTTGCACGCGGGGCACGCAAGGCCGGTGAATTTCGGCGGTGGAGGTGCGGCAGCCATGCACGATTCGACAGTTGTATACTTCGGAGCGTCGCCCGTGCTGAAACACGGAACGACGCCCCTAAACCGTCAGCAGCAGGAACCTGCCGAACGGTCTGCCGCATTTTCCCACGCAGCAGCCCGCATCGGCGTCCACAGCAGAAAGTAGGACGCAAATGGGAGAGATTCGCAAACGCGGTACGACGTGGTGGATCCGGTATTACCGGAATGGGCAGCGATTCGAGGAAAGCGCGCGGACCGACAAATGGGAGGACGCGCGTGACCTACTCCGCAAGAAGGAGGGGGCCATCGCGGACGGCGCCCCGATGACCTCCAAGATCGGCCGGCTGCGGTTCGAGGACGCGGCCGGCGACCTCGAAACCGACTACACGATCAACAAGAAACGATCGCTGTCACACGTCCAGCGGCACGTGAAGCGCCTGACGAAAGTCTTTGGCGGTCGACGCATGTCCGAGATCACGGGCGCCGACGTGCGAACCTACATCGACACGCGTCAGAAGGACGGCGCCAGCAACGCGACGATCAATCGCGAACTCGCGGCCCTGCGGCGGATGTTCACGTTGGCGGTCGACGCCGGGAAGTTGATCGCACGGCCCAAGGTACGGCTCCTGCGCGAGGACAACGCGCGCCAAGGGTTCTTTGAGCGCGAGCAGTTCGTGTCGGTCCTGGGGCATCTGTCGGCGCCCCTGCGTGCCGTGGCGACGTTCGCCTACTTCACCGGCTGGCGGAAGTCGGAGATCCTCGGGCTCGAGTGGCGGCGCGTGGACCGCAAGGCCGGGATCGTGCGGCTCGATGTGGGTACCACGAAGAACGGCGACGGCCGGGAATTTGTCTACAAGGATCTGCCCGATGTGCAGGCGATGATCGATCGACAGTGGACGGCGTATGAAGCGCTGACCAAAGCCGGGACGATCTGTCCGCTGGTGTTTCAGCGCAAAGGGAAACGGATTCGCAGCTTTCGGAAGGCGTGGATCGCGGCCTGCGCGGCGGCGGGCTGTCCTGGTCGGATCCCGCATGACTTCCGGCGCACGGCGGTGCGAAACCTCGAGCGCGCGGGCGTCTCACGGAGCGTCGCGATGAAGATCACGGGGCACAAGACCGAGGCCGTGTACCGTCGGTATGCTATCGTTTCGAGCGGCGACCTCGCGGACGCCTCACGCAAGCTCCACGCGCTGACAGGGACAATTTCGGGGACAAACAGCCCATCCAGCGAAATCGCCTCGGCGGAGAAAGCCAGCGCGTAGAATGAGTTAGGGCCCCTAGCTCAGTGGTAGAGCACGTGACTTTTAAACGTGCTCACCACGTTTCTCAACTTCACGAAAAGTCGAATGAACCGCGTCGTTATTGATCGATCTGTGATTCGTCGTTAGCGCGTAGGATACGAGGAATGATCCAGAATACGCCGCGACAGGGACAGGGACAGGGACAAACATCCCGATTCTGAAACGTGCCCGTTATCTACGACCACGACGCGCGCGGACCGTTCATCCTACGCATCGACTTCAGTCAACCGCCGACGCCAGAAGAAAAGGCGGCATTGGTCGCCTTCATGGCAGAACGTCGGGAGGCTTTTTCGAGGCTGGATACGCAACTCGGTATAAAGACTCGCCGGAAGAATACCAAGGCGAGCGCCGTGGCCGCGACGGAACGCGCGCGGCGTGAAGCGGAGCTGGTTCGACAGATCCTCGCCGCAGCGGCCAAGTTGCGGCGGACACATCCCGATTGGTCCAAGCGATCGATTGCGCTGAACCTCACATCTCAATTCGACCTGAAGGCCGACACGATCGCGCGTAAGCTCTCCCCGCTGAAGAAACCACGTTAGCCATCCTCGGTGGACGACGTGCGCCCTTGATAAAAGGGACGCGTGGTAACGAGGAATAACGCAGCACCGCCCCCGCGACTTCTCGGCGCCAAGCGCGCCTCCGCCGAATTCGGCATCGCATACACGACGCTGCGCGACATGGTGCATCGAGGGGATCTGCCATTCCTTCGCATCGGCCGCGCGATGTTTTTCGAGCGCCGCGACATCGAGCAGTGGATCGCCAGCCGCAAGGAACGCGGCGCGTCGTGAGCGGCCGCGGACAACAGTCACAGCGGAGCCTCGAGCCGATCGACACGGCGCGCCTGATGACCGCGTCAGCGGCGATTGCTCGGCTGCCGCGCCCGTTGTCTCTGTTCGATGACCTCCCTGCCGTGAGGCGTCTTGACCCGGCAGTCAAGTGGGCGGGCGGGAAGCGCTGGCAGGTGCCGCATCTGCGGCCGCTGTGGACGCCCCATACCCATCGTCGTCTGGTCGAGCCGTTCTGCGGTGGGCTCGCCGTCGCGCTGGGTCTGCGGCCCTCGCGGGCGCTGCTGAACGACATCAACCCGCATCTCATCAACTTCCATCGCTGGTTGCAGCGCGGGCTGACGACCGACGTGGTGATGCAGAACGATAAGCAGCTGTACGACCGTCATCGTGAGCGGTTCAGGGTCCTGGCACGCGGGGAGGGACGCAACAGCGCTGAGGCCGCCGCGCTCTTCTACTTCCTGAACCGGACTGGATTCAACGGGCTGTACCGGGTCAACCAATCGGGCACGTTCAACGTGCCCTTTGGCCAACACAAGACGATTGGCTACGCGACGGACTTCTCCGACTACCGCGAGGCGTTCGCCGGCTGGACATTCACGGCCGGCGACTTCGAGTCGGTACCGCTCGACCCGGATGATTTCATCTACGCCGATCCGCCCTACGACGGCGTGGAGTTCACGGACTATGCGGGCGGCGGCTTCTCGTGGGAGGACCAGCAGCGGACGGCCGTCTTCCTCGCCCGCCATCCCGGGCCGGTCGTGCTCGTGAATCAGGCCACGCCGCGCATTGAGGCGCTCTACTGCGGGCTCGGGTTTCAGGTGGCGTATCTCGACGCGCCCCGCCGGATCAGTTGCACGGGTGACCGCACGGCCGCGCGCGAAGTGATGGCGAGGCGCAACCTGTGAGCCTGTTCCTTGACGGCTGCTCGCGACAGGCGGCGACGGTTCGCCGTGATGACGGCCGCCAGCGTGGGCATCACAGCAGCAGCGCCGTCATCGGCACTCGGCGTGATGTGGCGTACGCCGTGTACAGGCGTTCTCGAATCGCCACAAGGGGGACCAGCACAATGCAAGAACGGTTTTTGTATCTCGAATGCTTGATACACGACAACGGCGAGCACGCGCCCAGTTTCGAGTGGGCGGTTCTGGCGGCGACATCCATCGATGAGGCGTACACCGCCGGGATGCAACTCGACCTCGGTGCCAGGCAGGCCGGCGTCCGCCCTCTCAACAACTTGGTGATTCCTCTCCAAACGCTGATCGCAGGTCTTGGCTCGCAGCAGCTGACGTGGCCGACGATGCTCGCAGACCTCGGTGCGCCGGGACTGACGAAGGAAGACATGGCTCGGTTCTTTGCCGGCGTCGAAGCACAGGTGCCGGCAGCTAGCGAACCGCCGGAATCACTCGACGACGACGCGCACTAAGGCAACGTGGATCAGTTCGCGGCGCGCCTAAAAAACGAAACCGTCGCGCGGGGGCAACCGCGCGGCGGCAATGGGGAGACTTGGGGCAATGAGAAGCATACACCTCTGGGGCCGGGGAGTCCTGCCCGAGCCAACAGACACTGATCGTGAACATGCGAGGTTCTATCACCGCGATGTGGCCGGCCTCTCGGCAATGGCGATCTTCGCGGAGAAGGTGCTGATCACCGAGCAGTTGGCGCACCACGTCTATCGTCATCAACGAGACCGGTTGATCTGGCTCGATGGGAATTCGCAGACGACGGATCGCGGATGGATGCTGGCGCGGCTTGAGCGGCTGGCGGCCGAAGAGCGTCGCCGGCGGCGGCGCCAGAGGGTGGCATAAGTGGGCCCCTTCGACGAGCGGACACCCTTCGTACCAGAGGATTACGCCGACGTTGGCACCCTCGAGGCCGAGGATGTGTCATCCGCGACGGCCGAAGGTCCGTCATCCGGCACCAAGGAATCGCAGGCGACCAAGATCGTGCGTGATGTTCAACGGGAGGACACCGAGCTGTGGCAGACCCCGCACGGGGATGTCTACATGACGTTTAGTGTTGGGCAGCATCGGGAGCATCACAGGTTGAACAGTGCCGCCTGTCGCGACTATCTGTCGAGGATCTACTTTCGCCGGGCTCGCTCGGCGGCCAGCAGTGGTGCCATCGCTGGGGCGCAAGATACGCTGTCCGCCATCGCGCGGTTCGAAGGCCAGACGCATCCGATTTACGTCCGTCTGGCCGAGGCGAACGACCACATTTATCTCGATCTGGGCGACGCGGACTGGCGCGTCGTGGACATTGATGCGACGGGCTGGCGCATTCTCCGTGATCCCCCCGTGCGCTTTCGGCGCCCGCGCGGACTCCATCCGCTCCCCGAACCTGTCCGTGGCGGATCGATCGACGCCCTCGGGCGCTTTCTGAACGTGAGCAGCAAGGAGGACTTTCGGCTCTGCGTGATGTGGGAGCTGGCCGCGTTGCGCGCCCGGGGGCCCTATCCGATTCTGATGTTCATCGCCGAGCAAGGCGCCGCCAAGACGACGACGACTCGCGTGTTACGTCGTCTCGTGGATCCGAACGAGGCCGACATCCGGCGGCCACCACGCAACACGCAAGACTTAATGATTGCGGCCGCCAATAGCCACATCGTCGCGTTCGATAACTTGAGTCGGATCTCCGATGAACTCTCCGACAATTTGTCCGCCTTGGCCACGGGATCGGGATTCTCAGCCCGTCAGTTGTATTCCAACGACGAAGAGCACATCACCCACGCCTGCCGGCCGATCCTTCTCAACGGCATCAGTCAATTTGCGACGCGCGGGGATGTACTCGATCGCGCACTCACGCTCACGCTGCCGCGGATCCCGGATAGTCAGCGGAAAGACGAGCGCACGTTTTGGAGCGACTTCGAGGCGGCGCGTCCAGCCCTGCTCGGCGCCTTCCTGGAGGCCGTGTCCGTCGGACTGCGGCGAGTCCCAGACATCTCCCTGCCGCGGCTCCCGAGGATGGCCGATTTTGTGGTCTGGTCCGTCGCGGTCGAACCGGCGTGCGGGTGGCCGGTCGGACAGTTCTTGGCCGGCTACGGGCGGAATCGGATGAACGCCGTCACCATGCTGCTCGAGGGGGATCCCTTGGCGGACGTCGTTCGGATGCTGGCGGAAAACGGATGGGAAGGGACCGCAACGGAATTACTCAACGAAGTCAATCGGCGGACGCCCGAGGATGTGAAACGACGGCGCGAATGGTTCGCGAAGCCGAGGCAACTGAGCGACGAACTGCGGCGATTGATCCCAGCCTTGCGCAAAGTGGGCGTCACCGTGATCTTCCCGTCCAGAACCGGTAAGCGGCGCGGCATTCGTGTTCGTCGAAGCTCAGCCTCGCGGCCATCAACACACGAAAAGAGCCGTTCGTCTGCGTCACTTGCGTCACCTGCGTCACCTGCTGAACGAACCCGGGCGGATGCTGGTGACGAACTGGGTGACGCAGCCTCGACATCGTCACCCGCGTCACCCACATCGTCACCCGAAACCCCCAATAGAAACGGGCATTGTGACGATAGTGACGCAGGTGACGATATGGAACCCCTCTTTTCTGATGAGGGACCCCCCACTTGCTGTAAAGGCGGCGTGCTGCAACCGCAGTGCAAGCTGTGCCGGCAGTCGCCGACCTACTGGGACGTGCCGTCATGAGCGCGCTACCGATGCCCGGCGACATGTCGCACCGGCCCGACTGGCCGGCGTTGCTGGAGCGGGCGGCGGAGATCGTGACGAGCTACGACACGCTCGTCACGTTGCGCCAGTTGTTCTACCGGCTGGTCGCGGCGCAACTCCTGCCGAACACGACGAACGCCTACAAGTCGCTCTCGAGGTACACCGCTGAGGCTCGACGCGCCGGCACATTCCCGGCGCTAATGGACCGCGGCCGGACGATTCACCGGTATCAGACCTTCCCGAGCCCGGCCGAGGCCCGGCGCTGGCTCCAGGCGATCTATCGCCGGGACCGAACCGCAGGCCAGTCCGTCAGTGTCTATCTGGGCGTCGAGAAGGCCGGCATCGTCGAGCAACTGCGGGAGTGGTTTGGGGATCTCGGCGTCCCCGTGCTGGCGCTCGGCGGGTATGGCTCGCAGACCTACGTTGACGACGTGATCGCCGACGTGGCGACGACGCAGCGTCCCGCCGTCCTGCTCTACGCGGGCGACCACGATCCGAGCGGGGAGGATATTGATCGTGACTTCACCGCCCGGACCGATTGCTGGGACGAGGTGCGACGTGTCGCACTGACGGCCGCACAGGTCACGCAATATGCCCTCCCGCCCCAACCTGGCAAGGACACTGATAGCCGCGCGGCCGGGTTCATCGCGCGTCATGGCCGGCTCGTCCAGGTGGAACTCGATGCGCTCCCGCCCGATGTCCTGCGGACGCTCTACGCCAACGCGATCGCGGACTTCTGGAACGCTGACGCATACGCCGCGGCGCTCCAGCAGGAGGCGCGCGAACGTCGCACGTTGAAACGCTAAATGCCGACCAGAGCCGCGCGCGCAGTGCGGTATGACTGCGCCAACACCATGCACGGGCGCAGTGGGCGTAGTGGCGAACGGCTCACCCTAAGGCAACGCGAGGCACGAGCGGCGCTCGGCCGCATGGCTCTGAGGCGCGACCGCTGATGGTGGGGTGGAGGGAGGCCGGGGGGATGGGAAAAAAGAACTTTCGATCGGAAAAGAAGGACCCCTGGGCAACTCCGCACGAGTTAGAGGGAAAGAAAACAGCCCTTATAGGCGACTGAGTGACCACTAGAGCAGCAACGACGCGGCGGACTCCACCGGGGCACCTATCGCCAGAGGCCCAAGCGCTGTGGCGGCGGCTGCACCAAACATACAGCTTCGATTTGGAGGCAAGCGTGTTGCTGCTTAGTGCATTGGCTGAAGCCTGGGACGCTGGCCGCGCCTGCCGGGCGGCGCTCGCGGATCAACCGCTGACGATCACGGATCGGCACGGCGGTGTACGCGTGCATCCCCTCATCGTCGAGCAGCGCGCCTGTCGTGAGCAAGTCGCCCGGCTGGCGCGAATGCTACGTATCCACGTCGAAGAGGGGGACGGTGATGCCACGTAAGCCGCAGGGGTTACGCGCGGTTCGGGAGTCGGCCCGGCGCGATGTCAAAATTCCGGTGATTGCGCCCATCGCGTACCGCATTGGTGACGGGACGCACGGCTTCGCCGGCGATCGCCACGTCGCCCGCGATCGGGACGAAGGGCGGCGCTGGTGGCCCCATTACCGGCGCGTCGTGTGGGCCCTGACCGGTATCGGCCAACTGCCGCACGCGGCGGAACTGTTCGACGGGCTCAGCACGGCCGGTGCCGATCGACTCCGCGAGACCTGGCAGTGGCAACGCTTCGATCTGCCGTCGGTGCTCGACGCTGTGGCGACCGATCGCCAGGCGGTTCGCCTGTTCCGCGCGGGCGATCCGCAGGGCGCCGAAACCATCGACGACTTTCTCGCGCTGTTTCTCGACGGGCTCGATAGCGTCGAAACCGAAGCGCGGCGGATTGGCGCGAGCACGGCCCCGTACTTCAACCGCGGCGCCCCTCAGATTCACCGCGGCGGGCGCTACGGAGGTCACCCTGTCACCCATGCTCCCGGTATCGCGCGAGTGTGATCGGCCCGCGTCTCGGTATGCGACTGCCGACGAGGTCAACGCGCTGCGCGCCGAAGTCGCGGACCTACGCGCCCAGCTCGTCGAGGCGCGAGGGTCGGCACGTGCCCGATCGCTCACGCGCGAGGACGCGGCGCTGCTCGCGCGGCTCTTGCCGGTGTTAGCGGCGGTGTTTGGATCGGACGTGCTGTTCACGACGCATGAAATCCGCCAGTCGGATCAGACGGGGCTGCACTTGGTGACGCGCGGGGTCTCGGCGCGCCGTCTCGGCAAGCTCCTCGCGCGCGCATGCGGACACGCGATCGCAGGGTACACGGTGCAGCGCGTCGGTGAGGAATCCCACCGTGCGGTCTGGCGGGTGCTCGGCTGCGTGAGTTTGCGAGCATGAGAAACTCCGCGACCCTCTCGCGCGCCGCTGAAGGGTCGGCTACCGTGAACGCCATGCTTACACGTCCCGTGCAGCCTCTGCCTCCAGGTGCCGCCCTCGCTCGCTATGCCAAAGCTCTCCGCTGGGGCGCTGATTTCGCCGCGCAGGAATTTCCCGACAGCCCGCAGGTCGGCGCCGCGCTCGAGCTCCGACAGCGGGCGGCCGTGTCCGCCGTGTCCACGGGATCGGCGCCCGATCTCATCTCGGTTGGTATCTGGGACCCGCAGACGGCGCTACTGCTCCAAGCGGTCGATGCCTTTGAAGCGGCGCGCGGAAAGATGCGCGAGATCCCGTTCACCACGGCGACGCCGCGCGAGATCGGCACAGGCACGGTCGGCAACTGGGTCGATGAAACGACCGCCAAGATGGTGCTCAGCTATGCCTTTGACAGCCTGACGCTCGGCCCCTCGCTCATCGGCGGGATCGTCGTGCTCAGCGACGAGCTGTTGCGCGATCGGCGATCGGATCCGCTGATTCGCAGCCTGATTCTCGGCACGCTCGGGCGCACCACGACGCAACTCTTTCTTGATCCGACGGCCACCAGCACGACCGCCCATCCCGGCTCGATTACGAGCACGGGAACGGCCATCACGGCGACGGGCGACGTGGCGGCCGACCTCGCCTCGATGCTCGCTGCGATTACGACGACAGGCGCGGGACTCGCGTGGATGGTGGCGCCGGCCGACCTCGCGTATATCGCAGCCCACATCAACGCACCCGATGTAC
>Ga0184628_10001497_pt1 | contig 11558 bp, 7 predicted proteins | sample PLM4_5_b1_FD_133149 | JGI IMG/M metagenome (GOLD analysis project Ga0184628, IMG submission 133149) | Groundwater sediment microbial communities from an aquifer in East River, Colorado, USA - PLM4_5_b1 | ecosystem: Environmental > Terrestrial > Soil > Riparian zone | place: USA: East River...
GCGCTGGGCGTGATCCGCTCTGCTCGCGACAAGGGCATCTCGGTCATTGCCTGCGAGACGCGGCCCTACCTGCAAGGCGCCAGGCTCACCGCCTGGGAGTGCATGCAGGAAGGCATCCCCTGCACGTTGATCACCGACAACATGGCCGGCCATCTCATGAGCCGCAACGAAGTCGACCTGGTCATCGTCGGCGCTGATCGCATCGCGGCCAACGGCGACACGGCGAACAAGATCGGCACGTACACCCTCGCGGTGCTGGCGCGGCGGCACGGACTGCCCTTCTACGTGGCGGCGCCGCTCTCGACGTTCGACCGCAGCATGGCCAACGGCTCGCTGATCCCGATCGAAGAGCGCCCGGCGGACGAAGTGACCGGCTACCGCGGCCAGCGCTGGGCGCCGGAACGAGTTGCGGTGAGAAACCCTGCGTTCGACGTGACGCCGGCGGATCTCGTCACCGCGATCATTTGCGAGAAAGGCGTGGTGCCGGCCCCCACCCGCGAGCGGCTTCAGCCCCTGATCTCGACCGGCGTGTAGGCCGGCACGAGCTCGAACAGCTCGGCGATGTCCTGGTTGCGCATGCGGATGCAGCCGTGCGAGCCGGGCTTGCCCATTGCGGCGCTGTCGGGCGCGCCGTGGATGTAGATCATGCGGCGCATGGTGTCCACCTCCCCCAGCCGGTTGCGGCCAACATCGCAGCCCGACAGCCACAGAATGCGCGTCAGCATCCAGTCGCGTCCCGGGTACTTCCCGTGCAGCTCGGGGGTCCAGATCTCGCCGGTAGGCCGGCGGCGCACGAACACCGCGCCAAGCGGCTGGCCGGCGCCGATCTTCGCGCGCACGATGTGGCGCCCGCGCGGCGTGCAGAAGCTGCCGTTCTGTTCTCCCAGACCGTTTTTTGCCGTGGACACCGCGTAACGCCTGCCGTTTGGCAGGACCAGCTCCTGCCGCGGGATGTCGATGAGGATGTTCATCGCCTCGCTTCGAAAAAGCGCTTCAGCAATGCGCTGCTTTCCTCAGCCAGGACGCCGCCCTGCACCTTGGCGTGGTGATTGTGGCGCGACAGGAAAAGGTCCGAGGCCCCAGTCTTGGGTTCGGCAGCGCCGTAGACCACGCGGCCGATGCGCGCGTTGAAGATGGCGCCCACGCACATCGTGCACGGCTCCACGGTCACGTAGAGCGTGGCGCCGGTCAGGCGGTAGTTGCCGGTGGCCGCGGCGGCGGCGCGGATCGCTTCGATCTCGGCGTGCGAAGTCGGGTCGTGCGTGGCGAGCGGGCGATTGCAGCCCTCGCCGACGACCTTTCCCTCCAGCACCACCAGCGCTCCGACGGGCACCTCGTCCCCGGCGCGCGCGGCGAGCGCCAGCGCGCGGCGCATGTACTGCTCGTCACTCATTCCTGATCCATTGTATATCCGCGCGCGACAGGCGATGCGGCGGGCGGTTAACATTGGCGCACTCAAGCCGGAATCAGACATGCCATCAGACCTGCAGAGAGACCTCGCGCGCACCGTCCTCACGGTGCTGTTCATCTTCGCCCTGATGGCCGCCTCGTTCTGGATCCTGCGGCCGTTCCTGGCGGCGATCATCTGGTCGAGCATGATCGTCGTGTCGACCTGGCCGATCATGCTCGCGCTCCAGCGCCGGCTGTGGGGCAGGCGCACGCTCGCCGTGACGGCAATGACCGTTGCCCTGGTACTGATCTTCGTCGCGCCGTTCTCGGCGGCGATCGGCACGATCGTCGCCAACGCCGACGAGATCGCCGGGTGGATAAGGGGACTCGCCGACGTGGAGTTACCGCCGCCCCCCGCGTTCATCGAGGCGATTCCCGTCGTGGGAGAAAAAACCGCGGCGCTGTGGCGCGAGTACGCCGTAGAGGGCTTCACCAAGCTCACGCACGCGCTCCAGCCGTACGCCGGGCTGATCACGCGCTGGTTCGCCGCCGAGGTCGGGAGCTTCGGGCTGGTGAGCGTCCAGTTCCTGCTCACGGTGGTCCTCTCTGCCATCCTTTACGCCACCGGCGAGGATGCGGCGCGATGGGTGCGCCGGTTCGGCCGGCGCCTGGCGGGCGAGCGCGGCGACAATGTCGTGCGCCTCGCCGGCAAGGCGATCCGCGGCGTGGCGCTCGGCGTCGTGGTGACAGCCCTGGTGCAGTCGCTGCTCGGCGGCATCGGCCTCGTCGTCGCGGGCGTTCCCTACGCGACCGTGCTCACTGCGGTGATGTTCATGCTCGCGCTGGCCCAGATCGGCGCGGTCCCGGTGCTCCTTTTCGCGCTCGCGTGGCTCTGGTGGAAGGACGCGACCGCCTGGTTCTTTGCCATGCTCGTCTGGACGGTGGTCGTGGGCAGCATGGACAACGTCCTGCGTCCGATCCTCATCAAGAAGGGCGCCGACCTGCCGCTGCTCCTGATCTTCGCCGGGGTCATCGGCGGCCTGTTCGCGTTCGGCCTGCTCGGGTTGTTCGTCGGGCCGGTGATCCTCGCGGTTGCGTACACGCTGCTCAGCGCCTGGGTGGTGGAGGCGCCGGAGGAGAAGGAGACCGCGGGACGCGGTTGAGCGCTTCCCTGCTCCCCCTCGTCGATCGGGCTGGTGGGCGCCGTCCCACACCGGGAAGAAAATGGCTTGCCCACCCGAAGCACGGCCTCTGCGCCCATGGTTGATTTTCTCAACGACAGTCATGAGTATGTGAAAGCCGGGGCGCGGCGTCAGGGGCGCTCCGCAACCTGCCGCATCCACGGCAGGCACTTGCATGCGCGCTCATGACTCTTACCTGGAGGGAGACTTTATGAAGGACGCTGCGAAGACCAAGGGTTTCGTCGGATTGCACCATGACAGTGTCTCGCGCCGCCGGTTTCTCGGCGCGGGCGCGCTGGGACTGGCGGGAGCGTTGCTCGCTTCCCCGCCGCTGCTGCGTTCGGCAGTCGCCAATGAGGACGACAGTCGAGGCCGGGGGCGCCGCCTCCTCAAAGGCGGGATCGTGCTCACGCTCGACGGGAACTGGGCACCGTTCAGGGGAGATGTGCTGATCGAGAACGGCAGGATCGCGGCGGTCGGGCCGCATATCCATGCCCACGCCGAGGTGATCGACGCTTCCGAGATGATCGTCATGCCCGGCTTCATCGACAGTCACCGGCACATGTGGCAGGGCCTGCTGCGCAACATCGGCCCCGATGACGTGCTCGATGACTACGTGAAGAAGATCCTGTTCGGTCATGCGCTCAACATGACGCCGGGCGACGTGTACCTCGGCGATACTGTCTCGGCGCTGTCGGCGATGAACTCCGGAATCACGACCATCCTCGACTGGTCGCATATCGCCAACACACCGGCGCACACTGAGGCGGCGATTTACGCGCTGCGGGACGCAAAGATCCGCGCGGTCTACGGCTATGGTCCGAGTTTCGGCTTGACTCCGCCGTGGTACGACCCGGCTTCCCCTGGCAAGTATCCGCAATACATCCGCACCCTCAGGCCGAAGTTCTTCAACACGACCGACCAGTTGCTGACCCTGGCCCTCGCGGCGGCCGGCCCCGAGTTCTCCCTCCGGGGCGTGGAATCGGCCCGGGAAGAGTGGAAGATTGCCCGCGAGGTCGGCGCGCGGATCTCCGTACACGTGGGCGTCGGCAAGCAGGCGAATTTCCGCGGGCTCACCGCGATGGGAAATGAGGGCCTGCTGAAAAACGACACCACGTACATCCACTGCTGCACGCTCAACCACACGGAGATGAAAATGATCGCCGATACGGGCGGAACCGTGTCGTTAGCCGTGCCGATCGAGATGCAGATGGGGCACGGCATGCCGCCGATCCAGCAATTCCTCGACCTCGGAGTGCGCCCCAGCCTGAGCGTCGACGTCGAGACCAACCAGCCGAGCGACATGTTCACCCAGATGCACGCCTGCTTCGCATTGCAGCGCGCGCTCTACAGCGAAAACCACAAGGACGACTGCTTGTTCGAATTCACCTTCGTGTCCCCCGCCGCGTGCAAGAACAACCTGCTCAATACGCGCGATGTACTCGAATTTGCGACAGTTGAGGGCGCCCGGGCGAACGCGCTTTTGCACAAGACCGGCACCCTCGCCCCGGGCAAGGAGGCCGACATCATCATGCTGCGCGGCAAACAGCTCAACGTCGCGCCTTTGAACGACGCGATCGGCGCCATCGTTCTCGGCATGGACAGCAGTAACGTGGATTCAGTGTTCATCGCGGGCCGGGCCGTGAAGCGCAACGGGCAGTTGCTTGGCGTCAATCTCGAGAAGCTTGAGCGCCAGGTCGAGCGCGCGCGCGACGCGCTCGTGAACAGGTAAGGCGGGGTTCGGGGCCGGGGCAAGGCGCCAGCCATGGTTGCCTTGCCCCGCGCACCGCGATCATGTCCCTCTGCGGCGTCAGACGCCTTACGGCTAGCTCAGGCGGGTAGCCGCAACCTGCGAAGCAAGTCCTGGTAACGCGGGTCCGAGTGCAGCGGCTGCAACCAAAAATAGGCACCGCGATTCAGATTGCCGAGCTCGGCGCGTTGCTCGAACGCGTGCTCCAGCCAGCGCAGGGCTTCTTCGTTGTTGCCGATGCCGACGTGCGCTATCGCCACAAGGTACCCTGCGACGTAGTTGTGTCGCGCGCGTTCGGTCAGGTCGGCGATGATCTTGAGAGCCTCGGTCGTCTGCCCGGCCTTTCCGAGTGCGTGAGCCAGAAATACGAGAGAACGGGTGCTTTCACCCGACTGCGCTATCGCCCGGCGGTGCGAGGCTATTGCTTCCTCATACATTCCATTCCCGATATAAGCGAGCCCCATCGCATAGTGGGCTTCACCAAAGTCGCGCTCGAGCTCGAGCATCGATTGCGCCTGCTGGATCGCGCGGTCGAACTGCCCCGACCACATATACAGCCAGCCTTTCCCGTTCCTCACGCGGCGGGAGAAGGGATCGAGCTCTTCGGCGCGCCGGATGTGGGCGAACGCTTCCTCGAAGCGTCTGGGGATGGAGAGATACAGCGCGTACCAGTGGTGCGCCGTCGCGTAGCTTGGGTTCAGCTCGATCGCGCGCCGGTACGCCCGCTCCGCGCCCTCCCAGTCCCAGTCGTACGCCTCCTTGATGTAGCCGAGCGAGGCATACGCTTCGGCGAGCGTGTCGTCGAGCTCGAGCGCCTTGAGCACCGCCGATTTCGCTTTCGGAAAAACCGCGTGCGGCGGTTGCAACGTGGGACCGGGTGAGCGATAGGACCACGCATACGCATCGGCCAGACCGGCATAGGCGGGCGCGAAGTTCGGATCTTTGCGAATCGACTCTTCGAAGGATTCCCTCGCCTTGCGTAAGCCTTCCGGCGTTGCCTTGTTCCATTCAAAGCGGCCCTTGAGATAGGCCTCGTACGCCTGGGGATCCACCGCCCGAACCCTGGAGAGCAGCACCTGCTCGGGAGGCGTCAGCTTGGCCCGGACTTCACCGGCGATCGCGCGCGCCAGGTCGGCCTGCAAGACCAGGATGCTGGAAATCTCGTGCTCGTAGCGTTCAGCCCAGAGCTGGCGTTCGGGTTGCATGCGGACGAGCTGCACGGTGACCCGCACACGGCTGCCTTCCCGGACCACGGCGCCCTCGACCAATGCGTCGACATTGAGCTCGCGCGCCACCTGCTCCAAGGGCTTTTTCTTGCCCTTGTAAGTCATGACGGAGGACCTCGACATCACGCGCAGCGCTTTAATCCTGCCGAGCTCGGCAATGAGCGCCTCGGTGATTCCGTCAGCGAAGTAATCCTGCTGCGGATCGCCGGACAAATTTTCCAGGGGCAATACGGCGATCGAGGTGATCTCGGCCGTTGCCGGTCGGTCGATCAGGCGATCGCCAAGCAGAATCCAGCCCGCGCCGGCCGCGAGCAGTATCGAACCGATCGCCAGTAACCAGGCCAAGCGGCGACGCGGGCCGGCAACCGGTTTGACTCCTTCCAGCCGCGTGCGGCCCTCGTTCCACCAGGCGTCGATCTCGGACGAGTAGGCGTAGATCGACGCCTTCTTGGCATGCAGATGCCGGTGGACGGGCAGGCCCTCTTTCTCCCACCGCCGCACCGTGCTCTCGTCGCGCTTGAGGTACGCGGCGATCGCCTTCCAGGAATCCAGACGCGCGCTGGTGCCCATGGACGGGCTTTCGTTGGGTAGGGGGCGGGACTGCTCGCGGCAGTCTATCCGTCAAACGTTGCAGCTTCAATGCAGCGCCGGTGAGCGGAAGTGCGCGCGTTTGCCCGAATTTGCCTGTTGCGGTGCACACCGGAAGCCCCCTAGTGTCGGTGGCAGGGAAAGTCACGCTGCTCAGGGGGGCAGTCCATCATGGTTCGCCGCCTGTGTCTCGGCCTAGTCCTTGTCGTGCTCCTCGCGCCGTGGCTCGCCGTCGCGGCCAGTCCAGCCGATGTCACCTCCCTTGTGCTGGATCCCTTCGCGCCGAACACCCTGTATGCCGGTACGCCAGAACGTGGCGTGTTCAAGAGCGCAGACGGAGGTGCGACCTGGAACCCAACCGGTCTTGCGAACACTCCGGTCTTCGCCCTGGGCATCGACCCCGGCTTCCTGCCCGCGCTCTACGCGGTAACGCCCTTGGGCGTTCTGAAGAGTTCGGACGGGGGCGACAACTGGGCCGCCACGGGCCTCATGAACGAGCTGATTTCCTACCCGACTTGGGGCTTGATTGAGAAACCTCTGGTTGGCACCTATCGATCCCTGGCAATTGCTGCTCGGACCGATCCCCAAATGCCGGCAACTCTCTATGCCGGGGTGAATTACGCCACTGCTGACGCGTTCTACGACTTCGTGTGGGATGAGGTGAACATAAGCACGGACGGTGCCTACAGCGCAGGGCCCCTTCTTCCATACGGCGCGGACCCTTGGGCATATCCGCCATGGCGGACGACTCAGGTTTTAGCCGCTGCGGCGGTGACCCCGACGGTCCCGGCTAGCGTCTATACGTCTGGCTTCTACGAATACGATGTTTGCTTTGTCCGGGTCGAAACCTCGGAAATCGGCTGTGCAGTACTCGGCCATGCCTTTGCAGGAGGGGCTACAGCCCTAGTTGTCGATCCCCAAACCCCGAACATCGTCTACGCCGGGACGAATGGGTCGGGCGTGTACAAGAGCACGAACGGCGGCGTGAGCTGGAGTGGCGGCGGCACGGGTACGGTAACCAGCCTGGCCGTCGATCGGCATACTCTGGGGATTGTGTATGCCGGGACCGATGATCTCGGTGTGCTCAAGAGCACGGACGGCGGCACGACCTGGAGCGCGGCCAACACTGGCCTCACCAGCTACCTTGACGCCTTGGGCCTTCGTCCCGCGATCCGGGTGGTGGCGGTCGATCCGCTTGTCACGACCACCGTTTATGCAGGCACTGCAGCCGGCGTTTTCAAGAGCACCGACGGTGGCGGAACCTGGAACCTGACGGGTCTTACGCAGCAGTCCCCTCTGATCGGCCTCAAAGTCGTCCCTTCCGCCGTGACACGCGGGGAGGAGTCGACCGGAACGGTGACCCTGAGCTCCGCGGCACCAACAGGCGGCACGGCGGTCATGCTTTCCAGTACTGAAACTGCGGTGGCCAACGTCCCCGCCAACGTAACGGTGGCGGCCGGGGCGACGAGCGCGAGCTTTGCGATATCTACAAGTCAGGGGCTCAGCAGTCCGGTCACGGTGAAGATTTCGGCGACCCTCGATGACGCTGCCCGGTCTGCTGCGCTGACTGTGGTTCCGCCTCTCAGTCACCTGTTTTTCTGGACGAACCGCGTCGCGGCAGGGACGGCCTTGACCGGAACCGTAGGGCTCGCGTTGCCCGCAGCGGCAGGCGGCGCAGTGGTTTCGCTTTCCACGAGCGATCCTGCGGTGGCTACAGTTCCCGCTACGGTAACGATATCGCCCGGGGCGACCAGCGGGAATTTCACGGTAACCACCAACACTGTGACGGCGGCCACCACGGTGACGATCACGGCGTCGTACGGGGGCGATACCAAGTCAATGATTCTCGACGTTGTGCCCACCTGGCTTGTTTCGTTTACCCTCGGTTCCCGCGTTGTGCCTGCAGGGACCGGGACGAGCGGAACGGTGTTTCTGTTCGTGCCGGCGCCGCCTGGCGGTGCGGTGGTCACGCTCTCCAGCAGCATGCCTTCGGCGGCAACACTCCCTGCGAGCGTGATAGTGGCGGCCGGTGCGACGAGCGCGAGCTTTGCGATATCCACCAACCCGGTGCTTCCCCCCGGGGTAGGCGAGGTGTTCGTGAGAATTACCGCGGCCAACGGTGGCGGCGTTAATGGACTCGAGCTCAGGGTGATTCAACCGGCCTTCACGCTCTCTTCCTTGAGCCTGGATGCGGCAAGCGCGGCTGCCGGCACCAGCGCGACCGGAACCGTGATCCTTAGCGCGGCAGCAACCGCAGGCGGGGCTACGATCGCGCTTTCCAGCAGCAACCCCGCCGTTGTCTCGGTGCCGGCCAGCGTAACCGTGCCTGCCGGGAGCACGAGCGCGACTTTCCCGGTGTCGACGGGTGCGGCGACTGCCCCCACGACGGTGACGATCACGGCGCTTTATGCGGGCCAGGTCAAGGGGACCGTCGTCAACGTTGTGCTGGCGACTCTTTCTTCGTTGAGCCTCAACCCCGCCAGCGTGGCGGCTGGAAGCATGTCGACGGGAACGGTGACGCTCGGCGTGCCGGCGCCGCCCGGCGGCGTGCTCGTGACGCTCTCCAGCAGCAACACCGCGGTAGCGGCGGTCCTTCCGAGCGTAACGGTAGCCACCGGGGCGACGAGCGCGAATTTCTCGGTATCGACCACAGCGTGCACTGCTGGTTCGGCGACGCTGTCAGGAGCCTACGGCGGTGCGAGCAGGTCGGCCGGGCTCACGGTTACTTCGAATCCGGACAACGTCACGGTCCAGCTGGCCGACTATTACGCGGGCAGGGATGAGCTCCGCGTCTCGGCCAGGAGTACCAATTCCACCGCGACGCTCCAAGTCCACCTCACGTCGTCGGGAGCGCTGATCGGCACGATGCGCAATCTCGGCGACGGCAAATTCAGCGGACAGTTCACAAGGTCGGTGAACCCGCAAAGCATCACGGTTCGCAGCAGCCTGTGTGGGTCAGCGATGACCGCGGTGAGAAAGAGGTAGGAAAGCGAAAGTAACTATCTCGTCTTGGTGCGCAGCGCGCGCGCCGTCTACCAAGTTCGAAGAGGAGAGCGATCAATGGAACTTCGTCGTGTTGCCATATACGCGTCTGTTCTTTCTTGCTTCGTCACCGCGCCGGCATTCGCCCGAACGCTGGTGGTGGATGACGACGTTGCTGAATGCCCGAAGGCCCAATACAACACTATTCAGCAGGCCGTCGCCGCCGCCCAGGCGGGTGACAAGATCCTTGTCTGTCCCGGCCTCTACCTAGGCACGGTTGTAGTCGATACACCCGATCTCCGGATTGAAGCCAAGGCAGCACCGGGCGAGGTCGTGCTGCAGGGAACGGGCGTCGTCGGCGAGCTCGGATTTGTTCTGCTGAATACGACGGGCGTTGTCCTGCAAGGATTCACCGCTCAGGGCTTCGGCCGCGCGCAAATCAGAATCCAAGGCGGAGGCGGCAACACGGTCCGCAAGAACGTCACGAGGGATGCTGTCGGCAACGATGGTATTCAGGTGACCAGCTCGTCCGCCAACGTCGTCGAACAGAACACTGCGGACGGCAACCTTCAGGACGGGATTTTTGTCGGACGCATCACCGACATTCCTTTCGAGCCGGCGTCCGACAACATCATTCGCTACAACGAGACGTTCAACAACCGGTTTGGAATACATCTAAACGGAAGTGGCCCGGGCAACGTGATCTTCGGCAACCGCTCCCACGACAATACGCAGAGGGGAATAGTCAACCAGAACCTCAGCCATGGAACTGAAATCAAGTACAACCACGTCTCCGCGAACGGCTTGACCGCCATTCCCGGGGTCGCGGGCGTCGGGGTCGGGATAAACGTCGCCAACTCCAGTCTCGTGACAGTCAGGGGCAACAGAACCGAGGGCAACGGAGCGAGCGGGATCACCTTGACCAACGCCGCGAACAATGTCGTTACGCATAATCTCAGCGACGAAAATGCAGCCTCCGGGGTGCAACTGAACGCCGCCACCAGCAGCGTAGTCGAGAAGAACTTGCTTGTTGGCAACTTGGACGGGGTTAGGATGTTCAGCAACACGGCTGCCAACGCGGCGGCAAATAGCATTCAGTCGAACTACGTTTGGCGAAGTGGTCGCGACGGTATCCGCGCCGAGGTGACGTCGAGTGACAACAGGATTGAGCGGAACATCGTCATCAATAGCGTAGAGCACGATGCGCACGACGATTCCGTCGGCACCGGCACGGCCGGCACCGCGAATTTCTGGGTCGATAACCACTGCGGCACGGAGAATCGGCTCGTGCTCTGTGATCATTAGCCCGGCGAGGGGTGAAAAGGCCCGCAGGCCCGACTCAACTCGGAAGACGCAGGCGGCGAAGCAGGTCCTGGAAGCGCGGGTCCGAGTGCAGCGGCTGCAACCAAAAATAGGCACCGCGATTCAGATCGCCTAGCTGGGTCCGTTGCTCGAACGCGTGCTCTAGCCAGCGGAGCGCCTCCTCCTTGTTGCCGACCCCCATGTGCGCTATCGCGAGCAGATTCCCGGCGACATAGTCGTGCCGCGCGCGTTCGGTGAGCTCCGCGATGAGCTTGAGAGCCTCCGTCGTCTGTCCCGCTTTTCCCAGCGCGTACGCGGTAAACGCCAGCAAGCGAGTCGCTTTGCCGGATCGCGCCATTTCCCGGCGATACGAGGCGATTGCTTCCTCGTACATGCCTTTTGCCAGGTAGGCGTGGCCCAGGAAGTAGTGGACCTGGCCATGGCCAGGCTCTAGCTCCAACATTGTTTGCGCATCTTGGAGCATACGGTCGAACTGTCCCGACCAGAAATACAGCCAGCCTTTCCCGGACCTCACGCGCAGAGAGAGTGGATCGAGCTCTTCGGCGCGCCGCAGGTAGGCGAAGGCCTCGTCGTAGCGTTTGGGTATGCCGAGGTACATGGCGTACCAGTGGTGCGCCGTCGCGTAGCTCGGGTTCAGCTCAATTGCGCGCCGGTACGCTCGCTCGGCGCCCTCCCAGTCCCAGTCGTAGACCTCCTTGATGAAGCCGAGAGAGGCATGCGCCTCGGCGAGCGCGTCATCGAGTTCGAGCGCCTTGAGCACGGCAGCCTTGGCTTTGGGGAAAACCGCGTGCGGCGCTTGCAGCGTGCGACCGGGGAAGGTCCAGGACCACGAATACGTATCGGCCAGACCCGCATAGGCCGGCGCGAAGCTTGGGTCTTTGCGAATCGCCTCGTCGAAGGACACCCTCGCCTTGTGTATTCCTTCAGCCGTTGCCTTGTTGAACTGGAAGCGGCCTTTGAGATACGCCTCGTACGCCTCGGGATCCACTGCGCGAACCTTGGAGAGCAGTGCCTGCTCAGGACTCGTCAGCTTGGCGCGGACTTCACCGGCGATCGCTCGCGCCAGGTCCGCCTGCAAGACCAGGATGCTGGCGACATCGCGCTCGTAGCGCTCTGCCC
>Ga0184628_10001498_pt1 | contig 11556 bp, 13 predicted proteins | sample PLM4_5_b1_FD_133149 | JGI IMG/M metagenome (GOLD analysis project Ga0184628, IMG submission 133149) | Groundwater sediment microbial communities from an aquifer in East River, Colorado, USA - PLM4_5_b1 | ecosystem: Environmental > Terrestrial > Soil > Riparian zone | place: USA: East River...
CCGACGCTCGAGCGGTATGCGTATCAGTTCTACATCGGCAAGGCGTCGCGGCCGCCCAGCTAGGGGGCCGAAGACGTAGCATTTTCAGAATATCGGTGCCTCGCGCCGCGCGCCTCAGAGGACGGGCGCGCGCTGGCCGTCGAGGAGTAGCATGAATGGGTGTCCGCGCTCATAGCCGACCCGCGCGGCATCCGTGTCGCCTGCCCGACGTGCGGGCAGACGAACCGATTGCGCTACGAGACGCTCGATCGGCAGACCCGCTGCGGTAAGTGCCAGAGCATCCTGGACGCACCTGGCGCCCCTGTCGCCGTGGACGATGAGGGTGTGTTTGACGCGATGCGTGAGGGGTCGACGATCCCGATTGCGGTGGACTTCTGGGCCCCCTGGTGCGGACCGTGCCGTATGATGGCGCCCGAGCTCGATCGGGTGGCGCGCGCTGCCGCGGGGCGCTGGCTCGTCGTGAAAGTGGACACCGAGCAGGTGCCGAGTCTGGGCCAGCGGTTCCGCATCCGATCGATTCCGACGCTCGCCGTGTTCAGGCAGGGTCGCGAGGCGACGCGCACCTCAGGCGCCATGCCCGCGTCGGAGATCCAACGATTTCTCGAAAACGCCTGACGGGTGTCGCGAGTATGATTCGGTCTTTCAGATTGGAGGTTGGCATGGTGCGACGGTTGCTGGTGCCTCTCGTTGCCCTCGGATTCGTCGTTACTCTTGGCCTCGCCGTGTCGGCGCAGGCTCCCGCTGCGGGTGCGCAGCAGGCGCCGGCGCCATTTACCAACCTGCAGGTCTGGCCGAAAGACACCTCTCGACAGGTCATCATGCAGTTCATGAACGCCTTCGGCGACTCGCTGGGGGTGACCTGCAACTACTGTCACGTCGAGAAGGATGGCAAACTCGATTTCGCGTCGGACGACAAGCGCGAGAAGCGCGTGGCGCGCCAGATGATTCTGCTGCGCGATTCGATCAACGTCGTCTTGCCAGCCATCGTGGGCAAGCCGGCCGGCGCGGGACCCACCTCGGTCAACGGCCAGCCGGGGATGCCGGTGCGCGTGCTCTGCAGCTCGTGCCACCGCGGCCTCCCGATTCCCAGGTCGCTAGCCGACGTCGTCACCGAAACGGCCACGAATGGCGGCTGGCCGGCCGGACTCGCGAAGTATCGGGCGCTGCGCGACGAGTTCTATGGCGGCCAGCAGTACGACTTCCGGGAGAACGCGCTCATCGGGATCGCGCAGCGGGCCTCGGACGCCAAACGTCCCGAGGACGCGGTCACCTTCCTGCAGGAGAACCTGAAGTACTTCCCGAAGTCGTCGCGCACCTACCAGGCGATGGGGCAGGCGAAGAACACGATCGGCGACAAGGCCGGCGCGGTCAAGGATCTCGAGAAGGCCGTGGAGCTCGACCCGGCGAACGCGCAGGCGAAGACCGCGCTGCAGCAGGTCAGCAGCCGGTAGCGCGCAGCACATGACCATACGCCGTCGACTTGCGTGCGCTGTCCTGACCGGCTCGCTCGGGCTGGTCGGGCACGCCACGCCGTCAGTGGCCCAGGCGGCGGCCCAGGCGCCCGAGCGGCTCACCGTCGCCGGCGTCAACAATTTCTGGCGCGTCAACAAGGATGTCTCGACCGGCGGCACCATCACGTCGAGAGACGTGGCCATTCCCGAGCTGAAGAAGCGCGGGATCAAGACGGTGATCAATCTCGCGGGCGGATCCGAGGCCGACGCCGAGGGCGCGGCGGCCAAGGCCGCCGGCCTGCGCTATTTCGTGTTTGCGATCGATCCGATGACGCTGGACCCAGCCCCGATCGATCCGTTCCTGAAGGCGGCGACCGATCCCACCATCTACCCGGTGTTCATTCACTCGGGCGCTGGGCATCGCGCCGCGATGGCGTGGATGATCAAGCGGGTGCTGCTCGACGGCTGGTCGATCGAGCGCGCCGGCATCGAGGCCGCCGCGTCAGGGCTGGTCAACGACAACGAGATGGCGCCGCGGTGGTGGAAGTTCGCGCAGGACTACATCACGAGCCACAAGAAATAGCGGCTCGGCCGGGCGATGCGCCCGTTACCACGGCGGCAGCGTCATGAAGAGAAACTCCTGCAGGTAGGCGTCCTTCGACGCGAGCAGATCGGTTCCACTTCCCTCGAACGAAATCCGCCCCTCGTGGAGCACCAGGAACCTGGCGCGCTCGGCGGCCGCCTCGTGAATCTGCGGACGTCCCCCGACGCCCGTGGCCTCGTGCGTCGCCACGTAGAACGCGTCGCGAATCTGGTGAGTCACCAGAATCGACGTGACGTGCTCCAGGTCTCGCAGCTTCACGATCTCATCGTCCACCGTCGTCGCGATCACCGGATCGAGCCCCGTCGTCGGATCGTCGAACAGCAGCAGGTTCGGCTTGGCGGCCATCGCGCGGGCGATGGCCACGCGCCGACGTTGACCGCCCGATAGCTCCGACGGCATCCGGTCGATGTAGTCGCCGAGACCGATGAAGCCCAGCACCTCGGCGACGCGCGCGCGCACCTGCTCGACGGGCAGGTCGGTCTCCTCATAGAGCCGGTAGCCCACGTTTTCGGCCACGGTGAGCGAATCGAAGAGCGCGTTTTCCTGAAACATCATGCCGATGTCGGTACGCAGGCGAAGGAGGTCGGACTCGGGCATCGTGTCGATGCGCTGGCCGTTGACCTGGATAGCGCCGGAATCGGGCCGGAGGAGTCCGAGGATCAGCTTCAGCACGATCGACTTCCCGGCGCCGCTTGCGCCCAGGAGGATCCGCATGCTTCCTCTGGGGATGGAGAAGCTGACGTCTCGAAGCACGACGTGATCGTCGAAGGCGAACGAGACGCGGTCCAAGACGACGGCCGGATCGGCGTGGTCGGCCGACATCAGACGTGACACACGGATGACATCGGCCGACAGGATATGCGATGCGGGACCCAGCCGGGGAGACGTCACCTAGAATGAGCTCCCCTGATTGCCCTGCTGCTGATCGCAATTGTCGCGGTGTTCGTGTGGGTGTTGGCCGCTCCGGGTCAACAGTTCCTCGGGGGATTCGCGCGCCTCCTCACGGCACCGACAATCCAACGCAGCGCCCTCAGTTTCTTCTCTGGACGAGCCTACGCGACCGGGCGGTTTCACGAACGAGATGTGGCCGTCCGGCTCCAGCTGAAGCGAACCAGGTATGGACAGGGCTATCTCGTCGTGGCCGTCAGGACGGGTGGCCCGTCCGCGCTCGACTCAGGCGGAATTGAGGCACGCGTCAGAGACGATGCGGGGCGGCGCGGGCTGTTCTCGATCGCATCTCACGACCTCGTCACGAGTGTGGAGGGCGGCTGGCTCAAGGCATTGTGGCAACCGCAGGGGTTCGTGATCTTTCCGGGTCGTTTCTCGGCGGAGCGCTGGGAGCCTGTGCTCGAGGCCATGCATGCCGTGGCCACGTCGCTCGAGGCATCCGCGCCAGACGTCAGCGCCCGAACCGCGGTGGAGTCGTGATCGACTCGATATCGCGGGCGGGCGCATCCCGCGAGGCGTCGTCCGGGGAGCGGGCCGCGAAGGTTGCTGCGACGCGCGGCGATCGGAACAACGCGGGCACCCAGATGAGATAGCCGCACAGCGTCCACACCAGCACCGGCGCCGTCGAACTCACCGCGCCGGTATACCGCGCGAGCACATCACTGATCTGCGCCCGCTCCTCAGGACGAGCCGAGTCCTCGACGAGCGGCCTCGCGACGTCGGCTGCGACCTTCGCCGCTGTGGTCCCAAGCACGCTTGCCAGGACGAGCCCGGACAGCAGCACCGCGCAGACGAGATAGACGCGGGGGAAACGCCGGCTTCGCGACAGGAGCAGCGTCAAGAGCACCGCCGACGACATGACGAACGCCAGCGCTGCGGCCAGTTCGAGCGCCGGAGGGGTGAGTGCGCCGGCCAGCGGCACGAGCACGACTCCGGACATGTTGGCGTTCGCGCCTTGCCAGATGTCGGATGCAGCGAGAAGCCGCGCGACCAGGCGCCACTCCTCCAGGAACGAGCGGAGGCTGACCACCATCCAGACCGGAAGCCCGAACAGCGTGACGGCCATCGCGATCAGCCATCCACCCACGACCGGCGGTTCGGCGCTGGCGATCGAAGTGTGTTCGTTCGGAAGCAGCAGACCACGCGAGCGGCACAGGTAACGTGCCACGGTGCCCGCGACTGCGAGGGTGATCCCAATCTGGACGATGAGTCCGGCGATCGTACGCGACGCGGGACCTTGCAGCAGAAAGCCGAGCACCGACATGCTGGCCGCGAGCATCGACACGCCCGCGAATGACATGGCCGTGGCGATGGCGCGGAGCGTCCACATCACGGCACGTCCGCGTCGCCTCGGGGCCTCCGTCGCCTCCTGGAAGTCAGAGACGCGTCAGCAGCCCTGGATGCGTCCCGACCCGGGTTCGCGCTTGGGGGCGGGGTAGAAGTTGGAGTAGATCGTTTCGTAGCGCACCCGCACGCCGTCCTTGTCGTAGAAGCCCATCGACTGCTGAAACAGCGCAGGCGGCACCGCGCCCTTGGGGACGGTACCGTCGAGGATGTAGATACGGTTTTCGTGCAGGTAGACCGCGACGAACGTGCGTGACTGATCGGCGTTGGTGATCTGCAGCCGCCGGCCCTCGACACGATCCGAGTTCGCGTACGCGTAGTAGGTAACCTGGCCGCCGCGCCTCAGGTAGGTCGAGATCGCATAGTCGAGCGCGCCTCGCAGCTCGGCGCCGCCCTGGTTCGTGCACGTGTCCGGATAGGCGCCCGCGCAGGCCTTCACCCGGTCGGCGTGCAGCTTCTGGATGTTCGAGTAGTCGACCGCGGTGACGGAGTAGCGACTCTGCCCGTCAACCGACGTGTGGACGCGCGCCGGCAGGTTGATACCGAATTCGGTTGGATACGTGATGTCGGTCACAACCGGCTGCGTCGGCACGTTGACGATGAAGCGGTCCTGGAGGTTGATGTACTCAATCCACTCCGCCGCGCTCGCCGGTGCCGACAGGGCCAGTATCAACAAAGCCGGAACGAATGACGTCAGACGCATGAGCAGCCTCCTGCGGAGCGGATACTACACCGGATCGCCGGCCGGCAAGACTCCCGAGTCGTCCGGGCGCGGCTCCTAATGGGTCATCACGTAGAGCAGCACGTTCAGCGCCACCTGGTAACCCACGATCGAAAACCGCAAGAAATAGCGCGGGTCCTCGCCTTCCCGTTCCCACGAGTCGCTGATGTCGGTGTTGTGCGTCATCAGCACCATGACTCGGCCGTTGCGATCGGCGATGCCGCGCGCATGAACCTCGGCGCTGTCGCTGCCGCGCTCCGACGTCCCGCCCCCGCTGCCTCGCCAGAATCCCACGCCGGGAATCTGCGGCACCGTCTGAAGGTCGAACATCGTGTGGAAGATCGGATGATCCATCGGGAGATCGACGATAGGAAACTCGTCGGCCGGAAACACCCTGCGAATCTGGCTGGCCCAGACGTCCCAGGCGTAGGAGCCCCAGAAGTCGTCCACCCACAGGAACCCGCCCTTGAGCAGGTAGGCGCGCAGCTGCGTGGCCTCGGCCTCGCTGAAGAAGACCCTGCCCACTTCCTGCATGAAGACCATCGGGCACTTGAACAGTTCCTCGCCCGTGAGCCGGACGATGAGGTGTTGCGGCTGGCGGGCCTGGTTGAAGGCCACCGAAATCTTGGTGAGCTCGGCGAGGCGAATCGACAGGTCGATGTCGGCCAGCGGATAGTCGGTGAGCCAGCTGCCCCCAACGCCGCCGATGTTCATCCCGTACGCGCCGCGGCAGTAGTGAAAGCGCCCCGTGAAGCTGTCCGGGCGCGCCATGTGCGCGCCGATGCTGGAATCGCCCCCTCGCCCGAACTGCGCCCAGGCCAGGCTGCCGAGCATCAGCGTGGCCGTCGCGAGGGTGATCACTCTCGACGGCGTCATGTCAGGGTCAGCCCATCTCGGCGAACCGGGCCGCGTTCAGCCCTGGCGCCGATTGCGCGCCCGTCATCGCCTTCCGGGCGCGGATCTCGTTGACCATGTCGAGCGCGGTCCTCGTGCAGGGCGGCAGCTCGGCATCGCTGCGTCCGAGTGGCGTCGTCCGGGCGCCCCAGCGGACGAGGTGCGCGCACAGCGTGAGGCCGGCGCCGAAGGCGGGCATCAGGATCAGCGCGCCGGGCCGGACGCGCCCCTGCTCGAGCGCCTCGAGCAGCGCCACAGGCACGGTGGCCGCGCTCATGTTGCCGTAGCGCTGCACGGTCAGCATCACCTTGTCCATCGGGATCCCCGTGCGCGAGACGACGGCCTCGATGATGCGCAGGTTCGCCTGGTGCGGCACGACGAGATCGATCTGGTCGGGCGAGACGCCGCATTTCTCGAGCACCTTCGCGCTGGCGCGGGTCATCCCGTGCACGGCACGGCGAAAGATCTCCTGGCCGTCGAAGTCCCATTGGGTATCGCCCAGCATGACGCCTCGGTTGGCGTAGCTGCAGCCCATGCCGCGCACGCGCAGGATCTCGCGGGCGTCGGCGTCGCAGCCGAGCTGCTCGCCGAGCAGCCCCTCTTCCTGGTCCGACGCCTGCAAAACGACGGCGGCGCAGCCGTCGCCGAAGAGCACAGCGACGTTGCGGTTGTCCCAGTCCATGTACGGCGAGATCAGCTCGACGCCGATCACCACGGCGTTGCGCACCACGCCCGTGCGAATGAGCGCCGTCGCGGTGGTCAGGCCGTACAGGAAGCTCGTGCAGGCGGTGTTGAGGTCGAGTGCGGACGCGCGCGTGGCGCCGAGCATTCGCTGCACGCCCGACGCCGAGTTGGGCACCTGCTCGTCGTTGCTGCAGCTGCCGTAGACCACGAGGTCGAGCTCCTGCGCGTCGAGCCCGGCGCAGGCCAGCGCCCGCCGGGCGGCCAGCGTCGCCATGTCGATCGCGCTGACGTGCGAGACGCGGCGCTCGCGCATGCCCGTGCGGCTGGAGATCCACTCGTCGGTCGTGTCGAGAAACGTCGCGAGGTCGGCGTTGGTCAGCACAGCCGGGGGCATGCAGGCGCCCCAGCCTGTCACGGCCGCGTGGGTCACTGCGGCGACTGACTCGAGGCGGCGAACAGCTTCTTGCCGGTGCTCGTCAGCACGACCGAGATGGCGTTGCCGTTGGGCGTGCCGTTGCGGGCTTTGTACCCGTCCACCGTGACCACGTCGCCGAGTTTCATCGAGTTGCGCGTCCAGCCGGTCCGGAGGAGTCCGTTGGGGCTGCCCATCTCCATCCCCCAGTTGGTCACCTTGCCGCTCTCGTCCTTCACGTCGATGTAGAACCACACGTGCGGGTTGGTCCACTCGAGCTTCGTCACGGTGCCGGTCACGGTGAGCGGCTGCTTGAGGTCGAACTCGGCCGAAAACGAATGGTGAGCGAGCGCCGGGACGCTCGCCCACGCGATGAGGCCCACAATCCTGATGACGGTCGTGTTCATGACGACACCTTCACTTACTTCGGAAGCAACTCGGCGTTCCTGTTGTTCTCGCAGACCCAGTCGAGCAGCTCGGTGTCGGGCAGCAGGTCCCACCCGAACGACACCGTCCAGGGCCGTGTGTACGCCTTCGGATCGTCGATCGTGATCTGCACGGACATGTGTCCGAAGTCGATCCGCCGGAACCGCTCGATGATGTGCAGCGCCTCGCTGTGCGGGTGCCCCGAGTCATCGAGCCACGTGCCGATGTGGTTACCGATCGTATCCACCACCAGCGTGTCGCCCTCCCATCGGCCGACCGAGTAGCCAAACCACGCGGGCTCGGGATCCTTCGGCAACGCCCGTCCGTCGGTATGGATCTGCCGGAACGTGTGGTAACCCTCGTAGAGCATCACCACTTCGGTGGGCGTCTGCAGGATCTTGCGCGGCGTGAAGTGGGCGTCGAAGTCGGTCACGCTGTGGGGCAGGCACGTCGAGCTGGGCCTGTCGCGCCCTTCGTTGTCCTGCCGCTGCTTGTAGATCTGCTGTGCCCACGGCGTCATGGGCACGTCGACGCCGTCGGCGGCGAGGTTGTTCAGATACTTCTGGACCGGCGTCGCCCAGATGCCGGAGAAATCGGGCTTGCCCTCACGCGTTTTCGGCGCCGGCGCGCGCAGGTTCGGCTTGCCATCGGGCAGGCGCGGTATGCCGGGGGTGGGGAGGCTCAACCACTGCGCCTCCACGCCCATCGTGGCGACCAGCAGGGCGACGGCTGACGCGAGCGCAATCCGCAGCGTGTTTCTCATACTTTGGGCCGAGAGTCGTATACGCCCACCGGCGCGGCCAGTCAAGCCAGCTCGACTACGGTTCAGGAATAAACCCTTCTGGCAGCAGCTCCACGGCGACCGCGGTGCCCGGCTCGCCGGGTGTTCCATCAGAGCCATTGTCGCCCTTCCACGTCACGTAGACTTCGTCGGGCGGTGTGCGAGGGCCGCACACGACCGGTGGCACAGGCACCTGCCGATAGCTCGTGAACACCACATCGGCGAACCTGGCCGCGCGCACTCGGAGCGTTGACCCGGGCACACGCATCTGCAGCACGACCTGACCGGGCATGCACTCCACCCCGACAAACACTCCATAGGTTCTGGTTTCGCCCGCCTGTCGTTCCCGGAAGTCCGGCTTGTACACGCGCAACGCTGTTTGGACGGAGTCGGGCGTCGTGGCGGCTCCCGCAGGCGTGCTGGTCAACCCGGCCTCGCGTCGAAGCTGCTGCTGCCGCTGAACCACGGCGGATTGGGCGAGCAGTTCACGGGCCTGGTCGGTCACCGACGGCTCCGTCGCGCGGGCCACGACGGGACCCAGCAGCCGTCTCACGTCGTCAACCTGGCCGCGTCGGAGCTGGACTCGCGCCAACAGGAGCGCCCCGCGGTCGTCTGACGGATCCTCCGCGAGCGCGCGAACGAGGACGTCCCGTGCCTTCTCCGTCTCGCCGCGCAGCAGGTACGCGTAGCCCAGCGTGTTTTGCGCTTCGGTAAACCCGGGCCGCAGCTCGACGGCGCGCGCCAATGCGGCGATGCCGTTCTGCAGGTCGGTGTTGTCGGCCGACGGTTTGGCTGCCGCCTGTTCGACGAGCGCGGCGCCATAGTAGAAATGCACGAACTCGTTCGGAGAATTGAGCGCGGCCGCTCGCTGGAGGTGCGGCATGGCGAGGTCGCGCTTGTCCTGCCGGATGAGCAGCGCTGCGAGCGACGCGTGCGCCAGCGCCAGATCGGGCGCCATCGTGAGCGCGGCCTCGAGACGCGTCGTCGCTTCGTCGGTGCGCCCCGCGTGCGAGAGCAGGTCGCCGAGCCACGCCTGGGCTTCAGGCTCTGCGAGCCGACTCACGTCTCCTAGGACCTGGTTGGACACGCGTTGATCGATGGCCGCAGTCGAGTAGAGGAAAACATTCGCTCCCTGGACGTATTGCCGGAGTTCGTCGTCGAGCGTTGTCGTAGGAATGCCGAACGCCTTGGCGAAAGCCGTCGGGACGGCGTCGCCGCCTCTGGCCAGCGACGCGAACCGCATGAGTGGCGCGAAGCGCTCTCGGTTCCCGATCATCGCGTAGTGAATGAGCGCCCAGGACTCGGCATAAAAGAGCGACCGGCGATTGCCCTCGTTGTAGGTGGTCGAGTCATGAGCGACCGCGAACAGTTCGGCCAGCGGCATCTGACGCGCTCGCAGCAGCGCCACGTGCCCGGCAATCAACTTACCGAAGTTGGCCTTGTCGCGACCGACGAGCTCGAACGTACTGAAGTACTCCGCGTACCCTTCGTCAAACCACGGCGGCAGGTCGGGATCGATCCGATCCATCAGGAGGTGCGCGAACTCGTGATACACCGCCTGGAAGTCGGGCCCGCGGCTATCGGCCGCCAGCGCGATGAAGTTGATGTCGCGTCCACCGAGGTAGTACCCGCCGAGTCTCACGCGCTTGCCGTCGAAGAGCGGAACGAACGGCTCGAATGACTTCTGGTTCTTGAACACGAAGATGACGACCGGCGGGCTGGCCGCGGTGTCCTTGAACTGGGGGAAGACGCTCGTGACCACTTCGCGGAACTGCTCGAAGCGAAGCGCGACGTCCCTGATCTCGCCGGCGTTGGCGTCGCCGATCAGCAGGAAGTGCGGTGTGCGCAGCGAGGTCCAGTCTGCTGCCTCGGCGCGGCCGGCGGCGCTGGCGAGGACACAGAGCGCCACGACCACGGTACGTCGCACCACACAACCTCCTCGCACGCCAACCGTGCAGGCCCCGGACTGGCGATTCTACGTCCGCGGTGCGCCGTTGACCAACGTCGGTTCTGGACTATGCTCCCCATCGCGCCGCGTCACGTCGAGATTCTGGGCAGATGTGTGTAAGCGCAAGCCGTACCCGCTCGGCTCCCGTCGACAACGCTCCCGTGGCAGTCGCTGGTGAGCCCCTTTCGGGTTCAGCCGCTCAGGGATGCGAGGGGCGGGCGTTGCTGAGGCACGAGGCGATGGCTCAGTTGCGGAGGCTGACCCGGGACCAGACCCCAGCAGGAGGGGTCGGTTCCGTCGGCGATCGGCCGTCGATGACGCGGACTGAAAACACCGGATCTGGAAACGTGCCGGCTCGGGTAGAATCCCGCCGAGAAAGGATCAACAGATGACCCATCGGCCTCTTGCTTCGGCGCTCGCGGCGACGGCGGTGGTAGCGGCATTGGCGCTCGCGCCGCGTGCGGCGGCCGCCCAGTCGTCGACGACCTTCAATCCACCACGAACCTCGGATGGCCAGCCCGATATCCATGGCTACTTCTCGCCCAATGCGCCCGCCGCGGCGCACAGCCTGGAAGAGGGCGAGGATCCGGAGAACACGATCGGTCGCGGCCAGAGGACCCAGGCCCAACTGGTCGAGGCTCTGAAGAACAGGAAGGTGCTGATCGTCGATCCCGCGCCGGGTCCCAAGGTTCCGTACCAGCCCTGGGCTCGCGCGAAACAGAGAGAGCTGCTCGACGGTGTCTTCGCGCCGCTCAAGGTCGTCGACATCGAGCCTGAGGATCGGTGCGCGCTGCTCGGCATGCCGCGAAGCAGTACCCGTGGTGATTTTGAGATCCTGCAGACTCCGGGGATGGTCACGATTGCCTACGCGTGGAATCACGCCTACCGCACGATCCCGCTCGACGGACGCCCGCATCTGCCCGCCAGCATGAAGCTCTACAACGGCGACTCGCGCGGCCACTGGGAGGGCAACACGCTGGTAGTGGACGTGACCAATCTCAACGACCTGACGTGGTTCGACTCGCACGGGACGCTGCACACCGACGCGCTGCACGTCGTCGAACGGTTCACGGTGGTGGACGCGAACACGATCAACTACGAGGTCACGCTCGACGACTCGAAGGCCTTCACGCGGCCGTGGAAGCTCGCCTTCTCCTTCGAACGCGTCAAGGCGAAGAACTACGAGATGTACGAGGAAGCCTGCGTCGAGGGCAACGGTGAGAGCATCCAGGGGATGGTTGACGTAGGGCGGGATCTCCGCGCGAAGGGCATCAAGGGACGCCACGAGCACACCCCCGGGTTCTACGACGAGAAGTAGATGAAGGGCGCGGCGTTGCTCGCCG
>Ga0184628_10001499_pt1 | contig 11554 bp, 18 predicted proteins | sample PLM4_5_b1_FD_133149 | JGI IMG/M metagenome (GOLD analysis project Ga0184628, IMG submission 133149) | Groundwater sediment microbial communities from an aquifer in East River, Colorado, USA - PLM4_5_b1 | ecosystem: Environmental > Terrestrial > Soil > Riparian zone | place: USA: East River...
CTGCTACACCGAACGGCCAACCACAGGAGCCTTCATGGGCGAATGGTTGGCATTATACGACAGTAAGTCAGGAGAGCGGGGATTTGTCAATAGAGAAGCCTTGCTTGCTAAGTGTGCCAAAACCGGCAGGCGAGCGTTTTGGGATGACTTCTCTGGCACCGATGCCGAAGACACTATCGACTTCGGCTGCAACCCTTGCGCTGAGATCATACTTCGATCACAGGAAACATGTAACCTAAGTGAGGTAATCGCCCGGCCAACTGACACAATAGAATCCCTCGCCAACAAGGCAGGCTGTGCCGCTATGCTCGGCACTTGGCAAGCAACCATGTCGGACTATGGCTATGTGGGTGAGGACTGGAGTAAGAATGCAATCGAGGAACGCCTGCTAGGCGTCAGCACAACAGGCATCATGGACTCGCCCATACTATCGAACCGCAATGACCCCGAATTCCTTAAAGCCTTTCGAGCAATGTACGACGCCACCAACACAGTTAATCAAGCTTGGGCCGAAGTTCTCAAGATAAATCCTGCAGCCGCAAGCACATGCGTCAAGCCGAGTGGCACTGTCAGCCAACTTGTGAACAGCAGCAGTGGAATTCACGCTCGCTTTGCCCCCTTCTATATTCGACGTATCATCATGGACAATCATGATCCAATGTGTGAATTTATGAAGGACTGTGGCCTGCCCCATGAAATCAGCGAATACCATCCCCAAGCAAACACCGTATTTGCTTTCCCTGTACGTGCACCTAGGGGTGCAGCCGAAACTATCCCAAGCGTACCAGCAGATCGCTCGGCAATCGAGCAGCTCGAACATTGGTCAGCCGTGAATAGAACATGGGCCGATCATAGCGTCAGTTGCACGATAACCGTCGATGAGAAAGAATGGCCAGCAGTGGGTGGCTGGGTGTGGGATCACTTCGACGAATTGTCGGGGGTTAGCTTTTTGCCCAAGACAGGCTCAGTGTATAGGCAGATGCCGTATGAAGCCTGCAACGAGGATGAGCTTCGTAGACTAGAAGCTCAAATACCCGAGCGCATTGACTGGAATGCGTTGGCACAGTACGAGGCTCAGGACAATACCAAAGCCGGGCATGAGTTAGCATGCACGGGCGATAAGTGTGAGGTCCAATGACATGGTCCCTGGTACTAGGCGGTGCCGAGTGCGTGTATCCAGACTTAGAGCTTGCCATCGCCACCTTTGGGGAACCCGATATTATTGTCGGTGTAAAAGATATATGGATGGAGTATCCCCGCATAGATTACTTCGTTACCTTTCACGTCGACCGCATACCTAGGGAATTAGAACGGCGGCGCAAGCTGGGCTACCCAGACCCCAAAGCTGTGTGGACCTACAACGGTGTACGGGTACCTAAGATACCTATCCCCGTAAAAATGCACAAGGTACGGGGTGGCTCTAGTGGCTTGCTAGGTGCCATCGTCGGCACTATTGAGGCTGATCGTGCGGTGCTGGCGGGCATCCCACTAGATACCAACATGCGACATTACCATAACCGCAAACACGGCAAGCCTTGGGCCGAGGGCAGGCTATATAAACCCCATTGGGAACAGATGAAGCCCGAGCTGCAAGACAAGGTCAAGTCAATGTCGGGTTGGACTATGAAACTGCTAGGCGCTCCAACGGTGGATTGGGTCCATGGTCGTACAAGTCAAATCGCCCAAGCTGGTTAAGGCTGAGACGGCGCGTATTAGCCAGCTGCTAAGTCAGCAGGAGAAGATACTTCGCCAGCAATTCGAGCTGTTCATTCGCCGCTCAACTACCCGCGCCGTGCTAGATCGCGTCCAAGTGTTGCTAACCGCCAGCAACATTGAGGAGGTGCTTAGGATTGTCGATACTAACATAGAACAGTTTAGCAATGCATTGGGAAGTGTGTTTATCAATGCAGCGCAAAAGGAAGCTGACGTTTGGGCTGTGCGGCTAGGCCGATTAGAGAAACAAGCTCACAGTCTCAACCTAGCCGATCCTCGTATAACACAAGTGATTGCCCGCAATCGACAAGCCTTCATTATGAACTTTACGGGACAACAGCGAGACCTCATTCGCCGCTCGCTCATTGAAGGTATGCGGCTAGGTGATACAAACGAAAAGTTAACGCAGCGGTATAGACAGACAGTCGGCCTAACCCTTATGCAGCGCCGCGCCGTCGTCACCTACCAGCGAGCGCTGGAAGCTACCGGGACTAAGGACCCATTGCAGGTAATATTCCATGATCCTCAATTTGAAGGAATAGTCGGAAAGGTCGATGAACCCGACGAGTTGAGCCCTAGCCGAATACAGATGATGATCAACGCCTTTGTTGAAGGTCTGAGAAAGGCTAGGGCAAAGATAATGGCCGCGACTGAGGCACTGCGATTAGTTGGCCAAGCTCGAGACGTAGCCGTGCATCAAGTAGCCGAGAGTGTAGGCGTTAACCCTCGTGCTGGCACAAAGACGTGGCTGCACACATCAGCGGCCGAGCCTCGCGAGACTCACTTGCAAATGGTGGGTGATACGGTAGGCATGGACGAACCCTTCATCAGCCCTACTGGTGCACGACTGCTGTTCCCTGGTGACACAAGCCTCGGCGCAACTGCTAGAGATATTGTGAATTGCCAATGTGGAGTTGAATACTCATTTGACGAATAGTATGTAGTTGGTACCAGCTTTGGAGCTTACCCATGAACCGACGAAACTTCCTTCTAACAGGGGCGGCGTTCTTACTCGTACCAAAGCCTACAATGGTACAAGAGTGCGCGCCTACGTTTGACTTTGGATCTGGAGACTTCACAATTAGCTATTGGATGAAGCGGGTAGGCAATGACTGGAAGTTCATTGAGCATATTGGAAACAGCAAGTTTGTCAATGGCGTACTTGAAGAGGAAGCAAGCGTTGCTCTAATCGACGAGCTACGTATCCGTAAGACACCTTTACTACTGGAGAAAAATCATGATCCTACCAGCACAACACATCCGTTACTTGGCTAAGGTAAAGGGTATGATCCAACCCTTTGCCGAGCGCACTGAATTCCGAGGCAAAACGTTTGGCCTAGGTCCTGCCACTTATGACATCCGTATTAGGCAAACGCTAACACTGCATCCATACAGCACTATTATAATTCCTGACAACCGTACCGGCCAGCACCCAATGGGTTTCACACTGGCCAGCACTATCGAGAAAGTAATTCTACCAAGCAACGTACGAGCCACAGTCTGTGACAAATCAAGCTGGGCTCGGCTAGGTCTTGCTGTACAGAACACCAAAATCGACCCTGGCTTTAGAGGCCATATAACCTTAGAGCTAAGCAACCATGGACACGATGTTCTAGAAATCCATGAGGGTGAAGCTATTGCTCAGCTAGAATTCGCTTTGTTGCTTGAACCCACTGAGATGCCCTACCAAGGAAAGTATCAGGATCAGCCTGATGAAGTTGTGCCAGCCCGTGAAGGTAAAGGCGAGTGGGATTGATTTTAGGCCGTCAGTATGTTAGCAAGGCAAGGCAAAGCTGAACCTATGTATTTAGGAGACAAGCAACATGCAAGCAAACCAACCCGATCCTCGTGAGATGCCCGTAGAGCAACCCAAGACCGATCCCGCACCGCCGGCCGCGCCAGCGCCGAGCATGCCCAAGCCGACAAAGCCTGTTGCCGAGAAGGCCCCCGACGAAAAGAAGGAAGAGGTCGCCGAGTCCAACGGTGACGACAAGAAGCTCGAAGACGACAACGCCTGACACAGCCGAGATGCCTACACATGCTGAGAAGTAAACCCCAGTCCCAGTGATTGGGGTTTGCTGTTTCAAGTACGGGGATAGCAATGAGCCGATTTCAAGAATGCTTAGCCCTAATAATCTCAGACGAGATCGAGGGCGGCTGGACCGATGACCCCGATGACTTAGGCGGTGCGACCAATCGAGGTATTACACTTGAGGTCTACTCAAAGTTTCTTGGTCTGCCAGTCTCATCAACATTGAAGAACAGGCTTCGGTACAAGCTAACCGCTCAAGAGATCGAGGCTATTTACCGCCAACGATATTGGGACCTGATACGTGGCGACGACTTGCCCGTAGGACTAGACCTTTGTGTATTCGATTGGGCCGTCAATAGCGGGGTAGGTCGCCCAATTCCCTATCTTCAAGCCATACTAGGCGTCACTGCTGATGGTAAGATTGGCCCAATAACATTGAGGTACATTAAGGAAAAGATGAGCGCAAAGCTGATCGTACGCTTCATTGACGCGCGGCTTGAATACCTAAAGACCCGACCCAACTATTGGAAGTTCAAGGGTGGATGGGTCAAGCGCTGTAGCATTATCAAAGCAGCAGCTCTAAAGGCATTCGAGGCGCAACAGCTTGCCAGCAACGGCTGATTAGCCTATAACCTCCGGTTTAAGTGGTTCTACTCTCAAACCGGGGGCGCCCACCGTGCCTTATGCTCGCAACGCTGATCTCCCATCAGCCATTCGCAACCCACTACCTCCAGCAGCACAAGAACTATTCAGGCGCGTAGTCAACGCTGCCCTCGCTCAAAGGAAAACCGAAGAGCAAGCCTTTCGCATTGCTTGGTCACAAGTGGGCCAGCAGTATAAGAAGCCAGCGGACGGCGGCAAGTGGGTGCATAAGGTAATTAACAGCACACTCTACGTACGTAGGAATGTAGAGAACTCAGCCGATATAATCAAGTGGGCTAAGGACCACGGCTTTGAGAAAACCCTGCTTCCAAGCGACATGCATGTTACTGTTGCTTATTCTAAGGAAGCAATAGATTGGCCCGAGCCCGACGACGATGGCGTAGTTATCAAATCTCATCGGGATCGTGCAGTAGAATCACTAGGCGATGGCGGTGCCGTCGTGCTCAAATTCCACAGCGCTAGTCTCACTCGCCGTTGGCAAGAACTTATCGACAAAGGCGCTAGCTGGGATTATGAAGGCTACATCCCCCACATGACAATCACCTATGAGGCTGGCGACACTGACCTCGAGAAGCTCGCCGCCTACGATGGTCCTATCGTGCTTGGGCCTGAAGTATTCGAAGAGGTCAAGGAAGACATAGAACACCCAGAAAAGGCAGAGGCGGACCAAACCATGGCAAATGAACCGACGCCCACGATTGATAAGTTGAAAGAAGATGTGGATAAGGCAATAGGCGCGGTAGCCACTGCCGCCGCCACCTTCAAGTCGTCTGTGGCCGCTTTAGCAAAGCACACTGCCCCTCCTCAGGTCTCTCCAGCCTGGATTATGAAGGTAGACAGCAATCTGGGTCTTGTGTTTGGCTGGGCCATCATCAGCAAGCAAGATGATGAGGACTACTACGATCTTCAGGGCGACCACATTCCTGAAGAAGCCATGCTCGAAGCTTCACTCGAATTCATGGAGAAGCGCCGAACCCTGAAACTGATGCATAAAGGTGAGAAGCAGGGAAACGTAGTCTTCGCGTGGCCCTTGACAACCGAGGTAGCGAAAGCTATGGGGTTGAAGACATCTGTAACCGGCCTAATGATTGCTGTTAAGCCTGCCAACAAAAAGATTCTGCAAGATATCAAGAGTGGCAAGCTTACAGGGTTCAGCATCGGGGGCCAGCGACTTGAAGATGAAGACGTCGAAAACGAGTAGCCCATCCATGACCGAACGTCGCAAGTCACGTCGAATAATGCGCCGGTTTCGTTTGAACGAAATCTCCACAGTTGACCGACCAGCCCAAGAAGGGGCACTGTTTACCCTAAACAAGAATCAGCCTTCAGAAGACGCCATCGTCAATTCAATCCTCAAGCGATACATCGACCCCATGGAAGGGGCCAAAACATTCGGCGAGGTTTTGGAATGCTACGCCGAAGACAAGAAGTACAGCGAAGTGATGGAGCTAGCGTGGCCAAAGGTGTCGGCGCTCGATACCTCGCTGCGCTCAATCATCGCTGACAGGAAGCTGGAGATTGCCGACAAACATACAACGATGCGTAATAGCGTCGAGGGTTTTCTGGCACTAATCCGACAGGACATGCCAGAAGTCGAGGAGGTGCTTGACAAAGCCCTCAATAGTGCCAGTACGAAAGCCAGTAGTAAGAAGGAGTTAAAGGCTATGACGAACTTGAAGCGGAAAGCTCGCAAGCAGGACGACGAGATCGACGACGACGAGCGCGATGACGAGGACGAGAACGTGGACACCACGAAGGAGCTGTCGAAGCTCAAGAAGATGGTCGAGACTCAGGGCAAGTTGCTGAAGGAGATCACCGACGAGCGCGATGACGCCCGAGCCGAGCTCTCGCTCCAGAAGCAACTGTCGGCGCTGGACGAGGGGACCCAGAAGTACTACCACTCGCTCGCCGACGACAAGGCCAAGGCCGAGTTCCTCGACCTGGACCGCACCGCGCAGCAAGTCATGATGCGCAAGTCGGCCGAGAAGGATGAGACCATCGAAGTCGAGGGTCACACCATCCGCAAGTCGGCTGTTGGCGCCGGCGTGTTCGCCATGTTCAAGGCTCAGGCCAAGAAGACGGCGGATCTCGAGAAGCAGGTTGCCGAAGAGACCGACAAGCGCGTCGAAGTCGAGTTGACCAAGCGCGCCGAGGAGGAGTTGGCTCACTTGCCCGGCAAGCTCGAAGACAAGGTGAAGCTGCTCAAGTCGCTGGCCAAGCTGCCTGAGGAAGAGCATGAGACTATGAAGACCATGTTCAAGGCAGCCAACAAGACGGCCTCGCTGGCGTTCGACCGCATCGGCACCAATCGCGGCATCAACGCTCAGAAGAACGCCGCAACCGCTGGCTTCGAGAAGCGCATCAACGAAGTCAAAACGCGCGACAAGTGCAATCGTCAGGATGCCATGCGCAAGGCCCGCGTCGAGTTCCCCGACGAGTTCGAGGCATGGCAAAACGGCGACGGCGACGGTGAAGGAGCGGTCGCTCACTAACCCAGCCTCGTTCAAAGCCTGCATCCAAAGGAGTACGTAGCAATGGCAATCTTCAAAGTAACCGAGTCCCTGACCTACGCCGAAGAGGCGGCGGCGGACTTGACGACTAGCTTGAACCTCTTCGCCAAGGTCGATGCCAACGGCAAGATCGTGTTGGCCGGCTCTGGCGAGAAGGTGCTCGGCACCATCTTCGAGGTTCCCCTCGCAGCTGTCGCGCCATTCGGCCCGGCTACCGTCCAGTTCGGCGGCATTGCCAAGGTCAAGGCTGGCGCGGCTGTGGCGGCGGGTGCCAGAGTCCAGTCTGATGGTGCTGGTAAGGCAATCACGCTCGCTGCCGGCATCTCAGCTGGCATTGCCTTGGTCGCTGCTAATGCTGCCAACGAAGTCATCCCGGTAGCACTCTGCTAACCGCCTTGTAGCGCCCAGAGGGGCAAGTTAGGAGTACGGCTAATGAAATCGAGTGGAAATGTCCACCTGTTGAAGGCTGGTGGGCAAGACATCTTCAAGAACAGCCCCACTGCCACCAACATTGAGGGGGCGCTGCACATCGACCGTTACCTCACGAACTTCTCGCTCATGTTCGTGCAGGACAACGCTAACTTTGTGGCGTTCCGGGCAGCTTCGCTCATCCCCGTCGTCAAGCAGACCGACATGTACGTCTCGTATGATCGGGGCTACTTCTGGCGGGATGAGTCTCAGGCTCGCCCACTCGGCGGCAGGCCACAACAGGTCGGCTACAAGGTCAGCAGCGGTGTCTACACTGCGACCGAGTACGCCCTGGAGCACGTGGTGGACGACAGGCAGCGGCAGAACGCCGACGAGCCAATCCGGCTCGACGAGAATGCCACCACCCTGTTGACCCAGAAGAACATGATCAAACAGGATCGTGTTTGGGCTCAGCGGTTCTTCACGTCGGGTGTCTGGACCACAGAGTTTGCTGGTGTGGGCTCGACGCCGACTGGCACGCAGTTCCTGCAGTTCAACGATGCAGCCTCGACTCCCATCGAGACCATCGACGCTGCCAAGGAAAAGATCCTGCGCGCCACCGGCTACATGCCCAATACGCTCGTGCTCGGCTCGGGCGTCAAGCGTGTGCTGCGTTCGCATCCGGATATCAGCGACCGCATCAAGTACACGCAACAGGGCGTGGCGGACGACGCCATCTTGGCCAGCCTCTTCGAGGTGGACAACGTGGTTGTTGCCCGTAGCGTGTACAACTCGGCAATGGAAGGCGCGACCGATAACTTCCAGTTCATCGTCGACGAGACGGCGATGCTGCTGGCCTACATCGAGCCTAACCCGACCGTCGACAGCCCGACCGCTATCGCCAACTTTGCGTGGACTGGCCTTATCCCTGGCCAGACCAACCAGATCGGCGGTGTGATCGAGCGCGGCCGTGATGCCCGAGCGCACAGCGACTACTTCCAGGGTCGCATGGCCTGGGATCTGCGCCTCGTGTCGCAAGACCTTGGCGTGTTCTTCAACGACGCGGTTGTCACCCCTGCCTAGTAGCACAGGATAAGCAATAGCAATAACCAACCTTGGCATAGGAACAAGCAATGACAAAAACACTCGGAAGGCGTCCTCCCGTTGGCGGTCGTATGCGCGAACCATTCGACCGCAACCGGGTCTTCCTAGCAGTCAGGGACATATCAGTTGGTGGGAAGAAATTTGCTGGGAATGAAAAGTTCGACGTAACCTTGGTACCTACTCGACGCCTGCGGCAAATGTATGAATGCCGCATGTTGAAGATGGACGAGAGTGTTGACGCGGAAGTCACGACTATCTCAGACAAAAACTTAGCCGTATCAACCCAACCCAATTTCAAAGAACTGTCCAACGCTGGTTTGCGGCAATGGCTGCGTAACCAAGGAGTAGGAACTAGCATCCGGAGTCCACATGCTCGATTAGTTGAGCAAGCTACTGCCAAATGGCTGGAGATGAAAGATGGCGTCGCTGCTGCCAACCGAGATAGCGAACATAGTAGCGAACGCCTTCCAGGGAAAACTGATGACGGGCACGCTTCGGCGTGAAACCCCCACAAGCGTCACGGGCAAAGGCGACGACGCGGCGCCGACGATTGAGCTCTTCAGCTTCGAAGGCATAAGGGATAACTTCAACGCATTCTATATGGCTACCTATGGCATACCCGCTAGCGACGTTCGCATTCTCATCATAATGAACTTGATTAACCCACGTACCATCCCAAAGCAGGATGACAAGATACTCATTCGCGGTGAGTGGCATAAAGTTCGCCGGGTGCTCGAGATCGACCCCGCTAGTGCCAGCATTGTGCTACAGTGCTTCACGATCTCAACGCCAACGTGAAAAGGAACTAAGCCATGGAATTCGTCCAAGCCCTCGGTGTCAGCTACTACTTCGACAATGACGCCGTACCTGAGTTCGTCCAGCACAAGGTCAGGTTCTTGGTAGGTAAGTTCGGCAACGATCTCGATGCTGCCGCCCCCGCGTGGGCGCGGTTGAAAGCTTCGCAGTATCTGCGTCGTTGGGGCTTGACCAACTAACCCCAATGAGCACAGCGGACTTAGCTCAGCCATTAAGGGATGCCATTATCGGTGATAGTGGCATCACCTCCCTTTTGCCGAGCTATGATGGTAGCTTCACCGTGTTTACGAATGTGCCGGTACCAAACAATGCTCCATATCCAATGATTGTTATCTCACCTGATATTGTCGTATTTAATGCAGATGGCATAAACGACTTCCAGCCAATTCCTACTCGAACTATCTCAACTTATGCTGCCAACGATACTCCTGCCAATTACCGGCTAGCCGATCAGTTAGCTTATTTGGTTCGCGACTTGTTTCACCGAGAACGACAAGCTATAGTCGTGCCCGGCTGGCATGTCATCGATATCCAAGCCATGGGACCAGAACCGGTACCTAGTGAGGATCAAACTGTGGGGCGTATGGTCACCTTGGCTATTCGTCTTGCGCAACTCAGAAGCTAGTGTGAGGAGGTCGTCATGGCCGGAATCTTTGCTACCGCAGGTTCGAAAATCTTCATTGGCCAAAGCAAGCCATCGCAAAGCGCCGACTTCGTTGTTGCAGATTTTGGGGACAGCTGGACCGAGATTTTGTGGGTCGAAAGCATCGGCGCATTCGGCGACGAAAGCACCGAGATAACCTTCGACGCCATCGGCGAGGGCAGAACCCAGAAGCTGAAGGGTACACGCAACGCAGGTAATATCGAGCTGGTCATGGGCATCGACTACGAAGATGCCGGCCAAGCCGCAGTACGCGCCGCCGAGGCTACACCGAACAACTACGGCTTCAGAATACAATTCAATGACGCTCCGGTGGGCGGCACTCCAAGCCAACGCTACTTCATCGCCAAGGTAATGTCGGTTCGGGAAACACTCGACGGCGCCAACAACGTCATCAAACTCAACTCTGCTCTCGGAATCAACAGCAACATCGTTTCTGTGAATGCTGCTGGCCCCTAATCAATAGCCTGTATTCTACAGTGAGGGCGGTCTTAGTCGACCGCCTTTGCTATTTTCCAACTGAGATGATTTGGATTTATACAGCTAAGCCGCTTGCAACTATGTCTTGCTCGATGCTTTGGAGTAGGAGGTTCACCATGGGCGATGACACACATGACTCTTTGGGCAGTGCTATTGCCCTCCCATCTAAATTGCCCCGAACCGCTTTCATTTCTGCTGAACGGCCAGTCGATGCAATCCTCACCTTGATGGAAGCTATGCTGCTTCAGCCACCTAACGAGTTTGTGTTTGTTAGGACTGCTGGCCAGAGGATCCCCATATCTATAGAATCTAAACCAATGCTTAGTGCAATAACCCCGAGCCCGGTGAGGGTTTTCACATCCAGGAATTGAGCATTGCCGTTTGTGTGACATGCAGCAAAGTTTACACCTTACCAGACGATTGGCAATAGGCTATTCGCTCACTATCGCGTCGAGCTTGGTTAGGGCGCCCTAGGTACCTGAAACCCTTTCGACGCGGCGAAACGTGCTCATATCGCTGTAGAAACCCTGGCAAAGTAATGGAAACAACATGACCGCAACCGTCGACCCAAATTCAATCACCAATCCTCCCAAGCTTGGGCAAGGTGACGTCAGGATCGAACTCGGCAACGAGACTTTCGTGATGAGACCTTCCATCAACGCCATGCAAATCATCAGCTCCAAGTATGGCGGATTGAACGATGCCATGGACAAGATTGCTCGTACTGATATCCACGTCATTGCCGATGTGATATCCCTTGGCATTGGCGGCAACAAATTCTCAACTGCTAAAGGTAGACAAGACTTGATGCAGCGCATGTACGAAGCCGGCATCACCGACGATACGGGCGGGTGCGCCGAGCGCGCTCAGATGTACATCTTGATGCTAATGCGAGGAGGAAGGCCACTGCCTACTCAAGTCGACACTCCAGACAGTGGTGAGGATGTAGTGGGAAACGTGCCGAGCTCCAGGCCCTAGCCGAGAAGTACTATAGCGAACTGGCCGAGTTCGCTTTAGGTTGGTTAGGCTGGAGCGAGTACCAAACACTGCACAGTGATGTGAACGCTATCTTGGTAGCCCAACGGGGTTGGATAAAAATGCAACAGGCGCTACATGGGGGCGAAGAGGGGGCCAACCTCACCCCATGGCAGCGTAAGCAGCAACAAC
>Ga0184628_10001500_pt1 | contig 11548 bp, 10 predicted proteins | sample PLM4_5_b1_FD_133149 | JGI IMG/M metagenome (GOLD analysis project Ga0184628, IMG submission 133149) | Groundwater sediment microbial communities from an aquifer in East River, Colorado, USA - PLM4_5_b1 | ecosystem: Environmental > Terrestrial > Soil > Riparian zone | place: USA: East River...
CCATATCCCGTCCAACGTTTCGCCGTTAAACACCCAAGGTGGGAGCCGTATGCGGGACAGCCGCTCGTACGGATCTGTCCGGGGGGCGCTTCGTGAGAAGCGTCCCTACCGGAACTTGGATTTAAGTTGAGAAATCGTGCGATTTCGAATTTTCCGATTTCCCTATTTCGGAGTTTTCAACTACTGAGTATTCGCGTTGAAGTTTCCCCTGCCGTGCTGAGTGCTGCCGGTCACCGTATCGCAGGTTTTACCGGCGGCGGGCGGCATATCCTTGGGGCACTTGAAGACGGGGCCTTCCATGGTTCCGAAATTCTTGCCATCGCGCAAAGGATGAAGTTTCACGCTGAATATCGTGCCGTACGGAAAGGTGCTCACGGAAATTCCCTGCTGTGCCATGGCTGCCGCTCCGGCCATCTCCACGCCCCATTGCACGTACTTCCCATCCGCTTCCTTCATTGGCTTCCCGTCTGTCCCTAATGGTACAAAGTGCATTTCGGCATGGTTGGCCTGAGAGACGTATTGCACAAGAACTCCAGTAAAGGTGAGAGTCTTCGTCGTGTCGTACATGGCGAAGGAATGATGCGCCAGAGCTGTCGCTGCAAAGGAACTCAGGATAACGGCTCCGGCAATTACCGCGACTTTCAGCGAACTCCCCAATGACTCTTTCATGATTGCACTCCTGCTTAAGACGTCTTCGTAATTCTTCAGCGTCCGAAAATCGCGGGAAGCTGAATTTGCGGCTTATCCCAACCCACCTCTAGTTTTTCCCAGTTCTGGGCCCAGGGGCGGCCATAGAAATCGACGTAGCCCGGGTCGCCATTTGTAAGTTGTGTCGGCTTGCCGTTCACGCTCTTGATGTTGCTCAGGCATTCGATGTACGTGTAACGCTGCGTCGGATTATCGAGTCCGGATGTTCTGTTCCATTGCTGGAGCGCGTGCAGCGGCGCGACAAACGCTTCGGGATCATAAAACGTCGTATCCACCGAAAGCCCGGTCATGGCCCCGGCTGCATTGCGCACGGGAGTAAACACTTCGACAGTCTCGAGTGCATTGCTGAATTCAAACATCGAATGCGATACCGTCCATCCCTGAACATTCGCCGTCCAGGAGATCAGCGTATCCCCTTTCCAGAAACCGACAGTTTCTCCCCACCACTGCGGCACCAGCTGGACGTGTTTCTGACCAATGAGGACGCGTCGCAGGAAATTGTCCGCGACTCCGCTCAGCATCTGAACCTGATACTGCGTCGTCATGATCTCGATGTTATTGAGCGAAAACTCGGACCACCATCGCATGAATCCTTCCGGATAACAGTAGGCGGCATTCCACTGCGGCGCATTGTCCACGGCTTCGTGGTAGTTCATTTGAACCATGCGCTGCTGATATTCCGGAGTGAGCAGAGAAAGTATGGTGGGAACCTGATTGATGCGGCCGTAGATCCACTGGTTCTGGCCCGCACGGGTATAGCGCCCATCCCAATCGGGCACCGTCGCCCGTGTGTAAACCGTCGGACCGCCGGCGGCCTTTGTTTCCGCCTGCAGCGCTTCAAAGTGATCTTTGGCTGACTTGTAGGGCAACTTGCTCTTTATGTTTTCGGCAGCGTAATCCATGCCGCAGTCGCCCCATTCCGCTGAACGCGGCGGATCGTTGCCGATTCGGCCGCCCCTGGTCCACATGTCGGTCAACTGGCGAGGAGAGTTGCATCGGAAATATTTCGGATCGGACCAGAGTGCCTTGTCTTTGTAGAAATTCTTCGAAGTGAACAGGTCCACGGGTAACGGCTGAGGCGGAGCCGCCTCCCCACGCTGTCCTTGCGGAGCGGCTCCGCGCTGGGCTCCCCGCTGGCCCTGAGCGAAAGCAGCAGGAGCCAGAATGATCACACCCAGTAGAAGTCTCAGCAGAAATACTATCAATGAACGTGCCGACATCACATTTCCCCCAGGCCGTGGACTGCGCCGCATCATATGTCGCCCACGCCGTTCTCCGCAAGCCGCCGAGGGCTTTCAAACTGAGAAAGAATCGAAGTGATCACGGTGATTCGTCAGTGAACGTGCTAAAAAGACGGTGCGGCGTTTGCAAGAGTCAGGCATTGATTCCGAGTACATAGGAGGCATTATTGGTTTTTCGTTTGTTTGATGTTGTTGGAAAGACCCGCGAGTTTCTCGTGATTCTCGTGTGCGCCGCCGTCCTGGCCCTCAGTCCTGACTCAGCACATGCCGGTCAACAGACACAGCAGAAAAAGCCTTCGAAGCTGAAGTCGCCCGATGACGGCTGGCTGGATATCAGCAGCTTCCTGGACGAGAAGTATGGATTCGTGCCGATCGCGCTCCCGATCACGGAACCCGCGATCGGGATAGGCGGGGCGGTTGGCGTTTCGTTCGTCAGCAGGCCGAAGGGCCGTCCGGCAGGCGAGACATACGACCGTACCAACATGACTGCGGTTGGCGGCCTCGGCACCGACAATGGGACCTGGGGCGCATTGTTCGCAGATATCCGGTACTGGGGCGACAATCGCGTGCAAACGTTGTTTGCCGCTGTCGACGCGTCGGTCAATCTGGACTTCCATGGGACAGGTGAGACGCCGCTGCCCGAGGGTCGTCCGGTCTCCTACAACCTGCACCCTATCGGCGGGATTGCTCAGGCGAAGTACCGCATTGGCGGATCGCGCGCGTGGATGGGCCTGAGTTATATCTTCGCACAGACCAAAGTTTCATTTGACGCACCGAACGGCACGCCCGGTTTGCCGGCGACACCGAGGGAGTCCCACGTCGGCGGGCTCACTCCCTCGCTGACATACGACTCGCGCGACAACACGTACACGCCAGGCGATGGAACGTACGTGGAAGCGAGCACCGGTTTCTACGCTTCAGGGCTTGGAGGCGACGACGAGTTTCAGAAGGTCGCGATTGTAGCGATGGAATTCATTCCGCTGAATAAGCGATTCACACTTGGGCTCCGCGGCGACGCTGGCTTCACCTTCGGCGATGCGCCGTTCTATATGAGACCGTTTGTCTCGTTGCGGGGCGCACCTTTGCTTCGCTATCAGCGGGATAATCTGGGACAGGGCGAAGCGGAACTGCGCTGGCAGTTTTGGAAGCGCCTCAGCGCCGTCGGCTTCGCGGGGTACGGCGTGGTGTGGAACAACCTCGACACTCTGGAAAGAAAACTCACCATCACTACCGGTGGCACCGGCTTTCGCTACGAACTGGCTCGCCGGTACAAGCTGCACATGGGCGCAGACGTGGCATGGGGACCCGATGGGGCTGCGTTCTATATCCAGTTCGGCAGCGCATGGATGCGGCCCTGAGGGCGGACTTACTTCTTTACAGCGATGTTCAGCAGTCTTTCTGCATTGCGGCAGTAGATGCGATCCTTCTCATCCGCCGAAAGGCCGAGCCCCTCGATGACTTTGATCGTTTCCCGGATATATAAACCCGGAGATGGTTCAAAGGGCGTATCCGAAGCGAAAACGACATTGTCGATGCCGAAGAAGTCCAGGCCGCACCGCGTTGCCGATGCGGCGCCAAATAGCGCGGTGTCCGCGATGAAACTGTGGAAGTAGTCCACGGGACGCTTCTTCATATTCTTTCGAAGCGTCACATAGTCTTCGTCGGATGTCCGCTCGCCGAGAACATCCCAACCATATCCCACGCGTCCTTCGAAATACGGAATCATGCCGCCCATGTGGTGCGTGATGATCTTGATTTTGGGATGCCGGTCGAAGAGACCGGAAAACACCAGACGCGACATGGCGACGCTGCTTTCGTATGGCCAACCCAGCGTCCACCAGATTTCGTACTTCGATTTGGTTTCGCTCTTGTAGTCGGACATGTCTGCTCCACGGGTTGGATGCATCCAGATCGGAATGTCCCGCCGGGCTGCTTCGTCGAATAAGGGTTGAAACTCCGGAAGATCCAGAGGCTTTCCAGCGACATTGGTATAGATCTGCACGCCAAACGCGCCAAGCTCTGTGATCGCCCGGTCCATCTCCTTTAGGAGTTCTGCGGGATTGTTCATCGGCAGACATGCGACAAAACCGAGAAATCGTTTGGGGTACTTCGCAACCAGTTCGGCAAGTCCGTCGTTGGCGACTTTGGCAAGCGTCGGCGATTTATCGGGTGGCGCCAGGACCTCCACGGGCGGCGCGGGAAGGCTGAGAATCTGGCAGTACTCGCCAAACTCGTCCATGACTTTGAATCGCTGGTCGAGATCCATGATGTTTCGAATGCTTTGAACGCGCTTGCCCATGTCCTTCAGGTCAGAGCCGACGTCCACATAGGTGTCGAAATATTTCTTGGGGAAGAAGTGGTTAAAGATGTCGATTTTCATGCCGTAACTATAAATGAAACTTTGGATGTTGGAATGCCAAACCCTCGCCCGAAGGGAGAGTGTGGCCCGAAAGGCCGGGTGAGGGGTGAAGAGATGCGTTCGAAGTTTGTCTCAAAAGTCCTTTCCGACAGGGCGCGTCAGTTGGGTCGCGAAGATACTCGCGCAGAGAAGTCGGCATGGAAATTCAGCCAGCAGGTTCCAATTGATTGCTACATAGTCGACTTTTATTGTCCAGAAATCCGCGTCATTATCGAAATTGGATGAATTCAGGGATAAGCGGATGGCGAAACCAGGCTACAGGACGCTCCGTGTCAGAACGAAATGATTGGTAGTGTCTCGGTTTGAAATAGAGCCTTTCACGATTCCCCTCCTGGAACAGGAGGGGACGGCGAGCCTGGCGAGCCGGGAAGGTAGACAAGGTCAAACAGAGAATTAGTTTGGTACTGGACCTACCACCCCGGCCTTCGGCCACCCCTCCTGTGCCAGGAGGGGAATCGGCTTTCAAACTGAGACACTATCAAATGGATTCGACGGGCCACGCTCTCCCTTCGGGAAACGGATTCAAAGGTTAAACAGCCGGTACGCGCAAACCAGCAACACTTCCCTCAGACTATGCCAATACCTCTGTGTCGGTGCGCTTTCGATCGGACTTTCCGGCGCCGGCGACGTATATGCCACGATCCCCGCATCCTCGAACATTCGTTTCAGTCGATACATGTGAAAGCCGTCGCTGACCACCAGCGCATTCTTCCACCCTTTGGATTGCATCAGCGCCACCGATGCGCGAATGCTGTCGCGCGTCGTGACACTCCCCTGTTCCGTAATGATGTGGTTTGCTTTGACTCCCTGCTGAACCAGGTACTCGGTTCCAACGTGCGCTTCCGAAAAATTGGGATCCAGACCATAGCTGCCTGTCGTGATAATGGCCCGGGCGTAACCACGTTTGTAAAGCGCCAGCGCATGATCCAGCCTTGCCTTCAGGACGGGAGACGGGTGGCCGTTGTATTGAGCAGCGCCCAGCACGACGATGGCATCCGCCTTGTGAGCATCGTCCCGTACTGCAAGGTTTCGAATGTCTCGATACAAAGACCATCCATAGAGCGTTGCCATGGCGACAAGCCCCAGGACTATCCAGAAGGAATATTTGAGAATTTTCCGAATCATTGGATATTCCCATTCAACGCTTCCGTCAGCGCGATTCTGGATACTGGTCCCTCTCGGACAATGGTTGGCCGTCTCTGAGTCAGATCCAACATAGTGGAACCGAGTGGAGACGTTAACGTTCCACCATCAATTAGCATTTCAAGATCCATGCCCAGCTGTGCGCGCACTTCGTCCGCGCTTGCGGTCGACGGCTGGCCGCTTTTGTTCGCACTGGTCGCCGTGATGGGACCGCCGAAAGCGTGAATCAGGCGCCTGGCAAATGGTGCATCCGGCCAGCGGACTCCGATCGTGCCCGTCCCGGCGGTCACAAGGCGTGTTACATTTCCATGTTCAGGCCCCACCGGAAGAATCATCGTCAGAGGTCCCGGCCAGAAACGACCGGCCAGCAGTTTGACGATTCCGGAAACCTGGGAACAGTCCACGATCTGCTCTAGCATGTCCATCGAGTCCACCAGAACGAGGATGGGCTTATTTTCGGGCCGCCCCTTGATCTCGAAGATCCGGCGGACGGAAGATTCCTGAAATGGATCAGCTCCCAGTCCATATGCCGTGTCGGTAGGAAACCCAATGACGCCTCCTGCGCGCAAAAACGATAGAATCTGATCGAACTCTCCATCGGAGAGATTCGCCGCGTCAAATGTCAGCATCGGAAGCGAGAATTATCTGTGGATACACTTACTCTAGGCAAGCACAACCCACGTCTGGCGGACATTCGGCGAGCGATCAATGGCGAGACTCTCACGGACGATGGCCTCCTGCCGGTCGAGGGCCCGAAACTGATTCGCGAAGCCCAGGACAGTGGACTAAAGATCGCGGCATTATTCGTCCGATCGGACGTTTCCACTGAAAACTTTAGCTCCAAATCTCCAACCTACATTCTGGACCAGCCCGCCTTCCGAAAGATCCAGACCACGGAATCGTCCCAGGGATTGATTGCACTGGTCCAGGTGAGCCCGGCAAGTGTGGCAAAAGTCCTCGTGAAATCCACACAGGGACCGATTGTCGTACTGGCGCGCCTTCAGGATCCCGGGAACGCGGGAACCATTATCCGAGTTGCCGAATCCTTCGGAGCCAGCGGTTGTATCGGGCTCGCAGGTACCGTGGGCCTCTACAATTCCAAAGTCGTCCGTGCCAGCGCCGGAAGCGTGTTTCGTCTGCCATGCGTCTGGGACGTTTCACTGGAAGAGCTTTCTGTGGCACTTCGCAACGATGGAATTTCTCTGGTTGGAACCTCGCCTCATGTGTCCGACACCATCGACTCATGGAACTGGCGGTCCAAATCCGCAATCCTGATTGGCAACGAAGGCCGAGGCCTTGGCGAAGAGGACCTGCGCCACTGCGACAAAGTGCTGAAGATTCCGCTGCGCGCACCGGTGGAGTCGTTGAACTCCGCTATTGCAGCGTCGGTCATCCTCTATGAATCCTTCAAACAGCGAGGTCTGCATTGAATTCCGGCGGTGGATCCCTCTTTGGCGAAGACAAGGAGACCGGCCCACAGGCATCCGCGCCGCTGGCGGAGAGAATGAGGCCCGCCACGCTCGACGAGATTATCGGCCAGGAGCATCTGCTCGGATCGGGTAAACCCCTGCGGACAGCCATTGAACGCGATCGTGTACCATCGATGATTCTCTGGGGACCGCCGGGTGTCGGCAAAACCACCATCGCACAGATTATCGCGAAGATGACAAAGTCGGACTTTCTTCCATTCAGTGCGGTGACTTCGGGCATCAAGGAAATCAAGGAAGTCATGGCGTCCGCGGAGAAAGCTTACCGGTCCGGCCGCCGGACAATTCTTTTTGTGGACGAGATTCACCGGTTCAACAAGGCGCAACAGGATGCGTTTCTTCCGCACGTGGAGCGCGGCAACGTCGTGTTAATCGGTGCAACGACGGAGAATCCTTCGTTTGAAGTTATTTCCGCGCTTCTATCCCGCGCTCGAGTCTTCGTGCTACAGGCGCTCAAAGACGCCAATATTCGCGCACTGCTGGAGCGGGCAGCGGCGCACGAATCCATTCCGTTCGAAGCCGCAGGGTTGGATGCAATTGCATCCATTGCAAACGGAGATGCGAGAACGGCTCTCAATATTCTGGAACTGGCTTCGCAGACGGCAATCGAAGGGGAGAAGCTCACACCGGAAGTGGTGCATCAAGCGGCTCAGCGGCAGTTGTTCTACGACAAGTCCGGCGAAGAGCACTTCAACATCATATCCGCGCTCCACAAATCCATTCGAAACTCGGATGCCAATGCGGCGCTCTACTGGATGGCCCGAATGCTGGAGTCCGGCGAGGATCCTCTCTACGTGGCACGGCGACTGGTGCGCTTCGCATCCGAAGACATCGGACTGGCGGATTCGAACGCGTTACGCGTGGCGCTGGATTGCAAGGAAGCGTTCGAGTTTCTCGGATTGCCGGAAGGAAAGCTCGCACTGGCTCAGTGCGTTGTCTATCTGGCTGCGGCGCCGAAATCGAATTCGATTTACTCGGCGTATGGAAAAGTAGTCGATGACGTTCAGCAGACTCGAAATGATCCCGTTCCTCTGCATCTCCGCAATGCACCGACCCGATTGATGAAAAGCCTCCAGTATGGAAAAGGCTACAAGTATGCCCATGATCAGGAAGGCAAAGTCGCCGACATGGACTGCCTTCCCGAAGCGCTCGTGGGGAGACGGTATATAGTGCCGCAAGATATCGGCGATGAAGCCGGAATCAAGCAGCGCCTCGACGAAGTCGATGCGAAGAAGAGAATGGACGAAAGGAAAGTTGACGGATAGTCCGCGAGAGCAGTTCGACGAAAGAGTCCAGGCCACGGTTTGCGGGCTCGGCAGACGGCTCGAAGCTGATTTAGCTCGACGCAGGAGTGCGCGGCTGAATTCCAATTGACCCAATACCGCCAATCACAGTCCCGCCACATCCATTCAATATATTGTTGATTGTATGAGCATCGTGCCTTGACTACACTTCGCACGTCATGACGATACTGTCGATCCTTAAGAGAATTTCGGAAAGCAGCAGGACGACTGCAATTGGAATCGCAAGCCTGTTGCTCGCGGGTGGGGTGGCTGCGTGGCAGGGTCCGGCATCCTCTTCCCGGCTTGTCGGTCAGGCAGAACCACCCGCGTCCGCTCTAAGTCTTTGGTATAGGTCACCTGCCGCGGATCATCCACCGAACACGACTAATGCGACAGCCTCGGGCGCGAACACGGAATGGGTTCGTGCGCTTCCTTTGGGAAACGGACGGCTTGGGGCGATGGTTTTCGGCGGAGTCGTTCACGAGCGGTTGCAGCTCAATGAAGATACGTTGTGGGCGGGAGGACCGTACAATCCCGTCAATCCCGAAGCTCGCTCGGCGTTACCTGAAGTGCGGCAGTTGCTTGCGGCAGGACAATACCGCGATGCGGCCACGCTTGTGCGCCAGAAGGTGATGGCGAAGCCATTGGCGCAGATGCCGTATCAAACGGTGGGTGACCTGTATCTCGAGTTTGCGGGGACGGATGTGGTGGAGAACTACCTCCGAGATCTCGACCTTGTCGATGCCACCGCCCACGTATCCTATAACGCTCACGGCGTGACATTCGCGCGTGAAGTGTTTGCCAGCTACCCGGATCAAGTCATCGTTGTCCGTCTGACGGCCAGCCGCCCTGGACAGATATCGTTCGAAGCGAGGATGCAAACGCCTCAGCGTGCCACTGTGGAGGCCACCTCCGATGGAGATCTGGTGATGCGAGGAGTGAATGGCGATGGCAGCGGAGTCACCGCTGACGGAAAGCCGATTCCTGGAGCGTTGCGTTTCGAGGCGCGGGTACGCATCCTCCCAACTGGCGGCACAAGGTCAGCGGGGAATGACGCTGTCATCGTTCGCAACGCAGATGCCGTCACCCTGTTGATAGCAGCAGCCACGAGCTATCGCAGTTACAAGGACGTCAGTGGCGATCCGGCAGCGCTCGTCGCGAGCACGCTCGGGCGCGCTTCGCGCAAGACGATCGCCGCGCTTCGGGCCGAACATGTACGGGATTATCGTCAGTTCTTCGATCGAGTGCATCTCGACCTGGGACAGTCGAGCGCGTCCACGTTGCCGACAGACGAACGCATCCGCGCATTTGCCTCAGGCAGCGATCCCGCATTGGCGGTCTTGTACCTGCAATATGCCCGCTATCTATTGCTCTCCAGTTCACGCCCCGGAACACAACCATCCAATCTGCAGGGGATTTGGAACGACAGCATGAGCCCGCCATGGGGCAGCAAATACACTATCAACATCAATACGGAAATGAATTACTGGCCGGCGCTGCCGCTGAATCTCGCGGAGACGATGGATCCTCTCACGCGCATGGTCGAGGATCTCGCGGTCACGGGTGCAGGAACAGCACGGGAAATGTATGGCGTGAACGGTTGGGTGGCGCATCACAACACCGATCTCTGGCGCGCGAGCGCGCCAATCGACGGACCCCAATGGGGTATGTGGCCGACTGGCGGCGCCTGGTTGACTGTGGCGTTGTGGGATCGCTACGAATATTCGGGGGACCGCGCTTACCTGCAGAGGATTTATCCGCTGCTTAAGGGTGCTGCGCAGTTTTTCATGGGCACACTGATTGAAGAGCCGAGTCACCGATGGCTCGTGACCTCGCCTTCACTATCACCGGAAAACCCGCATCCCTTCGGCACGTCGTTGACGATGGGGCCGACGATGGATCAGGAGATTCTGCGCGAACTCTTCTTCGCCGTAACGCAGGCTTCCGAGATTCTGGATGTCGATCGTAACCAACGTGCGCAGTGGACAGCGACCCGCACCAGGCTCGCACCACTTCAGGTCGGCAGCGCAGGACAGCTTCAGGAATGGCTTGAAGATTGGGACATGCGCGCACCCGAGATGAACCACCGGCACGTCTCTCATCTGTTTGGCCTCTTCCCGGGACACGACATTGATATTCGTCGGACACCGGCACTGGCGAGGGCTGCGAAACGCTCGCTTGAAATTCGAGGCGATCAGGCCACCGGTTGGGCGACGGCGTGGCGCATCAGTCTGTGGGCGAGGCTTGGCGAAGGTAACCGCGCATTCGAGATTTTGAATTTTCTCCTCGGGCCCGAGCGAACCTATCCAAACATGTTTGACGCTCATCCTCCATTTCAAATCGATGGAAATTTCGGCGGTGCGGCCGGTATCTCCGAGATGCTGGTTCAATGCGACGGCGACGAGATTCGATTGCTTCCTGCGCTGCCGACCGCCTGGCCAGAGGGCCATCTCACGGGACTGCGGGCGCGCGGCGGTTTCGAAATCGACTTGTCATGGAAGAAGGGATCGTTGGAGAGAGTATCTGCTCGGTCGTTGCTCGGGCGGCCCCTGCGCCTTCGCCGGGGTGAAGCCGTGCGAAGTCTCGCCCGTACACAAAAGGGTGCGCTTCTGGTCTTCGTGGGCGACGATCTCCAGCCGGCGTCCAACTGAAGGGGACAAAAATCTCGCTCGTGAGTCAATCTGAAAACCTGCAAACCGATTCCCCTCCTGGCACAGGAGGGGTGGCCGAAGGCCGGGGTGGTAGGTCAAGTTCAAACCAAGTCTCTGCTTGAACTTGTCTACCTCCCCGGCTCGCTACGATCGCCGTCCCCTCCTGTTCCAGGAGGGGAGTCGTGAACGCTCTATTTCAAAGTACGCTTACCGGCTGACCTGGAGGCTGGCTCCACCACCCCGGCCGCCACCGGGGATTGAGACAACCTTGACCCAGAGCGAACCGTTGCCCTTGAAGTACGAGGTGTCGCTGGCCTTGCGCAGCGCATCCAGGCTGTCCTGCGCCGTACCCGAGGCTGCAGTGGTGAATCCCGGCAGTTCGAAGATCACCCACGAGCCGGGATCCAGTTCCGTCAGGGCGAGGGACACGGACGGCCTTTCGGTGGTCACCTTGATCTCGGTACCGGCTCGTACGTCGGTGGCGGTCAAGTTGTACTCCTTGCCATTGCGGCTGAGGATGACGGGCTGCTGAGCCGGCGCTGCACCGGCACCGCCTCGAGCACCCGGTGCACCAGGACCAGCAGGTGCACCTCGGCCAACAGGAGCGCCAGGACCA